>BNJV01000249.1_pt1 | contig 126600 bp, 149 predicted proteins | sample 8540591 | NCBI WGS metagenome assembly BNJV01 (sample SAMD00202457, study PRJDB9452) | human saliva metagenome | host: Homo sapiens
CTTTTGTATTTTTCTCCATTTAGAGCTTTCGTAGAAGAATAAGAAAACACTACTTACCAAAAATAATAATAAATAAAAAGTTTTCTCATAACTAACTCCCTTAAATTTTTATTTCTTTACTTCTGCACCATTTTTGTATAAAGTTTCTTTTTATAAGTTTTCCATTTTCATCAAATGTAATACCATCTTGTATTCCATTTTTAAAATTAATTATTGAAGCCACTTTTCCTTTTTCATTGTAAACTTTCATTTCTCCATGAGGTAATCCATCTTTCATTTTTCCTTTTAGATATTAAAAATTTTATCAAGCCAAGTTTCAATATTTCCTGTTGTAAGATTAGCATCAAAATTATAAATAATTTTAACTTATGCCCCTTCTGAACCTCCCGACTGAAGTCGCAGGGTTCTTGGGAGTAGTTGCTTCTGTTAGCCAACTAAATTTACCAAGCTATCCCCATAGTTCCTACGGTTCATATATTTATATATTTAAGCACCTATACCCTAATATCTTTTAGTCCTTCTTTTAATATGTTTTTGGCTGCATTGTATCTCTATTATGTACTAGCTCACATACTGAACCAAGTCCATTCTCTCACACTTAAATCTTTTTACTTCTTCATTTTCTATATCCACAACAATTACATATTTGACTACTTGCAAAAATTTATCTACTCTTACTATTGTTCTTCCATACCATTTTGCTTTATAACTTAGTATTCTACTAAATTCACTCCATGATACGTCTGCAATATTTTCTTGCTAGTCTATGATTTTTATCATATTTTTACTTCTAAGTCTTCCATACAGATAATATCATATTCTTTTTATTAGCTCTGTTGATAATTTTTGTAAAAAGTCTTCTCTTTGATTTGATATTTTTTCAAATAATTTTGCTATTTTTATTCTAGCTTTTATTTCTATTTGAACTACCCTTTGGTTTTCGTGATAGTTTTTCTTTGTAATATTGCTAGTTTATTCAAAGACTTTTGTAAATATTTTGGATTTTCTATTGAGATTTCATCACTGGTAATCGCGAAGTCCTTTATACCCTAAATCTATTCCAACATTTTTATTTGTACTTTTCTAATTCTTCTACTTCTACATCTGTACAACACAGAGATATATAATATTTTCCACTAGGTACTTGGGTTATTGTTGCATTTATTATTCTTCCTTGTGGTTTTATCTTATCTCTTATTTTTAGTCTTCCTAACTTAGGTACTTTTATCCATTTATCTAAAAAAACTCTATATTATTATTTGTATAATTGGTTCTGTATGATTTTCTATTATCTTTCTTAGATTTAAACTTAGGATAGCCACTTCCACTAAAAGAAGTTCTTATAGGCTCTATCTAAATCTTTTTAAAGAATTTTTGTAAAGAAAAATTTATCTACATCTTTTAACCATTCTTTCTCTTGTTTTTAAAACTGTCAGTGCTTTGCTACATTGATTATACGACATAGATTTTTTTCTCTTTGCTATATAGCTCTTGTTTTAAACCTAAAAAAATGATTATAGACATATCTTACACAACCAAAAGTACAATTTAATATTGTTATTTGAGTTTTAGTTGGATAAAATCTAAACTTATATGCTTTTTCCATGCGATTTCACCTCCATTTACCTATATATAGTATACCACTTTTTATACTATAAGTAAATGAAAAAGTAAAATTTTTCTAAATATATGAACCTAAAACTGACTCAGTCGTTTTAGAGGTTGTCGTTCACATAAGTACGCTACCACTTATGCAGTTCTCTTGGCATATACACTCCTTAATAAATTAAGGAGTTAGCCTCGAACTTCTTAATATTTCTATTAAGCACAGACTATATCTTATCCCACAGCTCTATCTGTTTGGGTCTACCCACTTCCACTAGCTTTAGTGTACTTCCCTCAGGAGGAATAGTCGTTGAACCTTACCTTTCGGTCTTGGCTGCTGATTGCCCATTATCTTAACACTTAGGATTTAACCTTATGTCATCTAGTATATTTTTTCTGCTTTCGCCACTTTCACACTTGTACCATATTTTTATTTAGGTACTATGTTGTAGTTATACTAGTTTTAGGGGTTTCCAGCAATTCGAGTAGTATTGGATAGCTTTTTAAAGTTGCTACCTCTACATACATATTTCTATATATGCTGACTATACTTAATGGTCTAACTCATGACTGACACCCTACGAGTGCTAGAGTCACAAGTGTGCGACCATATTTTTTTAATCAAGATAATTTGTAACTATAGTCTTATTTCCTATATCTTCTTGTTTAGTAAGTAATTTCCCATTTTTTATCATATAAATCTAGTGTTTTTTATATTCCATATCTTTTGGACTAACTTCTACAAAGTCACTATTTTTAGTTTTTGCTGAGGTCTTTTTTTATTTTTACTTTCATACTTTATTCTAAATTTTTCATTATCTTCTAAATATGTTATATCTGCGTATTCAAAAAGCACCTTCTTTTTTTATGAATTTCTTGATATTTCATTTCAAATGGTAAAAACTATCTGAAATATTCTTTGAAAGTACTTTTTCATCAAAAGTAATTTATCAGTCTTATCTTTAACTATCATCTTATCTTTTTCTATCTTTACAGAAAATACAAGATTTTTTTCTTGTATTCCTTTCTCTATATAATCCTTTAAATTTTTATTGCTTTTTAGTTTCTGATAAAATTAAAGTTTTAACTGCATTCATGAAATCTGCTGAAGCCGTTTCATAAACTTCTGCTGAGTGAGATACTAAACTAGAAAAACATAAATAGTCCTAGTATAAAAATTAAAAATTTTTTCATTTTTCCTCCATTCAAAAATCTATAAAAAAATGTAAAAATAAAAAAAGAGTAAGTTTTTAGATTTTCTATTATCTCCTTGCTTTCTAATTTTTTGAAAAGAGTAGCTACATCAGAAAAATGGACTAGTTGCAACTAGTTGACTCAAGTGTGATAAACCCATACTAATTAAATCTCTATTATTTTCTGCAAGCCCTCTATCTATAATTTCAAAATATTTCTGAATAGCCATTCTTCTCTCAACAAAAACTTCAGTAAATATTTTTATTATAAAGATCATATTTTTTCTATTTCTGTAAGTAAAACCTCTTTTTTAAACGAAGTTGTTCTATCTCTAATTCTGTTCTTTTTTTCCTTCTTTATATACCTCTACTAAATTAGTAAAAACTTGTTGGATCTGTACTATTTGTAACTACATCTAATGCTTTATTTTTAACAAATGAAATTAATTTATTTAACATTTTCCCTCCTAAAATACCTTACTATCAATGATTTGTGCAAAGTTTGTAGCTATTTCTCCTATATATTTTTATTTCAGCTACATCTTCTTCAGAAAAAAATAAGGTTTTCTTAAAAATATTTTTCTTATTGACTTAAATAGAGCTGAGAAAAAAAGGAAATGGATATATCTTTTTATAAGATTTCTTTAATTCTGACTCAAAAAAACTTTTTCCTTTTTCTAAACTATCCATTATTTCTACAGCTCTCTTATCAGCAAAATTCCATTCCAGAAATATTACTTTTAATTTTAGAGTTTGCTTCCCCTAACTTCATATATTTTCTCTTCTATTTCTTTTTATTTTTTTGTTAGCTTTCAAATGAGAAAAATAAGCCAGTTAGAGCTAAAGCTGGTATTGCAACTATTCCTCCAAGAACTACACTTCCAGCTGCCATTCCTCCTCCACCAGCTGCCAAAGAACCTCCACCAAACCAAGCTAAAGCTGCATTTGTAGCTGTAGCTCCACTTAAAGTTGCAATAGCAGTTCCAGTTGAAGCTACTCCATATGTAGACACTAAAGCCCATGCTCCAACAGCTGTTCCTATCCCAGCTGAAAGACCTTTTTCCAGTATTCATAGCAATATCTGCAGCTGAAATAGTTTCCTCAACATCATAAAAAAATTTTGTTTTTATTTGATTGTCACCTATTTCTTCAAGAATTGCTTCTCTATCCTTTCCTTTTTAAAAGTTCAGAGATTTTTTTAATTTTTAGAGATTTTTATAGCTTCTACTTTTTCTACTAAAATTTCTAAAAGTTTTTATTGAGCTCTTCCTTTTCTCCATTTGAGAGTATAATTGGTTATATTCATAGATATAATCATCATACTCATCTACTTTTTTTCTCAATTCTTCCACTAGCTCCTAAAGTTACAATGTTCTTAAAACCATCCCATGATACTCCCTCCTAAAAAAATGATAATGTAGATATTTTTATAAATAAAAAGTTAACTTTTTAAATTAAACTCTAAAATAATATTGTTAACTAATTTTTTTACTGTTATTTTTATTATATAGAATTTTTATTTTTATAAATCAATTAATTTTTGTACATTATTTTTTTCATTGGTAAATATAAGAAATTTTTTTCATATACCTTTTTAAAGTGTTTAAAGCTTTAAAAAAACACCTTTGACAAAAACTATTATACTTAATTGAAAGAAATTTAATGTCAAAAAAACACTGTATAAACACTTTAAAAACCAATGCCATTCAAGGAGGTCTAAAAATGAAGAAAAGAAATATTAGCTGGTAAGGGAGTATATTGTTGAAAATGGTCTTTATTATCCTGTAAATAAAGAATGTATTTTTGAGAAAATGGGTGGAGCCTATAGACTTGTAGAAATAGATAAAGAATATAATGTTGAAGTTTTTAGTCCCTGATATAGAATTTGAAGATATAGATAATAGTAAATTAAATTCAATAGGAAGGGCAAGACTAAAAATATCTTCAAGATTACGATAAAGATAAATACTTAGTTTTATAGCAACTGGCGAATTGATGTCACATCTACTTTCAATACAGGAAGAAGCTGAACAAATGAGGGAAAAATATGCTCCCAAGTATGAAAAAAAGAATGGGGATTAACAGAGCAACTAAAAAAATAGATGACCAAATGGAGTGGGTAGGACTGATGAATAATTTAGAAGCAACTATAAAAAGAAATTATTTTAAATGATTTAGTATATGTCTAATAGTAAATTTATGATGAAAGTTCTTGTTGAATTAGAAAATATGTAAAAATAAAAAAAGCTAGGTAAATCAACCTAACTACTATTAATAATATGGCGGTGAGAGAGGGATTTGAACCCTCGGTACCGAAACGGTACTCTGACTTAGCAGGTCAGTGCATTAGGCTACTCTGCCATCTCACCAAACTTACCAATATTCTTAATGCTGGAAGGTCATTTTTTACATAACCTTCCACGCATTAGTTATAATATCATACTTGTTATAGTTTTGTCAAGAAAAATTATAATGCAGATTTAGCTGTTTCTACTAATTTTGTGAATTCAGCAGCATTGTTTAAAAGCTATATCAGCAAGAACTTTTCTATCTAATTCAATTCCAGCCTTTTTTAAGACCATTTATTAATACAGAATAAGAAACTCCATTCATTCTTGCAGCAGAGTTTATTCTTGTAATCCATAATTGTCTCATTTTTTTCTCTTATTAACTTTTTCTATCTCTTGTAGAATAAGCCATTGCTTTTCTTGTTGCTTGTTTAGCTTGTTTAAAAAGCGTCACCAGAAGCACCTCTGAATCCTTTAGCAGCTTTTTCAATACTCTTTTTATGTCTTTTTCTTCTTATAATTCCAGTTTTAACTCTCATCTTCTACTCCTCCTAACGAATAAATGCTTAATTAATTATCTTCCTTCTCCATAAGGTAATAGCCCTTGCATATGTCTCTTGTAAGTTTCAGTAACCACAGCATCTTTCTTTAAGTGGTTCTTTCTTTTTCTATCTTTCTTAGTTAAAAATATGGCTTTTTCCTGAGTGTTTAATAACAAATTTCCCAGTTCCAGTTACCTTAATTCTTTTTAGCTCCTCTGTGAGTTTTCATCTTTGGCATATTTATTCCTCCTTATTATCCTATAATCAATACATCTTGCTAATTTCTAAAAAAAATATGTAAATTTAAAATTATTACTTCGCCTTTTTTTAGGGTGATAAGATTAAATGTTTTTTTGTTTATCAGCATATTTTTTTCTCTACTTCAGCAGTTTCGGCAAATTTCTCAGCTATTTCATCCAGTGTCGTAACTCCTAAATTAGCATGCATCTTTTCTCTACCAAATAACACTAAAGTTATCTTTTACTTTATTTTCTTTTTCTAAGAACTTATTAACTTGATTAAGCTTAGTTTCTAAATCATGGCTGTCGATTCTTGCTGTTACTTTAATTTCCTTAACAACAACCTGCTTTTTGATTCTTCTTAGCTTCTTTCAGTTTTTCTAGTTTGCTCATACTTGTATTTACTATAATCCATTATTTTACAAACTGGTGGATTTGCTCCTGGAGCAATCTCTACTAAATCATACCCTTGTGATGAAGCTAAATTTAAAAGCTTGTTCTGCACTCATAATTCCTAATTGTTCCCCGTCAAAAGAAATAATTCTGAATTCCTTCCCTCTAATCTTTTCGTTTATTCTAGTCTTATCAGAAATAACACTACACCTCCATTGAAAAATAAAACAGGCAAAAAGCCTGTTCTAAATACAACATAAAAAAATTAATATAAAAATTAATTTATTGATTTATATACTATTGAAACCCGATGAAGACTTAAAGTCCATAAGGTGAGAAACAGGCTTGCTTCTACTTTTTACATTATTTTTTTAATTTAATACTTAGTAAGTATACTGTATTTTTAAATGTCAAGATTTTTTAAGACTTTCTTATGTTATTATTTTTGTTCTTCGTCTTCCTTCTGCATTTTTTGCCATTTTTCTTTTATTCCAAAAATATCCTATTGCTATAAAAATAATAAATCCTGTCATAAATATCCAATACATAACTAAATATTTTTCTTGACCATTCTTCTGTTAATATATTTTTTTAGAAGATATGTAAAAACATCAGAAAATGTATTATCTGGATAATTTTTCTAAAACAGCTTTTTGTCCAAATAAAAATTTCAGAGATATAGACAGATGCATAAGAAACTATTATCGAAAGAGCAACTGCAAACTTGCTTATATCTTTACTTTCTGTTCCTTTAAATTTGCTAAATCTTGTTTTTTTAGTTTTTTTACTAATTCATCAGGATTAGTAGCCCAACTATCTTCAGTATTTGTTTGTTTTCTCTTTAGATTTTTCTAACATATTATCTACAAATGTAGCACAACCTATTGGAATACCTAGTGCTATAAATGAAACATAGATAGAACTCCAATTAAGTATTCCAAATATATATAGTATAAGTGTTGTGAGTAAAAACACTACAAACATTGCTATTGACATTTTTTTAATTTGTTTTTCTTCTTTTTAAATTCAAAACCTCTTACTTGTGACAAAAATTTTTCAACTCCTTTTATTTCTTCCCTAATGTTGAGACTATAAGTTCCAATAAATTTGGTCTGTGTATTAGAGCAGTTGTACTCAAAGCTTAAAATATTTGTTCCATCTTGCTCTCTAACTATTATATTTCCAAGATTTACAAAAAAATTTTTGTATTTATCCCATTCATAAATTTCATTATCAAAAGTAATACTTTCTCTAGTAACTTTTATTTTTCATAGCTTGTTCTAATTTTTTTCTTCATATAATTTTTTTCTACCAAAGGCTATTATTTTTCTTTTTAGGATCATTGAATAAAGAAATTCAAGTTTTTTTCATTATTTTTCAAGTTGCTTTCATAGCTTTTTGGATAATTTATATTTACAAAATCTTGTTGAAATAAATCAAAAACCATTAGTAGGGATAACCTTGTCCTGGTATAGCTTTTCCATTCTCCTTCATTATTTGTATATCTTATTTCTAAGAACTCTTTTCCTTTTACAAGACCAGGTATAAAAAAAGTAATCCATTTTTTTCATAATAAATAAACTCTCCATTTTTTTACCACTGTAAAAACCTTCATCATAAAAATAAAATTTTAGGGAAAGTTTTTAGTAATATATAAGGAAGTAGTAAAAAAAGTAGTATAAAAAAAAGTTTAATTGCAACTATACCTAAAACATATACCTGTTCCTGTTGCTGAATAACCCTCTTTCAAAAATCCTTAACAAAAAAATTTATTTACACTAAATAGATGCATAACAAGCTAGTATTAAACAACTATATAAGATAAAAATTTAATCTAAAACTTTCTTCCCTACAACTTTTTTGGTTTTCCATTATTTTTCCATTTTATCACTCCTATCTATATTTTTATTTTTAATCTCTTTTTCTATATATTCTAGGTGAAACTAAAATTAAAAAGTGGTATTATTTCCAAACGTCCTAACAACATTCCTAAAGATAAAATAAACTTTAAGAATGGTGAGAATATTGAAAAAGTTTGATGTAGTACCCTGTAGCATCAAGACCTGGTCCTATATTATTGAATGTTCCAAAAACTGAACCTACAGCTGTTAAAAAAAGTATCTGATTCTAAAAGATGTAATTAAAAAGTAAAATAAGAGTTGTAAAAGAGTAAAGTATGAAATAACTGTCAATTCCATCTAGCATTTCTTTATCTAAAGTTTTTTTCCTTCAAAATTAATATTTACAACCTTATTAGGATGACCTATTTTTTTGAATTCTCTAACAACTTTTTTTAGCCAGTATAACCACTCTTGAAACTTTAAAACCTCCTGCTGTTGATCCTGCACAACCTCCAGAAAACATCAGGAATAAAATAAGAGTTTTTTTGAGAAAGTTGCTAAAGTGTTAAAGTCAACAGTTGAATAACCTGTTGTGGTTATAACTGAGGTTACTGTAAAGAATACATCTCTTATCAGTCTTGAAATAGATGTGTAAGTTGGATAAATATTTACACAGATAAGAGCTGTTATTCCAAAAAAATTATAAGAAGATAGTATTTAGCTTCCTCACTTTTTAAAAAAATTTGTTTGATATTTCCTAAAAGTAAAAGATAAAATAAGTTGAAGTTAAGTCCAAAAACTAACATTCCTATTGAAATAACATAGTCTATATAAGCACTGTTATAATAACCTATACTTGTATTTTTTTAGAACTAAATCCACCTGTTCCTGCTGTTCCAAAGGCATGTATACAAGCATCATAGAAAAGACATACCTCCAGCTAACAATAAAATTATCATAATTATAGTCATAACAATGTAAATTATATAAAGTATTCTTGAATTATAACTCATTTTTTTGCAACAAGTTTTTCCAACAGTTGGACCTGGAACTTCTGCTCTCATGATATGTAGAGCTTGGTTATTCCCTTAGGGCAATATAGCTAAAACTAAGACTAAGACTCCCATACCCTCCCAACAAGATGGGTAAAACTTCTCCAAAAATATAATGGACTTATTTAGACTTTCAACTTCGGGTAATATTGTAGCTCCTGTTGTTGTAAATCCACTTACACTTTCAAAAAAAGCATCTATCATATTTGGAATATCTCCACTTATTACAAAGGGCAAGGCTCCAAAAAAATGAAATCAATAACCAAGATAAAGCAACTATAACCAAACCTTCCTTAGAAAAGAAAGATTGATTTTTCTGGTGCTTTATTTGATAGAAAAATAGCTTGAAATCCCTAAAATAATTATAGGAATTATATAAGCCATTGAAAGTTTTAAACCTTCTTGATAATAGACACTTACAGCAAGTGGAAATAAAAAGTAAGAACATCATTAATTTAAATAAATTTGATATAACATAAGATATAATTCTGGTATTCATTTTTTTACTTCCTTTTTATTTTTTTCAATCAATTTATCTGACATTTCTATAAGAGTTTCAACATCTATCAAAGAAAAACTTTTTCTTCAAAAAGATAGCTTATCGTACTCTTCTCTTGAAATACCTTTTTTTCTAGCATATCAATAGGTGAAATTCCCATATTTTTATCACTAGGAAATGGTAGCCATTCTTTTAATTCTGCTGAAGGATTAAATATAGCAAATGATGGTATTCCAACTCCTTGAGCTAAGTGTCTTGCTCCACCTTCATTTCCTATATAGTAATCACAATTTTTCAAAAAAATGGTACTAAATCCTTTTATTGTAGGAGTTTCTATAGAAGAGAATATTTTTTTATTATCTCCTAGTTCTTTATGTATTTTTTTGTATTTCAGCCTTTTTGATCAGCTGAATAGAAAAAAATATTATTTGTGCTGAATATTTATCAATAAGATGTTGCACAAGAATTTTCATTTTTCTCAATAGGATAAATCTTTACTCATTACTCTAGAATATATTGAGAAGGCAATAATAGGTTTTGAAAAAAATCTACTCCCTGCTTCTATCATTTTTTTCTATATTTTTTTCTTTTTTTCCTCTGGTTTTGCAAAAAAATTTGAAGTCATAATCTCTTTTTACATCAAAACCTGCTTCTTCTAAAGGTGGAAGAAGTTGATTTCAAAAATTTATCTACTTTATTTAGAGAATCTTTTTTTCTTTCATCTTATAATTGTAAAAAAATCCTCTTTTCTTTTTTTATATCTACCTATTCTAAAAGGAGTTTTTTTCTTGAAAACATACAGAATAACTCACTTTTTGGAGTAGACATAATATCTATAATAATGTCATATTTTTTTCTTGTTATTTTTATAAACCTTTTTTTATATAACTGAAAGGATTTTTTGTTCCTTTTTACTTATAGTAATAACATTATCTATATAAGGGTGATCTTCAAAAAGTGGACTTGCTTCTTCATAAAGAACAAAAGTCTAATTTTGCATTTGGAAAAAGTTAATTTTAAAGAATGACATAGAGGCAAACTTAAAATAGCATCTCCAATTCTTTTAAACCTCACAACCAGAATATTTATATTATCATTTTTGAGAAAACAAATTATCCCTCTCTTTCGTTAGTATCTTCTTCTACTTCAACATATTCTTCAACAGATGTATCATCGTCTCCAGCATTACCAAATCTCTTATAGAAATATGCTAGTAAATTTAGTATTACATAAGTATAAGAAATAATAAATACACTGTAGTCTAAAGTCCAATACATAGAAGCTAAAAAGTGCTAAAAATAAGAACTACAGCTATTTTTTTAGGAATAAAATGCAAAAGTTTTATCAGGTGTTTTAAAAAGGTATAGTACTAACCATTAAACTTGCTGATATAACTGATACTGCAATAAAGATATTTATATGGAATAATTGAACTCCAAATGTTTTCATATATTGCTTCACAGAACATAATATATGAAACAACCATTGCTGCAGCATTAGGAATAGGCATACCACTGAAATCTCCTTTTTCACTTGATGCCACATTTATAATATTAAATTTTACTAGTCTCATTACTCCACAAAGTGCATATAGGAAAGAAACAGGAACTACAAAAAGGACTTCCTGGAACTCTTGTTACTAAAGATTGAATAAATTAACATAGATGGAGCTAGTCCAAATGAAACTGCATCACAGAATGAATCAAACTCTTTTTCCAAATTCACTAAAAAGCATCTAATTTTTCTTGCTGTCTTTCCATCTAAAACCATCACAAACCATAGCAAGTAAAATAAATAATATTGCCATAGTGTAGTTACCTTTTTATTGATTCAGTTATACTTTAAATAACCTAAAAACATATTTCCTGCTGTAATAAGATTAGGAGCAATATTTTTTTCTTTACCATTTTTTTGTACCTCACTTTTTTTATTAATATAATAATCTTTATAATTATATCATCTTTTTTCACTATTATAGAATATTTTTTTATTTCATTTATTTAGTGCAAAATTTTTCTAACAAAAATTTTCGATAATGTGATACAATAAGAAAAAAAGCCATTTTTTTAGAAAGGAAATGATATGTATTACAATTATAATCAATATGTAAATTTAGGAGCTTTTTTAGATAAAAATGCTTGTACTTTTGCTATTTATGCTAAAAAAATGTTAGCAGTCTTATTTTAAATATATTTCATTCTTCTGAAGATGTTATTCCATATATGCAATACAAACTGAGCCCTGTTGAACATAAATTAGGAGATATTTGGAGTATATCATTTAGAGAATATTCAAGAGGGACTCTATATACTTGGGAGATAAATGGATTTTCTGTCTTAGACCCTTATGCTCTTGCTTATACAGGAAATGAAAGATGTTAAAAATAAAAAAATCTATTGTTATTAAAAAGAGTGGGAACAGAGACAAAGCATGTACTTATTCCCTAAAAAAAGATATGCTAATCTACGAAAAGCCATATTGGACTATTTACAAAATCTTCTAACTCACAAACAACTACTAAAGGGAACTTACTCTGCTTTTTGAAGAAAAAAATCGATTACTTAAAAAGAATTAGGTATTAATGTTGTAGAATTTTTTTACCTGTTTTTTTGAGTGGGATGATCGTACTGGTAATTTAAACAGAGAAGTTGGACTTTTAAAAAAATGTTTGGGGATATAATCCAATCAACTTTTTTGCTTTTAACTAAAAATATTCTTCATCAACTGATATAAATTCTTTTTGATGAAATTAAAGAATTTAAAGAGCTTGTTTCAAAAGCTTCATCAAAAATGGTATGGAAGTTATTTTAGATGTTGTGTACAATCACACAGCTGAAGGTGGAACAGGTGGAGAAGAATACAATTTTAAGATTATGGCTGAAGATGTTTTTCTATACCAAAGACAGAGAAGGAAATTTCACTAATTATTCTGGTTGTGGTAATACTCTAAATTGTAATCATAAAGTTGTTAAAGATATGATAATTCAATCTCTATTATATTGGTATTTAGAAGTTGGAGTTGATGGTTTCCGTTTTGACCTTGCTCCTATCTTAGGAAGAGATGCTGACAGTCAATGGACTAGATATTCTCTACTTTACGAATTAGTTGAACACCCTATTCTTTCGCATGCAAAACTTATTGCTGAAAGTTGGGATTTGGGTGGATATTTTGTTGGTGCTATGCCTAGTGGTTGGTCTGAATGGAATGGTGCATATCGAGATACTAGTTAGATGTTTTTATAAGAGGAGATTTTTGGACAAGTTCCTGAACTTATCAAAAAGATTTTTTTGGAAGCGTAGATATTTTTCCATTCAAATAAAAGTGGTTATCAAGCTAGTATTAACTTTTATCTGTTGCCATGATGGTTTCACTATGTGGGATTTAGTTAGTTACAATGTAAAACATAATCTTCTTAATGGAGAAAATAACCAAGATGGTGAAAAATAATAATCATTCATATAATCATGGAGAAGAAGGATTAACTGAAAATCCAAAAATTATAGCTCTAAGAAAAGCAACAAATAAGAAATATGCTTCTTATTCTATATATCTCACAGGGTATTCCTATGTTACTAATGGGAGATGAAATGGGAAGAACTCAATTAGGTAATAACAATGCTTACTGTCAAGATAATGCTACTACTTGGGTTGACTGGGATAGAAAAAAAGAATTTGAAGATGTTTTTTTCTTTTTCACAAAAAAATATGATAAATCTAAGAAAAATACTCTATTTTTTTAGAAAAGAAAGTCCTTTGACAGAAGAAGAAATAACTTTTACATGGAATAGAACTATTCAAACCTGATTTAACTTTTTCATTCTCTTTCTATAGCTTTTTCAATTGAAAGATATAGAAACTAATACAGATTTTTTTATGTAGCTCTTAACTCATATAGTGAGCAACTATGTTTTGAATTGCCAAAAATTTGAAAAATAAATCTTGGCATATTTTTGACAGATACTGCAAAACCCTAGAACTTGTTTGCTTTTGAAGAAATAAAACATGAAGGAGATCACTATTGTGTTTTACCAAAATCAGCTATAATTTTTAATTTCTAAGTAAATTTATGATTGTTGCAAAGTCAAATTTTCAAAATCTAAAGTACTAAGTGAGTGGTGAATGGAGTTTAAAAGAGTCTCAATGTATATATACTTGAGACTCTAAAAAAAGGAAAATAAGGAAACTAGTTTGATTTAATAAGCCCCTATTCTATAGGCTTTCAATAATTTTTTTAAGTCATTTATTTGACTTTGTATACTTTTTACCAATATCAGTATCTTTTTACCTTCATTCTCTTACTCTTTGTTTCAACAATTATATGCGAAGAAACCATATCTGTTCCGTCTTTTAATTGCTGCTTCTTTAGATATAAATTTTTAAATGTGAGGCAAGTTTTTATGCCATAAGAGTTATATGTCAAAGTATAACCTGCTATACCTGTTGTTGATTGGTATGCTCTTGAGAAACCTCCATCTATTATCAAAAGTTTTCCATTTGCTTTAATTGGAGATTCTCCTCTTTTACCTTAACAGGAATATGTCCATTTATAATATGAGAAGTTCTTGGATTTAAACTAAATTCTTCAAAAATCTTATCACAAATTTTTTTCATCATTAACTAACTTATGATAAGGATTTTTTTACTTCTTTATGAGTTGACTTATCATCTATAAAATATCTTTCAAATGTTTTTCATAACATCTTTTTCCAAAAAGTGGAGATAATCTTCCAGCCCATAGATACCAAATTAAGTCTCTATGTTTTTTTATTTACCTCAACATTTTTTTCTATCATAATAAGCCTGTCTTACTACATTATCAATTTTATCAAGCAATGCCTTACCTTTGTAATAACCATCTACAACATACATTTCACTGAATTCTCCATTTGGCTCCATAGGAATACAAGCATGGAAAAGTAAGTTTGAGTTGTATTTTAAATACATTCCTCCCTTAGAGAATAGAAGTTGCATATGTTTTTTGTAACTTTTTCACTTCCTAAGAATAAAGGCTTGCAATTTATCTAAAAAGCTCAGCTTCTTCATCTAAAAGTTCCAATGGATTTTCAGGATTTCACTGTAGGGAAATTTGTGTCATTTAGAGGATATTCAACCCCATCTAAAGTGATAGTTCCCTTTTCATAATTGATAAATTTCAAAGATTCTCTAGATGACATTTCAAGTTCAGGGTTTCTTTCCGAGTAAAGCCCTTCAACTTTAAATTGAATTATACTCATAGCTTTATGCATCTGTGCAATTAAATCACTATCTACACCTTCTTTTTGGTCTGAATCTCTTACAAGGGTCATTACCATAGTATTTCATAGCAAAAGTTGCAAAAAGGTAACAGGTTTATTCCATAAGCTTCTTCTAAAAATGTCATTATTATTATATCTACAACAAATTCTAATAACATTTCGCAATACAAGCCTTTATTTCCTAAAGCAGCTCCTATCCAAAGAATATCATGATTTCCCCATTGTATATCTAAATTATTATATTCATGCTAGAGTATCCATAATCAAATGTGGAAATGGACCTCTATCATATATATCTCCAACTATGTGTAAATGGTCTATATTTAATTTTTTTGAATTAAATTAGAAATAGCTATTATAAACTCTTTTTCCTCTATCTATTGATATGATAGTATCGACTATACTGTCAAAATACTCTCTTTTATTTGCTAATTCTTTTTTTCATAAAGCAATTCTTGCAAAATATATTGGAAGTCTTTAGGCATAGCTTTTCTAACTTTTCGACCTTGTATATTTAGAACAAACTATTTTTACATACTTCTATCAATCTATAGATAATATTTATCATCCATCTATCTACATTAAAATTTGCTGTGTTTTTGCATAATTTCAATTTTTTTCTTTAGGATAATATATTATCGCAGCTAATTCTTTCTTTTTCACTCTCTGTAAGTTTATCTTTATAAACTTCTTCAATTTTATTTCTAATAGTCCCTGAACCATTTCTTAAAACATGGTTGAATGCTTCATATTCTCCCATGAATATCTGTCATGAAGTGCTCAGTTCCTTTAGGAAGATTCATTATAGCTTGCAAGTTTATTATTTCTGTCGATGTTTCTGCTATATTTTTTTAAATGTCTTAGATAATAGCTCTAAGTACTTAATCTCTGTATTCATATTATTCCCTCATTCCTTTGCTGCAATAGAAAAATTGTTCGTTACTAGCTAAATTTCTTAACGATAAAAAAATTAACGTTTCGCTGTAATTTCGAGCAAAACTTGCCAACAAGTTGGCTTCAAACACGCCGACAATTACTCGGCTCACTTGCTTTTAATTTTTTATCTAAAAATTTAGAATGTAACTCTATATTTTTTTCTATATGCAATACAAGTTTTAAATTATGATGTTATTTTTTTAAATATGCTTGTGCTGCTGCAAGTATTGCAGTAGGTACTCTAAATGGAGAACAACTGATATAGTCAAGGTTTTTGTTCTTCAAAGAATTCTATACTCTTTGGATCTCTCCATGTTCACCACAAACTCCTATCTTTTAAATTAGTTTTTTTCTTGATTTACCATTTTTAACTCCAAGTTCAACTAATTGGCTAACAGCTTTTCTATCTATTGAATAGAAAGGCTCACCTTCCCAAATACCTTTTTCTCTATAGTCATCTAAGAATTTTACAGAGTCATCTCTAGAAAGTCCCATTGACATTTGAGTTAAATCATTAGTTCCAAATGAGAAGAAATCAGCATATTCAGCTATTTCATCTGCAAGTAAACAAGCTCTTGGTATTTCTATCATAGTACCTAGCTTATATTCCACTCTTGCTCCAAGTTCTTTAAACAGATCTTCTATTTCTTCTTCTATTTCTTTTCTTAAGTATGCTAATTCTTTAGCTTCCATAATGAAAGGTATCATTATTTCAGGGTGAACTTTTATTCCTTTCTTTTCACATTCATAAGCTGCTTCAATTATGGCTCTAGCTTGTATTCTATAAAGCTCAGGATAGCTAACTCCTAATCTACAACCCTCTGTGACCAAGCATAGGATTTTCATCTTTTAATTTATAAATTCTTTTTCTATTTCTTCAAGAGAAATCAATAAAATTTCTGCCATTTTTCTTTTTATCATCTATAGTTTTTGGAAGAAATTCATGTACAGGAGGATCTAAAAAGTCTAATATTAGCTTCATCACCATCTAAAACTTCAAAAAAATATTTAAGAAATCTTCTTTTTGTAAATTATGTAATTTCTTAAGTGCTCTTTCTTTTTCTTCTCCTCTATCACTTAGGATAAATTCTCTTATAGTCCAAATCTTATCGTTTTTAAAGAACATGTGTTCTGTTCTACAAAGTCCGATTCCTTTTGCACCAAAAACTCTTTCCTTGTTCAACATCTTCAGCAGTGTCAGCATTCATTCTTACATTCATTCTCTTTACTTCTGAAGCCCAAGAAACAAATTCTTTTTAATTCGTCTGAGAAACTATTTTTCTTTCAAAGGAATTTTTTTCCTAAGAATATTTCACCTGTATGTCCACTTACAGAGATAAAATCTCCTTCTTTTTAATACATGGTCTCCTATTGTCATAGTCTTTATTTATTTCATCTATTTTTATTTCTGAGCAACCTGTAACACAACATTTACCCATTCCTCTTGCCACAACTGCTCCATGTGATGTTGCTCCACCTTTTAAAGTAACTATTCCTTGAGCAAGAGCCATACCTTGTAAATCTTCAGGTGAAGTTTCTTCTCTACAAGTATAGTTTTTTTCTCTTATCTTTACTCTTTTAGCATCAAACATTATTCTTCCAACTGCAACTCCTGATGATGCAGCAAGACCTTTAGTTAATAAAGTTGCTTCTTTTTAAGTATTTTTTTCTTCAAAGTCACCATTCAATAGTTTATTTATTGAAGCAGGCTCAACTTTCATCACTGCTTCTTCTTTTTGTAATTATTCCTTCTTTAACTAAATCCATAGCAATTTTTAAAGAAGCTTCAGCTGTTCTCTTTTCCATTTCTAGTTTGTAAGATAAATAATTTTGAATTTTCTATTGTAAATTCTATATCTTGCATATCTCTATTATGTTTTTTTCTAGCTTTTTTAGCAGTTTCTACTAATTGATTGTAAATATCAGGCATAGAATTTTGTAAAAGTTCTATATTATCTGGTGTTCTTATTCCTGCAACTATATCTTCTCCTTGTGCATTTAAAAGAACTTCACCAAATATTTTATCTTCACCTGTAGAAGGATTTCTTGTAAATAGAACTCCTGTTCCTGATTGTTCATTAAAGTTACCAAAAACCATTTCTTGAATTACAACAGCAGTTCCTATATTATTGTCAATATTATGCAATTTTCTATATAATATTGCTCTGTCATTATTCCAAGAATCAAAAATTGATTTTACAGCAATAAGTATTTGATCTCTATAATTTTCAGGGAATATTTCCCCACATTCATCTCTATATATTTTTTGCTTTCTAGTATTTGAGCTTTGTAATCTGTTGCTTTTTAAGTGTACGAATTTTTCTTCTGTCTATTCCTTTTGCAATTTCAGAAAAACATTTGTACAAATCTTAGATAAGAAGTATATACAAATTTTTTTCATCCTTAGTTATTTCTAGCATTTTTCTGCTACATAATCATTGAAACCCTAAATTTAAAAATAGTATCCATCATTCCAGGCATAGAAACAGGAGCTCCAGATCTCAACTGAAACTAACAGAGGCTTTGGTGATTGAAATTTCTTACCTGTTTCATATTCTAAAAACTCTTATATTTCTTAAAAATCTCCTCTTCTAATACAGGAGAAAGCTTTTTATCATTTTTAAAATACTCATTACAAGCAGTTGTAGATATAATTATCCCTTCAGGTATAGGTAGATTCTATCTTAGCCATTTTCAGCTAAGTTAGCTCCCTTTCCACCTAGTAAAGCCATCATTTCTTTTCCACCATCTCTAAATTCATATACTTGTTTCATTATTGTAGCCTCTAAATACTTTTTATTTTTTAAGCTCTTGATAAAATAATTTTTGTTACATCTGTTTTTGTAAATCTACCAACAAGTGATAATTTACCATTTTTCTTTTCTAAGAACAGGTAAAGAATCTATCTCGTGCTTTATCAATTTTTTTCTATCGCATCCATTATATTATCGTCTTCAAAACAGTGTACAATATTTGGCATTCTTGTCATTATCATACTGACAGGTGTCTTTTCTATATTTTTCTTATTCAATGTAGCTTTTCAATAAATCTTTTCTGGAAATGATACCAACTAATTTCTCGTTTTCAACTACAACTAAAGTACCTAAATCATAGTTAAACAAATGTATAATAGCATCATAGACAGAAGTCTTTACATCTATTGAGTTCTGTGGACTCATACAATCTTTAACTCTAATTATTGTACATTTATTATTATAACTATAACCTTTGTTTTTGTTTAGATGTTACTAACTTCAGTGCTGTTAAAATTGAAAAATCTGTTCTCAGTGCAGATTTAGTAACATTTAAAATTTTTAGCAATTTCATCTCCTGATAGTAATGATTTTTTTCTTTTAACATTTTAAGTATTTTTCTTTTTGTCTCTCTGTTAAAATCATCTAATCACTTCCTTATTAATGCTTATTATTTTTAAAATTTAACATAAATAATATAAAAAAACACAAGTAATTTTTAATTGATTAATGTACACTTATTTTTTTCTTGCTTTATATCAGTCAATACTGTAGGAAAAACAAATTACAAACTTTATATAATTAATAAAGAATTTATAATAAATTATAGACATCTGAATTTAAATAAGATATAATTATTTGAACGATAAATTGAGGTGTAAAAATGAAACTTAGTATAAATATAAAAAGGTCTATCCAGAAAAAGTTATTCATCAAGAAGAAATAGAAATAATAAATGAAATTTCTACTACAAAAGATTTAATAAAAGAATTAGTAACAATTAATGTAGAAAAAGTTTAATAAAAATAGATGATAAAGATATTTTATCTATTATGACTAATGAATACATTGCTGAAGCAGCAAGAAGTGGAAAAAAATTGGTGATGAAGTTCATGGAGATAAAAAGCTAATTTAGAAAAAGCTTTAGATACTGCTTATCTAGCTTTTTGAAGATGGACTATATTGTATCTTTGTAAATGATGAGCAAACTGAAAAACTAGATGATAGTTTAAATCTAAAAAGATGGAGATGTGCTTACATTTATTAAATTAACTATGCTTGCAGGTAGAATGTGGTAGGAGGAAGAATGTTAAATTTTTATGGAAACAAATTTACATCAGATATTAATCACTTTTATAAAAAAAGCTAAAGGATAGAGTAAGAGCTTTTAGATAGAGATAATCAAAGATTTATCGAAGATATCTTTACAAAAGGGAAATTATCGTGACTATGGTGAGATTTTAGAAAATAATTTAATTAATAAAGTTTCAAGAAGGGAAAATGTTAAATTTGAAGATATTTTTCCCAGAAAAATATACATCCAGCATTAGAAATACTTATTGGAGAAAGTAATTTTAAAAACTTTATAAAAATTGGAGAAAAAAATTACAAAAACTCCCTATACTATGGGGATACACTAGAAGAATGGTCAGAAGCTCAAATTGTCGTAACTATATAGACAAAACTTTTTTTCTGTTCTTAAAACTTTTGTACACTACAAGTTTTTTTGATATCAATACTAAAAATTATTACTTGAAACTGTAATTTTAAAAGGTCTTGAAGGTTGGGAATTTAAAAAAATTTAATTACTTCACTTGAAAATAAATATATTATTGCCAATGACATTGACAATGGAAATCAAGATGTTATAGATTTCATCAATGAAGCTTTGACAAGTGGTTCTTCTAAAAAAATATAAATTATGGAACCTTAGCAGCAATATTTGTTTCTGAAAATAAATCTCTAGTAGAAATGGCAGGAAAAATTACTTCTGCTGCACAAAGACAGGAAGGACTTCGTCAACAAATATGTGAAACTATGGATGAAGGAAGTCAAGAAAAATTTTGAATATATGTTTAAGATTATCTATGATAATGATTTAATTCGTTTTCTCTTCTGTTAAAAAGAGCCCTTTAGGAGTTTGGACAGGTTTACTTTGGTCAGAACTATAATAATCCTGAAACAGTAGGTAAAAAGAATTAGAAATTATAAATAAAACTAATTGATAATCCAAAATATGCAGATGAACTTTTAAAAAGTGATGATAATGTTGAAGTTTATCTTGCACTTTGGTATAAGGCAAGTCAAGATGTAAAGATTGCACTTGAAGCTATACAAGAACTTTTAAAAAGTTTACTAAAAATTACATACAAAATTATTAGTTGCATATAATTTAGATATTTTTCCAAGATATAAAATATCAAAGAACAGTTGCTAAAGATATAATTAAAGAATATTCGAAAAAGATGATAATGATTTCTTAAAAAAATAGTTGCTTGTTATTGGGAACATCTATCTTATAATCCTTATACTAATTCTTCTATAAAGACTAATAGAGGACTTTTTGATACAGCAGATGAGGCAAAAGAATTTTTGAAATATTTAAAAAAAGTTTTTGTATTGATAGATGGTAAAAGATAAAGTCTTTAATCCTATTATTTTTCCTTGGGTAAGCAGATATATATATAAACATAGTATAGCTAGCATTCTATTTACAATAGCTTCTTCATATCCTGAATTAAATTTAAAAAAATGAAGTATTTAACTTATTTTTAAAAGCCCTTGATACTTATTCTCGTAGTGGATATTTAAAAATCAATGTTTTCAGTAAACCTGAAAACGAAGATGAAGAGTTGTTTTGTTGTAAAAATGTTAGCTGATGCCAGTGTTACAAATGAAGCAAATAAGATAATAAGAGTAAAACAATCTAGCTAGTAAATATTCTAAAGGAAATTGAAGATACACTTAGATTAAAAACTGCTGATGTTAGAAAGAATGCTATTAGTTTGATTTTAAGCCTTGAAAGTTCACAATTATTAGAAGCAACAGAAAAGTCTAGTTCAAGATAAAAATGCAAATAAAAGATTGGCTGGTCTAGATATTTTAACTAAAAATAAAAAGATAAGCAAGATTTTGCAAAAGAAAAAAATTGAAAAATTGTTACTACTATAAAAGAGCCAACAGATCCTGAAAAAAATTCTTATTGATGGTTTAGTAGGAAAGTTGAAACTACTGAAACTTCTGACTTTATATGATAAAAACATATAAATTTGAACTTCCTTATGAAGTTAAAAGAGGTTAAGAAAACTTTCAAAAATGTTAAGAAAAAAATAAAGATGGAGTATATATTATTGAAAAGACTATAGATGCAAAAAGATATTTTCACTAAAACAGAGGATGAACTTTTTGAATTAGTTAAAAAAATTTAATGCCTTAATTGTTAATAATGGTACTTATGAATATACAAATGGCTATACTGGTGAGAAAAATCTTACTAAGAGATAACTTTTCTTCCTATAGTAAAAAGAGCAAACTATTATTATAGTATAGATGAACACTTAGATGAATATCCTTTAGCAGATACTTGGAGAGAATTCTATAAAAAAATGAAATAAAAGATTTCTCTACACTTTATCAATTGTACCTTCTTACTCAATCTCATTTAAGGATTGAAAATTTTCAATAATGTTATTAATAAAAATTTTTACGTACTACCCAGGAATTATCCTTAAGAAGATAATTCATCATTTTAAAACTTTTTCTGATAATGAGATAATGGAAAAATAGTATATTTACTATATAAAGAATATAGAGGAGAAAATAAGGAATATCTATTTGAAACTTCAAAAGCTTTCTTTATTGAACTTCTAAAAGAAAATCCTGCAAATTTAGTCTACAGAAGAAATAAAAATGATAATTATAACAGTATTTTTTTGATTTAGAATATAGTATTCCTACAGTTGTTTTTTAAAAATTTATCTGAATACTGGGATGAGAGAACATTTACAGAAAATTTAATTTTTAAAATTAAACTTTGAAAAGAAAGTATCTTCTTATAAAACTAGGGAAAAATTTCTATTCTCTGATTGATATAGCAAATGCTGTTGAGCTTGGTCTAGTAGAAAAAGATTTACTTATAAAGAGTATTTTTCTCTGAAGATATAGATAAAGATGGATACTAATTTTAGAAATCTATATAATTTTTTTAGGAATTAAAAATCCTCATTATTACTATTATAATAATTATGATGATAATGAAAAATTAAAAAAATTCTTGGAATTATGATAATGCTATAAAAGTTTTTAAAAAATATGGACTAGAAGTTGTTAACTATGTAGTTGACAATGAATTAAAAAGAGGAGATAGTAAAACTAAATATTCTAAACTAATCACTTCTATTAACAGAATAGAAGGAGTGGACTATTTAATTAAAAATTTTACAAGCCTTGGAAATGAAAAAGTTAGTTAGAAGTGACTATTGGTATGGAGATACTACAAGTAAAAAGAAGTTTTAAGCTCATCTATTAAAAAGTGTGTTTTCCCAAAGTGAAAAAGATGACTTAAAGACTTTTTAAAGAAAAATTAAAAAGACTAATATCTACAGAAGAAAGACTAGTTGAGGTGGCTATGTATGCATCTCAATGGATAGAACTAATAGATAAATTCTTAAAATGGAAGGGCTTTACAAGTGGTTGCTACTATTTCCAAGCACATATGAGTGATGTTTCAAAGGATAAAGAAGGAATAATTGCAAAATATTCTCCTATTTCTATTGAAGATTTCCAAGCAGGAGCCTTTGATATTGATTGGTTTAAAGATGCTCATAAACAACTAGGTAAAGAACACTTTTGATATTCTGTATGAAAGTGCAAAAATATATAACTGATGGTACTAAACATTCTCGTGCTAGAAAGTTTGCTGATGCAGTTTTAGGAAAATATGAAAGGTAAAAAGATGTTGAAAAAGAAATTTCTGCTAAGAGAAATAAAGACTTAGTTGCAAGTTATTCTTTAATACCACTAGCTAAAAAAATAAAATTAAAGATGCTATTAGTCGTTATAAATTCTTACATAAATTTCTTAAAAGAAAGTAAACAATTTGGTGCACAAAGAAGAGCTAGTGAAGCTAAAGGCCTTTTGAAGTATCTTTTTAGAAAAATCTATCTCGTAATATGGGATATTCAGATGTTACTCGTTTAACTTGGGCTATGGAAAGTGAAATGATGGCTGAAATGAAAAAAATATTTTTGAGCCTAAGAAAATCCAAGATTATTCAGTATGTATAGAAATTGATGACTTAGGGCAAAGCTCAATAAAATATGAAAAAGATGGAAAAAGTTTTTAAAAATCTTTACCTACTAAAATTAAAAATGAAAAATATATTGAAGAAATTAAAGAAGTTCATAAGAACTTAAAAAGAGCAATATAGTCGTTCAAGAAAAAAATGTTAGAGCAATCAATGGAAGATGGAATTAAATTCTATGCTTATGAAATTAAAACTCTATCAACTAATCCTGTTGTTGCTCCATTAATTAAAGATTTAGTGTTTAAAAGTAGATGATATCTTAGGATATTATGAAGATAATAAACTTATTGGTTTTGATAAAAATCTAAAAAGGTAACTTTAATTGAAGACATTGATAAAGATACTTTATTATCAATAGCTCACCCATTTGATTTATTTCAACAGTAAACAATGGCCTTTTATATCAACAAGATATTTTTAGAAAGAGAAGTAAAACAAGTATTTAAACAAGTTTTCCGTGAACTATATATCAAAACTAAAAGATGAACTTAAAATGGAAAAGTCTAGAAGATATGCAGGTCATCAAATTCAACCTACTAAATCTATTGCCTTACTTAAAACTAGAAGATGGGTTGTTGATGATTATGAAGGACTACAAAAGGTTTACTATAAAGAAAATATCATAGCTAAGATGTATGCTATGACAGATTGGTACTCACCTGCTGAAGTTGAAGCACCTACTATTGAAGATATAGTTTTCTATGATAGAAAAAAACTTTTGAACTGATGACAATAGAAGATGTTCCTGATTTAATTTTTCTCAGAAGTTATGAGAGATATTGATTTAGTTGTAAGTGTGGCACATGTAGGAGATGTTGATCCTGAAGCAAGTCAATCAACTATTGAAATGCGTAGAGCAATTGTTGAATTCAATGCTAAGTTGTTCAAGTTGAAAAAAATGTTACATTTACTGAAAGCCATGCTCTAATAAAAGGAACAAGAGCAGAATACTCAATCCATTTAGGAAGTGGAGTAATTCATCAGAAAGCTGGTGCAACTATAGAAGTCTTACCTATACATTCTCAACATAGAGGAAGAATTTTTCTTACCATTTATAGATGAGGATCCAAAGACTGCTGAAATAATGGCTAAGGTATTACTATTTGCACAAGATGAAAAAGATTAAAGATATATTTATTTTAGACCAAATTTTATAATAGCAAAGTAAAGCTATTGCATAAATAATAAAAAGTAAAAATAGTTCGTTACTGAGTAAATTTTCTTAACGATAAAAATCAAAGAATTCGCTGTAATGTTTTGAAGACTTGCCAACAAGTTGGCTTCAGACACTCCGACAATTACTCGGCTCATTCTATTTGATTTTTATCTAAAATTTCCATTCGTAACTCACTTATTTTTTACTTTTAACTTTAAAATTTATATTTGCAATAGCTTTTTTTATTTATTTATCGCTTGATCTAAATCTTCTATTAAATCATTTACATCTTCTATACCAACTGACATTCTTAAAAGACATTCATTTATACCTCTTGCTAATCTTTCTTCTAAAAGGTACATCAGCATGTGTTTGGAACATAGGATAAGTAATTAGAGATTCAACTCCTCCTAAACTTTCTGCAAATTGTATTAACTTAATATCTTTTTAAAATTTTCTTAGCTCTTTTCAGGAGTATCAACATGGAAAGATACCATTCCTCCAAAACCTGTTCCTTGTTTTTTTAGAAACTTCTATAGATTCATTTTCTTCAAGTCCTGGATAGTAAACTGAAACAACTGCTTTTTGAGTTTTTTAACCATTCAACAATCTTTTTAGCATTTTTTTGATGTTGTTCCATTCTAATATGAAGAGTTTTTTTATTCCTCTTAAAAACAAGCCATGAATCAAAAGGAGATAAACAAGCTCCTATAGTCTTTGTTATAAATCTAAGTTTTTCACTAATTTCTTGAGAATTTGTTACTAAAAACCTGCTAAAAGTATCATTATGTCCTGCTAAATATTTTGTAGCACTGTGAAGGACAACATCAGCACCTAGCTTAAGAGGTTTTTGAAAAATATGGTGTTAAAAATGTATTGTCTGACAACTAAAAATACAATTATTCTTTTTAGCTATTTTTAGATATTTCTTCTATATCTGCTATTTTTCATCATTGGGTTTGTTGGAGTTTCTATATATATCATTTTTGTATTTTTTTCTATAGCTTTTTTTCAACATTTTCAACTTTATCTGTTTCAACAAAAAGTTGTCTTTTATTCCATTCTTTTTACAGATACTCTCCATCAATCTTATTGTTCCACCGTATAGGTCATCTGTTGACAACTATATGGTCTCCTGGTTCTAAGATATCTAATAAAGCTGTAACTGCTGCCATTCCTGTACTAAATGCTAAAAGCATCTACACCTTCCTCTAAGTCATTAACTACTCTTTTCCAGTTCTTCTCTTGTTGGATTTTTGTAATCTTGAATAGTCAAAACCTGTTGATTCTCCAAATGCTGGGTGAACAAAAGTTGCAGATTGATATATAGGAAACTTACTGCTCCTGTATTATCTACATTTCTTCTTTGTTTTTCCCGTGGACACATACAGTTCCTACATTTTTATTCATGTTTCTTACCTTCCTTTTTAATTTTCATTAATTTTAATTAATTTATTGATTAAAGTCAAGTTAATTATTTTAATTTTTTTCTAAGTCCATCTTGATTTTTATCTTGAAATTTCTCAAGATTTATTTCTTCATTTAATTCATCTAGTCCTAATATCTTTTGAAAGTTTTTATATATGAGTTAGTCAAATGTATAGGGTAAAGAGAACTATCATTTCCAACTTTTTTTCATAAAAATCATAGGGATTAGAAATAGCCTTATTTGCATATATCATAGGAATGAAAAACCTTCCCTATTGTCACCTAATAGATATTGAAAATATCTTATAATACAAAGACAGATAAAGCAAAGTGTAAAATGTCCTTGAATATGTCTCTTAGAAAAGTCTACATCTGTTATTTTAAATTTATCTTCTATATTCCAACTATGTTGAAAAGATATTAGATATCTCATAATCTTCCAAGTTTTTCATCTGTCTTTAAGCATATATATCCATTTTTTAAATTATTTTTCTAAATAATCTTTGTAGGCTCTTTTCTTGTTCCAATAAACATAGAGTTTAGAATCTTTAATATCTAAGACTTTTTCTTTTTTTCTAAAACCTCATTTGTCTTAATATCTCTTTCTAAAATTTTCCATTTATTATCTTTTTAAAATTTCATTTTTAATATCTTCAGATAAATCTTCAAAAGAAATAGAAGATATAGAACCTTTTTTTCTTGAATTTCACTTTCTTTTGTCAAAACTAAAATAAGTTTAGAATTTTTAAAATTCTTTTTGAAATCTTCTAGTTTATTTTTTGGAATTATCTTCCTTCAGAGATAAGTGATAAGAAATAGGAATACCATAGGAATCAAAAATAAGTTCATATTAAAAGGCAAATCTTTTTTCCCCTTTTTGAAAAATTATTAGACTCTAGTCCATAAAGAACCTTCCAATAAGAATTATAGATGTAATTTCCTCTGTGATAGTAGACTATATTTTTTTATCTCTTTTTATTTTTTATCAAAAAAACTTATTGAAAACATTTTATTAAATCTTTTGTCTTTTTATCTAATTGTAACAAAACATCATAGAACTCTGAATGAGATAGAGAATTTCAAAGAGATAAAAGGAGTTTTTCTGTTTTTCTAGGAAGGTTGAATAAGAACTTCCCTAATCTATAAACAACTAAAGAAAAATATACTTTTGATAAGTCTTCTCCTAAAGATATCATCTAAAGAAAGTTCCTTCCACAATGCATTTACTAAACTATGTCCAAAACGGAAAAAGATTAGTCTTTGGTGTCTTTTTCTTTTTTCTATAGTTAATCTTTTTGCTTCTTCTTTTAATTCTTCAATAATATTTGGATTTTTCTTTAAGTAGTGTCTCATAGTTACCTATAGTTTTTATCACAACTGTCTTTTTTCTTATTGGTCTTAGGTATTCTATGTTGCTCACAAAATTGAATAACTTTTAGCTTTTTCCTTTTTCCTGTAATGCTACATACATATTTATCTCCCAACCCTATTTAATAAAAGAGACTGTTGCAAACTAATAAAAAGTAAAAAATAGTTCGTTACTGAGTAAATTTTAGAAAATTTTTCTTTGAGAGATTTTAAAAATTTTTAGTTATATATAGCGATTACTTGCCAGCCATTAGTGTCTCGAGGCTCACAAAGGCTCTCTCAACAATAATGGACGTCGCAGTAATCTTGTTAAAAACTATTCATTATACACTCAAAGAAAATTTCTAATAATAATTTATAAGGTAACTCACTTATTTTTAACTTTTAGATTAAAAATGATTTTGCAACAGTCTATTTAATTATTGATTATTTTCTTCTTCTAATTTAAAGAATATATCTGCTTTCTTTGTTAGATACATCACAACATAAAGTACTGCTAAGATTAATAATGTTCCAGTTAATAAAAGCATATTGTTCCATTCTTAAGATAGAGAATAGTATTGCATAGATTCCACTTAAGAAAATAAACATTCCTATACCAAACTTTTTTATTATCTGTCATACTTGCAACATATAATGAATTTGGTATTACTATTGCTAATGAAGCTACCAAATATGCCATTTCAAAACCTAAATGCTCAGATAATGATAACAATAATAGATAGAACATAACTAATGAAAACCCTACTACTATGTATTGCACATAGTGAGCAACCTTTTGCTGACAATCTCAAATATATATACTATAACTAAACTCATTTAAAAATAAATAGGAATCCATAGTTACAAGCTCTATATATTTGAGTATAATCAGTTACTGAATTATATAGTAATACTTTTAACTATGCTATTTCCATCAGAATTATAGTCTCCATAGGCTTCATAAGTATTTTTCATAATCCAGAAAATCTGAATATTTATCTTCATTAATATCTAAAACTTGAGGATAATTTCTAATCAAGTTTGAAACTTCCCATTTTGCAGTAAATCCATTACCATCTATATTTCTTTCTACTGGTAAAACACCTGAGAAACTTGGAGATTTCAATTTGATTTTATGTCAAAAATTATTTTTCTTTCCAAGTGGTAATATAGATATTTCTCTGCTTCCTCTAAAATCTATATCTATTTCAAAAGGAATCTTATCTTCTGTCATCATTCCATCATATTCTGGACCAATTTTTACCTGAAATTCCATTAGCAAATAACGGACTTGCCATTGTTCCTGACATAGTTTCTAAATCTTGTTCTACATTTCCTAATTTAAATTTATTTACCTTAACTAAAAGCTTTTAGTATCAGATAATCCTATAGATAAATACGCTATCATATCATTTTTATTAGGAAAATCTTTTTGGTGAAAAATATCCTGTTAATTTTATATTAGCTTATAGACTGTAGCATTGTATATTCCTCTATGTCTTAATTCATCTTTTCATTTCTATAGTTGCATTAAGTTCTTCTGGTAATATAGCTATACGTCTTTCTACTGGCTGAACTACAACATTTTTCATTTCTTATACTATCATCCTTTACTAAGAGTTGAATCAATGTATGATAAAAGAAATTACTGGTGCTATAATCTTTTGACTTTTCCCCCATTCATTTCTATTTCTGTAACAGTCTGATTAAATAATCTACCTCTATTATCTATTAGTTTTTCCTACAATAAGTAAAGGTATTAGTAATATAATTGCAAAAACTACTAGAAAAAAATTAATTTTTTCATAACTGGTGAGAATGGTTTTTGTTGCTTGGAATTTTATATGAATTATTATCCATATTTTTCTCCTTCCTATTTCTCTTATTTTTAATAATATTTTATCTTTTTAGTATAGCATAATTTTGATGATAGAATAAGTCAACAATAATTTTAGGAGGAATAGATATGATTTTATTACTATGCTTATTTAGCATTTTAAGTATTTTTCATTTGCTAATGACTGGGAATTTGGATCTGAGGAGAACATATAATTCTTTTTAAAAAGGTCTGCAGCAGTTGCTATAAAGAAAGATTACTTTAAAAACTAACCTGAAGACGGAGATGCTTGTAAATGTTAAATTCACATTTGATAGCCCAAATGCTGAAAATAAAAATAATAGGTTTTGTTGCACCTGAAAGTGGAAACAATGAGGAATATGAAGAAAATTATTCTAAGACTAAAAAGAAAGCAGAACCTTAAAATTAAAAACTTTAAAACTGTTGTCAATGGAAAAAAGTAAAATCTAATGTTGAATTATTATCTAAGTACTTTCAAGAGAGGTTTTAGATAATAATGTTATTAAAAGCATATAGAAGAAGAAAAACTTCTATAACTATGTTTATTACTTCAAATGCAAACTTTAAACAAGGAGAAAATGTTGTAGAACACAGTTATATTACACTGGTTCTTATGGAATTTTTGAAAAGAGATTTTGCTTATGTTGTAACTACTATTGCTAAATGGAAAAACAAGACTCTGTTGAAGATTTTGAAATTGAAGTTATTCCCAGGAAAATATTTTGTTAAACTACCATACTTCTCTGGAAAGATGGTAAAAAGATAGACTGGCAAATTGCTGGTAAAGGAAAGATGGTTTCTATAGCTCCAACTAAATCAAACAGTGATGATAGCTATGGAATTGACAAGTATGGTGCTGTTTATTTAAATCTTGATAATGGTTCTGTAAAATACAAAACCTAAAAACTTCTCTCCTGATATCAGATTTCTATATGGTTCGTATAGATAATATTCCAGGTTTCGACTTTTGAATTTCCTGTAGGGAAAAGTACAAGGTTATAGATTTAAAGAAGGAGACTATAAGTTTAATGACTCATTCAATACTTTATTAAGTTCTGATGACAATGATTTATCTAAGTGACTTACAACTGATATTCTACGTAACTATCCTTATGCTATTGCTGGATATGATTTTGCTAGAAAAGATTTAAAAGACTATTACTCAGAATTTATCTGGTATAGACCTGTATCATAAAAATGTAAAGATTAATCCTATCTATAATGATTTAATTAAATCAATCGATAAAAATCAAGGCTAGTAGAAAAATAATATATGATTATTAGAAAATAAAAAGGCTGTTGCAAATAATTATTAAAATGCAAACAGCCTATTATTTATTTTATTTCTTTGAAATCTTTATCTCTTAAATCTATAAGCCTTAATTTATTATCAACTAACACAACTTTTTGCATAACGTGCATTTTCATACTTATCCCCTGTTCCTTCTTGGAATAAATAACTATTTGCATTTATATCCACATTGTAACCATCACTCTTATAGGCTACGAAAAGTAAATCTTTTTCATCAGTTTTTCTTTTGTCAGTTTAACAAACTTAGCCACTTTATTTCCATCTAAAACGGATAGCTATATATGCTTTCTTAGCCTCTGCTAGTTCTCTTTTTCTTTTTGTTCTTTAGTTTCTTCTTTTCTCTCTCTTCCATGAAGTAATCATATGAGTTTAGTTTTTGATATATAAATTCTGTGGTTTGATCTCAGATATCATAATTTAAAGTCATATAGTCACCTTGTGAAGTGAACGAGGATCTACTGGTCTAAGTTCCAAATAGAAATAACTATCTAGCTTTTTATAACTTTCTTCTTTTTGAGCAGAAAAACCTGTTATTACAAAAGAGTACAATATTTACAACTATAAGTATCTTTTCATTTTATTGCTCATTATTCTCAACTCCTTTAAATCCATACTTTAACACTAAATAAGCTACCAGTAACAGTCCTCCTGTGATACTAAGTGCTATTGATTTATCAAGTAAAGACCTATATGTTTGTGAGAATAATAAGTATATATTACATAACATGCTGCTAAAGTAGGAACTAATATTCCCCATTTACTATTTTTAGAAGCATAAATTAACATAATTAACATAAACAAAAATTAAACTTATAATTTCTGAATATGCAAAATAATTTTAAGCCTAACTAAAAATACACAAAACTATTTGTAATTTTTGAGTTTTTAATTGTCTTAAATATTACAAATGCTCCAATTAATACAGTAAGTGCTATATTAACTATTCTATAATATTTAACATGCTTAAACATAAGTTCATAATCATCTACAAAAAGAAATTCTATTCTTGTAGATAGCCAGCTAAGAGGTAACAAAATTAAGGTAGCTTCATTCCTATTAAAAACTCTTTTAATTTTTCATTTAAAAAGTTCTTTTTATCATACAGAAAATAGAAGTAAGCTTCTACAATAAGTGCTATAGTGATAATGCTATAGTGATAATTGATAGAAGGAGCTTTTCATAAGGAAAAATCCTAGTAAGCAATAATTTACAGGGAATAAAGTAAGTCCAATGCTCTTGTTGGCATAAAAACCAGAACAGATTAAAAATAATTGTAATAATAGATATTACAGATAGAGAACTCATTTCTAATGAAACACTTAAATATATGCCAAGACATATAAGTCCTGCAATAAAAGCTACTATTTCTATTTTATCATTCTTTAAACCAAGCATTTTGCAGCAAAAATATGAAAAATAATTAAAAGAATACAACTCACAATAAATGCTTCTTCTCCTAAGCCCATAAGACCCAAAAGGGAAAAATAGAAAAATCATAAGTAAGAAAAATGCAAAAACTTTTAAAAACCCTACAACCACATTTGTAGAATTTTTGATATTTTTCATTTCTATTTCATTAGAAGATTTAACTACTGCTACTATAGTTCCTATAATAACCATTAGAGAAAGAAAATATACACAGTCGTATCTGTATAAATTATACTAGATACCATTTTTGATAATAATAGCTACTCCAAAAACTCCAAGTGATGTTATAGAAAGTATCTTTATAGTTATTTTTAATTGCTTATAACCAACAAAATACACAGCAGCAAACTAAATAATAAATATAGTACTGCTAGCAAGATCCATTATGATGATCATTTATTGCTGCAAAAACCACTTGCTATAAAAAGAAATATAAAATATTCCTGTCATTATATTGTAGAAAATATTGTTGAATTTAAAAATTAAATCTTTTTGTATGAACGGATATACTAACAATACTATTCCAAAATTAAAGAAGATAAAAATGGAATAATAGATCCTGATAGATACAATTCTAAATAGAAACTTGTTCCCACTGCTACAAACTATAGTAAAAAGTGTTACTATAGAATAATATCCTGTTGCTATGATTGGAATAATTAAAAGCATAGCCCAATTTCTAAATAATATCCATGTATCTGCTCGTTTGATAGACCTGTCCATAGACTGCAAACAAAGTTCCTATCATAAACGAAGAAAAGAACAATGCTAAATTTTTATAAATATCATTTTTCAAAAATAGATAAGCTCCTAATCCTGCTATATATCAGTGCAGAAGGAACTGCTACTTTTTCAATACTAGACATAGTTGCCCAGTTATATGCTGTGAATGATGTAACTCCAGCTATTAAAAATATCTAGAGAAATACAGGAAAAACTTCTTTTATTTTCTCAAACATATATATCTTCTCTCTTTCTATTAATTTGTAATGATTTTTGTATTATAACATGTTATTATTAAAAATTTGGTTAATTTTATACTAATAGAACTTGATTTTTATTAAAAGAAAATTTAAAATGTAATTATCATAAATACTAATAAAATTTCTGAACTATTTTATATTTAGGGGGAGCTTTACTATGTTACTAAAGCAGAATGTTATTTTTCATTATTAAGCAATCATTTAGACTTAACTAAAATATCATATTCTGATCCAAAAACTGGGAGAAGATAAAGATGAAACATTTTTATTAAGAAGAACTTACATCTAAAATAAATTTAGAGTGAAATGTTTCTATATACTTGAACCAAATAAGTATAAAAGATAGTATTTCTAATTTTTAAAAACATATTTTAAAACAAAATAATGAAAAGAAATGAGAAGTTTGAAATTGGAATAGTATGCATAACCTTGAGGGGTGAATTTTTAGATACAATGCCTGATGTTCATAGATACAGTTTACTTTTCAGAAATGAAGAAGCTTAAAATTTTGAATTTGGAAAAATATATCAGATTGTATATAGAGAAAATCCAAAAATATTAAGATAAAATATTTTAATAAGTATTTTAATTCTACTATTAATGAAAACTTAATTTTTACCTATTTTTTACTTATAAAGGATAAAATTTAAAGAGAGAAATGTAGGAATTATAAAAATTTAGTTTTGAAGATGAAAATTATTATTAACAAAAATGGGAGAGAATTTGTTTTACTTTTGAAGAAAGTAAACAAGCTGAAAGCCTTGTTATTTTCTTATCTCCCAAAATTCAAGATATAAATAAAAAGATATTCTCTTAAAAATTAATTTTTACAAGCTTCTAAAGAAAAATTAAAATTTATTTTCTAAATAAAGATATTGCGAAGATGTTATACATGGTATAAAGAATACATCATTGAGGTTTGGTAATAATAAAAATATAAAGAATTTTTAATTGCAATAAAGAAGAATATGTTGAACTTGTAGTAGAAAAAAATTTAATAATCTCAAAAAATCAATTATTTAGAGATACTTGATGAGAAAGCTATATAATATTTATCCATGCCCATCATAATAAATAGAGAAGATAGTAAAAATAAATATAATAAAAATATGCCAATATATCTTCTCTCAATATATATATAAACACAAATAAATTACTAATAGAAAAGTTAATTTTAACAATGTATCTGTTTTCACAAAGGTTGTCACTTGCTGTTAACCATGATCAAATATTGCCCTAACCAGCAGCAAGTAATGCAAATAAATTAGCCTTTTCTGCAGTCTAACTGATTTTTATACCCATTATACTGATAACTAAAACCTTCTTGATTTCATTATAAATTTACAAATATGGATTGTTCTGATATTAGTATCTGTAGCTTCTATTCTTTTACTAAAATACAAATATTTATTTTTATATTATCTATATCTGTTTCAAATTCTTTCCAAAACTTTTGACTAGTTGATAGCTCATTTACATCAAGTAAAGATAGTATGTAATCATTTCTATCTTCAATAGGAACTTGTTCCTAATATTCTTTTATGAGATAAGAAAACCATATTATCAATTAAACTAATTACTTTTTCCCATCTCAATTTCAGAAAAATGTACATCTCACTTCTTCCGCTGTAAGAAACTTGCTATATAGTCCTAATCTTCTTAGTTTATGTTATGCATTAAAATCAATCATCACTTGATATAGAAAAGACTGAACATCATCAATTTTTAAAAGAACAAAAATAATAATTATATAAGATAGCATGATTCTATTATATATCTCTTCAACTTTTGATCTTTCCCTATTTCTCTTGAATTCATTTGTTTGAACCTTTACCTTTTCTTAGGAATTTTTCTTTTTCATTTTTGAGTTAGTTTCATTTTTTAGATTCTCCAGAAATCCCAACACTTATATAAGCTAGTATCATCAATATCTCTACTCATTAAAAATCCTCCTTTATTTTTATATATTATAGCATACTTTGATGCAGTTGCATTTTTCATTTCTATAGAAAGAATTTATTTTAATTAAAGCACTATTTTCATTTTATCATAAATTGACACTTATTAGTAATTTCTGATATAATAAAATCAACTTTTAAAGAAAAGGAGTTTTAAAAATGAAAATTAAAAATATGCTTTATGCAGCTATGTTTGCAGCTATTGTTGCTGTTTTAGGCTTAATGCCTCCAATACCTTACCTTTTATTCCCGTTCCTATAACCTTTACAGACTATGGGAGTAATGCTTTGCAGGAAGTTTGTTAGGCTAAAAGATTAGGTTTTATTAGTATGTTATAGTGGTTGTTATTGTTCTTTTTAGGTCTACCTATTCTATCAGGAGGTAGAGGTGGACTTGCAGTTCTTAGCAGGTCCCACAGGTGGATATGAGTATGGCCTTTTGCAGCCTTCTTAGTAGGATTTTTAGCAGAAAAATTTTTGGAAAAATATCAACATAGGAAAATATATTGTAGCTAATATAATTGGTGGAATAGTTTTAGTCTATCTTGTTGGTGCAATCTATCTATCATATATAACAAAAATGCCAATAGATAAAAAGCTTTCTTAGCAACTATGGCTCTTTATCCCAGTGATGTATTGAAGGCTATTGTTGTTTCTGTACTTTACAAATCAAAAGAAATCAGTCCTATTAACGAAGTTGTAAGATAGGCTGATATTATGATAGAAGTAGAAAAATCTTAGTTTCTCATCAAAAGTATATAAGGTCTTAAAAATATTTCTTTTCATAGAAAAAGGAGAATATCTTGTATTATTGGATGGCTCAGGAAAATCTACACTTGCATAGTTACTTGCTGCCCTATTTTTCAACAAGAAGGGACTATAAAATTTTCGCTATGACACTAAAAATCAAAAGATTTACTGAATATTAGAAAAATAGTTGGGATAATTTTTCAAAAATCCTGAAGAACAAATTATCTCAACTACGTTTTCGATGAAGTTATCTTTGCCTTAGAAAATCTTTGCTATTCCCTAGAGAGAAACATCATAAAAGAAATAGCTGAAAAATCTTTAAAAATCTTAATCTACTAGAATACAAAAGATAGGCTTACTTATCAGTTATCAGGGTGGTGAAAAGCAAAGACTCTGCTATTGCAAGTATCTTAGCTATGGGAACTGAAATTCTAATTTTGATGAGGCAACTTCTATGCTTGATCCTGTTGGAAAAAGGAAGTTTTAAGAATTATGAAAGAATTAAATTTCAGGAAAAACTATTATTCATATCACCCATGATAGAGATGACATATTACGAAGCCTCTAAAGTGATCAGCTTTTTATCAGAAGGTGAAATAAAGTATTTAGGAAGTCCTTACAAAGTTTTTGATGATGACATAGCTTTTTCTTCTAAAAATAAAAATATCTTGGAAAAACATAATAAAAAGTAGAAGATGAAAATATTAATATGGAAGATTTGGTGAAAATAGTCTATAGAAAATATCTATTAAAAATCTTAGCTATAGTTATTCTGGTTTTCAATGATGATGCTATAAAAGATGTTTCATTAGAAATAAATTCAAATAAAAGAATAGCCATTGTTGGACATACGGGTTCAGGAAAGTCTACACTTTTTGAAATTGATAAAAGGACTTTAAAAATCAAACAGGTGAAATAAGTATAGATGGAAAAATTGAAGATAATGACATATTTTCAATATCCTGAACATCAAAATTTTTGAAACTACAATTTTTAAAGATGTTGCCTTTTGGTTTATTAAAACTAGTGAAAAAAAGATCTTACTGAAAGAGTTGAAAAAGGCTTTACAACTTGTGGGCTTGAATAAAGACTCATCTTCATCGTTCAACTTTAAACTTAAGTGGTGGTGAGGTGGCTAGTCTGGAGTTTTTCATTATGACTCATTACTTAGATGAAGCAGGCTTAGATCCTAATCAAAGAATGAACTTCTAAAATTTCTTTTAAATTGCAAAAGAAATAATAGGGCTTTTACTTTTTCTAGTCCGTATGAATGATGTTTGAATTGTGCTGACAGTTATTGTTATGAGTGAAGGAAAGTTCTACATCATACAGAAACCTCTGGCTAGTTTTGAAAATATAGTGATTCCTTTAGAAAGTTTTAGGACAGTTCTTCCAAATCCATAGATTTTAAATAGACTAAATAGGAAAATTTAAAAACCCTCTAGTTTGACGCAAAGAGAAGATATTTTCAAAAGTTATTGAAGAAAGATTAATAAATAGAGGATAAAATCATGAATATACTATTAGGAGAGTATACAAATAGAGAGGCAGTACATCACTTAGACCAAGAACTAAATTAATTGTCTTTTTTCTTTCAGAGGCCTGCTTGCTAACAATCTATCTATTTATCTGTTTATAGTGTTTTAGCTCTTATTCTTATCTTTCTTGTCACCCTTTTAACAGCATTTTTCTAAAGAGTTTAAAATATCTGAGTTATATTTTAATTTTTCTAGTTTTTCATATTTTTCTAAACAAGAAGGAGAATTGCCATTTAAAGTTTGGTCTTACTCTGTCTATGATGAGTGGTGTTTTTCTGCTATAAAAATGATGGGAAGAATTATTTACTTTTTAATTTTTCATCTCTACTAACTTTTGACAACTAAACCTTTGGATATTGCCTTAGCCTTAGAAACTCTATTGAGTCCTTTATAGGGCTACCTATTCAAGATTTCTATTATGCTTATGATCACTTTAAGATTTATTCCCACTCCATTTTACAGGAATCCAATACTATTAGTAAAATGGCACAACAAACGAGGGAGATAATTTTGAACTAGGAATCCCTTTTATTGTCTCAATAGCTGATGTACTTCCACTTTTGATGTCTGTTATAGTGGATAATTTCAACTACTGGCTGCTAGAGCCTTTCATTGTGGTTTAGAAAAGAACTAACTCCATGGATTAAAAATTTCACAGATTATTTAACTTTTTATTATTCTATTTTCTATAATATGTTCTTATTTTTTACCAATAGACGACAACTTCTCCATTTCTTTATCCTCTTTATCTCTGCACTGCAAGCCCTACTGACTCTGCCTTTAGAGATAACTTCTGCTAACTTGTCTTCTATTATTCTGAGAAAAGAACTGACTGAACCTCTTTTCAAGATATATTTTATTTCATCTAATAATTTAACCAAGATCAGCTGCGAAAAATATTACATACTACTATATCAAACTTCTTATTTTCTATAACTTTCAAGTAGGTTTCTTTTAAAAGTTTTACTTCATCTAAAGATATATTATTTAAAAGTAGATTTTCCTTGGCAACTTATAGAAAAATTCATCATATCTGTTCCATACTTCTCCTGCTCCTAACAGTTTCTAGCATACATGGGCATACTGAACCGTCCCTATATCTATTGTTTTATTAGTAAAATCTGTTCTTCCATTAATTTCAATAGAAGGAAGTTGTAGTGTGAACCTGTCCAAAGGCTCTTCTGGATCAAGCCTCTATAACCACTCATCATCTTGTTTTTCATACTCTCTCCAAGTTGGTTTTACTACAAATTTTTCACTGACTCAGCTTAACAAATAATATATTTTTCCAACTGTTTTGATAATTCTTCATCATATTCATAAAATCGGGTATAGACTATTTCTCTTCATCTTCTGAAAATTTTTCTTTAAAAGTTTCTTCTAGAACTCTTTTCTTTTCTCTGAATAGATATTCAAAAGGAAAATATGCTGATACAGAATTTTCCAGATAACAAAAATTAGTTTTCATCTCTATAGAAATTTAAAAGGGTTCTTTATTTAAAGTGAGGTTCTCATTTTGAGACTACTGTAACTCCAAAAATCATAGCAAAATCTGCTCGACGAGATTATTCTTGTATGTATTTCTATATTGATCACTTCTCTATATAACTTTAGCTTCTAAAACCTTCGTTTCACCTCAATTTATTCTTTTTATACATTTTCCTGTCTTTTCATCAATTTCAGCCTCTGTTCCTAGTTGGTTCTCCCTTCTGCACCAGACTTTCTGGGCATGAGGTAAAAGATGTTTGAGTTTCTATCATTATGGGTTTCAGCATTTGTTCGTTTCTCGCAGCTTTCATGCAGAACACTCGTCATCTTACATTCTGAAACCATGGTCCACTTCCATTAGAAAGTGTTCATCTATCAGCTAGAATTTGTGCAGATGGCATGGGTGCCATACCAACGCACCTCCTCTCCATCTAAATGTTTCACTAGGAAGCTACTTCAGAAGTTGCTTCTCTGCATGGATATCTAAGTACATGCTCATTGCTGGGTGTCTTTCGAAAATTTCTTCACTGGTTTCTTTGCTGTTCCCAAAAGGTCGTCAACTGAAAGCCCGTAAATGACTAGCTGCTTGTAAAGGATCTAAAAGCTATGTGTTTCGTATCCTCTGAGAGTACAGCTTTCTTCCTGGAACTTTCTGATGGACTAGTTGGCTGGTCTTACCATTTCATCTCTGGATCATACTCATAGCTTTCTTTGCAACTATGCTTTCCACTTCCTAGATCGTCTCCAAGATCATAAATTCATCTGGATGAGGTTTTACTGTTATGCAAAAACCTGCTGCGTGGGACTGCTCTCCATTTACTATCACAAAGTCATAATAATTTTCAGCATACTTCTACTCTCAAAATACCTATGTGAGCTGTTTCTTCCAGTCTTCCTACTACATCTCCTACTATCAATACTTTCATTATTTTTCCTCTATTCTAATTTGTTTGATGATTGCATTTATATTTGATTTTATGTTATACCGTGCAATATTCTTTTTATATTTATAAACTATTTTACTTTTATAGGCTGGTCTACGTATGTGCTAGCTTATTAGATAAAGGGTAGGGGTCTCGAGGCTATTTTAAATGGAGGCTTAAAATGAAAAGGAGAGACAGTTTGAAGCCAAGCTCATAAAATGAATTTGACATGCTAGAGGTATCGAAGAAAATAATAACTATGATTTGAAGCTCTGCTGGGTGAAGATAAAAGCTCAAAATTAAACTAAGTCTCATACTTTGAGAACATGATGGCATGAGATGGTTGATAAAACAATCGAGATTTTAGAAAGTATTAAAGATAGTGAGCAGCAATGCTTCTATGTGGACCATTGCATGGGACATCCATATTACTATTTAGATAATCCTTCTAACAAGAAGCTGAGAGATACCTTTTAAAAGCATTGGAGATCAAATCCCCCGGAGGATAAGTCAGCAATTTTCTTTTAGCTCTGTTATAATCTATGAGATATAGGAAAGAGCCTGAAGAAGCTATTCAGCTACCTTAATAAAAGTCTGAGTATTTTAATGCTTACTCGAAATTAGATGTTGAGGAAGATATACACGAAGATTTAATTTTCATGAACAAAAAGCTAGCTGAACTATGACAAACTTAGAAATCATAAGGAAGCTGAAATATCTTTCGTAAGAGCTCTCACTCAGAGATAATGAAGGTAAGGTTTATTCTCAATCTATATACATTTAAGATCTCAAGAAAGAGTATGAAGAGAGCCTTTCTAGAAAAATTATCAAAAAGGTTATTGAACTGGAAGAAAAGATACTTGGATATGTTCTGAAAATAGCTTGGACATACTTTTTAATTAAAACAGCTCAACTAGCTTTTAAATTATGAAAAGGGGCAAAAGAACTGATCTCCTGTGAGTGACTTTAGTCCTTACTACAAGAAATGACTTCTATCACTCTGCTTAGCTGAACATAAGGAAGCTGTTAAAATGATAGAAGAAGTTACTTTCAAGGAAGAGTATAGGGCATCGATATAAATTTATTATCAAATTTAGCATTTATATTGACTTGAACGATTATAGTTCATTTTAACTCATCTACAAAGACTAGAGCTTGTAGAAATGATGAATGGCTAGATAAAAATCTAGCACTAGCTATTCTAAATTAGAAAAATAAGAGAAGTAAAATACTTCTCTTTTTCTTTATAATCTAAAGGATATCTTTATAGTTGACAAAAATAATTTTTATATAGTATATTGTTTTATAAAAATTAGCACTCTTTAGCGAGTGCTAATAGAATTAAGAGGTGAGATTATGAGAATTTCTGAAAGAGAAAACTTGTACTCAACGCTCACTTAGATTATTATCTTACAGTTGGGACACAATAGGTTCCAGAACATTGGTATATGGAATAGAACCTCATCTGCTACTATTCGTAATGTTATGGCTGATTTAGAGGATATGGGTTTTATTGAAAAAGACACACACTTCCTCAGGACGTATTCCAACAGACATGGATATAAGTATTACCCTAACTGAGCTTCTAAAGTAGAAAAGATTACACAGGAAGAAATTGAAAATATTAGTAAGTGTATAATCGTAGAGTTGATGAATTAGAAAATATATTAAAAACAAACTTCTACTCTACTTTCAAAGTTGACAAAAGTACAGGTATAGCTGTTGAACCTAAACCTGATAATACAAAAAGTTGACAGAGTGAGCTCTGTTTATATAGATGAATACCCTAATATGGCAGTTATTGTTATGGAGGATAGAAGAGTAAAACTAAAATATCCATTTACCTTATCCTATTACAAAAAGATGAAGTAGATAAAAAGTGTTGTTGAACTAAATGATAAGATTAAAAATAACGAAATTGCTAGAGAATGATATTGAAAAAGTTCTCATCGAAAGTTCAGACATCATCTATGAACATGATGACGAAGATGAACTTAGTAAATACTTTATCAATAATCTCACGAGGTGTTTTAAAAGATAGAGATATTAAGAAGTTACAGATGTAATTGAGTCACTGAAAGAAAGGATATCAGAGATCTGTCTGAAAAACTTATAGAACAAAAGGCTAAAAGAGAATTCAAAGACAAATGTTAATGTATATTTCTTTGGTGATGAATTAGGTATTAAAGAATTGGAAGATTTTAGCTCGGTCTATTCTGATTTATAATCTAGGTGGTGTCAAGGAATTAAGAGTTATGGGACCAAAGAGAATGGCATATTCTAAAACGATGGAGCTTATAAATCATGTTAGTAGGGAAGTTAATAAACGTCATAATTCAATGGAAAGAGATAAAAGTTTAGGAGGCAGTCAATGCAAGATAAAGATATTAAAGATGAGGTTTTAGAAGAGGATATAAATAAAGAGGAAGTTTAGAAATGAAGTTTCATGACCAGATGAACATAAACATGGTGGGACACACTTTGTTGTGAAAAACATGTGACATAAACATGAAGAAGAAACTAAAACTGAGCTGAGACAGAAACTTTAAAAATGACTATTTTAAGAAAACAAGCTGAATTTCAAAGACTTTACTAAAAGAAAAATGAATGAGGGTTGGAAGAACTAGAAATTTGCTTCTGGATTATCACTAATTGGAAGTCTTGATGGCTTTGAAAGAGCTTATTGGAAGCCTACTGAAAGCAAAGACTTTCGACTCTCTATTAGAAGGGGTTGAAATGTAGTCAGAAACTAGCAAAGATATCATGACTGGTGAAGTGTTGAAGAGATATCGACTGAAGGAGCTTTCAGTCCAGAATATCATCTGGCACAGTTGGTGTTGAAGCTTGTGAAGATACAAACATGATGAATGAGGTAGAAACGTATCAAAAGGGTTGTACAATGAAAGGGTAAAGTTATTAGACCAGCAATGGTTATAGTGTGTAAGAAATAGAAATATAGATGGATTATGGGAGGAAAATGAGATGAGATAATAGGATTGACTTAGGAACAACAAACTCTTGTTAGTGGCGATAAATGGGTGGAAGGTATGCATCATTAATACCAAACTCTGAGGCGAGCTTACTCCATCTAGGGTTTGTAAATGTCAGAGAATGGAGTAGAGTAGTTGTGGGAGAAGATAGCAAAGACAGGAAAGCTGGTACAAACCCTACTTCAACAGTGCAAGTTCACAAATCAAAACTCACTTATGGGTTCTGATTACAAAGCAGATATCTCTTGGAAAGAAATACACTTCACAGGGCATGCTTTCAAACAGCTGCAAAACTTGAAAATCAGGTTTGAAAGCTTAGGAGAGAAGAAGTTAAAGAAGCAGTTATCACAGTTAGCAGCTTGCTTTACTGGACTCTCAGAGGAGCTACACTAAGATGCTGGAACAATAGCGGATCTCGATGTAAAAAGAATTATGATGCAGACGACTGCTGCGTGCGCTATGGACTTGAAAGAGGAGAGTATTAGTATTTGACCTTGTGTGGTATGTTTGGAAGCGTCTCTGTTCTGTACCCGAAATACCTGATGGTGTTATAGCAGTTATCGACAGTAGCAAACAACCGGGCTGCTAGGTGGAGACGGCTTGCATTTCGATGAAATCATTAATGGTATAGTTGGTGAGATTTAGAAATTGTAGCCAGATTTATCAGCGATAAAGAAATGGCTTACCAGACTTAAAGATGCTGCTGAAAAGCTATTTATCGACATGTGGAAACTCGTCTCGTGCAGCATTTCATAACTATGGGATGCGCGAATAGGTCCTAGCATTTCTGAGAATGAGGTAAACTAGAGCCAAATGCGTGACGTTTGGCAGGGCGCTTGTTGATGCAACTCGAGGTCCCACAAAGACTGCTTTGCAAGATGCTAACCCAAATGCTGAGTCAAATAGGATGGGCTCTTGCCATTGTTGAGGCTCGCAGAGGGTACCTGCACAGTTCGAGAATGCTGAAAACTTCTTTGGAAAAAGAAACCCCAATAAAGGAATAAACCCTGATGAAGTTGTTGTTGCTGCTGGAGCTGCTATACAAGGTGGAGCTGTTAATGGGAGATGTTGAGGCTCATATTGCTTTGCGTGGCTCCATTATCGTGGGAATTGAATGTGCTGATACTTTAGACAGGATGATTGAAAAGAAATACTACTATCCCTGTTATCTGATGCACGATATAACTCAACGCTATCAACGACAGCTGTTACTATAAAAGAGTCTCTTCACAGATTGAGCAAAGAGCTATTGATAACCATCTTTTAGGAGGAATTCAACCATGAAGGGCGTCGCAAGGCTCGAGGTGCCGAGGCCGTTTACGTTTGATATGGATGCTTCACTTGTGTTGTTCATGTATCCGCTGCTTAGGACACTGGGTAAAGAAAACGGCATGGCGATTTCTGTCTGAGCAATCTTTCTAAGGCCGATATCGAAAGAATGACTTCAAAGAAGCTGCCAGGCTACGTGCTGAAGAAGATAAGAATCTCAAGAATTAAGTTTGGAAGCTAGAAACAGCTACGGACCATGAGTTACTCTCATGACTGACTTTTAAAGAAAATCCTGATAGCAAGTGAAGGAGATAAGAAGAATATAGAAAGATAGCTGTTGAAGAATTGAAAGCAGCAGATGGAGATGACAGAGGAGCTGTAGAAGCGTGCTATTGATTATCTCCAAGCATCTCATGAAATTTGCTGAAGATCTCATAGAGCTCAAGCACAGGCTCAAAGCTCGGCAACCAAGCAGGAGCTAATGCGAGGTCTGACCAATGCTGATAAGCTAGACGACAGAGGCTGTACGACTAATAAATATAAAGGGACTGTTAGAAGTATCCTGAGATGTTACTCATAAAGTTCGTTGGCCAGTCAGATTTTTCCAAGCAGGATAAAAAGTCAGAATCGTTGTATTCTGCCAAACTCGTTTCCCACTCGACACAGCAGAGAGTTTACTCGGCTCACATCATTGGTGCTATCGCTAAAATCTGGAGATGTAACTCACTATATTAACATTGACTAAGAACTTGCAACAGTCCCGATTATAGTTTCTAATTATAAAGGAGAGCTAATGTAAGAAGTATTAAAGGTATTTCATTCTTATACAATGAAGAAATTGGATATTTAGAGATAATTGGAAGAAAAAGATGGATATAAAGTGAAATAGTTTTTAGAGGCTACTGAAATAACAGAGAGAAAACTATATAAATATTTCCTCTCGAGAATCTCAACTAACAAAAAGTATGTAGTAAAGCGTGGAAGGAATATTTTTCTGGGAAAAGAAAAGAATGATGTTAAATTGATGATGTTGAGTAGAACAGAATTGCACCAGAATGAGCGCAAATTCTATTGTTGCACCCGTCATATGGAGAAACTATCTCGTGTGGTGATGAAGCTTAAGATAATGGTGGAAAGATAGATAGCTGTTAGAGCTGTTTGGGTTTGCTTCTATATCGGAAAGAACTCTGTACCCAATGGTATCCTGCCATAGAGTTGTTTCTAAAGATGGTGGCTTAGGTGGATATAATAGTGGTGGAGAAAGGTGGACAAAGGCATTGAAGCATATATATCTTTTAGAGCTTAGATTTTAAATACATAATAACTGACTGAATATTAAAAGTGGAAATTAGATGGAGGGAAATGTATGGCATAAGAGACTATTATGCGGTGCTGGGAGTAAGATAAAGGTTGCAAGTGAAGGAGATATAAAAGAAAGCCTATAGCAAGTGCTGCTAAGTGAAATATCACTTTCTGATAGGAGTTTTGCAAATGCTGGAAACGGAGCGTGCTGAGAGAAAAGATGCAGAAGAAAAATTTAAAGAAATAAAATGAAGCTTATCCAGATTTCACCAGATCCTCAAAAGAAGCAAATAATACCGGTCTGGTTTCTGGTCATGCTGCTTTTGAAGCTGGAGCTGGATTTGGTGGTGGAGAGCTGGCCGCCGGCGGATTTGACTTTGGTGATATTTTTGGTGATCTCTTTTGGTGGTGGAGGTTTCCGGTGACTTTGCAGGATTGCACGGACTGGTGGTTCTTCAAGAAGAAGTTATGCTGAAGCTGGGCATGATTTAAGATACAATCTTTGAAAGGTACTTTAGAGGAAGCCGCTAAAGGTGTTGACTATAAACAGCAGAGAAATGGAAAATGTGAACATTGTCATGGAACAGGTGGAGAGAAGACAAGAAAATGAAAACTTGTCCCACTTTGGTGACGGGACGAGAAGAGTAAAAGCTCAACAAAAACTATATTGGGTATAATACCACTCTGCAAACTGTCTGTCTTGAGACTATCATAGTGAGGGAGAGTTCTACCTGAAAAGAAACCTTAAAGCATTGTCGGAACAGCGGGCGGTAGCAAAAGCACTGTCGAAAAAGAAATTAAATGGCACCAGCTGGTGTAGATGATGGACGAGGGATTGATATGCAGGTCTAGGTGAAGCAAGTCAAAGTGGTGGGCTGGAATGAGATTATACGATAGTTATCAGAATAAAATCTCATGATATGCCAAGAGACAGAGAAATCTGTGTTGTGAGAGTACCTATCATCGCCATTTCAGCACATGCTGTTTTAGGTGGAGAAGTTGGAAATACGTACTTTAAATGGTGTAAGAAACTACTAGAGTTCACTGAGAGGAACTGAAAGTGGAAGACTATTAAAAGTTAAAGGAGGAGGTACAAATCTCTTAGAGGATACGACAAAGGAGATGTCATTGTAAAAGTGGCTATAGAAACTCCTGAGAAACTAACTGATAAACAAAAGAACTTCTACAAAAATTTGCAGAGAAAGTCCTAAACTGAAGAAAACTGAACGATAGAAAATCGGTTTTATGAGTATTCTTCAAAAGATATAATTGAATAAATTTCTGGAGTAAAAGAGGGTCACCTATGAAAATCATTGATTGTTTTATTATTATTCTTTAAGTGGCTTAACAGGACTGCAGATGTTTTGTAAGACTGATGCAGGAGCATCTCATGAAATAGATTTAGAAAAAGCCTTACAGCAAGCTAACTGCCCATACTATAGGTTTAGGACATTAAAACAGGATATGAACATAATATAATGATATTCAGACTTATCTCGATTATGCAGTAGTCTGTCATGGTGGCCCTGCTTGCGGTTTACTTATACACCTCCTATTCATTGCTATCAAAAGAACTTATGATTTAAGCGATAAAAGTCATCTATCCTGGGAACTGCTACTAGCAACTCTTGGTGAGCTGTCTGAGACGCTGCTAAAGAAATGTAAGGCACAAAAGAAATAAAAATCCCTTTAGAAGTTTTAAACCATACATTTAGAGCGGTTTGGAGACTGCTGTGCCCAGTCTGGGCAGACAAAGAATATAATTAGCCGAGGTTGTTGCGAAATTTGATTGCAACGAGCATTTGCTTTTTATTTTATTCAAGAGATTTTCTTCCTATGCAGCGTTCTCTATAGTAGCAAACTATGTTGCTTTTAAAATAGTTTCTACTGCTTTACTATCAGTATTATCTACTTTTTATTTCATCTCATCTTGCATGTTTTTGCTTTTCAGATTTCTACCATCATCATCTGTTCTTGTTCCATCAACAAATATAGTAAAGAAAAACATTTGACTCTTAATTTTCACCTGAAACCCATCCAAGTCATTTTAATCTGATAGACCATATGAACTTACGTAACAGGGAATTTAGTTTCGGCAAAATATTCAACATATTTTCTGTCTGTCTGATATCTTTCAACTTTTCTTCTTTCTTTACAGTTTGTTCTTATCGTACCTATAGAAAACTTCTATCTTTGACAGCACTAAAACTAGCAAAGTGGCTCACAAACTCTCAACAGTATTTAATTTGTTATTTTCTAACTCTTCTATTTCATCTACTGTAACTCTGTTAGGATAATGTTTAGCTACTGTTTCTAAGAATAAAAGCTTTTTTCACTCTTCCATAACTTCTTTATCTTCACCCTATTATATCTGTCTCTTCTTCATTCTTTACATAGAAACCTCATAATTTAAAAGCTTTTTATACTATCTGTATTTTGAGATATTGATATCTTTTATATTATCTGTATGAGTTATAATACCGCTTTCTAAATTGACAGTCAGTTGAGATAGTCATAATATTGTTCTTTTTCCTATGTAGTCATTTTGACAATCATTTTCAATTTTATCTAAGATTTTCATTTGATAAAAATGGGAATGATTTTTCGTATACACTGTCAACTACATGAGATAATCCTTCTGTTTCAACAAATTCATTGAAGTCATAGATAAAAGAGCATGTATACTCAGATACTCATGTAATAAATAGTAGCTATTTTTGATGATATAGAAAAGTTATCTTTTATTCTCTTATTTAAACCAGAATATTCATCTAAAATTTAATATACCTTTACCATAAGCATTTGATTCTTTCCTGTTACACTTTATCTTGTTTAGCTAACATTCTATTTCTAAAATTTCATAGCATCTTTTGATACTTCTAGACTCTCCAACCTGGATAAGTATTGTATGAAATCATAGCTAAAAACCATGTAAGATGTTTTTAGAATTTTAATATACCTTTTGAACATTTTCATCTACCCAAGAAAAACCCATGACAGATAATATAGTCAAAGTGTTCAAAAATGTTCATTATAGTCTGAAAATATTTTTATGATCATTCTCATATGAAACCTAGAAAATCTATTATTTTATTTCTCTTCATCAACTTGAACCTTAGATAAACTCTACTCCAACAACAGTTGCATCAGAGATTTTCAAAGTTGCAAAAGGAATTATATTCCACCAAAATGAACAACCAATTTCTAGAACTTTTGCATCTAAGTCGACTAATAAAAATCTAAACAATCTTAAATTACCGATTTTGAGTTTCAGTTTGATGATACGTTTTAGAGATATAGTTCTCGTCATAATGCATAATTTTCATTTTTCAGCATTTTGATCCATTTTACTCCTTTACTCTTTTCAATTAAATTTCTACTAAGACTTTCTCCTTACCATCATTATTTTCATCATCATCTTTGAACTATATCTTCCATATTGTTACTTTTTCTCTTATTCAATATGTAAACTATTGGAGTTGCAATAAATATTGAACTGTATGTACTGCAAGTATACCCATTAACAATGTCATTATAAAGAGTCTTTAAACTTGCTCCACTAAAAATTAATATAGCTAGTACTGAAAATAATGTAACTGATGTATTCAAGATCTTTATAGCAGTTTGGTTAACTGATTCATCCAACAATCTCTCTAATGTCCAATTTTTACTGTTTCTCTTTCTTTGTATTCTATCATAAATAAATGACGTCGTTTATTGAGTATCCAAGTATAGCAAGTATTGCCGCTAGTAAATGGAGTATCAACTCACAACTGCTAGACTAGTAAATCCTACAGCTAAGATAATATCATGTAATAATGATAATATACCTCACAATAGCAAAAGACTGAACTCCAAAATCTTTGAGTGTGATGTATAGAACTATTAAAATTGCTCCTATAACTAGTGAGTAGATAGCTGATCTTTAAGTCATCTCCTATACTTGCTCCAACTCATCTTTCTTTATCTAAATTAGAGATCCAATCTGGTAAACTATTTAAGACTTTCTTTTATCTTCTTCTTTACTCAGGAACTCTTAAGATTATTGTTTGCATCAGATATTTGAACCTTTTCTACTATTTGAATTAACTTTGAGGCAATTTTCAGATAACTTATTCTCAATGACACACGCAGTCAATGTTACTTTTTGTCATTATATTTTAATTGAAATAGGTTTCACACCTGAAATCTATTCATAGTTTAATCTTGCAAAGAATACTATTATTGATAAAACAACAAGAATTATTGAAACTGATAGATAGTCTCTTAGTAATGTGCAAATTTACTGCATTAGTTTTCTCCTCCTTCTGTAACTCCAAAAGTTTTTGGACTCAAAACTGACACGTTTACAAAAGTTAGAAGTAATACTTTGTTGCTGTTATTGCAGTAAACATAGAAGCTAGTGTTCCTAAAGCCAATGTTACAGCAAAACCTTTTGACTGGTCCTGTACGAAAATACAAATAATATAGCAGCTATATTAAAGTTGTTAAGTTTTGAGTCAAATATAGCTACAAAACCTTTCCAAATCCAGATTCTTGAGTCTTTATGCTGTCAAATCTAATTCTTCTTTATCTTCTTTCAAAGATGATAATGTTACGTCAACGCTATTCGTAGCGATAGGATAAACCTACGATTCCTGGTAATGTAAGTGTTGCATCTATGAAGTTTAGATACAAAAGTTATAAATCCAAATATAATTGCTAAGCGTGTCATATCCCTGGTAATCTGTAGAAATTGAAGCACATACCCAAATTAAAGCTATTGTAAACCATACCAGCGCATTTTACTTTGTGCTATTGATTCATCTCCAAGTGTTGTCTAACAGTTCTTGTTTCAACAACTTCAGCTTTTATTGGTAATGCTCCCTGCATTTAATAAAGTTGTTGTTGCTGCTTCTCAACAGTGAAGTTACCTGTTATTGCTCCACTACCACCTGCTATTTCTAGTATTTATTTTAGGTGCTGTTTGAACTTCCATCAAGAGTGATTGCAAGTTGTTCTACCGATATTTTCAGTTATTTTACAAAAACATGTGCACCATCAGGTGTCATCGAAATGATATTTGATGTCCCACCCAAATTGTCATAAGATCTTCGGCTTTTTGTAATGCTGAACCTAGGCAAAGTTTCTCCTAAAGTTCACTTCGTTCATTATTATTAAATCCAATAAAGCTGTTTTACCTATTAGATTTATACATCTTCTGCATTTTGTAATCCTGAATTCTACATAACTCTGTTATCTCCTGCTTTTTGTATAGAAGATTCTGCAACCTCTATTCCGTTACACTTCTATTTAATACTAATTAGTCTGCTGTTCAGCATCACTATCAATTTTTACATTTGAATTTATCTTCATAGCTTCAAGTACAACATAAACTCCACCTTTAAATCTAGTCCTAGCTTTATAGGCTTTCTATACTGTAGTATACTGCTGTTATAAAAATTACACATTATCAACAATCTTATAAATAACTTACTATCTCATTCTCTTTCCTTCCTCCACATAAAAATTATCCATATCTACGTATGTTTGTAATCTATTGAGGCAGCAACTTTATCTACCAGCTTTCTCAATAGCTCCATTTTATTTAAATCTTTAATATATTGTCATGTTTCTACTGTTGAAAATCTTTCATCTCATTTCAAATAATTTTCAAGATTTTCTATAACTTTTCTATGTATTCTCTTACTTTTTCTAGCCTGTCTTTTCTTCACCATCAAGGCTCTTAGGTATACCCACAACTATTGAAGTTGTATTATTTTCCTTACAAAGTCTCAGCCATCCTTTTGACAGACTTCACTCTATTTCATAGTTTCTAATGGGTGGCAATTGTCCCATTAAATCAGATCTTGCCACCCAATTCCTAACATCACCAATATCCAATGCTAAATATCTTTTCATTCTACCTCTCATGAGTCTATATTTTTAGATGCCTTTTTAACTTAGTAATGTTGATACACAAGTGAACTACACTATAATTAATTGTTAGGAATTTTCTTTGAGTAAATATTCATTAGTTTTTATTAAGATTGATGCGACGTCCCATAATGTTGAAAGAGCCTTTGTGGAGCTCTAGAAACATTATAGGCTGGCAAGTAATCGCTATATAACTAAAGTTTCTCAAATCTTCAAAGAAAATTTCTAAAATCTACTCAGTAATGAAATCATTTTTATCGTACTAATTAATCTAAGTACATCACATTATTTTTATGATAATTGCTTTCATATAGCTCTAATTTCTTTTTAAGGCATTCAAAAGTTTTACTTCATCTTTTTCCCGACCAGCTCAGGCAAAATCTGTCTCTCCACCTTCCAATTTTGGTCATTTCAGCTAGTTGTTTTACTAAGTCTCCTGCTTTTACCTTATCAGTTAAAGTTTTTGTAACCCCTACTGCAAAAGATAAATCTTATCTTGAGTACTTGCTAGAACCACTATTGCTTTTTCATTATTATCTTTAATAGTGTTCTATCATAGTTCTTAAGTCGTCATTGTTATCTTTAAATGTAGCTATTAATACTTTTAGCTCCATTTATTTCTTCCATCCTGATAATGTTGCCTTTGTTTTCAAATAAAGCAATTTCTTTGTTTTAAAACCTTTCAATGCTTTTTCAAATCTTTTAAACTCTAATGTCACTTTTTCAACTACATTAGTATTTGAAGCTTTTTAATTCTTTTTCAATTCTCTTTTAAAGTGTCTGCTTTCTTCTTTTTCAGCTAAGTATGCTCCATAACCAGTCTTAGCTTCTATTCTTCTAACTCCTGCTATACCACCTTCAGAAACTATTTTGAATAGTCCTATCTTAGTTACTATGTTATCTATGTGAGTTCCTCCGCAGTTCAGTTGAGAATCCAGAAACATCTCCAACTCACTATCACCATATTTATCCCTCAAATAGCATCATAGCACCCCAAGTTTTTAGCTTCTATGCTGTGATGACTTACAACAACGTCTATACCTTCTCTAATCATTTACTATATTTTCACCTTTAGCGTTGTTCAGCTGTACAGTCTAATGCAAAGTCAAATCTTAATTTATCTGGATCAACTAAAGATCCTGTTGTTGAACATGAGTTCCAACTACTTCTAAAGCTTATGGGAATAAGCGAGAGATGTATGGTTTTAGCTGTGTCAAGTCTTCTAAGAAAATTTTACTTCCAATTTATAAGTCTTGTTTTCTCAGCACCACCTTTTTCAATTTCAACAGTATGAATAAATATCTGTTTGTTTTGTACATCTATGACTTTAGCTGAGAAGTTATCTGAATAAATTCCTTCCTTGATCTCCAAACTTGTCCTCCTGATTCAGTATAGAAAGGAGTTTTATCGAAAATATAGATATTTTCCATCTGCTTCTTGAACTAAAAAGTAGCTCATCTTCAGTCATAACCAGTAAATTTAGTTACCCCATGTTTATCATAGAAGTTCTATAAAGCTGTCTTGTCCTTTTTCCATTACAACTTCTCAGCAGATTCAGCTTTTTCTGTTCTTCCATTTTTAGCTTCAAATTCTTCCTTAATCACAGTTACCTCTTTCTTTCTGCAATTTCTTCTGTCAATCTGTAAGGGAAACCATAAGTGTCATAAAGTTTAAAATGAAACTTTCCATCTAATTTATTCTTTCCATTAGCTAGTGATTATCAATTTCTTTGATTAACTATTATATTCTTGATCCAAAAGTATTAGAGAATTCTTCCTCTATTTTTACAATTTTTCTGATATTTTCTAAATTTTTCTTAAATCTGACAAGCAACTTCAAATTTTCAACAACCTTATCCACCATCTTATACATGAATAAGTCTTTGTATCCCCATAATCTCCATGTCAACTGCTCTCTTAAAATTCTTCTAGGATATATCCTCTTCTCTTCATTAGAAGGTATAACTCCGTCATTAACTAAGAAAGTTACTGCCTTGCATGGTCAGTTATAACCTTTAAAGAGAAGTTTGTTTCAGGATTTTTACCATATTGACTTCCTGTAATTTCTCTGCTTTTCTAGATAGGAATAGTGTCAGTTTGAAATTAGGCTTACACTTTTGTACTACTGCTGCTATTCTTTTCAAGTCCTGCTCCTGCACTATATTCTTTTTAGGTAGAGGTTCTAGACTTCATCTTCATTCTATTCCATTCAGTGAACACTAGATTTCCATATTTCATGAAACGGTTATCTGTCTCCTTCATCACCAATTTTAGAATTTTCATCTCCAATTATATTGTACCCAAGGTCAACATGGATTTTCAGAACAAGGTCCTAAGAACCAGTAGGTCCCACGACCACCAGTTTTCACTTTTCTCCCATTCTAAGTATTCTTTTCTTGGAAAATTACATTTTCATCCAAATTCTTCTGCTTCATCATCTGTAGAATACGTTACCCATAGCTTATCTTTATCAAGTTTCATTTGTCACAACTCAAGACCAAGCTTATAGCTTTCTTTTGAAATAATCTCCAAAAGAGAAATTCTCCTAACATTTCAAAAATGTATGGTGTCTTGCTGTTCTTCCAACATTTTCTAAGTCATTTGTTCTTATACATTTTTGATAAGTCGCAACCTTGATAAGGTGTCCTTTTGTCCTAAGAAATATGGTTTTAAAATGGTACCATTCCTGCTACTGTTAAAAGTAGAGTTGATCATCTGGTATCAAAGATGTACTTTCAAAAATGTTTATGCTGTTTTGCATAAAAATTCAATAAATTTCTCTCTAATTTTCGTTACCTGTTAGCATTGTTCCTCCAATTAATCTAATCTAAATTTTTCTCCCAAATATATTCTTCTGCTTCTTGGGTTATTTGTTATTTCACGAGGTGTCTCTCAATTAATACTCCCTACCTTTGCCATAATATACGATCTATCTGTTATACCTAAAGTTTCCTTTACATTATGGTCTGTTATCATTCCTAGACCTCTTTTTTAAGATGTCTTATGATATTTTTGTATATCTTCAACAGCTATTGATCGACACCTGCAAAAAGGCCTCATCGATAAGATAAAGCTTGGATTATTTTGCTATTGCTCTAGCTATTCCATCTTCTCTTCTCCACCAGACAGAGTATAACTTAAAGAGTCTCTTATACTGAGTCAATTTAAACTCTTCAAGCAATCTATGTACTGTTTCTTTGCTCTTTTGAAATACCTTTCACTTTCAGAACCACTTCTATATTCTCTTCAACTGTTAAGTTTCTATGCAGAAGGTTCTTAGCAAGATATCCTATTCATATCTGGCTCTTTTATACATAGGTGTTAGTTATGTCTTCCTCACCACATGAAAACTTTCCATCATCAGGTCTTACTATCCCGTTAATATATAGAAAGTTGTTGTTTTTCTCCTGTCCATTAGGTCCAAGAAGCCCAACAATCTCTCCTTATTTACCTCTAAACTAACCCTGTCTACAACCTTTCTTCCTTTGTAGGCTTTAACAAGATTATCAGCACTTAAAGTTATCATTCAAATCTCCCTTTTGACATCATAGCCTTATGTAGTGTATTGGTAGATGTCATATTATCAAATACATTTCGCTGATTTATCTGTTTGATATTCAACATGGACATTTCCTTTTAGCTCTTATTTTTCTATTTTATGCATCATAATGACCTCTCATTAGCTGTTGTAACAGAACTCCTTTGTAACAACTCTTAACTCTATCATATATACATCAGCTATTTCTCTTTGTCACAGCCTCTAGCTCAGCTGTTAAAACTACTTCTTCTTTCTTTTCATTTACATTCTTTACATAGACATATTATGCTCACTAAGTCTTGATCGATATATCCTGTGCACATCACCGCTTTTAACAAGTAGTTTCCTGGTCCATCATCTCATAGTCACTAACAGGTCATCTCTTTGCATATACTTCTTCTAATTAAATCTAGTTCCATGTAGTTAGAAACTATTTTTCTATTTAATTGAGTGAAAGTAGATTTAGCATTTACTATAATCCTTTCTTAGCTTTGATATTTATCATCCATCTTAGCCATGTATGGTCAGCTTTATCTCCAGAGAAATATACACTCTTCTTTTTGCTTAGATTTACCTTTACATTTCTGCAGTGAACATCATGTTTATATTACCCTTTAGCCTGATTAGAAATAGAGTCATCATCAACAGATTTTTACATCCGCATAAGCATTTCTCCACCTTTCTTTATTTCATTTTCCATAACTAGATTTTATAGTGTATTGATCGTATTTTATTACACTATTAGTTGGATGCTTCAGTATCCTTTTAGTATCTAAGTAATATACTGTTTTCGGTCCAGTTATGCTATCTGCTCCCGGAACTTATATAAGCATTTCCTACTAACTCAATCTTCTATTTTCTATCGATAAAGAACAATATTTTGAGCCTTAGCTGGATCTGCTAGGTTCCTTCATATTGAAATTAGTTCCTCTAATATTCCATCTTTTGGACCATATGTTGCTGAACTTACAGAACCAACCATAGATTCACTAGACTCATCAAACGTTTAACTGGAGTATCTGAGCATGAACTAGCTCATCTTTTATATGAATATCTCAGCCTTGTCAACTCACCATATTTGTAGTATCTTGTTTAACTCTAACAGGTCCCATTAAATCAACATTATACTGCCTCTTTTGATGATTACTATTTCTTTAGCAGTTCCTGACATTTGCTTTCTTTATTTTCAAAAGGTATAGGTCCTCGAAGTTTTCCTACTCCGTGTCTATTATTGAAAACTAAGTCATGTCCTTTCATATAGTACCTTTGTTGTTCATTGCTAATATCTCCTGGACTCGTAAGCTCAGTCTTTTATTGTAAGTGATACTATTTCCATTTATCACAGAGCTTTATCTTTAGATTTTATGGCATAAGGCCCAGGTGCTGATAAAATACCTGTTTCTTTCTTTCTTTATATGTTACATTTTTGTTGTTAAACCATAGTCCTTACTTTTACTGTACTCCTTCTTTAGAATAGAAATCTTAGTTCCTAAGTTATATACTATGCTTGTTCCTTTTATCTCACCTTTCACTATCATTCCAAGAATCAAAAGGCTTTGTCAGTAGTAAACTATCTTTAGTTTCAGAATTATAGATGGATATTCTGGTTTTCTAAATTATTTGTTGGAGATGGTATATAGAATTTTATTTCCATATATATCTGCGTTTCTTTTAGTTTCACTAGAACATATAAAAGTATCTGCTTTTAAGGTTTTCACCCTTTGTTGAAGTTACGTCCACATTACCTAAAATTCCTAAACTTCTCTATCATTTATATTGTTGTATTCAGGCTTGCATCTGCTAGAACAGAATATTCAGGATTTGCACCTTTAATTTGTCCATATACATTGATTGCACATATTTTGCTCTATATAATTTACATCAAAACATAGTCTTTGATAAGCACCTAACATCTCCTGTAACTTTAAAACTTGATCTGCTTCATTTAAAGCTACATCTCTACCTTTTAAACCAATTTCACCATACTTCATATCGAAACCGTCAGTTGCATAAAGGTTTTCTTTCATTTAAGTTAGTAAACTTTAGAAAATGTCTCTGACATTTCCTTTATCCTTTCCACTTCACTCAACTTGCAGCTTTCTTTACATCTGTAAGAGTACTGATATTCCAATTTCTCCTATCTCTATTAGATAGAGAAATGCTTCTTCCAATGTTATTGTCTTAGCTTCACTAGTTGTAATTTGCTGATCGGCCACTATAGATGCAGTTTATTCTTTATAACAACCTCCCATCTTCTAAAGTTATATTATCCATAGAAACAGTTGTCTTAAATTTATTTCGCAGTACATATACCTCTTTTCTTCATGCATACATAGGTTTAACTGATCTCCAACTCTTGTGTTTCTTTTGTTATATTTTAATTGGGAAGCCTTAATTTCAACCATTAGCATCTCTTTTCCTATGATATTAGTGTCTAATGTTGTTTTATCCTATCAAGAAAGGGCATTATTCCACTTAAAAACATCTCTCTTTAATAAATGCTGCCTTTTCAAACTTACTTTCTTTTTCATCTATGCAATCTATGTCTCTGCTTTCATACGAAGATCATCATTTTCACAGACACAGCATTGGATTAGTCAACCAATTTTCTTATATTCTGTTTTCTTTATCAGGAACTCAAAAATAATTGAAATATCCCAGTACTAATGCTACTATTCTCTCGCTCCAATATATGCAATCTTAGTCATTATTTCTCCCAAGAAGAATTTTCTTTTAATTCACTCAATTTTAATAAGTTTCCAAAGGACTTAAAGAGTTTAAGTCCATAACTTTTAACATTTGCAAACTTTCTATTTCACTTTTCATTTATAAGTTCAGTTTCTATTTCTTCTTCCTTCAAAATATTACCAAAAGCATCATTTGCCTCGGCTTTCATTTTGCTTATTAAATCTATTTTCTAATAAAATCTTCCTTGAAACGATTTAAAACATCTCAGGAACTCCAGATAACCTTGCAACTTCTATCCCTGTAAGTGACTTCATCTGCTCCAATTCTCTTTACTATCTCTCTTAAGAAAACTACATTCTTACCATTTTCTTTTACTCAACTCTAAAATTTATAGCTCTTTCAAGCTCTTTTCTCAAGTTCAGTAAGTTCCCATGATAGTGAGTGGCAAATATAGTTTTAGCTCCTATATTATTATGTATATTCTGTTATAGCAGTCGCTATAGATATACCGTCATCATAAGTTGATGTCTTCTTCCTATTTCATCTAAAACTATGAAAAGATCTCGTCGTCATTATTTGTGAAAATACTTGCAACCTGTGTCACCCTCTAGCATGAAAGTAGATTGTCCTGTAAGCAGGCTACTTGCTCCAACCCTTGTAAATATCTTATCTCACAATGGGGATTCGTACAGTCTGCTGCAACATAAACTCACCTATATGGAGCTCATTATGATACGGTAAAGCCAACCTGTTTCATATAAGTTGATTTACCTGACATATTAGGCCCCGTCGAAGATAATTAAATTATCATTCTAAAACTATATCATAACATAGCCCACTAGCCAGTTAAACTTTCAACTATAGGGATGTCTTCCACCTTTATTTCCTAAGATATTTTCTTTCACTTATCTCAGGTTTAACATAGGAATTTCTTTTAGGTTGCTATATGGGCAAAATTTGAAACTATATCCAAGTTGGTACATTCCATTTGCCACACTATATAGACTTTCTATACGTTCCTTTATCTCTGAACTAAGCGACTTAAATAACTCATATTCCAAGGCTTCTATCTTACTTAGCTGTTATAACCTCCTTTTCTCATACCCTTTAAACCAGGAACTATATATCTTTCTTTACCGTTTACAAGGGTCTGCTTTCTAATATAATCCCTCAGGAACTCAAATGCCTCATTAGTCTTTGAAGTTACTTCTATAGCTGATCCAAAACTTTTATTATATTTTATTTTAAGCCCTTTGTACCTGTTCTTCTCTCTTTCTTTGTTCTATCTCAAGCATAAAGTTCCTTACCAAGCTTTAGATATTCTTCTAAGCTCATCTAATCTCAGAATTATAACTATCTTTGATTATTCTTCTCTCACTGAGAAAGGCAGTTTGTTATTCGACCATCAAATTTCTATTTTATTATAAATATCCAAAAGAATTTCTATATCAAGTTCAAAATTTTCTTTTAATTCTTGATGTTCTTTAAAAGTCGGCATGTTTCAAAGACTTTCTAATAGAATCTTTGAATGACAAAAGGTCTTTCTTCATCTCTGCACCATATATTGTCTTTGCAGCCATTCTTTCTCTATCATAGATATCTTTTAGCTTTTCTCACATTTTCTTAAAAGTACATCGTAAAGAAATAGTCAACATAAAACTGTCTTTCTCTTGATTTTATTTATATCTCTAAAAGGATTTTTATAATCTAATTTCTCTTACTTCCCATAGATGTTACACAACTATCTAAAACTCCCAACAGAGCACTCTTTACTTTCTTCAGCTCTTTTAGGTACTAGATTAAGATTATTTTGAGCGCTGATATTCCAACTCCATTATACTCATCTATATTCTTGTATTCGATCCTACTAAAAGGTAGTTCATTACCCTTTGTAAGTCATCAATATAACGTAAAAGATTAGCAGCAAGCTGAAATAGCTAAATCTGGATCTCCAAAGAAAAAGCTCAACAGATATAATATCAAAAATATGAAGTTAAGTAGTCCCTCAGCTACATTTTTATCTCTGCAAATTCTCACTCCTGAAAAAGAAATTCTTCTTCCAATACACTTATATATTCAGAATAAGTCTTTTCATCAAGTAAAATTCTCACCTGCTTTGTATTTTATTTATTTCAGCTCAAACCTTTTCAAAAGAAATTTTATCTTTTATTTCGTACATGAAAAATTCACCTGTTGTTATATCCGCATAAGCTATGCGCTAAGTATATTTTCTATTTGTATTTATTTTTACACAGCCAATATAGTTATTATTATTTTTATCTCATCAACATCACTACTGTTCCAGGAGTTATAACCTCTGTCACTTTCCTCTTCACTCATACCAGTTGCTGCCTTAGGGTCTTCCACCGTTCACAGATAGCAACACCATAAACCCTCAGCAACTAATTTTTGCAAATGTAGGAAGCTACTGAATGATAAGGTGAACTCCTGCCAAAGGAAACATCTTGTCCTTTTTCTTTATTTTTGTAAGAGTTAATCCCAATTCTGAGGCTATTTTTGCATCTTCAAAAACATCTCATAGAAATCTCCTAATCTAAACATACTCTGATTTCATTTTGATATTCCTCTCTTTTGCTTTTTATATTGTTGCATTATGTAGGGTGTGTCTAAGGACATTTATTTACCTCTCAATTTTTATTTTATTACATCAATATGCATTTTACCAACATACTGCAAATCTTCAAGTAATTTTATAATTTCTGTCATAGTCACTTAGAGTATTTATTTTCCTTTAGCCTCTCTGCACACTCAAGACCTTTTAAGCACTCAAGAACATGTTTTCTAAACATCAAAAATAAACTGATCATCATTATCAATTTTATTCTTTTCAAAATGTTCTATTGCCATATTTATCATCTTTTAGTGACAGGATACTTCCACGCCCTAAAAATTTCTCTCATATCCTTATCAACCAAGGATTTAAAAATTCCTCCTAGCAAGCACCACCTCATCAACATTTGAATAAGAAATCTTTTCTAGATATCTTTCAGCTGTAAATATATCTCCATTTCCCATAACTGGTATAGAAACATTGTCTTAACTCTCCTTTATGTAAGACCAATCAGCCTTTCCTGAATAAAGTTGTTCTCTTTGTTCTCCCATGTACAGTTATATGGTCACAACTCACTTCTTCGGCTATTTTCCCTATTTGAACATACATTTTTCAGGCTCTTTATAGCCTATTCTATGTAGAAAGCTTAACATCATCATTTAAAAACTGATTTAATTTCCGATAATATTCCTATCAGGTTTTCAACCAGTGCTGCTCCATAGCCACACCTCTACTATCATAGGGCAAACCACAGTTTAAGTTAGCTATGTTTCACCCTAAATTTTGTATGTACTGTGCAATTTGATTTTATCAATATTCTTCACCATTCTGCACTGCACTTTGCATCTCTTAGTTTTAAATATTTTCGAAATAGTTTTATCAGTTTAAAACGAGAGCGTTTACACTCACTCATTTCTGTAAAATTAAATCTGCTTTAAAATCTTCAAGTATACCTCTAAATGTATAGCCCTGGTCACTCGTCTAGGAGTCTATATAAATCTTTCATAAATTTTCTCCATTCCTAAATATCTTTAAATTTACATACAATTGTAGACATAAAAGAGAATTTCTCAAGAATATAATCTTTAAAAATTTCCTCTTTTATTAAAAATTATTTTTATTTTCTATTACCTGCTTTGTATAATAGGAATATCGCAACTAAAGCTATCTAGGTCATCTCTCACAAGGAGAAACCTCTATATTTAATTTAGATTTTTCAATTTCAACATACTGTGATAAAACTTTTTAAGTATATCGTCTTTCATATTTTCTAAAACTCCAGATGGTAAGATTATTTCATCTTGCGATTAAAACTAGTTTTAATCTATTTTTAGCTTCATCTTTTGAATTTTCTTTTTTAAATAAAACCTGATAGCATACCCAACACTGTTATCACCTCTTAAATACGAAACTTTTATTTTTCTAATATACTCATTTTACATCTAAATCTAGTAAAGGTACATCTACACCTTCTACTACTTTGCATATGTTTTTAAATGCTTTAGCCGCTAAAGAATCTCCCTTTATATACTAAAAGGTTCTCCTTTATTTGTAGAAATAACTACATTTTCATCATCAGGAACTACTCCTACAATTTTACTGCTAATATATCAAGTATATCTTCCACACTTAACATATTCTTATCTTTTACCATATCTATTTCTAATCTATTTATAACAAGTCTTGATTTTTAGTCCTCGCTGCTTCCAATAGTCCAATTATTCTATCACATCTCTTGTAGCTGAAACTTCAGGTGTTGTAACAACTATAGCTTCATCTGCAGCAACTATTGCATTTTTAAATCCTTGTTCTATTCCTGCTGGACAATCTATTAAAATATAATCAAAACTTTCTTTTAAAGAAAAATTACTCTTTCATTTGATCTGTATTTACATCATTTTTATCTCTTATTTGTGCTGCTGGTAATAAAAACAAGATTTTGACATCTCTATCTTTTATTAAAAGCTTGACTTATTCTACATCTTTCCTTCAATAACATCACTAAATCATAGACTATTCTATTTTCTAATCCCATAACAACATCTAAATTTCTTAGCCCATATCTGTATCATAAGTAAAACCTTATGACCTTTCTCTGCCAAAGCTAGCTCTATATTTGCAGTCGTTGTTGTTTTTCCAACTCCACCTTTTCCATGAAGTAACACAATAACTCTTGCTCCCATACTATATCAACTCCTCAACAACTATTTCTTGATTTTCTCTATACTTGCAACTTAAATTTACTTTTTATTAACTCTTGAAGAATCTAAAATTTCCTTTTGTATATCTGTTATAGTTTTCATCCTATAGTCAATTGAATAGGATTGAAATAAATAGCTGCTATAGGCTTTTATCATCTCCATTTAATCCAGCATAACAGTTCCATTCAGACGTCCTAAAAACTATTACATTTCCCCTTGCCTTTATTATAGAAGATGGATTTACATCTCCTATTACAACTACACTACCATCCGATTCTATTTTAGCACCTGATCTTAAAGTTCCTCTATAGAAATGAGTTTTTCCCTTCTTCCATCAATGGATTTAATTTGCTTAAATCCATTAGTTGATCTTTCAGATTTCTTTTTGTTTTTCTTCTCAGTTTTTCATTTTTATCAGTAAAATATAAGAAATAACTATATTACTATTTTCTGTTAGGATTCCAATTAGTATATCTTTTCCTTCACTAGTTAATTTTCCTTCCACTAAATTCTATTGCCATACGGCTATTTCCAATAAAATTCTTTGCTTCCAATATCTTTTTTGTTTTTTAGAACATCACACAATTCTAAAAAAATCTGCTTTTGGATTTAAAGCAATTACCAATCTATCATTTTTACCTTTATAATTACCTGGTTGCTCATATCCCAATTCCATACTAATTTACATTATCAATTTTTATTCTACCCTATCTAAAAAAAGTATAACATAGTATGTAAAATATTGCAAACACTAAGAAAAATTAAATGTTCCAGTTTTCTAGTCTTCTTAATTGTTCTACTTCAAGTTTTAAATCATTCATTAAGCATTCTAAAAATTTCTTTTGTTGTTTTTTCATCATTTACCATAGCTGCAACTTGTCCTGACAGAAGCTTCTCTTTTCAGTATCTCCATCAATCAACAGCCAATCTTAAGCTTCCAGTTCCTAATTTTTCAATTTCTTCTTTAGGAGCTCCACTTCTTTTCAAGTTCTATCATTTCTTTTGCTAATTTATTTATCAATAACTCTTACAGGGTGTCCAGTTGAAGTTCCTGTACTACAGTTGATCTATCTTTTAGCTTTTAAGATTATATCTTTTATAGTTTTTGGTGAATTATACATTCTTTTTGCTGTTAAGAATATAGTTCCACATTGAACAGCATCTGCTCCAGCAGTGCAGCTAAGAATTGTTTTCCACTAGCTATACCTCCAGCAGCTATAACTGGTATAGATACTGCATTAACTATTTGAGGAAGTAAAGCCATAGTTGTAAGAGTTCCAACATGTCCTCCACTTTCCATTCCTTCAACTATAACTGCATCTGCTCCCTATCTTTTCCATTCTTTCTGCTAGTTTAATCTGTAGGTATAACAGGAATAACTTTTATATTAGCAGCTTTTTAATTTTTCCATGATGCTCCAGGGTTTCCTGCACTGTTGTAATAACTTTACTCCTTCTTCAATACAAACATTCATTTGTTGCTCTACATCTGGACGTAAAAGCATTAAGTTAACACCAAATGGATTAGAAGTTATTTCTTTAGCTTTCTTTATATGTTGTCTTTAAAAGTTCTGGTTCCATTCCTCCACCAGCAATTATGCCCAAGACCTCCATCTCTTGAAACAGCTCCTGCTAATTCTCCACCTGATACCCAAGCCATAGCTCCTTGGAAATATTGATATTTAATCCCTAATAATTTCACATATTTTATTATTTTCATTAAAGTTTCCTCCATATATTTCAAAATTTATTTCTCCAAACATAAAGATACCCTCAGGAAGATATGCACATACTATACATCTTAGTGCTGCTTCTTTCCAGATCTGATTACTGGTTCGACGATAATATATCATATCCCCTAAGGCAACTATATTATCATTTTTATTTTAGTTTGTCAATATTAGCCACCAATTTTTATTTAAAACATCTTCTTTATTTGTTCTCTTATCTTTGTTTTTCAAAGAAGAGTTCTCACCATTTCAAGATCTCATCAAAAATTTCCACAATATTAGTCTTTATTTGTAATATTCTTGAGTCAGTGTCATAACTATAATAAATTTCACCAGTATTTAATTTCTTTTAATAGAGGTGCCATTATTTCTCTAGTAACTCATCTTCTATTTTCATAGTTTCAATTATTTTTCTACATCAAGTTTCATATCTTTTTAGATGTATACTTCCATTTATAACTAAATGAGAACCATCAGTTTTTAAATTTTGGAATAAAACTCCTTGTCCACACTTTTGTAGTAAATCACTTCCCAAAATCTTTTAAATCAGCTTCAGGAATATTTCAAAGTTGACTCTGTAAGCTCTGTATCAAAGTTAATGAAACCTTTAAATTCACCTATAGTATTTCCTTTTTCTCCAAATAATTTAAACTCAGTATTATCTCAGTGTCCTTTGAAAGTCTTGTTGAGAAATTCTTAACTTCACCATTAAAACCAATTCCATAAACATTAGAAGTGATACTTATACTATTAAAGAATAGTTCCTATACATTCATCATCTAGTTTTAGAATCTTTTTCTTTTTTCTAACACGAATTTTCATCAAGAATATTTCTATATTTCAAAGAAAGATTATATATCTTTTTGTTCATAAACTAAGTTTAAATACATATTGATATAACTATCTCAAATCGAATAAAAACAAGTTTATTTCTATTTAAGCAGTTTCTTACAACTCTATCTCAGTGATTCTTCTAGAGTCTATTCCTCTCTTTAAGTTCATCTTCAGTCTTACTTTAAATCTTTAATATCTAAATCTTTGTCCAAGTTTCTTTTGTACTTTTACCAATATTAGAGATTTCACCACTACTTCTGAAATATTTAAATTCTTTTCAGTGCTTTCTTTTAATATTCTTTATGCTTTGTTTTATCTCTTTTCAAGTTCACTAAGATCTTTCTCATTACTTAAATTTCTTGAAAAAGTCTTTCATTTAAATTCTAAATGATTTTCTTCTATTTTATTCAAATAAAGATTTTTAAGTTCTGTTAGAACTTTTTCTCTTAGCTTTTTCTTCAGCTTCAGTCACCTTATTTTCAAAAGAAACAACCATACTTCTTCAGGATTATAATCATATTTTCATCTCCAAAGAAAGATATTCCTTCTACTTCGCATCATCAAAAGTTATTATTTTCTTTCTAAAAGTTTATATTGTAATAACTCTTTCAATTTATCAACAGAAATAAAAGACTTCTTCTTCATCTAAGTTACTCATAATCTTTACATCCTTTTAAAGTAATGTAACGTTCAAAAATAATCTAAATCCAAACCACTATTGTAACTTCTGCATTATTTGCCTGAGACATTTTTCTTTCTAAATGTCTTTAACAAAATATCTCTTGCAAAACAGGATGGTAAACTGAAATAACAATAACAGTAATAAAAACCTATAAATTTCTTCATATAACCTCACCCATATATATTTTCTAATTATTAATTTGATTTTTCTTTTGTTTAGTCATTTTCTTCAACAATCTCTAAATTTTCCATATTTTTAATTATTATAGTATCTCCCACAGCTATCTTGTACTTTTTCTCTTTCTACCTCATACAGTTTAACTGTACATTTCCTAAATCTATGTAGTTTGTACCTAAAGTTCTAGATAGATTAGTTAGTTCTGAAACCAAACTATCCAATCTTAAAGAAGCTAGAGTTATATTTAATTCTTGGTATTCATTTTGAGGTACTTCACTTTCATCTATTTCTATAATTTCAACAGGCGAAGAATTTACCTCAAAAGATTCTCTTTTAAAAATCAAACATATTCTCTAATATAATACCATAACAATGACCATTTTTAACAATTAAATCTCCTAAACTTTCTCTTTTTAAACCTAAAGCTAAGATATCTCTCAAATAATGTTTAGTTCCAGTCTATAAATTTAGATTTCTTTTCTATTTTAAAGTATTTTACAGAAAAACAAAATCTTTCTTCTAGTAAAATCTTTTGGATAGACTGCCAATAATCACAGTCTCATTTAGACCTTTTAAAAAGAGAAATTTAGTTCTATGATGTTTTCAACTTATAAGTTGAGATATTGGAAAAATTGTTTACTATATACTATCATATCAGTTTTTCTGCTAATTCAATACAATTTTCAATCTTTCTAAATTATTATTTGTCTTATCTATATTTTCATAATAGATATTCTATCATTTTTTCTGAAAATAAAATAAAAAGTCCATTTTTATATGGACTTTTTGTGGGATTAGCAGTATCTATTATTTTTCATTATTATTATGGGAAATTACCCTCCTCATTCAAGAGGAGGCTTTTTTCTTTCTGGGGGAGAGAGAAAAATTTTATTATCTATAACCTTTAGACGAGACCCCATGAAAAAAGTTTAAAAGTTTTTATAATTTTTATGATAAGAATTAGGCTTTATATAATTAGCTTTTATAGAGTTGGGTATAGTGACAAGTTAGTTACTTTATAGTTAGGTATTAAAAATTTTCTTTGAGTAAATAATCTACTAGCTTTTGTAATAAGATTATTGCGACGTCCTATAGATGTTGAAAGAGCCTTTGTGAGCTCTGAAACATTATAGGCTGGCAAGCAATCGTTATATATAACTAGAAATTATTAAAAATCATTTCAAAAGAAAATTTTCTACACTCTCCAGCAATGAGCTGTTTTTACTATCTCATATTTATAAATCTTTGCTTTTAGCTTCAAAAACTTATCATTATTGGACTTCCATCGAAGCCACAAATGCTTCTCTAAATTTATTTTCTATATATCTTGCATAAGAGAAATGTATAGTTCTGGGTAATTACAGAATAAAACAAATTTTGGTGGTGCAACAGAAACTTGAGTTGCATAATTGATTTTAATCAATCTACCCTTTCTTGTTGGTGGGTTATTCATTAGAATGCATCTTTTAATACAGTATTTAAAAAGTCCTGTTGAAATTTCTTTGTATATTCTTCATAAATTCTATCAGATATTTCAAGAAGATTTGTAGTTCTTTGTCCTGTTAGAGCTGAAATAAATTCTATAGAGCATAAGATAAGAATGGTAGTTCAGCATACAATTCTTCTTTCTAGTTTTCTTCATAGTTACATTTATTTTTATTTTCTACTAAATCCCACTTATTCATTACAACTATTATAGGTTTTAATTCTTCAGCAGCTATTCCTGCTATTCTCTTGTCTTGTTCTGTAAGATCCTCTTTTAGCATCCAACATTAAGATACACATCTGCTCTTTTATACTTTTAATGCTCTTAACACAGAATAGTATTCTAAGACTTTCTTCAACCTTAGATTTTCTTCTTATACCAGCTGTATCTATTATCATATATTTATTGTCTTTGTATTCAATTAAGGTATCTATAGCATTCTCTTGTTGTTCCTGCAATATCACTTACTATTGTTCTTTCTGAACCTGAAAGTTTATTAACCAATGAAGATTTTCCCAGCATTAGGTTTTCCTATAACAGCTAGTTTTAAAACATCCTCATCTTCTTCTGGGAAATCCATTCTTCCTATAATTTCAACAACTATATCTAACATATCCCCTAAGTTTACTTTTGTGTCTCCTGATATGGAACAAGGTATTCAAAACCTAATCCATAGAAATCATAAATATCATCTTGTTGTTCAAAATAATTATCTATTTTATTTACACACAAGATAACAGGCTTATTTTTCTTCTTAATATATATGCTATCTCATCATCCAAAGGATTCAGTCCTGCTTTTCCATCTACAACAAACAAAATAACATCTGCTTCATTCATGCAACTTCTGCTTGTTCTTTTTATTTTAGTCATTAAGAAATCGTTATTTCTTGGTTCTAGTCTGTATCCATCTATTACAAATTCTGAACCACTCCACTCTGTATCTCTATATAATCTATCTCTTGTTACCCAGGTAGGTCGTCCACTATGCTATCTTATCTCCAATTAAATTATTAAAAAGAGTAGATTTTTCCATCATTGGGTCTTCCTACTATTGCAATTATTGGCTTTCATATTATCACCTCTATATATATATTTTATTATAGCGTAAACGTTATTTTCTAACGATATTCTAACTATATTCTAACAGTGTTAGAAGTTAGAAAATATTAGAACATAAAAAGTGTAGCTAATAGCAATAACTACACTTTTTCTTTTAAATTATTAGTGTCTTTATTTCATTTTATCAGTTTTATCCCACTTCTCTAATTCTTCTTTGGCTTTTTCTATCTCCTCTGAACTTCTTTTTCTAATTCAGTTGAGATTTTTATTATTTCACCCATTTTTCTAAAAAGTACTTGAGCATCTTTTTCACTTTTTGTTTCTTCTGCTTTTTCCATAGCTACTTTTTAGTTCTTTTTATCATTTTTCTTTAGTACTTTGACTTGTGTATGGAAATTTTTCTCCACATGCACTAAGCCTAAAACCATTACCATTAATATTAATATTTTTCATTTCTCTCCTAAACCATAGTTCCTAATTGTTTTTCCACCCTATCAAATGGAAATGGATATGAAATACTGTTTGTCCTCCATGTTCATTGCAGTTAGAAACAACTCTATAACCATCTTTGTCTATTCCAAATTCTTTGCTAATTTTCCTATTACTCTATATACTTTTTCCAATTAGCAACATATCTTCATCACTTATATCATTGATAGTTGGAATTTCTTTTTAGGCACAACAAGTACATGAATAGGTGCAACTGGTGCTATATCTTTAAAAGCAATTACATCATCATCTTCATACACTATATCTGCAGGAATTTCTCTATTTATAATCTTTGTAAATAATGTTGCCATCTTATCACCTACTTAAAATAAATTACAAGCTTCTATTTCATCTATTCTCTTTTGATGTCTTCCACCTTCAAAAGAAGCAGCTAAAAATTTCATCAACTATATCTAAAAGCTAAAAACATCTCAACTATTCTAGCACCTAAAGCTAAAAATATTTGCATCATTGTGTTGTCTTGTTAATTTTGCCATAGTTGTATTTGTACAGTTTGCTGCTCTTATACCTTTTAATTTTGTTAGCTGCTATAGAAATTCCTATACCAGTTCCACAAACTAAGATACCAAAAGTCAACTTCTTTATTAACTACACTATTTGCAACTAAATGACCATATTTTTGGATAATCAACACTTTTCTGTACTGTTAGTTCCAAAATCTATAACTTCTATTCCTTCTTTTTGCTTAGATGTTGTTTTTATTTTTCTTTTAATTCAAATCCACCGTGATCTGCACCTAATGCTATTTTCATACTATATTACTCCTCATTTTCGTATTCATGAACATGACCATGATCTAATTCTTCATCAGTAGCTTCTCTTACATCAGTAACTTCTACTTCAAAATAATAAGTTTCTTCCAGAGAACGGATGGTTAGAATCTGTATAAACTTTTATCTCCATCAATTTCTGTTATAACAGCTACCATTTCACTTCCATCTTCTAGTTCTACTACGAATTCCATTCCTTCATAGATATCTTCAAAATCTGCGAAAATCAGCCTTTGTTAACTCTTCAACTAATTCTTCATCATAGTCTCCATAAGCTTCTTCCATAGGTATTTCAATTGTTGTTTTGTATCCTTTTGATCTGCTGTCTAATGCAGCTTCTATTTTTGGTAGGAATAATCCCATACCTTGAATATAATAATAAGGACCTAATTCAGCTGTATCTTCTAGTAATTCCTTTGTATCTGCATCATACACTTTTATAATCCAATGCTACAACTTTGTTTTCACCCTATTTTCATTATACCACCTCTTTTTAGTTTGTACCCTTAGCATATCATATATTTTTGTAAAAAGAAAATAGCTATTTTAGAAACATATTTTTCTTAACTATTTTCTACATTTTCTTTAGATGTCATTTTTCTCTAAAAATTAATAGTGACAAGTCCAGAGCATTAGCTGAGTCCTGAACAAGTAAATAGATTTTCATCTACAACAATTTCTTTTTTCTTCAGGAATGACATCAAATTTTTTAATTGATTAAAATATCTTTTATTATCTAAAAGATAAGTTGTCACCTTCTTATTTTTATTTCTCTTGTTTCTACTAAATTGATAACAGCTGTACAAATAGCTACAATAATTTTATTATTCTCAGAAAAATGTTTTAACTAATTTTTTTAAATATTTTCATTTTTCCTTATCCTTAAAGATTAGCTCCACCAAAACCACCTGGTATAACTAGAGCATCATAAGAGAAAATCTCTTCTATATTATTTTTCTGTAACAAGCTTTTTCTGCTTTTTAAAAGTTCCTCCCCAAGTACATTTAATCTCTTCTTTATACGAAATTGTTTCCACCCTTTATATCTCTAAATTCTTTTAAAGCCAACTATATTATTCCAACCAAAGATATCTGTAAAACTTGCTATCTCAAAAAGTTCTGCACCCTTCAAATAGAAATACTGCTATTTTTTCATATTTCACCTTTTCTTTTCTCATTTTTCTCAATTATATTTTATTATATAGCAAATTACAATTAATTTTTCAAAATTAATAAAATATAGTATAATAAGATTATTAAAAAAATTATTTTAGGAGGAGTTTAATGAAACCAGAAGTTAGAGATGTAATAAATAATATTAACAGATTTATTCAAGAACAAAAATATATTAATGTTAGTAGCAATTTAAAAATGGAAGAAAAATGTTGTTGCTAGAAATTTAAATGGAAAAGATCCTGATGTTGTAGCTGAAGTTATGGAAAACTTTAGAACTTATCTTTAAAGAAATTTCTAAGTTCATAATGCTGGTCAAGCTGATGAATACACAGAAAGATATTACTATTTAAGTGATAAATTCTATACTGATATGAAACAATTTAAAATAGATTTTTATTAATTAATAAAATTTTTACTTGTATTTAACAAAAAAACATAGTATAATACTAACGGTCCATTGTAAAATATGTGTCTCTTTGAAGCTTAATTGAATATTAATTTAATTATGTTATTTTTAATAGGTATAAAAATCATTTGGAGTTTTTTAAAATGGCAAATTCAAAAATCAGCTAAAAAGAGAGTATTAGTAGCAGAAAGAAATAGAGTTAGAAATCAAAGCAGTTAAAACTAGAGTTAAAACTATGGCTAAAAAAAGTTTTAGCTACATTAGAACTTAAAGATGTTGAAGCTGCAAAAACAGCTTTTATCAGTTGCATACAAAGAATTAGATAAAGCAGTTAGCAAAGGAATTTTAAAGAAAAATACTGCTTCTAGAAAGAAAGCTAGATTAGCAGCAAAAGTTAATTCTTTAGTAAATTCTCTTTAATTAAAAATTAACTCAGAAAAAGTAAAAGGAGTTTTATGACTCCTTTTTCTTGTAAAAATATTGAAATTCTAATATAATTTTTATTATTAAAGTTCATTTTTAAGGAGGTTATTGTTATGATTGAAAAGATAAAAATACTCGTTCACACAGAAAATTTCACTGATAAAAATCTCAAAAGAAGAAATTTTAAAAATTCTAGAAGGAGCTAGATATTCTTCATCAGCTAAGAATTCACAATTTTTTTAAGATACTCTTACACTGTAGATGATGAAAATGTAAAAACTTTTTCTGCTGTTTCTTTAGGGAGGACTATTAAAACTTGAAGATAAAGCTACTCTTGAAGAAAGACCTAGAGCCTATATATTAATTTCAGCAAAAAGATGTTAATATTCCTGATTTTTTTACAATATTTTGATGTAGGTATTGCTTCTCAAAATATTGCTTACTTGCTAATGAGCTTGGCTATGGAGCTTGTATAGTTATGTCATACAATAAAAATGTTTTTAAAGAAGTTTTTAGAAAGTTCCTGATGATTATGAAACAAAAGCAGTTATAGTTTTAGGAGAAGCTAAAGATATAGTAAAAACTTATTGACTCAAAAAGATGAGAAATGATACTAAATATTTCATTGAAAATGGTACTCATTATGTACCTAAATTACCTTTAGATAAAATTCTTCTTTAATCTTCGTATAAAGAAAATATGATATAATAGTGTAATTTAATAGTGGAGGTTTTATAATGAAAAAGGTGGAATTATTATACTTGACTTTGGTTCTCAATATAATCAACTGATTGCAAGAAGAGTCAGAGAAATGGGAGTTTATGCTGAAGTTGTTCCCTTTCATGAAGATGTTGATAAAATTTTTAGCTAGAGAGCCAAAAGGAATTATACTTTCTGGTGGTCCTGCTTCTGTTTATGCTGAAGGTGCTCCAAGCTTGGATATAAAAATTATTTGAACAAAATATCCCAATTTTAGGGCTTTTGCTATGGTATGCAACTTATAACTCATTTACATGGTGGAAAAAGTTGCAAGAGCAGATAAACAAGAATTTGGTAAGGCTGAATTAGAGCTTGATGACAAAGACAATATGTCTATACAAAGATATTCCAAATAAAACAACTGTTTGGATGAGTCATGGGGATCATGTTACTGAAATGGCTCCTAACTTTAAGATCATAGCTCATACTGATTCTTCAATAGCAGCTATTGAAAATAAAGATAAGAATATCTATGCTTTCCAATATCACCCAGAAGTTACTCACTCTCAACATGGTTTTGATATGTTAAAGAACTTTGTTTTTGAAATAGCTAAGGCTGAACAAAACTGGTCTATGGAAAACTATATTGAATCAACTGTAAAAAGTATAAAAGAAACAGTTGGAAATAAACAAGTTATCTTAGGATTATCTGGTGGAGTTGACTCATCTGTTGCTGCTGCACTTATAAATAAAGCAATAGGTAGACAATTAACTTGTATCTTCGTTGATACTGGTTTACTTAGAAAAGATGAAGCTAAACAAGTTATGGAAGTTTATGCTAAAAACTTTGATATGAATATTAAGTGTATAAATGCTGAAGAAAGATTTTTTTATCTAAACTTGCTGGAGTAACTGATCCAGAAACAAAAGAAAAAAATTATAGGAAAAGAATTCGTTGAAGTATTCAATGAAGAAGCTAAAAAAATTGAAGGTGCTGAATTCTTAGCACAAGGTACTATATATCCAGATGTTATCGAATCTGTTTCTGTTAAAGGACCATCTGTTACTATAAAATCTCATCACAATGTTGGAGGTCTTCCAGAAGATTTAAAAATTTGAATTACTTGAACCTTTAAGAGAATTATTTAAAGATGAAGTTAGAAAAGTTGGTAGAGAATTGGGTATCCCTGATTATATGGTTGATAGACATCCATTCCCAGGACCTGGTTTAGGAATCAGAATCTTAGGGAGAAGTTACTAAAGAAAAAGGCTGATATCTTAAGAGAAGCTGATGCAATATTTATAGAAGAATTAAGAAAGGCTGATTTATATAACAAAGTTAGCCAAGCCTTTGTTGTTTTACTTCCTGTAAAATCTGTTGGAGTTATGGGAGATGAAAAGAACTTATGAATATACTGCTGTTTTAAGATCTGCTAACACTATAGATTTTATGACTGCAACTTGGTCACACTTGCCTTATGATTTCTTAGAAAAAGTTTCTAATAGAATTCTAAATGAAGTTAAAAGGAATTAATAGATTGACTTATGATATTTCATCTAAACCACCTGCAACTATTGAGTGGGAATAGAAAAACTACAGACAATAAAATGTCGTGGTTTTGAATGTCGTTTTAAATAAAACTGAAAAAGAAACAGAAGAACTAAAAATATTCAAAATGCAATAAAGAAGGAGCTGTTATAAATTAATGATTTTTTTATCATTTTATTTGTAACAGCTCTTTAAAATTTTTCTAAAACTTTGATATTATTCTTCTATAATCTTTTTAAATTCATCCAAAGAAGGCAGGATTGTTGTATATCTACTAGCAAAATATTTGATTATTATCCTTCGGAAGTGTTAATTTTACCAAGGTATCATTTTTATCTTTACATATTATGATTCCAATAGTATCATTCTCATCAGGAAGTTTTACATATCTATCATAATAATTTACATACATTTGCATTTGTCCTAAATCTTGATGAGTTACTTCTCTATTTTTAAATCTATTAAAACAAAAAGCATTTTCAATAGTCTATTATAAAAACTAAATCCACTCTAAAAATGTCTTTCATCAAAAGTAAATCTGACTTGCTCTACCTACAAAAAGTAAAACCTTTTTCCTAATTCTAATAGGAACATCTCTAACTTATTTATTATTTCTGTTTCTAATTTATTTTCAGAATAATCACTTTTTCATCTAATCCAAGAAATTCTAAAAATATATGGATCTTTTATAATATCTTGTGGCTTTCTCTATAATTTGACCTTTAACTGTTAATTCTTTAACTTTTTTCCTTATCTTTGCTTAAAACTAATCTTTCATATAAAGCTGAATTCACTTGTCTTTTTAATTCTCTTAAACTCCAATTATTTTTGAATAGCTTCTATTTCATAGAAATTTCTAGTACCTATATCTTCTATTCTCATTAAAATAAGATAATGAGACCAACTTAATTTGAATTCCTGCAGACAGTGTCTGCGGAATTGAGTATCTAACATAAAATGTTCTCATTTGCTCTAAATTCCTTTTGAGAAAAACCCTTTCCAAATTCTTTAGTTAATTTTTCAGAAAGTATTTTTATTAAATTTTTTTCCATACTCAGCTCTTTTTATTTCCATTTTGTTCTTCTTCTACTATTCTTTTTCCAATTAAAAAAATAAGTTTTTGTCATAGTAGAATTGATATTTTGATATTATATTTTGTCTAGCTTTTTGTAGTAAATCATGTATTTCTTGATAAATATCTTTCTTTATTTCAATTTTCATAATTTTACTCCTTTCTTAGCTTTATCAATTAATATTTCATTCATATTTTTATTATATCATATAAGATACTATTTCAATTTTTCTATATAAAAACCACGTCTCTAAGAGGGTTGTAAGGGTTTTGCTCGCCTCTCTTGGAATTGAGCTTATCACTTGTGTTTATTATATATTTTTATATATGATTTGATCAAAAATATTTATATAGAAAATGAAACTAATAAAAATTTTATCAATTCTTTATTTTTAATTATTCTCAATAATATTTTATATTATTACTAAATTGAATCTATCGAAAGAACATTTTCTTCTCCAAAATATTCTTTAACTGAAGCTACTATTTCTAAATCTTCAGTAGGCATATATACCCACTAAATTCTTTTTGCTCTCGTAATACAAACATAAAAATAATTTTTCTTGTTCGTTTTATAACATTTTCATTTCTTTGAACCTTTTCCAAATAGTGTTTCAAAATCATATTTATTCAATTTGATTCTAGCACAACAAAGCACATTATCAAATTCATTCCCTTTTATACTATGTTGAGTTGAAATTGGTGAAAATTCTTTCAAATAGAGAATACTGTTCCTATATTCCTTAAAAGATATATATTCTTTTCCATAAATAAAAACCTTTTTACATCAATATAGTTATCAAAAGTCTATATCTTCTTTTATCAAACCTTGTTTTTTGAAAAATCTAAAACTTCTTCTATTGTTTTATTATCTTCAAGTATAAAATAATTCATTATTTCTTTTAGTTTACTTTTTATCATTTTTTATTTTGAATAGAAAAATTTGTTTTTCTTTTAAAAATTCATTAAATTTCTTAGATTCATATAATTCTATTAATTCGTTTAAAACATCTAATTTTTCAAGATTTTATCTCTGTATGAATTAGCTTCATATCTTTCCACTTATTCCATTAAATTTATAAGACATTAATGATTCTTTATTAATCTTGCATTTTTCTAATACATCTTTCCATGTTAAATTTTTGTATATTTTGATAAATAGATTTATATATTTCATTACTAGTAATTTCTTCAAATAAATCTTTTCTATTGTAAGTTGGTCTTAATTCTAATACTAATTTATTTAATGATTTCTCTTCATTTTCATTATTATCAATATCTTTTTATTTTATCAATTAATGTAATTATTAAATCATCATTATACAAGTTATATAATTTCTTGAAACCAGCCATTTCAGCATTATATTTATGTGTTAACCTTAATTCCTTAGTTTGTTCACCATTTAAAAAGTTCCACGACTTAAAAAGAGCTTTATTTTTTAAGAAAAATTTATATCTTCTGGTTCTTTTTCCATATATAAATTTGATATTACCCTCAATAATAACTCCATTTTCATCCATATTAGGTGCTTTTCTATCCTTAGAAGGAATTTGTATTATTTTTATCATCTCTAAATTTATTAGCTATTTCTATAACTATCCTTGGATTTCTACGATTTTTGTTTTCTTTACTATAACTTATATTCATTTTAAATCTCCTACTCCTTCATCATATATTGATTGCATTGAATCTCCAAAAATCCTATAACATTTTTCTTATTACTTTTTAGATGTTCTAATAAAATTTTTGCCACATTTGGATTAGTATCTTGATACTCATCAACAAAAATACAATTAGCTATATCTTTTAAAAATATCTGATATTTTTTATATTTTTCAAACATTTTTTTCAGCTAAAATTAAAATATGATCATGACTAATTTTAACTTTTATTTTTACTAGGATTCATTGAATAATATTCATCATATTCACATCTATATTATTAAAATAATCTATTGTAATTAAATTATTTTCTAAATCTTTATCTTTTGGCTTCTTAAAAACTTTTTAATTGTTTCATCATTAATAAGAAGCACCAACTCATTTTTATTTCTTTTTGATATTTTTAATTATATACCAAAATAAACTCATGAATTGTTGAAACCCAAAGATTTTTCATTATCAATTCTTGATTTAATTTCTACAACTGCATTATTTGTATATGTGATACATGCAATTTTAATTTTAGGTGATTTTATAATTAAACTTTCTATTAATGAAATCAGAGAATATGTTTTCCCACTTCCTGCTCCACCTTCTAATATAAAATTTACTCCTTTTTCGATACATTTTAAAGCTACCTTTTACTTCATTCTCTAAAATTCTTGTATCCATAATAATCCTCCTTTATATAACGAGGAACTTTCCATTCCATATTATTTTTCTTCTTCATCAAAATATAATAAGGCAGATGCAAATGCTGACTTCTTTTTCAATTTTATTTAAAGAAAATTTATAAAAATCATTATTTATTTCCTTTTTACTAAAATTTTTAATGCTCCATAGCCTATAAAGATTTTTCTTTATTTTTAAAAATAAAAATCTTTATTTAGTAGTATAAAAGCATCCTCAAAACTACTAGCTTGATAATCTCCTTCAATTTCTGGGACTTGATAAGCAATTCTTTATTATCTTTTATTTTATCTTCATTTTTCTTTTTCTATAAGCTCTTTAAATTGATTATTTCCATCATCTAATCCATCTTCTTAAAAATTCTCTTATAGAGGCATTACTGTATGAGTTGCTTTATCTGGATGAGATTTTTATATTTACCATTATTTTTTGTAGCAGAATCTATATCTGTGATAATTAAAACCTTTATTCCTAGAAATTTAAATAATGGTATAAAAACATGAGAATATGCTCCAACTTCAATTATAGAAATATTTTGTGATAATAATGGAAATGGTTATTTCATTTTAAAATTTGATGTTTTATCAACTTTATACATCATTGCTGGCATTAATATACGTTCTGTATCTCCTTCAATACAAAATAACTTTATCTGCAAAAATAACTCACTTTATTTAATGTCAAATATTGCTTTTATAAATTTAAATCCCTCTTTTTATCTTCTTCGTATTCAGCTTTTAAAGAATTAAAATTTTTGGCTAAAATATTGTTATCTACTCTTTTTAAATAAATAATATCATCAAAAATTACATTCAGAAACAATGTGAGATGAATGTGATGTAATTATATTTGAAGATACTTATTTTTTCTTTATTCAATTTATTTCTATGACTATTAATATGATTTTTAATATTTCTATGAATATATATTGAAGTTGTGGATGTGTATGAGCTTCTGGTTCTTCTATATATAAAAATATTTATATCAGCAGGTTGCTCATACAATTCTTGAAGTTTGGTTTCAATTTCAAATAATATTCCTATTAAATTTAAGTATCCTAATCCATTATAGGTTTCTGGAAGTGTAGAACTATCTTCATCACCATGTTTATAATATAAACTAGTGTTATTTGTTAATAAATTCTTTTCAGATATTGAAGATCCTATTGAAATATTAATTTATTATCGGATCCACCATAAGTTTTTACAACATCTATAATTTTCTTAAATATTCCTTCTGGAGCCTTTCTCATTATTTCCTTTTCTCCATTATAAATCTTATATAGTGCCTTATCTGTCTTTTCTATTTCTACTTCAAGGTCTGAAATATCAAATTGCTTTCATCTTTTATATTTTTTCTATAAATTTCATAATATCTACTTGTTAAACTTGATAGTGCATGGTTTCTTTCATCATTAGAAACTGCTCTATCAGCTTTTATCCCTACAACTTTGATCACTTTTTTGTATATCTTTCGCTATCTATTTCTTCTATCATATCTGAGATTATTTTTATATCATAACCTCTAGAATATTTTTATCTTTAAAAATATTTTGTAAAATTTTTACTCATATATCTTGAAAAATCTGAAAAATCTTTTATTTCTCTTTCTCTTATTATATTTTTAAGTCAAAAATATTTTTCTATATTTATTAATGAAATAAATTCTAAAAAGAATAATATTATTTTCTGGCTCTAAATCCATTATAAAATTTTGAATATTTTCATAAGAATCAGTATCATTGTATTCAATATACAATTGAAGTTTTAATTGCTTCAAGAAACTTGTCACCTTCCTCAATAGTTTCATTAAATTCATTTATTTCTTTGTATAGTTCTTTTTGTTTTACTAAATTTATATCCTCCCATACAATCTCAGATGAATTTAACATTTTTATCTAAAAATTATAAGGACTGATGTTTTTCCACAATTATTTTTCCTATAATTAGAGAGATAACTCATCTTTAAGTTCTAATTTAAAAATTTTTTAACAAACGAAAATTTTCTACTACTATTTCCTTTTAAAACCATTTTTCACCTCTTATTAATCATTTTCTTTCTTCAAAATAATATCATTCTAGGAGCTTTTAAATCTCCTCTTTATTATATAAATCCCAATAATCTGAATCAGGATATAATTTCCTATCTTCTGTAAAGTAAAAATACATCATATTTCTTTTTCCCATATTAGTTCCTCCTAATTTTTAGAAATCATTATTTTTTATATTGTATTATATTTTAAATACTAATTCAAGTTTTATTTTATATAAAAATATTTATTATTTAATATTTTTGAATAATTATAAAATATTTTTATAAAATTTATAATTATGTTATAATAAAGTACATATTTAAATACATTTTTATTAAATAATGAGGTGAATTATGGAAAATATCTATACTGATAAAAATACAACTTGTTTTATTTTTACTGCTAAAAAGAAAATGAAGAATATGAAAGAATTATTTTCTTTACTAGCTACTGACGAATATACAGTAACTCCTAAAGAAAAATTAGAAATTATTTCTAATGGAGTAGAAGTTTTTAAAAAGACAATGTTATATATAAAGAATATTTTTTATAGATTTAAAAAGAAAGGATGAAAAAGAATATCATGTCCTTATATAAACATAAAGAAATAAAAATTAATAATACTTTTATTTAAAATTCCTAAAAATACTAAAAGAGTATAAGGTGAAATAGAAAGTTTTAAATCTTTTCAATATTATAAAGTACATCATATAATTGTAATTGTAATACTACTGATTTTTAATGAGCTTGGTTTTAATCTAATTAAAGAAAAATATTGATAGTGAAGCAAATAAAAACTAGAAAACAACTATTCTAATAAAATATTTCCCTTTTTATATAAAAACCATCTTCTTTGAAAAGAATATATACTAAATAATAATATTATTATTTACAAAAGAATTGCTTTTTAAAAAAATATTTAAAGGAATAGAATCTGTGGTAAAAAGGTAAGTAGGAGAGTTAAAAGGTTATATTCAAATGGATGAACAAGATATTAAGGATATTTCAATAATTTTTAAAAATACAATAGAAGAAATAAAAAAGCTATTATAGATACTAAAAATAATGAATATTCAATAAAATCTTTCTAATGATATTTCCACTGGAGAACTTATCTATTTTGACAATGGTAAAAGAATTTCATAGTGAGAATTATTCTTTAATTAAGGATTTTTAAAATAGATTTTAATATTCTTGATACTACTGTAGAATTAATAGGTGGTCAGAAAATTAATTTTTCAAAAGAAAAATTAAAAAAATAATGATTTAACAGAAAAATAAAATTGAAGTTGAAAAAAAGATAAAAGTTTTTAGAGATAGTTATGCAAATCTAGAAGATTATATTGAAGATACTACTAATTATATGAAAAAATATTTTGTATATAGTTCACCCAACATATTAATATGTGATCCTTATTTTTAGGAGAAATACAGGATAACAAAGTAAATAATGGTCAAAAAAATATTTATTAATGCTTTAATTTTGGCAATGACTGAATATAACTTTAAAAAAATATTTATATATTAGGTAATTCAAAAATAAAAAAATATAAAAAGGGTATTCTGACCTTATTAATGATTTTAAAAATAAACCCTAAATTAAATGTAGCAGATTATTTTATCTAATTTAGATTTTCATGATAGAGCTATCTTGAAAAGTAGATTTTTAGTAAAAATTATAGCAATATTAGTAAAAATATTAGAATATTTAAAATAGGAACTAGTATAAATGGTTGGGAAAGCAGTGGAGAATTAAATATAACTGAAGTTTTGGATCAAAATACAAAAGCTAAAATGTATTCTATGATTATAAAGCGTATAAAAAGCAAAAGAGGTAAAATAATGTTATATATTCCCTTATATAAATCCTTATAATGAACCTACAAGAATTAAAAATAATAGATTTTTAGAAAAGAATTAACCAAAACCAGATGTAGAAGAGATTTTCATACAAGATCCTTATTTATATCCTGACTTATAAAAAAATAAATTTTATAGAGATTTTTTTATTGAACAAAAGTAAAAATCATGCTATAAGTAGTCTAAATTTTGATTTGGAATCGATACCTTTTGTGGATTCAATTATTTTTATAAGATAAGTGATTTAAATGAAAAATGATAACAAGATATTAAAAATTATGTCTCAAACAACTGATAGTAATGAAAATAAAAAAAGTTTATAATAAAATTTATAAAAAGATGAATTTTTATCTTTTTAGCTATATTCTTTTAATATACACGATAGATTCATTCTATTAGTAAAAATAAATTTTCAGAATTCATATAGGAATTTCTTTGGATAAAATTTGTAACAAAGATATTCTTTTTACTAAAATTTCTAATGCTGTTTCTAAAAATATGTTGGAAAAATTTGAAGAAAGATTTAATCAAGGAGTGAATGAAAATGATTAATAAAATTATAGAGGACATTGAAAAATATATTATAAATTTTAAAGACTCAAACTTTGGAAAATTTAGAATCTTTAAATAAATATAAACTTGAAAATTTAGAATTTAAAAATTGGGGAACATAATAATTTAAAAATTTCTTTTTATTATAATTAAAAATGATAATACTACTAACTTTATAAATTTTCTTGATTCTTTTATTAAGGAAAAATATCAAAATGATGATGAAATATTTAAATTTTACTATTTTTAACCTCTCTAGCTATAGATTATGAAGAAAAAGATAAAATTATTAAATTATTTTTTTGAAAATATTGGTGAAAAAGAAAAAGAGATCTATTAAAAATACTTATAGAAAAGATTAATCATTTAGATCTTTTTCTAGAATTAAAATCTAATGATATTTTTTGAAATATACGATTTTTTCTCTTCTTATTATGGTAATTTTTAGGAGAATCTATTTTTAATCTATTTGGTGATTTTTTTATGATGAGGAAAATATTTCCTGAAATATATGAGCTAAAATTAAAATATTTTTATGTTCTTACAATTTCTACTTTAATAAATCCTAAGACTTATTTGATAAAAACAAATAAATATCTAAATGATAAAGAAAAATTTGAGTATAACATTTTTATATTTCTCTTCTTTAGATGAAGATTCTAATCTAACTGAAGAACAATGTAGTTTAGTAGAAAATATTTTTATTAAATAATTTTGAAAATACAAAATGTATTAGATATTTTTAATAAATCTTTTAGAAATGTTTATAAAATACAAAATAATTATATTTTTCGTGAAATATTTCAAAAGTTTTAGAAAAATTGGTAGAAAATAATAATTTTATAAAAGAAGTCAAATATGGTAATGAGCTACATTGTTTATATATTTTTATAAATTATAATAATGAAAAATTCTAAAATAAAATAAGTGGTTATATAATTATACTTTTAAAAATTTATTTTTCATGTAAATAATCTTATAAATGATGGAAAAACTAGAAGATAGAATTTTTAATGGTGTTTTTCTATTTTTAATGAACTTTTTGATTTATTCTTAAATACTATAAATTCTTCTATTTATCTCAATAATACAAACTATAAAAAAATGGAAGGAAACTTTAAGTAAATTAACTAGTTTTTGTATAAATCTTTACTACTCTAATGAGTTTGAAATTATTTTTAGATGCTAATTTTTTAGTACAAGAAATTATCCTTCTACATCTAGCTATAAATAATTTGAAGAAGATAAATTAAAGGAAATTCCTCATGTTCTTGAAATAATAAAAGATGAATTACTATTTAAATTTTTAGAAAATTCTATTTATGATGTTTTTAGAGAAAAAGTATACTAAAAACATATTTATGACAATATATCAAAAATTAAAATGACTATATTAAAAATATCTATAATTTAAATAAAAAGAATATTTTTTGAATTTTTCAAATTGGAAAAATATTCTCCAATAGAGTGGGAATGGATGAGTAAATTAGGAGATGAATTTAAGATATGAAAAATTCTTTAAAAATTTTGATAATTATTTTTATTAATTCCAATCATTTTATAGGTGTTTTTAAAATTATATTATTTGATAATTCCTAGTGAAGAAATTGGCTCAAAAGGGATTGGATTAGTTTTTTCTGGTGGCTATATTGGTTCAATAATAGCATTATGGGGTATCTGGTGGCAAAGTCAGTAATGAGAGAGATAAAGAAATAAAAGAAAGAACAAAAAGTATAAAAATTTTAAAAATATGTTGAATGAATTATAGATTTTTAATTTAAAAGAATTAGAAAATAGTAGAGAAAATATAATTAAGACTTATACATATCATATTAGATTTCTTAATAGACAAGAAATATATAATTTTAAAGAAATTAATGAAACTCTTTTTAAAATTTACATTGATAAAAATTATTGAAGAAGAAGATGATATTTTAATTGATTTATATAATTTACAATTAGAATTAAAAGTTAAATTTAGATAAAAACTATAGGGTTTTGTGATGAAAAAGCAAGATTAATGGATAAAATTACAATTTTAAAAATGAAAGAAGAAATCTTTGAAAAGAAAATAATAATATTTTAAAATTATATTATTTTGAACGATTTATGATTTTTAATATTTTTAAGTGCATCTTTACTAACTGCTTATCCAAATGATGATAAAAATACTTTTTTTATACTAGGTGAAATTATAGGTTTTATCACTTCGAGGATTTAGAAAGAAAAATTCACTTTTAGAAGCTATACTGCTAGTAATAGACTACTATTAAGAAAAAAATCTTCTATTGATTTATATTGGAAATTTTATGATGAATTAATGAATGTTTTAACTTTTTCAAGACTTTTTCCTGATACAGAAGAACAAAATAGATATAAAGAGTATAGAGAAGTATACTTAGACATAAGTAGATTAAGAGCAAATGATAATAATAGAAAAATTAATAGAAAAAGTATGAAGAAATATTAAAAATGTAAAAAGATTTATTAAAAATGCTTTTTGAATCTATATTTTATTTTATAAAAATTATATTCTAAAGTTTCATTACTATTATTTATAAAATAATAAGGATTAATTTACTACTCAATTATAGAAATTAATCCTTATTAATTTTTATAACTATAACATTTATTTTATTTATTTCCATACATTTCTTCATAGTATTTTTGATAATCACCTGAAGCTACTTCATTAACCCATTCTTGATTTTCTAAATACCATTTTAACAGTCTTTCTTATTCCCTGTTTCAAAGTCCGTTTCTGGATACCAACCTCAATCTTTTGCTATCTTAGATGGATCTATTGCATATCTCATATCATGACCTAATCTATCTTGTACATAAGTTATTAAAGTCATAGTTAATATTTGATAAATCAGTTTTTAAAACTTTCTTATATTCATCATTATTAGTAATTTCTTCTTTTAATATATCTGATTACTAATTTAACTATATTTATATTTTTCTCTTCGTTGAAACCCACCTATATTATATACTTCTCAACTTTAGCATTTTCTTAAAACTAAGTCTATTCCTTTACAATGAGTCTTCAACATATAACCAATCTCTTACATTATCTCCCTTTCCATATACCGGAAAGCTGCCTTCTAAAAATGTATCATTAAAGGTATTAATTTTTCAGGGAAATGGTATGTCCATAGTTATTTGAACATCTTGTTATATTTATTGGTAACTTATATGTTTCTCCATAAGCTATAACAATGTGGTCTGCTCCTGTTTTGAGCTGAATAAGAACTTCTTGGAGCTACTGACTATTTTCTGTAAAGAATTTATTTCCATAAGTTTTTAAAGATTCTTTCTATTTTTACAACTAACATCTTCATCATCAATCACAAGTTCTATAGCTTCATCGTAATCTTTTGATAGACTTCCATATACTTCATCTGTAGAAACTTGAAGATATTTCATTCTTCTCTATATACTGGATAACCATTTTTCATCTTTTTGATACTGTCCAAGCTTTAGCATTATCTAGTAGGTTTTGAGTTCCTAATATATTAGTTTCTAAGAATATTTTGTGGATTTTCTATGAGATTCTATCTACGTATGTGATTCTGCTGCAAAGTTAACAACATAATCCTACTTTATTTTTAGAGAATATTCTTTCAATTTCTTTCTATCTCTAATATCTACTTTTTCAAATTTAACTCTACTATCTTTTTAATTCTTCTTTTATTGTTCCCAAATTCTCAGCATAAGTTAATGATCTACAACTATAACATTTATATCTTCATATTTTCTTTAAGATATATTTTATTTGCTCTATAGCCTGCTGTCCTAAGTTACTAGATATGTTTTCATTTTCCACTCTTTTTATATTTTAATAAACTATCTAAATTTATTTGTTTTATTTTTAATTCTTTTTATTAACTTTTTCAATTATATAAAATTATTTTTATTTAAAAACAAAAATTCTTTGTCCCGATAAAACTTACTGTCATTCCGAAAAAGTGTAGCTAAAATAAAAAGTAATAATTTTACTGAAGTCAATTTCACTAAACATAATAATTTACAAATATATTTGTTAGTAAAATTTAATAAAATATTATATAAAAATTTTATTAAATATTTTTGATTGTAATTTCTACCTTTATTAAAAGTAAAAATTTTATTCATAAAATAAAAACAAAGAAGAACTCAGCATAGATATTAATTTTGAAATATTTATTGAGTAAATAAATAATTATATATCACAAAATCTATTATTATGTAAGTCCTCCTATAAAACAAAAATACTAGAATTTGGTACTCTAATTTATTCTTTTTCATCAATTACACCCATAAACCTTTACATAATTTGTTTCTGCTTTTAGTTTGCAGCTTGAATTCCAATTTCAGAATCTTCAAAAATAATAGTATTTTCTTTTTGAGATATTAAAATAATTCATTGCTTTTTAAAAATCCTTCTGCCGAAGGTTTGGGGATTCTTAACATCTTCTTTGTGTTATAAAGTAAATCAAATAAATTACAGAAAATCTAAAGATGTCTTCAACATCTCTTTTTAGAAGCATTTTGTTACAATTGAAATATAAAATTTTTCTTTATTTCTTCATCATTGAAAATAATAAATCATGCTTTATCTAAAGTGTTCTTGATAAATATAAAATTATGAATCTTTTTAGTTGTTCTCTCTGATAGTATTTGGAATGATTTTAGGGAGGAATTCTATAATCCATTGTATAATTTACAAAAATCATCATAATCAATTTTTCACATCTATTTCGTCATTCTTATTGCATTTTGATATGACATTATAATTTACATCTTTTGTATCAAATAAGGTTTCCATCTAAATCAAAAATAGCAAGTCTTTATTTTTAGCTCATTTTCTATCTCTGTACATCAGCAATTATTTTTAATAGTTTAGTATAAAAACTCACCGCTAACTTATCATTTTTCTTATTTTATAATAGCAATCTTAACCAATGGATTATCTCATGATAAAAATACTATAATATCTCTGTTAGAAAAATTTTCTTTTTAAATAAGAGTAATATTTCGATAAAGCTGTACTAGGCATCTGATTCTGCTCACCATAAAAATTTATATAATCAATTTTTATCTCTGAAACATTCTATTAAAAACTCATAGTTTCCATGAATGATTACAATAATTTAGCGTAATCTAGAAATGGTGAGTCATGTATATTTCAGTATTAGGATCAATAAAATAATATTCACCATATTTTTTACTAAACTAAATTTCTATATTATTGTCTAGAATTCTATTATATTTTCAATAGTCAAATCTCCATGCATATTCGAATATTTTATCATTCTAAATATAGCTTTTTAAATATTCTATATTTAGGATTTTTAACATAATTTCAATGTAGGCAATTCAACACCATTTACATAAATAATTTTATATTTTTCTAAATTTTTATATATTTACTTTCAGTTAGTATAATTTTTAAATTATCAACAACTTTTGAATTTATATACTGTTCATATCTTCTTCATTAGCTTCTCTAAGATTTCTTTATGCAGTCTTTGAATATCTTCCAGTCTCTTTTAATATGCTCCAGCTTTCTTTTTAAAGGCATAGTATGATATATTTAAACATTCCAATACTATTTCCTAAATTTTCATATCATAAATGACATAATTATAACCTCTTCTTTCAATCATATATAGGTAGAGAATATCATCAAAATGCTTTTCATCCATTCTATTTGTAATTTTATCATCATCATTAAAAGCATATTTCCTAGTGTTCCATCCTTTTTCCATAATTATAAGTGTTGAAGCTACTAGAATCAGCCGATACATCTTCAACAATTAATACATCTTTCATTACATCTCCAAACAAGCTCTCACATCTCTATTCTCATTTCGAAAGCATGAGTTTCAGTAAAAGCACTTCTTCTCTCTGGAATTAATTTGAGGAAGAGTCTGCCTATAATAGAAATTTTCTACTAAAACATAAAGTACTAATGAGTAAACATATTCCTAAAGGCAATAGTAAATAGATATCTAATAAAGAGTATCGATATTATATAAACTCGCTCCTGAAAACAGTTTTGAAAAATGTCAAAAATACTATGTTCTCTCCTTTTTCTGCATAAACTTTGCAAAATAAACCATACGATATTATGTATGATGTCCAAATTCAAAAAGTTAAAAATATAAATTTTAGTTTATTAATTTTTGAAATATATCTTTAATAGATGTAAAAACAAAGGTATGTTATATACAATAAAGACAATTCTATTCTTTCATTAAAAATAGAAGCTACTTTTTACAAATAATTTAATATACTTTTTCCACATTATCACTAAAAAGTTATTGGAATACTAATATAAAAATAAAAGCATAGTAATAAGGTATCTAAATAATAAATTCCTTTTCTACTTATTGAAAAGATAGACTCCCACTGTTATAAAATCAATATAAAGATCTCTATAACTGTTGCTAAGGAAAAGAATATGAGTTTTTAACTTTTTCCTGCCCATATGATACGAATCAAATCTCTCCTATACGTATAGGAAATATTGTATTTAAAGATAAAAGCTAGTGTCATAGCATTTAAAAGATTATATTCTACTGGCTTTTTCATATACTGATATTAATAATCCCCATCTTTTTATTTTAAAGATATGTCCCATTATCATAAAAGATTGATAGTATTTTTACTTCCATTATAAAAAGCTCCTTATATTTGTTTTGACTCTCAGCAATGATATATTCTTCTGGAACTCCAAATGGTATATGAAAATCTGTTTTCATACTTTTTATTTTCTTATTATTTTCTATCATTACATTGTAAACACCACTCATAAAATATTCATTGTAATTACAGTTAATAAGATATTTCGCTGCTGATTTCAAAAATACATCTTTATTTTTAAAATAATAACATCCACATATAGCTTCATTGCTAATAGCTTCTTTTTCTATTGTTCTAATAACATCTCCATTACTATCTTTTCTACAAAACTATACTTAGGTTCATTAGCTTCAAAATGTAGTAGTATACCATCTACTGTAGAGTCAAATTGCGAACTACAAAATTCATTAAATTTTTCACTTTTAAAAAGGTGATCACAATCATTAAATATTATTGGTAAGTCATCATTTATTTCTTCTATTCCTTTCATAGAAGTTATTACCGCTCCTTCTATTACTTTTGAGTGCTATAACTCGCTTTAGGGAAAAATTATAACTTTATCAATCAGAATTTTTCAATAGTGCTCTTGAAGAACAATAAAATTTATAGAGGATAATTCTATAAACTTAGAAATTGATCTGGTTGCCCAATAAAAGTAATGGCATTCCATAAATTTCAAGTAATCATGGCTTTTGGCAAAATCAAATCCATCTTTATTAAAACGTGAACCTCTTCCAGCCATTGGCATAACGTATTACTTTCATATCCTTCTCCATTAGTTTTAATAATTTACATTCTTCTTCAACTAATTTAATTAATCCTTCTTCTAATGAAACTTTTGGTCTCCCAATTATATTTGTTTTTGCATAACTATTATCACAAAAGAGTATATTTGTTTATCTCATGATTTAAAATTTCTTCTTCTATAGGAAACTTTCCTTCAAATAGCTCAGGATATCTTTCCGCAATGATGAAATCACTTGCATATTGTGCTGGTATATTTTTCTCATAATGAGTAATCTCATACATTTCATTTACTGAGTAATTTTTATTACTTGATACATTTACTACATCAAATCCTTTTGAATTTTGAACAGCTATTAAGTTCAATTAAATCATCTATATGATATAATCTCTTTTTGCTCTCCATTTGAGTGAAATATAGGAGTTCTGTTAAAAATAATTCTCTAATCATATAAGTTACAAATGGAGGTTGCTTTCTCAAGCAATCAATATGAGGGCCCATATACATTTGCAAAATCTAAGGCATACAACATTCATTTTATATAGTTTTACAATATGATTCTGCAAATCTCTCAGCTGCATACTTTGTATTTGGATAAATTAAAAGTTGAAGTTTAAAATTATTCTCAGAAGTTGGAAATCATTTCATTTTCATATCAGTAGCTTTGTACCGTTTGAATAATATTTTTACACCATATAATTCGCATTTTCCAAAATATTAATCAAAAACCCGTTAAGTTGACATCAATAGCCTCTTGTGGATTAAGTTGACAATCAGAAGAGGAGCTATCCAGTATATTATAGACATAATCAATTCATTTTCTTCGAAAAATAGATTTAATTCCTTCTCTATCTCTAATATCCATCTTTATGATATCTTTTCTAAAAATCATAATCTGGGAATATTAAATTATCTTCGTGCCAAAAGAAAAATTATCAATTAAAATAAGATTATGTTTTTCTTCCAAAGACGATATACCATTCAGGATCCAATAAATCCTGCTGCACCAGTAATCAATATTTTCATTTTTACCCCTTTTTAAAACGGAATATTATGCTTTTGTAATTCTCCAACTTTGTTTAAATTTTGATATAAATTCCATTATTCAAGAAGATACCCTCTCACGTTTCAGCCATATAAATTGGTAAACGAATTATTTTATAATTTTCTTTTACAATGTAGTAAACATAAGTTTTCCTATTGAAAATCATATGAATATTATCTCAGTTTGCTCATTAAATCTCTGGTTAAACTAAAACTGAATAGTCTCCAAATATCGGATAAAAAGTTTGAGGCCAACAGTGTAGAAAAATACTATAAAAAGTATTGTCAAATTTTCTATTCTTTTCTACTACCTTATAAAAGACTTTTTCTTTATTAGGGTTAATTCATATTTAATTTAATAAATTCTAACATAGAATCTGGAGATACTCGCATATCCGCACGTAACCAACCAACATAATCTTATACTTACATTTTTAGCCCTTTGTGCTATTCCATAACCATAGCTCTTGATTTTTATCCCACACATACCATATTTCATTTGTTTTCACGTAATAACTTAGTATTATCTTCAACCATTTACTGTAATCCACTCTATATCATATAAGTTTCGATTTAGAAGACAATCAAAACTTTACAAGTTTTCACATTATCTTCTTCAATATAACAAGGAATATTGAATATTCATTATTTTACCTAAAGAAACATTAATCAAATTTTCACAAATATGTAGCATAATTCCACTATTACAGATATAATCCAATCAGAGTATTTTCAGAAATCGAAAATTTGTTAGAGACATAACAGATAAAACCTGATATATCATATGTGCCAAATAATAAATATCATAAGAATACTGTCTGAAAATGGGTTTGACAGATTTTACTTATACTCATTAAAAACACTACAATTGCATAAAAGACTTGGGGACCAAACGAGTTATTTCTAGTTATAGTATTTGTTGTATACTCAGGATCAATTATAGTTACAATAATAACGTCAAAAACATTTAATATAATAAAATTAAAGAATATGAAATATTTTTAATACCTTTTTCACTATAATTTAGAAATATTTATTACATCAGACATAAAAAGAAAACCTATAATATAGCAACATATCCACTCAGGTAAATAAAATAGAATTTATATGAAAAATTATTATAATAAAATAATACAAATAGTACTACTATAAAACGCTGATTTACCTTTTAAAGTATTCTTTTTATGTCAAATAAAATAAGGCGTTAAAAATAGCAAAAATAGTATATAAGGAAATAAACCATAAATGTAGCACTCCACTAATAGCATCTGAAGTAACCAGAATACTCTATACTCTCTTTGTTACTATTGGTTCTTTCAAAATAATATACTGGAAATATAACTAAACAAAGTATATACCCAATAGTCTTTTTAAAATTTTTAATGAATTTTATTAAAATCTTATTCTTTCTCAGAACTTTGATAAATGAGTCTCGATTTTGTCCCACATTATTTCCCATATACAAATAACCTGAAATTATCAAAGAAATACTTGAACACCATACATATTCCTATGCTTTTTAAGAATCCAACCTTTATTTATAAATATTGATGATAGAATATTCAAAGAATGACAAAAGATTATACTAATAACTACTAACATTCTCTAATAAACTATTGAATAGTCTCTCTCATTTCTATTCTTCCTTTAATTTAAATATTCCGTACTTATTATTTTTATTACTTCATCAAAATAGGGAGATTCTTCGACTATATCAAAATCTATCTGCAGCTAAGTAGAATATATTATACTTTATATCTCAAGTAATTTTTAATTCTTCTTCATGTTAACCTCTTTAGCATACTTCCAGCTTTTTAAACATCATACCATTGTATCACTAGATGTTTTTGTGAAGGCACATTTCTTTATAAAACATAGCAATTTCTTTTCTGAAAATAGTTGAAAATAATTGGGTAAATTAGCGTATAGGATCAGATAAAAGCCTCATCATTTAAATTTGTTTTAGTTTTAAATATTTCAGCAAGCTTTACATAAGTTCTGGTTCAATAGCTGCTTTTGTGCATATTCTAATCCAGAAATGTACATTGACACCCATTTTCGTTACATAAAAACTTTACCTTTCATTGATTTGTAGAAATTTGCTATTATATAAAATTAAAAGAGTAAACTATTAAAATAATACTTATTTTAGTATTATTATATAAGGAAATAAAAACTCATAAGCTAATACCCAAAAATATAATAATTTAAATCTTTTCAGCATTTAAGAGGATAATATCTTTAAAATTAATAAAAACAAAATATATCAGACATATCATAATATTTTTAAGTTTATATACCTCTCTATAGATATTTTATATAAAGTAAAATATCTAGTAAAACTATATTTTTCTAAGTATAAAGCTAAACAACATTAAAACCAATATAGTAATTAAAATTATTTGTCTGAAAGATCAGAAATCAAAGGAATTATCAAAAGAAGTATACTCCTTAAAAACATTTACTATGTTCTTCTCAAATCCAGAATTATATAACTAATAAGTCCTAAAAATGTAAAAAGAACCTCGAAAAACTTTTGGGAATATACATTGTTATAATAAAATGGAATTTTATAGACTTTCTGTACCAAAATAATGTATAGAAATATATACGAAATATATGTAAACTGAAAGAAAGATACAAGAATAAAAATTGTTCCTTTTCATTTTTATTTTGTCTATATTTAAAAAAGTATCTAAAAATAAAATTATAAACTATGAATATATATACATGTTGCCTTTAATGATTGTCCATTTTCCTATGTACGATAATAGTAGATGATGAGGATTCTTATGTATACATATATCTGAGTAAAAGTAGTTATTATCTACAGGATAAGAATTATGAGAGAGTGTACTATTAATAATAAAAACAGCAAATATATACAACATAAATTAAGACTCTTAGATTTATTTTTATCTGAAAAACTAACGGCATATCAAATAACCCCTAAAAGAAAAGGCACACCAAAAACCTTCTATGAATATGTAAAAATGTTGAAATTATTGCAAGTATCCATGCCATTAACCAATATTTTTCTTTACCCTAAAACATGGCTAATACTACAAGCCAAAGGTTGCTGTTCCTACATCAGGGTAAAAATTTAAACCAAAAGATATGCTAATAAGAGAAGATGCTCATAGACATACTGTTAGACCCTATCAATCTATTCTTTTAAAAATTTCATACTTGTAAAGGTTGCAACTAAATGCATATAATATATAATTTATTTTTATCATCTGAAAACTGATTTCAAACCAATTATTATTAAACTATAAGAAGATAGCCATTAGTCTGTTAGCATAATATCGTGGTGAAAATTCAATTCCTAATGTGCTATATTTCCTTTTTAAATATATTATTATTAAATTAATGAATTTCTAACAGCATAATATAATTATTCCATTTAAATAATCCATACTAAAAAAGAAAATACAGTAAAACTAATTAATAATAAAAACACAAAATCTAATAATTCTTTTATTTATTTTTTTTTATTCATTTTAATCCTTTCTAGTTAATATAAAAAAATAAGTTTCTACATAATTATTTTAATTTTAACATTAAAAATAAGTTTCACATAACCATTTTAATTTTTAAATATTTAAAAATAATTTGAATAAATCTTTTATTTCTTCAATTCTTAAGAGATATAAATAACACTTATATAGTTACGAAATTAAGGAAATTGCTATATAAATAATCATATTTATCGAAATAGTTAAATATCTTTTAGAAATATAAACTATAATGCTCATAAATAGTGAGTAATATAATTACTTTGTAAAGAACTAATAAATTTGATTTTTTCTAATAAATATCATATTTTTTAAATTATAGAATAATAATATAACAATAAAAATTGTAGAAATCGATGAAGCAGGCTATTCCAGAACCCAATATTTAGAAAGAATTATATTTAAGATTATATTTAAATAATTCCAATACTTGAATTTATTACAGGAGTTCTTAGAATCTTTAAAGAATAAAATATTTTAGTTGGATAAATCTTCAAACATAAAGTTACAAAACACAGTAATAACAAGATAAACATTTTATATAGTTATTATTAAAGATCCTATTCAAATTTCCTGACTAAAAATAAATACAGAAATTTCCTCAATAAAATTAGTATCCAAACATTACAGAAATGCAAGATAAATATCATATTTATTGTATATATCTAATTTTTTCCTTCAATTCACCAAATGCCGTTTTACCCAACTAAACTAGAAAATTTAGGGATATGTATTTAAAATTGTCATAACAGCTAACGAAAGAATTGCTCCATTTAATTTTCCTGAATAGTTTAAAATTGTTATATCCCTGGCTTGAAGAGGCTACAATTTAATAATTAAAAGATAACTGTTCAATGAAGTCCCAATATTATTGGAATACCAATATTAATTGATGCAAATTTTATTTCATATATTTACTTTAAATTATTCATAACCCGTTTTAAATATAAAAGGACATATAAAAATAAATTGAAAAAATAATGCAACTAAATAATACTAACATAATAAAAATCATTAGCTTTATATGAAATATAAGTTCCTAAGTAATATATAAAAGATTTGCTGGAATCCCAACAAAGGCAGCTGGAAAATTTATTATTTGATCAAGATATCCTTAAAAAATAGAAACTAATGTAATAGGAAATATTGTCAGAAGAGATATCTTAGTGAAAAACTTGTTAACCTCTAATGTCTTTTATCAAAGCCATACGAGAAAAGTTTAATTAAGTAGTCTGAAAATAAAAGCAAAAAATAAATATAAAAACATATTACTAATATAATATTATTAAAATTTATTTGTAAATTTTGCAGTTTGATCCCCGAAGTTTCTTTTATTTGATTATGATGGAATATAGTTTATTTAAAAATCTCATCTCACGATCTCCGTAATAGAGGGAATAGAAATGCTACAAGATACATCCGTTAATGATGATGTTCAAAAATATGCTAATGACAACTCTGAAAATGTAAAGAATTTTGATATTAAATTTAAAAAATTATATCAATTAGAATTATTTTTTCATAAAATCTATCATTAATATATATGTTAATAAATTAATTATATGATTCTTTCATAAAATATAATCTTTCAAGTTTTCTTAAAAATTTCATAAATCATTTTCTTTTAAATTTTTGATTATTATTTTAAAATTTTGTTTTAAATATATCCTATCAAACCAAAACCATTTTGCCAAAAGAGTACTACTACTATTAAAATGAACTAGTGAAATAATAGCAAAAGTAAAAGTTCGTTATCCAAGATATTTTTTTGTTTATGAAATATACTTTGAAAAAAAACAAATAAAAATTAGAATTACAAAAATCTCCAAATTATTCCAAGGATATAACAATTCCAATACTATATTATGAATAGCCTCTATTCCTGTTGCTAAAAAATCTGAAAATACTCTTTACAGAAAATGATTCAAAACAGAGTTACAGTCTCTGACACATTTCACCTTCCACTTAAATAAATCCCTTTTGTTTGAAACAGCTCAATTGTTCTTAAATTTATTCCTAAATTTGTCATTCTTTGAAAAATTAGACTAATAAAGTTAGTTTTAAAAAACTAAATAATAACCTCCTACTGAAGTTAATAATACACCTAAAACAAATATTTATACTTTTAATAAAGATAAACTATTTAATATACAAAAAATACAAAGTTAGACATGCCAAATTGTTCCTCTGAACCATACCTAAAATGAATATAATCATATAAAAATTTTTAAATAATCTAACTTATTTTTATTTTTTTACATATACTATATACTGATAAATAAAAAGTAACGAGTAAGAATTTCATAGAATAAGTATCTGTCTTTTTCTATAAACATGAAAAGAAAGCAACCATCCAAAATTAACAAATACAACATATTCTATTAAAATATCTTCAAATCAAAAATTCCTAGTGAAACATCTATATTTTTAGAAATTTGACAAACTGTTACATATAAAAAGAATTCATTATTCTGAAATAAATATGGAATTTAATTCAGGAAGTAATAATATATGAAAATAATAAGTAAAAACACTAAAAGATGTGGAATTAAAAATCGAAAATTACATAGCACATACCCTAATATTCTAAAAATACTAAAGAATGCACAAAAATAGTATTACAAAAAATGTCTGTTTTCTTCAAATACTAGTCCTAGACCAATTTATTAAAATATAAAAATATATTTTTAATAAAAGTTTAGAAAGTCTTTTTCAATTGTTTTCATATTTTTGTACCCTCTTAAATTCAATTTTTTCATATCTAAAGTTGAAAAATTCATTAAAATCATGCAAAATTTATAGGTCAAACCTCAGTGTGAGCATATGTCAGCCAATAGCTATCTTTACTGCTATCTAGCCCTGCTGGTCACGTTTACAAGTGCTCTCATTTTCATCTAGAGCTATCAACAAAATCTTTGTATAATGCCTCATGTCCATAACCATAAACTGAATTAGATCTCACAATCAATAGATAAAGTATTCTTGTTCACTCTCCTCTACTCTCAAGTATTTATCTCTTATTAACTGCCATTCCACCACCATTACTGTTCCTTTTCTCCAGTTACAGTTGAAAGTTTCTTCAAGATTTTTAGGGATAAACTATAGTACTTCTTCAATAGTTGTTATCTTTACCAGATTTATATCTAATTAGTATAACTCCATAATCTTCTGCTTCAATATTTCTAATATAGTTTGAAGTTTGAGAGCATATGATATCTAGTTCATCATCCATCATCCAATTTATTAGATCTGTATTATGAATACATTGATTCATTAAAGTTCCCTCCATCTAAAGCCCATGTTCCTCTCATGGAGCTTGGAAGATAATAATTTATCTCTAGTCCATAATATTCTGCCATCCTCATAAATATTCTTCCTAGTCTATCTTTCTTTTATAGTCTTTTAGTTGAATAGGATAATTAAATCTATTTTGGTGACTAGCTGCTAATTTTAAATTATTCTTTTTGCTGTATCTACTAAATTTTTGGGCTCCTTTCTATTGGACATAGCATAATGGTCAATTTATAAGGTTTACTCCATCTTTTCAAGAAAATATGATCCTCATTTCTTCATGATGACTCACTTTTCTGTTGAAATAATTGCCTGCTGTCTATTTTGTTTTGTTTGTGTCTTCCTTTATAATCCTTATATCAATGACACTTCACTTTTCTATCTTTATTATTATATGTCAGTTTCAAACATCTGCTTCTATCGAGGATCATACAAAACAACCAGCTTCATCTCCCATCTTTATTTTAGCAACTCCTTCTGCTGTTTTGTATGAGATATTCCTTCCACAACCAATAATTGCACCATTATACATAACTTCCTCCAATAGATTTGAAAATTACTCTTCAGGTAGATGAAATCTTTGACACAATGTGCCGCAAACATCTTTCTCCATTTTACCTCAATATTTCTCTTTCATCTTTTGACGTACATATAAAGATAATACTGCTTCCTTCATATTTTCAATATTCTCAGCTTTCTACCCAGAAATGCTGCATTGGCTTTCTTTTTACCACTATCGGCTAGCAACATTTTCCCACAGAAAAATTATTGGCCTTGCCATTGAAGCTAAAGACATTCCTTACATTATTTGGACTCCATCCACTATTTATACAATGGAATATTTCTAAAGAGCAATTACCACTGCATCACTCTCTTTTACTAAACTTTGGTAGCTGGCATATACTCTATCATAAAACTTTACATTATTTATATTATCAACTGTAATTCTTGCTTTATTACACCTATCGCCATCATGGAATACTATCTACTTTCAGATAATAACTCTGCCGTTTCATTTGACATCGAGCAGCATCACCTTGTGAATGAGAGCCCGTGTATAAAATATTAGAGACTATCTAGAGTGTTAATGGACTTCTATATTTCTCTTTCCAGATTAGAATCATAACTTAAATCTACTCCATTTGATATTATCTCTACCTCTCATCTATTCCTATTGAAGCATAATAGTCTTTGATTAGCAGTTAATGTTATAATTTTATTTGCATTTCTACACAATCTATATGAGCAAAATTTTATATACAAAATACTTTTTCCTAGTAGTAGCTCCCATTGCACAACCCATGTTTCAGTCATAAATCTCTCAATTTCACCATAAATGGGCATTTATATGGCCAAGAGACATCTCCTGCCAACTCCATTAAAAGGATGCGGACCTGAGGCCTGACCATGATGTCTGGTTCAACGGAATCTTTGAAAAGATTTTGCTGAAAAGAAAACAATCTCTTTGACTGAATCATAGCAATGATCTATCTCAGCATGTTTGGAGTAACTCATTACTCTTAAAATATGATACTTACCTCTAGCATCTATAGTCCTCTCTTTTTCATGTTTCTTTTCAATATATATGCTGGATTTTCTGGAGTTATGTAAAAAGAGCACATATGATATCTATTATAATTTATTCTCATCAGAAACATCTAAATAAATCAAAAATGTCTTCTCCAAGCGCTTTTTCCGGTGGATAACTATATTGATTTATTAGCCAAATATATATTCATTTTTCTCCCTCTTTAAAATTCTTTTCTAATAATTACACTCATATCAATTATTTTTAGTTATTAAAGATACATTCGACAATATTAAATGTTTCTGCATATTTACTTTTTACCCTGTACTCCTCTTTCATTGCAAACTTCTTTACAAAATCTCTATTTGCACAACTTCCTAAAATACTGAGATTTATATGCTTTTGAAAGATCATTTTCTTTTGAAGTTGTCCTCAGTTAATTCTACTAAATAAATTATTTCTAACGATAAATTATTCCAAGGAACTTCATAAGCTAAAATTGTATAAAGGCTCTTGTCCCTTCTTCTGAAATTGTACAATGATCTTTGATGAATATCATTAGGCATTGGTAAGAATATTAAATCTGGTTTTAATTCATTTTTAATTTTACTAATTCTTCAAAATTAGTTGCTCATCTCTGTATACTCTTCTCACTCAAAAATAATAAAAATGTATGTTATTTTTATTTTATCCCTAATACATCGACAAGAATCGATAGTTGCTTTTCGCATTATCTTTTTCCCATATCCTTCGTGAATAGATTTTTCACATAAAAGAAAATGTACAACAATGGAACCCTTTTACCTAACTCACTAATTTTGATACTGTTCCACCACAACCTAGCTCTATATCATCTGGATGTGGTGCTAAGCAGTACATTTTATTAAATTTTTCTAGCATAGAATCTCCTATATATAAGTTTTTATAAATTGTTCATGAGGAATTGCGATTTCCTGTCACAACCTCATTGTCTTTACATCTAGTTACAACGGCACCCATTACTAATCTTTTGAAATTTTTCTCCCAAAATTAAGCCATTCCTTTGACATCACAATTGAGATTCAAATAAGAATTTTTACCTATTCTTGTTCTTCCACCTATAGAGAGTACATAGCTACAAGCAAAGTATTCTCCTGTATTTTTACATCATGTAGCTATATGGACTAAATTATCTACTTTCACATTTTTCCCTAAATAAGTCCTACTCAAATACGCCTCTATCAATACATGTATTATTTTGTATTTCAACACTTTTCTTCACTAGCATTCTCCAAAAGGTAGACGATACTTCATCTCCAAATCTTGAAAACTCAAATCCATTGTCACCTTCCTACTCCTGAACGTACTATGTTCCTGTTACTAACATTCTCATATATTGTATGACATCCGATTCAATAACAACATTATCTTCTATAATAATATTATAGTTTCCAATATTTTCTTTTCTGAAATTATTGCTTTTTCTGAAATTTGATTATCTCTTTTAGTAAAAATAAAATCTTCTTCAACTAATCTATTATGTAGTTCAAAAATCTTTCTTGGATTTTCACTCACTACAATCTCATATTTTATCTTTTTCTATGAGCAACTTCATTTGTTGTAATTATACAGAGTTATTGATTTACTAATTTCTTTAGTATCATCATTTAAAAAGTTAAAACTCCTTTATATTCTTCAGCAGTTAATCCTAACCAATTAAATTTATTATAATAATTTCTTTTTATTTTGATATCAAATTGATCTGTCTTCAATTTCTACCTTCTTCCACATTTTTCCAAAACTTATTACTAATAATCTCAAATTAAAAACATATCTAAAATAGATAAATTAGGTATAAATTCTAAAACTACTAAATTGTTTATACTCAGATATTTAAATTTTTGATATATTACTTTAATATTATAAAAATGTAGATCATCCATATATATAGCACCATTTCCTGAAAGATAAACATCTGCTTTATTTTGACATAATTCTAAAACTAACCATTTTAGTTTCATATCATATTTTAGTGAACTTTGAAACACTATTTCTGTTTTAATATTTTAATAATTCTATAAATATCATTATAATATCCATTTGAAGTTCTATAAGTAATTCATAATTTTCAACATAAGAAATCCCATATTTCATTAAAATATGGTGCATTTTTATAATTGTAATACAAAAACTTTGAATGTCAACTGCAATCTTTTTAAATTCATTTTCTACATCTCCAAATGACTTCTTTGCTCAACATTTTAAACTTAATGGTTCTCACTCTACTCCTGTATCTACCCTGAGAAATTTATCTCTAACCATTACAAGAACGTCTTCTAATTGCACATCATCCATAATTATAAATTTATCTCACTTTTTGCCATTTTATCAAAGTTATCCCATCCATGGAAAATAGTGTGGTCGATGTGCTACTTTCATAGTTCCTCCATAACTACATTTTTAATGTCACCACAATATATTCACTGCTTCTTCAGTTAACTCCAGGATCAACTGGTATTGCTATTGTTCCTCTTAGATAAGATACTCTGCATTAAGTAAACTTCCTTCTGTGTATCCTAAGTGTAAACTTTTGTAGATGTAAAGGGCACTATGGGACAACAAATCGCGGCAAGCCATCTCCCTGCTTGTCATCTAATTTTGGCATTGCTGATTTCTATTTTCAGTTTGAATAATATACATATGATAAACACTATAATCATCTTTCTTAATTTGCGATATACATACTCAATTTTTCATCATAGTATTTTGCAAATATGATTTCTTTTATCTATTCCATTCATCTAAACATAGTTTAATTTAATATTTAATATTCCTGCATGTAATCTCATCTAATCCTGAGAGTTGTGACCTATTAGAATAGTTATAATACTGGATTATAGATCGTATCATCTACTTGATATCTCTTTTACTTCTTCTTCTATATTATTTAATAAATTAGCTATTTCTCCATTTCTCCACTTCATGTGCTTTTAAAGCTCTACAAATAGTTAGAGATGATCATTACCTGTAGCTATTAATCCTCCATCTCCATAAGTTCCTAAATTTCTTTTTGTTGGGATGAAAAGCAAGCTATATCAGAAAGTGACCCTATCATTTGTCCTTTATATTTTGCACCAATTGCTTGACAAGCATCTTCTATGACATACATTATTCACTTTTTGCTATTTCGTTTATTTTATCCATATTTGCAGGTGTTCCAAAAATATGAACTGGCATAAATAGCTGTTGTTTTAGAAGTTATAGCTTTTTCTATTTTTATTTTCATCAATATTAAAATCTTCTAATTTTACATCAACAAAAACAGGTACTGCTCCACAACTGATATTGCTTCAGCTGTCGCAAAGAATGTAAAAGGACTTGTTATAACTTCATCTCCTCTACCATTCCTAGTAGCTTCAAAGCTATGACTAAAGCTATCTGTTCCATTTCTCTATTCCTATGCATGTTTAACACCTCAAATATTCTTCCATTCTTTTTCAAACTTTTTAGTTTGAGGTCCATTTATATATGCTCCCCTTCTAAAATTTCCTGAAATATTTTTCTATATCTCTTTTAGATATTTATATTGTCTTTTTAAATTTAATAAAGATATCATTTTATAGCTCCAATAATCATACTCTTTTTCTGCTTCCTCTTTATCAAAAATAGATTTTACATCTACAAGTAAAGGTTTACTATAGACTTCATTATAGTATTGATGTAGCTCTTTTATATCCATATCTCTATATTCTTTGATGACCAACAGCTACTATAATAGCATCCATATTTTTTATATCTTTTCAGATTTTTCTAGATCTCACTCCATATCTCTTTTTAGCTTCTAATTTTTCTGCTATTGGATCTACTACATGAACATTTACTCCATATTCTTTTTAATTCTAGAATGATATCATTTACTTTTTGAATTTCTTAAATCTGGACAATTTTCTTTAAAAGTTAGCCCCATTATTAAGATATCTGCTCCCTTTACTCTAATATTAGCATTTATTAATTTCTTTATAGTTTTCTGCCACAAATTTAGCCATACCATCATTTATTCTTCTTCCAGCTAATATTACTTGTGCATGATATCCCAATTCAGAAGCTTTATCTGCTAAGTAATATGGATCCACTCCCTATGCAGTGTCCTCCAACTAAACCCGAGTCTATATGGTAAAAGTTCCATTTTTGTTCCTGCTGCTTGTAAAACTTCTAAAGTATCAATTCCAATTCTATCAAAAATTATTGCTAACTCATTAATAAAAAGCAATATTTATATCTCTTTGAGAATTTTCATAACTTTTGCAGCTTCAGCAACTTTTATAGAAGAAGCTCTATGAACTCCTGCTTTTATTATACTCTCCATAAACTTCTGCTATTTTATCCAAACTTTCTTTATCCATTCCAGAAACTATTTTCACTATTGTTGTTGAAAGTATTATCTTTATCTGCTGGTTTATTCTTTCTGGTGAACAACCTACTTTTCAAAATCTTCCGCAAACCAAAACCTGAATATTTTTCTAACACAGGTAAACAAACTTTCAGTTGCTCCAGGATAAACTGTAGATTCATAAACTACTATAGCTCCTTTTTAAGTTTTTACCAACAATTTCTGAAGAGCTTTCTAATGGTTTTTAAATCTGGTGTTTTACTTTTCAAAAACAGGTGTTGGTACTCAGACAATCATAAAGTCTGCATCTTTTATCTCATCATATGTGAATTCTATATTTTTACATTTTTGTATTCTTTCATCTCCAACTTCATTTTGTTGGATCTTGTCCCTGATAAATATTTTTCTATCTTATTTTTTATTTTAAATCAAACCAATAACATTATAGTCATTTTCAGCAAAAAGTTATTGTAATGGTGAGTCCTACATAACCCTAGACCAACTACACAAATCTCTAACGATTCTTTTTAACATATGCACATCTCTCCATTCAAAATTTATAATTGTTTCATATATTTCATTTTCCTTTAAATTCTTCCATAGTTACATTTCCTACTTGTGAAATTCCATCTCTTATCAAAAACTTTCTTTATTGTTAACATTATAATTTTTAAGTCCAATAAAAACTTAAATTATCAACATATTCAATATCGTATTTAAATTATCTTCCCAAGATATTGCATTACGTCCATTAACTTGTGCCCATCCACTTATTCCTGGTCTTACATTATGTCTTCTTAATTGTTCCTTTGAATATCTATCTAAATATTTTACAAGTAAAGGTCTTGAGCCTATTAAACTCATATCTCCTTTTAAGATATTAAAAATTCAGGAATCTCATCTAAACTTGTTGAACGTAAAAATCTCCCAAACTTAGTTAATCTATCTTTATCGGCAATAAATTTCCATCTTTATCTTTTTATCTGTCATAGTTCTAAACTTATACATCTGAAAGATTTTGTTGTTTAATCCAGGTCTAGCTTTGCTTAAATAATATAGGACTCCTAACTTATTCTAACTAAAATTGCTACAACAAGATACAACCACCAAAACAAAAAGAATAAAAGAACAAGCTTAAAAATATATCAATTATCCTTTTAAAAATAGCTTATACACTTTTTATCACCTATTATCTTTCCTGATTTCCAACAACTGTACAATTATTTTCTACATCTCTTATTATAACTGATCCTGCACCAACCATTACATTCTTACCTATTGTAATTCCTTGAATTATTTTTACTCCTGTCCCCTAATGTAGTAAATTTGATATTGTAACATTTCCTGAGATATTTGTACTCGGTAATACTGTAGTATAGTCTTCTAAAAATAGCTCCATGACCCTATTGTGCAATCTAAATTTATTATACAATGTTTTTTATATGAATATTTACTGTTAAAATAGTTCCTGAACAAATAATTGTTCCTTCTTCTATCAGATTTGTTGTACTAATTTTAGTATTTGGATGAACCAATATAGCAAATTTTCTGTCTCCTATTTTTCTGCTATTTTTCTCTAATTTTTCCATTTCTATCCCAATTACTAAAAAGACTATCATTAGATAGTTGCTTTATATAATCAATATCGCCTAATACTCTATATCCATTTACATACTCAGGAAAATTTTTGTAATTATCATCAACGAACCCTAAAAATTTCCCACTCAGATTTGCATGAATTTATTTCTTCAATTAACCATGCTACTTCTGTTGCAAATCCACTTGCACCTATTATAACTATCTTTTTCATTTTTCTAAACTCTTATTTTTTTCTATAACTTGATAAACTTCTTTTTCTGTTAAATTAGAACTACAAGGTAAAATTTAAAAATTCTATCATAGTAGTAAAGTAGCTTTTTCTATTTCATACTTTGACAAGATAATATGGCTTTTTGTTGATGAATCAGTCCCCAAATAGGTCTTGTTTGTATTCCAGCATCAACCAATTTTGAAGTAATTCATCTCTTCCTATTCCATATTTTTCTTTATCTATTTTTAAAGAATAGAAACCAATGATTTGCTCTAATTCCTTCTATAAAGGTAAAATTTCTAAACCATCTATTTTTTCAAGTTCTTCTTTATATATCTTATAATTTTTTAATTTTAGTTTTCAATAAAACTTTCTAACTTATCAATTTGGCTAGTTCCTAAAGCGCTTGTAAATTTCAACATACGATAATTATAGCCTATTTCATCATGGATAAAATACAAAGTATCTTTTTGCTTGTGAAGATAAAGAAATCTAACTTTCTACTAGTTCTTCATTATCTCCAACAACCATTCCTCCACCACCAGTGTATAATTTTATTAGCATTAAAAGAAAGTACTCCTATATCTCCTATAGTTCCTGCATACTTTCCTTTGTATCTTCCTTCTGTATAGTAAGTTCCTAAAAGCTTCTGTTGCATCTTCTAGTACCTTTTAGGTTATATTTTTAGCAATATCCATAATTTTTCCATATCTGCCATATTTCCAAAAACATGAACTATTACTAAAGCTCTAATTTTTATTTGTTTGTATTTACTAATACTCCATCTATGAAGTCACATTCTTCTTTAACAGAATTTTTTCTAATTTTATAGGATCCATACACAGACTATCATCACAGTCTATAAATATAGGACTAGCTCAAATAAGTGTAGTAGGATTTACTGCTGCAATAAAATGTTAATGTTGGTACAAAGACTTCTTCATCTCTTTGAACTCCCTAAAACTTGAAGGACATGTAAACCTGCTGTTCCACTTTGAACTCCTGCTGCAAACTTAGTCTTTCATATATTTTTTTACTTTTTGTCTTCAAATTCAGGGTATAAATCTACCTCCAGTTGAAACCCATCCACTTTTCTAAACATTCTTTTAAATTTGTCTAAAATATCCATCGATAGATTAGGAACTGATAAATTAATCATTTTATTCCACTCTCCCTTTAAAAGTCCCAATAATACTAGCTAAAGTTCTTCTCATTCCAACAGTATCATTATTCTTTATTAAATCTTTAAGATTGTATAGTAATCATCTATATCAACCTGTACTTTTTCATTTTCCATATTAGTTATAAATATCTTATTATTTAGATGTCTTTTCTAGATGAATTTACATCATATAGAAGTTCTTCAAATAATTTTTCTCCAGGTCTTAAATCCAACTATATCTATTCCGACATTTGAACCCTGATAACTTTATCATATCTTTTAGCTAAATCATAAATTTTTAACTGGTTCTCCCCATATCTAATATTAATATTTCTCCACCTTTACCAATAGTTGCAGCCTCTATAACTAACTGAGCTGCCTCTGGTATAGTCATAAAATATCTTATTATATCTTTATGAGTAAGTGTTAAATTTTTCCTTCTTCTATTAATTTTGAAAATATTGGTATAACTGAACCATTACTTCCTAAAACATTTCCAAATCTAACTCGCTATAAATTTTTGTATTTGATTTTTTTCAGAATATTTTTGAAATATCATTTCACAAACTCTTTTTGTAGCTCCCATTACATTAGTTGGGATTTACTGCTTTATCTGTGGAAATTAAAAACCACAGATTCTAATTTATATTTAAGACAACATTCAGCTACATTCTTAGTTCCAAATATATTATTTTTATAGCTTCTTCTGGATTATTTTCCATAAGTGGCACATGTTTATGTGCTGCTGCATGGAAATAATATCTCTGGTTTATATTTATTAAATAGCATATCTAATTTATCTAAAATCTCTAACTTGCATATTTCAGTCTTATAATCTAAATATGGATATTTTTCTTTTTAACTCTAATTCCATAAGGTAAGAAGCATTTTCATTAATTTCTATATTAATAATCTTTTTAGGATTATATTTTAGCATATTTGATTGATAAGTTCAGAACCTATACTTCCTCCCCCACCAGTCACAAATACTATCTTATCTTGGATAAAATCAAATACTTCTTTAGTATTTATTTTTATTTCTTCTCTACCCTAATAAATCTTCTAGTTTTATATTTCTAGTTGTGTAGCTTAAATTTCCTTCTTCAATTAAATTATCTACATTTGGTAATATTTTTACAGATATATCCCTTTAGTTTTATTTAATTTCTCTTTTTAAAATATTAGAAATTTTGCTTTTGCTCTACAGATAGCATAGAAATAATTATCTTTGAAATATCATTTTTCAACAATTTCTTTTCAACATCTTCTAATCCACCTAAAACTTTAAACCATATACTTTTCCACCTTTTTATTGGGATTATCATCTAAAAATCCAACTATTCTATATGGAAAAAATTTCGGATTTATCCTAGATTCTTTTTACTAATAAAACTCCTGCTTCTCCTGCTCCATAGATAAGTACATTTTCTGAATTTAAATCCTTTTTGTTATTCCCTTTCATTCTAGTTAAAAACATCAAGAAATCTTGAAACTATTAATAGGAAGGTAAATATTATCCAAGTTTCAAAAGTATAAACTACTTTTAGTATCTAATTTCAGAAAAATTCTAAATATATATGATAAAATTGTTGTAGAAGAACTTAAAAGCTACTAAAGACATATATTCTGAAGTCCCACTGAATCTCCAACTATTATTATATATTTTTAAAATAAAAATATATAATACAGAAAGAAAGATTAAAAGTATATTAAAAATATTTTATATTTTTATTTGTTATCTGAAGTTGATCATACTTTTAAAAAATATTGAAATCACTAATGATATATTCAATAGAAAATATATCTATTAAAAATTTTCACTAGTTTTCTTATGGTGTTCATGATAACCTCCCATTAATTATTTGCTTTATTTTTTTCTTATATCCTTCTATGAATTCTTTAACAAATATTGCAAACATACCTAAAACTATACTTAAAAATAATACCTATAGCTAATTTAATTACATATTTCCTGATTTTTTTCTTTTTCATATAATAATTGAACTATCATATTTAATAAAAGTTTTTCTGCCTTATTTAATTCTAAATCTATCAATGTCTTTTATAGCTTGATACTCAGTTTCAAATGTCTTATATTTTCATAATAAGTATCTATATTTGATACTTGTATAGGATAGATATATTTAAAAATAGTTATTTATCATTGTTCCCTGATCCTCCAGAAGATAATAGAAATCTTCCCATCAACAGCATTTTTCTTCTAATTGTTTCTTTTAGCACTGGTAAAGTTTTTCTCAAATAGTTTTTTCTTTCTTCCAAATAATCAAACATATTTTTCTTTATAGTATTGATTTTAAAATATTTAAATATGTCTCATAATACTATCTGATACTTCTCTATTTTTGATCATCTTTTTCTATTTAACTCTTACATGTTGTTCTATATGAAATCAGGAGATATTAAACTCTTGTTCTTCCTTTTTTTAGCCATTTCTTTGTAAGCTAATTGTTTTCTAAAATTTTATTTTTCAGTTAAAAAAATCTCTTTTTGTATTAATATCATCTCTATTTTCTTTTACTTTTTTTCTTCATAAAGACTTTTTTTAATTCTGGATTTTTCAAACAAAGTTAGTCTAGATACTTATCATCTAATAGTATTTCTTTAGGATTTTTAGGGATAATATACTCTTTCACCCTATAACTTTTTATTTCTTGATAATTTAATGTATAATTGATGTAGTTGAAATATTATTTTTATCAAAAATTATTTTTTGCTATACATATACAAGTTACTATTAATACCCTATTATATGTAACTATAATAAATATTTTAATATTTTTTAAAAAAATATCTAATAAAATCATAAATATTTAATCTCATTTTCTTCATAAAAATTATCTTCTACTTTTACTAAATTTATTTGACATTACCTTCTCCCTTATAGATTACTTTATTATTATCTTTAAAATATCTGTCTATTGCATCTTTCCAATCTGGAATAGTTATTCCTAATTTTTCCTTTTATCTTTCTTACAACTTAATTTACTAAACTTTTGGTCTTTCTGCAGATAATCTAAAATCTTCTCTTTTACTCTCTATTAAATTTCCCTTGCAAGAAATTTTTATCTAATATATATTTAGCTTCTTCATATTTTGAAGCTATTCCATCATTTGTAGAAATGGTAAATTCCACTTTTCAGCAGAGCTCTTTTAATAGTTCCCAGCTATAGTAAGCTAAATCTTTTAGAGTAAGTAGGAGAAGAAACTTTGATCATCTAGCTACTTTTCAATTCATCTTTTTCTTTAGATAATTCTATTATCTTGTCAACAAAGTTCATAGTAGCTTTACCAAATACCCAAGAAGTTCTTACTATATACATTTTTGAACTTAGTTCTGGATTAGTCTATTACTTTGTGATACTAATAACTCTCCTTCATATTTAGCTTTCTTGCATAAGTTGATAGATGGATGTGGCTCATCTTCTTCAGTATATCCTGTACTATCATTCATATAAATAATTAGTTATCATTCCATTAAAAACAAAATCACTTGAATATGTTATATAGTTTGCTCCTATTTCAGCAGCTATATTAGCTAAAGTTGCTAGGTGCTTCTGCATTTAACTTATAGCATAATTCTTTTTCTGTTTCTGCTCTATCCACATAGTTATATGCAGCACAGTTAATTATGGTATCTATCTTATAGTTTTTGATGCATAGTTTGAACATATGCTCTTAAAAAAATCACCATTAGTTATATCTATTTCATCTTTTATCACTTGCTATATACTTTTTCTCCAATAGAGTCAAATAATTCCTTAAAAGTCTGTACCTAACTTACCATTAGCTCCAAATATTAGTTTCATTTTTCTCCTATACTCTTTTAAAAAGTTATATATCTTTTTCCGATATTATTAATTCTTTCTTTCTATATTATATTTATCTAAATTCCAGTCTATATTTAAGTCTGTATCATTCCAGATAATCCCAACTTCACTTTTTAGGATTATAGAAATTATCACACTTATATACAAAATTCTGTATCATCTTCTAAAGTAAGAAAACCATGAGCAAAAGCCTCTTGGTATAAAAAGCATTCGCTTTATTTTTGTCATTCATTTCAACTGCTTTATATTTTCCAAAAGTTTCACTATCTTTTCTTAAATCTACTGTTATATCCAGTACTGCTCCTCTTAGTACATATACTAATTTGGCTTGAGCATACTCATCTTTTTGAAAGTGTAATCCTCTTTAAAACACCTTTTGAAGATTTAGAAATATTATCTTGTACAAAAGACATTGTTTATTCCTAATTCTTTTAAAAAGTATTGTAGTTATAGCTTTCCATGAAAAACCCCTACTATCCTCAAATATTTTTGGTTCATATTAGCATAGAATTTTTATTTCCTGTTTCTATGTCTTCATATTATTATTCCTTTTTCAGATTACATCATATTATTATAACATTAAAATCATGTATATAAAAAGCTTTTTAGATATATTTACCTTAGTAAAACAAGTACTATAATTCCCTAGTATGATTCTATACAATCCAAAAGACAAAACTTCTTTTTTGATAAAGTCCATAAACCATTTTATAACAATATAGGCAACTACAAAAGCTATAGCTGAACCTAGAGCTAAATAAGACCCATTCTCTTTGTGTAAAAACTAAACCATTTTTTTAATAATTTTAAAGCAGTTGCTCCAAACATTGTTGGTATAGCTAAATAGAATGAAAATTCAGCTGCAAGTGGTCTTGATAAACCTAAAAAGTAAAGCTCCTATTATTGTTGCTCCAGATCTTGATGTTCCCTGGTATCATAGCTAGACATTGAAAAATCCTATCAAAAAATGCTGTTCATATTTTAAATTCATAAAATTTCTAACTCTTGCTTTTAATATTTTCTTTAATCTTATATATAACTTCTATCGCTATAAAAAATAATTCCATAAACTATTAAAGTTATAGCTATTGTTCTCACATTATCCATAAAATATTTATCTATTATGTCATCTAAAAATAGTCCTATAACCATTGCTGGTATAACACCAACTATTATTTTTAACCATAATCTAAATCTCAAAACAAATTTCTCTTTTTAGTTCCCACAAAAGGTGTTAAATCTTTCCAGAAATAAACTACAACTGAAAGTATTGCTCCCAATTGTATGATTATTAGAAAAGCTATTGGTAAAAGTTGGTGATAAATATTCTCCACCATATCAGTTTTATTTACCAATATCATATGTCCTGTACTACTGACAGGTAAAAATTCTGTGATACCCTCTCAACTATTGCAAGAATAATAACTAATATCATGCATTCATACTTTAACCCCTTTATAAATAAGAATCTTCTTTAGCTAGATAATTTTGAACATAATCTTTAACTCCTTCTTCAAGACTATGCATTTCTTTTGTATATCCTATTTCTCTTAATTTATTTATTTTTGCTTCTGTAAAAGTATTGATATTTTCCTTGTAAATCTTCTAGGCATTTCAATTAATTTTACAACTTCATTCTTATCTAAATTATCATTGATGAAGCTGCTCTCATTGTTGCCATAGATAAATCCATAAAACTTCTTGCTTTTCCTGTACCTATATTATATATACCTGATTTAACATCGTTAGTTAACATAAAATACATTATATCTACAACATCTTTTACATAGAACGAAAATCTCTTAATTGTTCTCCATCTTTAAATCCTTCTTTATATGATTTAAAAAGTTTTACATAACCATTTTCCTATATATTGATGGTATGTATGAAATACCATTGATGCCATTCTTCCTTTATGATATTCTTGTGGTCCATAGACATTAAAAAATTTTCAAACCCATTCCATTGTTTTAGAGTTGAGATTTTTGTTTAAATGCCCAATCATCAAAAAAATTTCTTTGAATATCCATATTTATTTAGAGGTCTTAATTTTTGTAATTCTTCTGGAGTCACATCATCATTATATCCAAGTTCACCCATACCATAAGTTGCAGCTGAAGATGCATAGATATATTTTAATATTTTTCTGCACAGAAATTCCATAAAAATTTTGTATATGCATAAATTATTATCCATTAAAAATCTCCATCTGTTTCTGTTGTTGCTGAACAAGCTCCCATATGAATAACTGCTTCTATCTTATCTGCATTTTCTTTTATGAGATAACCATTCTTTTTAAATTATCTTTATCCATCCAGTCATAATATTCTCTTTTTCTGATATTTAACCATTTGTCTTCTGTTCTTAATTTGTCAACTATTAGTATATCTTTTATACCCATTTCATTTAAGTTTCCATACAAAAGCACTACCTATCATTCCAGCTCCACCTGTAACAATTATCATTACTGTCCCTCCATTTATTTATAAACTTTTTTTACTGTTTAAATTATATCATAAATCTAGTGATTATGCTATAATTTTTTTATAACTAGTTAATAATATAATTCTCACTTTATTAATATTTGTGGTAAAATAAAGAAGATATTTATTAAATATTTTTAGGAGAGTAGTTTATGAAAAATAATTTTTCTTAACATATATATTTTTGATTTTCAATCTTGCTTATGCTGAAGAAATTCAATTAAAAACAAAAGAAGATGTTGAAATTGAAAAAATGGAAGAGCAGATAAAAATTTACAAGATAAAATAGAAAAATACAAAAAAATTAAAAATCAGCCAAAGGATAATAAAAATTTAAAAGTCGCCTTAGTTTTTAAGTGGTGGTGGGGTAAAAGGTTATGCTCACTTTAGGAGTTTCTAAGAGTTCTTGAAAAGAAAATATTAAAATAGACTATATAACTGGGACTAGTATAGGAGCTTTGATTGGAACTCTCTATTCCATAGTTACTCTGTTGATGAAATTGAAAAATTCTTTAGACGATATCAATGTTAGTAGTTTTTTAGAAACTGTTACTGATAATACTAATTTATCTTTAGAGAAAAAGAAAGTTTAAAAAAATATAGTGCTTATCTTAGTTTTGATAATGAATTAAATTTTTCTTTTACTAAAGGGTTTAAAGAGAACTGGAGAAGAATATTTAATTTTAAAAAGATGTTAGGAAAAATATGAGTACATGGATAGTTTTGATAATTTTCCCTATACCTTTAAGAATAGTTGCAACTAACTTAAATACAGGAGAAACTAAAAGGCTTTTTCTAAGGGTGATGTTGCAAAAGCTTTTAATCGCTTCTATGGCTATTCCTTCTATTTTTGAGCCTATGAAAATAGATGGAGAAATATATGTTGATGGGTCTTGTAAGTAGAAATCTACCTGTTGAAGAAGCCTATGAAATGGGGGCAGATATTGTTATCGCATCTGATATAGGAGCTCCTGTTGTAGAAAAAGATGATTATAATATCTTTAGAGTGTTATGAGTCAAGCAAATACTATACAAGCTTCTAATATAACTAAAGTTTCAAAGAGAAAAGGCTTCTATTTTAATAAGTCCTGATATTAAAGATATCTCTGCTACTAGCTTCATCAAAAAGGAAGAATTAATGAAACTTGGTAAAGTTGCAGCAGAAAAGAATTAGATAAAATTAAATTACTCTCAAAAAGCTGATAATAAAAGAAAAAAAGAAAAATTTTGTCAGTGATAATGATGTAAAAGATTACTATAAACAAAATAGAATATAGTGAAAAATTTAGTGATAATACCATTATAGTTTTAAATGATATTTTTAAAAGATCTACTGAATAAACCTATCTCTAAAAATAGATATAGATAAAAATAATTGATATCTATAGTTCTAAAATATATGGATAAAGGTCTATTACACTATCAATGATAATACTTTAATTATAGATGGTGAAAAACCTCATTCAAATAAGATAGGTTTAGGATTTTAATTACTTAACAGGCTATGGAACAACCTTTTAATATAGGATCTGATTTAGTTTTTCAATGGAAAAATTTAAGAATAATATTAATTTTAACTTTTAAATTTGGAGACTATTTAGGAGCTGATCTTTAGCTACTCTTTCATACTATGGGAGTAAAAAAATAGATTTGGTTTTCTTACAAATATAGGTTATAATGAAAATCCATTTTTCCTATATAATAATAAGAGAAAAATTGCTAAATTTATGAGTAGAGAAGCATATTTTAAGCTAGGTCTTTTTTAATCAACCTACAAATAATACTGTACTTTCTTATGGTATTCTATCTAAGTTCTCTAGTCTGAAAACAAGATACTGGTGGCAAATGATACAAAATCATTTAGAATACTCTGAAAATTCAACTAAAAACTTATTTAAGTTTCAAAATATGATAGTTTAGATTCTATAACTAATCCAATGAAGGAGTTAAAAGCTGACTTTGTGTATAATTTTTCAAGTTCTTTTGGAAAAATCAAAAGTCTAAATTTATATGGACCTACCTTTATACTCTTAAAGGATATGTTCCCTATAAATCCAAAATTTTCTTTATCTATGGTTTAAATTATTCTAGTCTTAGAGGTGATAATATAAGAGCTGACAGAAGAATTAAACTTGGAGGTATGTACACAAATATAGACAATAATGATTTTGAATTCTATGGTTATAATTATCAAGAAAAAAACAAATGAAAGGATTTAATTAATCTAACTTTAGGGTTTTAAACATAAAATTGTATATTCACTTTATTTTAACACTAAATTTAATATTGCTACATTTAATGAAGATAATCCAATGCAAAGATATAATTCTAGAATGTGGAAAGGATTATTCTCAAAGGTTTAGGTTTTTCTTTAACTTATGATTCTCCTATAGGACCTATTGAATTTTCTGTATCTTCAGATTTGAAAAATATAAAACCTATTGGAAGTATATCTATTGGTTATAAATTTAGATTAATATTAGGGGGTTAATTTATGTTTCGAGATTTTTGATGTTATGAAAAATTTTTAATTCTTGCAGTTTTTTGTTTTACTGCTTCTGTTGTTGATGCAATTTCTGGTGGTGGAGGTCTTATTTCTTTTACCAGCATATTTTTGCAGTAGGTTTTCCCTACACATATGGCATTGGGTACGAATAAGCTTTCAGCTTTTCTTTCTACTTTTGCTAGTGCTTTTTAAAGTTTCTGGAAGGCTAAAAAGTAAATGTAGAAATTGTTTCAAAATTATTTGCTTTTTCTCTTGCAGGAGCTGCTCTAGGAGCTAAAGACTGCTGTTTCTATAGATACAAAAGTATTTTAAACCTATTTCTTTTGCAATCTTTAATCTTTAGTTTTTTTCTTTATGCTTTTAAAGAATAAATCTATGGAGAGAATAACTACTATAAAGGAACTACTCCCAAAAACTATTTTACTTGGAAAAAAATAATGGCATTTTGTTTAGGTTTCTATGATGGTTTCTTAGGCCCAGGTACAGCAGCATTTTTAATGTTTTGTCTAATTAAAATATTTAAATTAGATTTTTTCTTCAGCAAGTGGAAACACATAAAGATTTTAAATCTTTCAAGTAACTTTTGCTAGCTTTAGTTGTCTTTGCATTTTTAGGAAAAATTAAATTGGCTTTATGGTATATCCTATTGCTCTTGTTATGACTGTTGGAGCTATTATTGGTGCAAGACTTGCATATACTAAAAGGAAATAAAGTTTATTAAAACCTGTATTCCTTTAGTAGTAACTATAGTTTTAATATTAAAAAAATGTCATATGAGATATTCTTTTAAATATTATATGTCAGAAACAGTTCGCTACTAGCTAGATTTCTTAACAGATAAAAATCAAAGAGTTCGCTGTAATTTCCGCAAAACTTGCCAACAGTTGGCTCAAACACATCAGATTACTCGGCTCACTCTGTTTGATTTTTATCTAAAATCTAGAATGCAGTTTCCCTTATTTTTACATATTTTCACATACATTATAAAATATGAATTGGAGAAGAAAATTGGAAGAAATAAAAAGTATATACACTAGAAAATGAATTTTTGAAAAGTTGAGCTTTTTAAATTTAGGAGCTACTATTAAAAAACTTGAAGTAAAAGATAAGAATGGAAATTTTAAAAATATTGTTCTTGGTTTTTGAAGATATTGAAAAATATAGAGAAAATCCTGCATATTTTGGAGCTATCATAGGTAGAACAGCTGGAAGAATTAAAAAATGCAGAATTGAAAAATAGGAGATACAGACATATAACTTAGACAGCAAATAATAATGGAAATACTTACATGGTGGAAAAGAACTCTATCAGTCATAGATTTTTGGACAGTTGAAAAGATTGAAAATGGTTTAGTTTTTTTCTATAGATAGTCCTCATTTAGATAATGGTTATCCTGCTAAATGTTGAAAATTAAAAGTTAGCTATATTTTTAAATAAAAATGAACTTTTTGAAGTTAAATATTTTGCTACAGCTGATAGTTTAACTTATTTGAATTTAACTAACCATAGTTATTTTCAATCTAAGTGGAAATCCTGAAAAATACTATCTATGAAGATATTTTTAAAAATTAACTCTGACTATTTTAGTTGGCATAGATGAAAAATTCTATTCCTTGTGAAACTATAAACTTTAGATAATAATATTTTTTTGACTTTTAGAGAAGCTAAAGAAATTAAAAGATTTCTTTATAGCAACTGATGATTCAAAAACTATTGCTAATAATGGTATAGATCATCCTTTATATCTTCAATGAAAAAATAGGAAAATTAGAAATAGAAAAATCTTGAATCAGGAATTAAAATGTCTGTTGAAACAGATAATCCTGCTGTTGTTATCTACACAGGAAACTATCTACAAGATATAGGCTTTTAAGAAACATTCAGCTATTTGTTTTTGAAACTCAAGAAGTTCCAAATCTATATCTTAATCCAAGTTTCATAGATGAAAATAAGGATTATGAAAGATATACAAAATTTATATTTAACTAGATAAAAATAGTTCATTACTGAGTAAATTTCAGTTGTATGATGACGATTACTTGCCAGCCTATAATGGTTCTAGAGCTCCACAAAGGCTCTTTTCACCATTATAGGGACGTCGCAATAATCTTGTTAAAGTGAACTTTAACTTTGCAACGGCTCTAAATATCTTCTTAGAGATGGAAACTTTTATTGGATAATCATAAACGGACTTCATTATATTCACTATAACTCAAGAATTCAAATATGTATCTGATTTGACATAATACTGTTATCATTGAGATTTAATAAGTTTATTGTTGTTATACGCCTTAGCCTTTTCATGACTCTTTCTCCATCCTTAAATGGTGAAAATTATTTTTCCCAGTATATCATGCTTAAAATAATCTTCTGGATTTTCTGTAACGGATTGATAAAAAGCACCATTTCCACTTATTCTCTCTTTTGAATTCCCACATCTTCCACTTTCCACCACAACAAGCAATAAAAGTGTATAATCAGCCAACTTGGTTTAGGAAATTTTTCCTTTGGTCCTGATATGTTCAATGTGACTATAAATTAATTTCTGTTTCACAATAAGGACAACAACTATTTCTCTTGCTCTTCCTAATAGATATTGTTTTTAAGACTTGTTTAATTTCTACAGTAAAAGCTATCGATTTATTATTTTATTTTACTTTTCTTTTTATGTTTTGTAAATTCTTCTGGCTCACTTTTTCTTGTTTACTTTCAACAGTAGAATTCTACCTTTTGTTTTATTTTACATGCATATCTATAAGAAATAAATCTTCATCTGTATTTCCTAATATTTCTAGAAGCTCCTGTATTTCTTTCTTTAAATTCTTTTGTCGTGCCATGCTTATCTTCATCTACAAGTTTTCTAAGTTCTTCTAGAGATCTTTCTCTATCTTTGGTGTTCTAACTGATTCTAAAACATTATATCTTTTAAGAACTCTGTCCAACAGGTTGTCCCATATGAAGAATATAACTCGTCTCCTGTTTTGTAGCAGCTTCTATTTTGCCTTTTTCATCTCTATAAAGAATATATTTTCATTAGAAACGCTTCCTAATATATGTGGAGAGTGAGTTGCTAATATTATTTCGATTATTTTCTCAATTTTCTTGCTACACTTCTATTATTCTTTGTTTGCCATTTTGAGATGTAATGACAATTCTGGTTTCATCTATCAAAATTATAGAGTTATTAGGTTCTTAACATTTTATGAGACAAAAGTTCTTAAAAATAGTGTGTGTCTCCAGAGGGACAAATCATTTATGTCAAATTCTTCACCAACAGAATTTTCAAAAATAGGCATAGTCGTCTTTTGAAAACCCTTTCAATTTTAACATCTAGTTCTAAAATACTAAAAATACTATTTATCTCATTTACAATTATATTTGTAACTTCTTTCATAGTTAGATCTTCTTCAATAGTATGGCGAGATAATTTCTTCTAGTTGCTATATATGATGGGATATCTTCCATAAGTTCAGAATTTATCGTTATATTTTCGTTAATTCTTGATAAAGTTGTTGATTTAGTTTCAACTTCTTCAAAAACTATTATTTGCAGGAACATATATTATTTGGAGGTGGATTTTCAAATCTTTTTGCTATTAAATCTTGATAAAAATTTACTATCGTTATACTTTCCATAATGATATGCTTCAAAATATTAGAAAAGTTTAATAATTCATATTCATCATTGTGAAGTCATGATCTTCAGTATTCTTTTCAAATTCTTCAAAAATATATCTACATTAACATTTGATTTTCTATATCATTGAAATCAATGCTTTTTATTATCATCTTTTATAGATTCTAAAATGGTTGTTTACCACTTCCATTTACTCCAGCTAAGACAATTATATCTAAATTTCATTATCTTTCCTAAATGAAAGTTCCTAAATCTTTATTCCTTTTATATTTTATGTGGACGTTTTCAATTTTCATCTTAACTCAATCCCTTTTGTGTGTGAGGTTTAATTATAGCATAAATATATATTCTAACCAATAATATTTAACACAAATTTAAGAAAATATGTTATAATTTTTAAATACAGTAAAAGGGGATAAGAGAGAAATGGTAGAAGCATTTAAAATAGTTGCAGTGGTAACAAAATAGCTGGAGAATTAAAGTTGATGGTTCAAAGAACTCAACACTTCCAATAATGATAGCACATTGGTGAGAAAAGAACTTATTTTTAAGAAATGTTCCTGATTTAAGGAGATTAGAACACTGGTTGCACTCTTGGAAAGTTTAGGATTAGAAGTTGATTAGATGCTAATTCATATAAAATAATAAACAATGGTCTTAGTGGAGCAGAAGCAAGTTAGCGACTAGTATGAGAGCTTCATTTTGGTAATGGGTGGAATGCTTGCTATTGAAAAGCTAAGGTTGCCTTACCAGGTGTGTGCTATGGGTGCAAAGACCTGTTGATTTACATTTAAAAGGTTTTGAAGCTTTAGGAGCTAAAATAAATATATAGAACATGGTCATGTTGAAGCTTAGCAACTGAAAATGGACATTGGAAATAGTACTTGATTTCCCAGTGTTGGAGCTACAGAAAATATAATAATGGCTGCATTAAAGCTAAAGGAAAACTTATTTTAGAAAACGCTGCTAAAGAACCTGAGATAGAAGACTTATGTAACTTCTTAATAAAATAGACTAAAATAAATGGAGTGGAACAAGTAGACTTGAAATTGATGTGTTAGAAAAACTAACTGCTTTGAATACTATAATTGCAGATAGAATAGTGGCAGGAACATATATAATAGCTTATCTCTTGACGGAAGTATAAAAGTTTCTGGAATAGTTCAGAACATCTATCAATTCCTATTAAAACTTGAAGAAATGGGGCTAAATTTAAAATTGAAGGAGATAAATTAGAGTTTTAATCTAAATTATCTGATTTAAAACCTGTAAGGTTACTACTATGCCTCACCTAGTTCCCAACAGATTTACAATCTCAATGATGACACATGTGTTTAGTAAATGGAGTAAGCAGAAATAAAAGAAACAATATTTGAGAAAACTAGATTTACCATGTGCCAGAACAATAGAATGGGAGCTCATAGAAATAGACTCATCAACTGCTAAGTAACAGGAGTTTCGCAGTTTCTCATCTGCCGAAGTTATGGCTAGTGACCTGAGCTGGAGCTTCTGATACTTGCTGCACTTAAAGCAAATGGAGAAAGTATAGTAAAATAGAATCTATCATGTGGATGCGTCATGCCCATCGAAGAAAATTTTAAAAGCTCTGAGGAACCAAATATAGAGAAAAGAATTAAGACTCAAGCTTAAGGAGATGGAGTAAAATTATTGGTGTTGATCTGTAACCAGAAGCCTTATTAAATAAAGAAGAATATAGAAAGAGTGGGAGCTCTATAATGGCTTAAAAGGTGAGACAGTACAAAAAGCTAGAATTAGCTTCTAGAAATATTAAAATTTTCTGCTACAAATAAAATAGATAATTCTCAGGTGTCGCAGTATGTAAGTAGTTTTGATTACTACAAAAGATTTTGATATGAGAGTATATGAAGAGCTGGCTTCTAAAGATAAGTCAGTAGTTTTAATCTTAGATGAGAGTTCAAGACCCTAGAAACTTTGGAGCAATCATTAGAGGGTCACTGAAGTATTCAAAGTTTGACTTGATACTAATTCCTAGAAAGAAACTCAGTTAGAATAAAGTGAGAACTGTTGTTAAAACTTCCAGCAAGGTGCTATAGAATATGTAAATATTTCTAAGGTAACTAATCTATCTGATACAATAGATAAATTAAAGAAATTAGATTGGCGGGTCTATGGAGCAGCTGGAGAAGCTAGTATCAACTTCAATGAAGAAGACTTATCCTAATAAAATTGTTTTTAGTTCTTGGAAATGAGGGTGAGTGGGATTAGAGAGAGTTAGAGATCGCTGTGATAGGCTAATCAAAAATTCCAATGTTTGGACAAATAAACTCTTTAAATGTCTCTGTTGCAAGTGGAATACCTGCTGTCAAAAGGATAGTTAAGTGAGACTACTACGACCAAAGGTCAGGAGAGCTTCATAAGATAACTGAAGAAAGTAAAGTTATCTTCTACAGAAGTTTCGGTTTACCCTATTCTTTTTGGCTGAGTCCGCATTCGCCACTACTGGATCAGACTTGCATCTATGCCGCTTCTTTTGTCTGTATATTATATTTAAAAAGAACAACTATACAGAACGGTGATGAATATTTTACAAGGCTACTGTTTACTAGCCTTAACTCCATATATTCCGGTTGCTAATGATCTCAAATATGTTATACACTAAAACTAGTAAAACGTGCAAATTTTAGTGCAACATTTTGCGTTGGTGTTATTCATACTACAGTACACTGTCTCATGGCTAACTTACCCTAACGAGTGCTTTACGAGCCACGAGTGTTCTTACCACATTAATAAAGTAATGCGAGATTAATGGAAGAAAAGTATAAATACTATTTTAAAAGCTCAAACTGGAGACAGTAGCTATAGATTGGATTTTTAAAGAGTATTCATTTTATCTTTTAATGCACAAAATACTATTTAAACTAGAGTGCTGAGCAAGAAGATTTGCTACAAGAAGGTAGGCTAGACTATTAAAAGCCGCATAAATTTCTATGATGAAACTAATCTTCTTTCAGTGTTTTGCTGCTGTACATGAAGAGACATGATAGTGCTATCAAGAAGAGGCTAATGCATATTCTGTTTTTGAATGAAGCTTTAGCAACAAGCTCCAATGATAGAAAGATAGTTCTGATGTGAGTAATTATGACTTTCTTCTGAAAGAAATAATCCTGAAGAGGCATATCTTTTGAAAAGAAGAGATAGAATTTAGAATCAGATATTTTTAGTTTGATTTGAAAAAGTTTTAAAATACTTAATAAGGAGGTTGCACTCTGTAGATTGCTAAAATCTTGTCTAAAAACCTAAAGAGTATAGATAATACTATTCAAAGAATTAGAGTGAAGAGTTGGATAAATAAAGAAAGAAATTTAAGAGGTGGAAAAGGATTGAGAGGAGAATACGATTATAAGGAAAGTTGAAAAAGAAATGGCATGATGGGCTAAGATAATATCTTTAAAACAGAAAATGGTAGCAATTATGGTGAAAATTATTATGTACTTTCAATGCTTACCTTGCTTCAGGAAAACTACATGTATTGGACATGCTAGAAGTATACTAGGAGTGACTGTGATATCAAAGATACCGGTAGAAAGGATCTCAATGTACTTTCAGCTATGGTTGGGACTCATTGGACTTCACTGCAGAAAATGCTGCTTATTCAGGAAATGGAAATTCACCCTACTCTTGGACTAAATCTACATGCTAGAAAATGTGAGAAGACAATTGAAAATTCATTGGTTTTTCATACTGAGTTGAGAAAGAGAAATAACGAGCTACACTCCTGAATACTATAAAGTGGAATCAATGGCTATTCAAAAGGAATGTATGAGGTTAATCTATAAAGATCTTTAGTTAACTGTGTCCTGACTGGTCAAAACAGTTCTATGCAAACGAACAAGTTGAAGATGGAATGTGTTGGCGTCACTCTAAAGACTCATGTGTATGCAGAATTGGAACAGTGTTCTGGCACAAATAACTGACTATGCTGATGCGCTATTGAGAGTTCTGACGAAGAAATAAAAAGATGGAGTTTGGTGCACCAGAAAAGTTTTAACTATGCAAAAGAACTGGATAGGAAAATCTTTTGGTTTCTGAGCTAAAATTAAAAGTTGTCGAAACAGGTGCGAAGACTTACCTATAATTCACAACAGCAAGATTGATGCTCTCTGTGGGGTTTCTTATGCGTTTGTTGCACTGAGCATCCAATTAGTTGATAAAATTTGCAGAGTCAATCCTTCAATCAAGAACAAAGTAACAGAAATGAAAAATGCTGATATGATTGAAGAGAGGACGCAGAAGGTAGAGAAAAATGGGTATTGACGGTGGTTGGCGCGCAAACGCTGTAAGTAAAGAAATAGTTCAGTGGATGGCATGTCTTCTTCTCGTACCGAACTTCTGGGACCAGGAGACTGCTAATGGGGTTCCTGCTCACGATGAAAAGAGACTGCTTTCGCTGGAAGAGTATAATTTACACCTGTTTAAACAAGTTATAACTTCTAAAAAGCTGATGAGAGTTGGATTACCTTTTGTTGAAGAAGGTGTAATGATAAACTCAGGTGACTTTAGTGGTCTGTCTGGTAGAGACGCTTTAGTCTGGAAATGGCAGAGATGTGTTGAAGAGAGAGTGCCCGGACAAAGAACATATAAATATAGATTAAAAGACTGGGGTGTTCAAGGTCAAAGATGCTGAGACTCCCTGTCCACTGTTCTATGTTAGCCAAGATGTGGGTGAGAGTTTTAGAAAAAGATGAAAATCTGCCTGTAATCTTACACTGAGTGACGCATGAGTTTCTCAGAGTGAAATACTTAGAAACTTCCTTCAATTTGAAACAGCAGCCCTCATGTCGCGGTGGGAAAAGCTAGAAGAGATACTGATACTATGGATACTTTCGTAGACTCATCTTGGTATTTCTTAAGATATTGTGATCCTAAAATTTAAATTACGTTTGCTAAAGAAATAGTGAGATAGATGGACTCCTGTAGACAATACTAACAGTTCAGGAGTTCGGCAAACCAACATGTGCCACAGATTCTTCTAAAGTTTGGAGCTGGGACTGATAAAACAGATGGACTAACTCGACGTATTGAGATATCATATTGTTCTGAAAACAGATGCTTGCTTCAAAAGATGTTGCTTTTAAAGGGAGATGAGGCTTATTCTGAATCAGGAGATCGCAAGTTAAAGTTGAAAAAGATGTCAAAATCTAAAAATAACATGGTGTTGACCCTGAAGGAGATGTTAGATAAATGTGGGGCAGATACAGCCTAGATTGTATCATGTTTGCTGCACCACCTGAACTAGAATGGAATGAGAAATGGGCTTGCAGGAGCATATAGTAACGTTTGGAGATTAATTTTTGAAAATTCGAGAGCTTGTATACTCGCTGATGACATTGATTATGATAAACTTTCTAAAGAAGATAAGGCATTGTTAATTAAATTGAATCAAACTATTAAAAGAGATTACGAGTGCAGTGAAAATAACTACTCACTTTAACACTGCTATAGCTGTACTATGGAACTTATCCAATGAAGTTCAAAGTTATGCTACTAACTCAGTGAAACAGAACAAGCTCCTCAAATTTGCAAGCTTATACGTTGAAAAAGATAATACTCTGTTATCTCCATTTTGTTCCCCATTTCATGATGCATGAAATTTGGGAAAGGTAAGGAGGAGCTGGATATTGTCAGTGAAAATGGTACAGACCAGCGAAATCATGCGTCTTCTGATGAAGATACTATGGCTGTTCAAGTGTTGGAAAAATTCGAGGGCTTTGAAATTGAAAAAGGACTGCTGGTAGAGAACACTGTTGAAAAACTGCTGAAATTACCTAAATGTTACTAAACATTTAGAAGGAATGAATATTGTAAAAAGTTATAGTAATACCCTAATAGAATAGTTAATATTGTTGTAAACCACAATAATTTTTTGGAGTTAATTATGAGTGGAAAATTAAAGGAGATCTAACACAGATATTAATTGCTTAGCTGCACATTGAATTTACACTGAAATCTGTTGCCTTCATTGCTATAAAGGTACGGATTTTCATAAACTCTGAATATTCTGTGGCTGGTTGTACTGTCATTGGAGTTGGAGCGTATCTAATATGTCTTTTATACTTTATATAAGGATAAGAAAAGATAAAATATATTAATTAAAATGAGTTGTTATTATCAAGTAAAAGTAACGTGCTGAGTAGATTTTGAGAATATTTTCTTTGAGATTCTTTAATAATTTCTAGTTATATATAACGATTACTTGCCAGCCTATGGTGTTTCAAAGAGAGAACCACAAAGGCTCTTCCAACATTATGAGACGTCGCAGTAGTCGCATTAAAACTCTTGGTTATTTACTCAAGAAAATTTCTGTCAATTCCTCAGATTACATGCAACTTATACTTTCAGTTATGCAACTCTATATATAAATGTCTCAGGTGATTTCCATTCTGTTCTTTACTAGTAAAAGATATTATCAGACTATTAATTATCTTTATACAGAAAAGAATTATACTCTATTGTTCATATTTGGAGCATAATATTTTCAAAATGGTATGTTGACAAATAAAATAGTTCTGTTATTATTAGTCGAAAATAATAAAGTGCGAAAGAGGAGATATAGTAATGACTATTGAAGTATTACTAAGTGTAATGACGCGTAAGTTTTCTGAGAGATGTCTTAAGCAGTAGGACGACAACTGTAACAAGGTTCTAAGACTTCTGACATGCTACTGCTCCTCCTAGAGAGCAAGCTACTTTCGATAATAACTCAAGAGAAGAATCAGAGACTATAAAAATGTAGAAGGATATATTAAGAGATGCTCCAGTCGTTGTACAAAGCCTGAAGCTTTTGGAGTAAAGAGTAGATATGAGGTGGTGGAGAAAAATCAGTAAGTAGAGTTAAAGTTTTTAGTTGATGGTGTGAGTATCAATCCCTCACACAAGAAGGAAAACTATGGCTTAAGCTGCAATTAATGCTATACCCTGTTTGGATCAATTAAAAAGATTGAAAATAATTCCAGGTGGAGGAGCTACTCTTTATGGAAGTAGTTTCTGTTGGTGGAGTGTAAGTAGTCTACTAACTCAAATGTACCACTAAAGATAACTTTTCCTTGGACTTAAACTGTGGTTCATTTTGATAATGAAAGCTTTTGGTTTTGCAGGTGGTATAACTTCAATAAATCATCTATATGTAAAACTGCGACTTTTAGTTACTTAAATAGACAGAAGACGACAGAGAGCATGAGAGAGAAAAGAAAAATAAGATCTGTTATTGGGTTTTGAGCTCTAAGATATACAAAGCATGATTTAGATTCCAAAACTAGATTTAGTGATATTAAACAGGATTCAATCTAGCGAAATTCCTGTTGAAGGGTGTGGCAGTAACAGAAGAAAAGCAGGACTCAACATGGATATGGATACGGAAAAGATAGAAGTTATACTTTTGATTATGAATATAGACCTACTCAAAGATTTAACTGTCTGGTACTTTTATAACACTTGAGAGGTGCCTATCGAGAACTGAAAGTATAGATGATATTAAAAATCGTGCTATCGATGAAACTCGTACTTGGCATAAAGAAGAAACTGAACTATGCTGGTAAAGTCAAAGATGCATGCCTGCTGACTTTGAAGAAAATAAAGATGGAGTATTATTAAAGCTAAATGCGTACAACGAGTTGGAAATCTCCCTGGTGACAATAGTTATGGTTATGGTATCGAAAGTGCAACAAATAAAAGAGAATTCCTTGTTCAATCTGAAACTTTAAGAAGCCCTATAACAATGGTTATATGGATGTAACTCTGATGATGAAAAGAGAGGCTCCGTTTATAAATAGGTATAATATGAGATGAAGATCTGAAAGGATATATATGTTTTTCAATAAATGAGGTTTGCCCTGGTTGGCTGAGATGTAACTTTGGGTGAAAATTGGAAGAATGGAAAAAGACAAAAATACTAATGGATTTACAGAGAAAATGAGATACAAATGTAATGCCTTATGTTGAGACCTGAGAGTTAAAAAGCATCGAGAAACTAGCGATAAGCTTGATAACTATGCAGGAGAACTTGGATTTTGTTTCAAAATACAATATTTGGGAAAGTTACTTCTGATGGGGTTGCTTCTTTTGGAAATCCAT
>BNJV01002506.1_pt1 | contig 126368 bp, 170 predicted proteins | sample 8540591 | NCBI WGS metagenome assembly BNJV01 (sample SAMD00202457, study PRJDB9452) | human saliva metagenome | host: Homo sapiens
GAAGCCGTATTGTCACCGGGGCCGTAAGCTTAAGAGTACAGAAAATAAAAATTTGGCAAAGGAGTTGTGGACAAAACTAATGAAGGTTGGGAAAGGGCAAAAGCAGTCATGACACTGAAAAACTAAAACAATGTATTAAACTGACAAGAGGCAAGAATATCTTTTGTATGTACAGGTTTGATACTTTTGGCAGCAAGTATAGTGGCTACTGTTTATAAAGCCTGGGACCGCACACTATGACAAAAGAGACGAGTGTAAACTAAAGTTATAACATTACCAATTGTGCAGCATCCTACAAGGTGCAATCTGCAAAAGAATGAGATCTTTGACGGAAGATTTTTGAAGAGGGCAGAGTTTATCCGAGTGCGATTACAGATACTGTGTAAGTATTGATTTTAATTTCCGAAATTATCTTGACAAATGCCGCTCAATTTATCGGGAGGACCTGAAGTCACGAGGCGCGGTATTGCCAGGGCCATCGTGGCAGGTGAGGGCAGATGAAAAGAGCAGTAATATAGAGGAAAAGCGTATATCCGCTTGCAGACGCAGACAGATGAAAATGCGGACTGACGATATTGGGATAGATAAGAGTCTCTGATATAGACAGGATGACTTAGTGAAACCATGCACAGGGAGATAGAGGGCAAGTCTTTGGAGGTGAAACTGACAAAGGACTGTATATACCTTTAGCGGCACAGTATAGATCGATGCAGAGGAAAAGGAATTTTCTTATAAGGTGGATATTCCTATTTCAAACGACAAGTTCTATCAGAGGTGTTGATGATGGGCACTGATAAAGGCGATATAACGGAAACGAATGACTACGGTAAGTTCTGCAGGATTTAAAGAGTATGCACGATATCTATTCTTGCTTTATCATATCGGCTGTGCAGCACATTGGCATCGTGAGGTTCTTCAGTGTCGAGGCTGTCGGAGCAAGAGTTAGCTTACTCATGGCGCAGCTTTGCGTAGAGAAAATACGGCAGTGGATGATATGGATTGATACCTCACCGCGCATTTGAAGAAAGACCGTTTATAAAACAAAGAGGGTGGCAGATATATTGGAGCTTTGGGATGAGATAAAAAGAGCCGATATTTTGCGTTGAAGCGGAGGAAGAATAATCTGCCTAAGGATCGGCAAAATATATATATATTTTGCAAAAGCAGTATGTAGTATATTTTTGAAATGTGAAGGTCGATCGAGTAGTAACTCCTCCACTACTTTAGTGGTAGTTTGATTATGACCCGGTATAGGTGAATTATTTATTAAATAAGATAGGAATAATCACGAGGAAAACTAAGATTAGTTTTAAAGTTGAATATCATGGATTAACAACATAATTTTATAATCCAGGAGGAAGATACGAAGTTGCCCGCAGAAGAAAATGCCACTCTAGCTGGTGGAATAATTGGCACTAGGATTGGTGTTGGCAGGTTATGAGGAGTGCTTTATTGGACCGATCTCACCTGAATGTGACAACTAAGGCAACAACGGGTGATTTTGGAGTTAAATTGCAGATCGAGGACCGTACGGACAGTATGCAGATGAGACTATGAAGTGCAGGCTGGTTCCACAGTAGACGGTGTAGCGCGACTAGGCCATGTAGGCGACCAGTTCTTCATCAGAGCGGACCAGGACTGGGCAACGCAGCAGCAAGAAAGGGCAGTGTTGAGCAGTACAAGGCGAAAGAGCAAAGGGCCACAAGCAACAATGTTGATTTCAACGCTGGAATTAAAGGATAAGGAGCAGCTTTCAAAGAATATCGGTAGATCTTACGGAAAGATCGTTACAGATGCAAGCGGCAAGATCTCAGAGTAATAGCCGACAATATGTATCCGGATATGCACAGGTATTCCAGTTCAGAGGTCGTTAATGTAGGTGATATAGCAGCAGTTTTCAGCAATATTAAGCTTTGAGGCTAAGGGTCCTGATACAGGCAGAGAAGGACCTCGGCAATCTAGTTGATATGAGTCGGTGCTAAAGCAGCATATCTGTCAGAGAGCAGCATCAGCCTACAAAGAGCAGGTAATGAGGATGTATTCTAGCTTGCAAAGGCAGTTGCAGCAAATGTTCACGATGACAGATTCTTGGCAGTCGGAGGCTGGACTTGTAAGATTGCAGGACTTGAGGATCAGGATATTAAGGCTGCAATTCTGAGAACAATGTTATCACATGAAGCCTTCTAGCAGATCAGAGACTGGATATCTCTCGTAGGTTTGGCGGTGGATCCTGATGCAGAGGGAAAAGATTTACAACAGGTACAGCCGAGAAGAGAAGTCACAACGATGATAAGTTGCTGTGCAAGGGCGTTCAGCTTTCAATGGATCTCTTTGGGACTGCAGTTCAACGGCAAAGTGCGGACGCAGAACACATTATTCTTGACAGCCAGAACAAGGCCGTGCAGCTAATACTACAGACGGTAAATATAGAGGCAGGGTCATCTGACCCATGGGCCTCTTTTTATTTATTCTTTTATTATTGGAAATTAAATATGACATGTACTATAATACATCTCATATAAAATTAAATAAAAATTAAATTGAAGATTTTCATATAAGGTGAGAAACACATTTTCTAAAGTAATCGTGAAAGCGAACATGGCTGAGAGGAGATATAAGCCAGTCGAGTAGACGATTTTTATTTATTCTTCTGCTTCTATCATGATGGTGGTAGTAGGTTTATTCTTCTTATCACAGAAGGTAAACTGCGCAAGTACTTTTGGGGCAAGCGGCTTTCGCATGATGGCGATGAATGTTAACTCAGGGCTTGCTATAGCGCCACTCTATATTTTCTTTGATATGGCTGTTTTATCGCCGAACTTGGGCCCAAGATAGCAATGGTACTTAAGTGTTATCTTCATAATAGTAAAAGCCTTATCCAGTCAACGAGACTATATATTCAGTACTTATCACTATTTTGATTGGGTAGCGATGCTTTGAAATGATCTTCGGAGGTATGGCATTTATTGCAGAGCCCGTTAATGAAATGATATAGTTTAATATTATGTTTGAATAGGGCAGTCACCGCAGTTGACTGCCCTTTTATTAAAATTATTCCCCCAACGATTGTTGCCGCCTTATGTCCCTGCCACCATAGGGTGACCTGTAATAAAACACATAACAAGTCCTACCACAGCTACAGCCGCCCCAAAATAAATGCTTTTAACATTAGTTTTACTCCTTACTGAACCCCAAACGCTGCCTGCGTTTATATTATATCCGTCAACAGTTGTATTTGTATCATTTCCGTTTGCATCAAGATAGTACCAAAGTCCCTTATACTCTATCCAGCCCTTCTTATAAAGTCCGATTCCTCAAAAGTAGTACCACTTGTTATTGATAAGCGCCCAGCCTACAGGCATATCACCGTTCTATTGATTTAAGCAATATCTGAACCTCTTTGAATCTGTAATCCATCCTGGTCTGCAGTAATACCGTTTGCATCAAAATAATACCAATGATTATTTACCATAAACCAGTTTGTAGCATGTGTACCGTCAGGTTTTCTGTAGTACCATGAGTTGTTTGACTGATACCAACCGGCCGCTGCTTGTTGAAGTGTTGGTGTTTGATGTGTTGACGGGTTAAGTGATGTGGTATTGTTTCTGCCTTCTAGTACTCGGCAATTGTGTCCGCATCAAAAGTCTCAGCCTGACTGATACTCATATCAGGACCGCCCCTTTAACGGATATACCTTGAATGAATAGCTTCCTGTCGTTGTCGATAATAAGTTTTGTGAAATCACTGCAGCACTTGTGCTGTTGTTGGAGCCGATCTTTTTATTGCCCTTAAAAAGTTGTACCTTGTACTTGGTCTTATCCTCAGCTTCGTCCCATGTTGCAAGTGCCTTTGCCTGTGTCGTCCCATGATGCACCACCTATAGAATAGTCGCTCTGTCGCAAAAACAGACATGTACTCATAAAGAGTGAAAACCATGGATAACATAAAAATCAGCTCTTCATAAATATCCTTTCTTTATAAGTTCTATTTGTCTTAAAAGACACACTCATAAGTCTATTCTAGCATATAAAGGCAATACTTTGTATTAAATTTGACTAAATACTATTTTACTCTTTCTTAAACTTTATTCTGATTCTTTACTATACAGGAGATATCTGTACATACTTGCCGGAGAACAGGAGAGTCTGTGACCCAGTTTTTATAGCTCCCTTCATGGAAAATATTCCTTTTGATAAAGCTGTTTTTATTATATCAAGCTTTTCGATATGGCTCAGCTTATTAAACGGCAGTTTGAAGTGTCGATAGGATAGCAGTATCTCATCAATAGCATTTGAAAATACTGTCTGAGAAGATTTCTGTTCACAGTTTCCTTTATCTCAATAGATATATTTTTTGCTCACATAATTGTCGGATGATAGAGTGAGAAATACAAGGTTTGAAAGCTCCTTGTACCTGTTGTCGTCAAAAACTTATATTCAATGCACCTAGTGAGATTGATTATCGGTATCTCTTTATATGCAAAAAGTGGAACATCTCATCTTACCGTTACCCGACAGTGCACGGTAGTTTGAGAGCCACTTTTCGGTAGATGAAGTACTTCTGTTAAGTATGGTTTTCATAGCCGGACTTATAGTATCACCCGATTTTCGCCCGCTTATCTCCGTTTTACTATGTGTAACTATATGCTTCTAGATCATACTATAATCTCTATAGTCGGACCGAGAAAATGAAAAGTTTGAAATATCAATGTACCTGCCTATACAATTCATTCATATTTACCTCAATATATTTGTTTAGTAAGCAAAATATAAATTGCAAACTGAAACGCCATATATTTATTATATCAAAACTTGAAAGAATATAATAGGAAAAATGAAAATTATACATAGCTAAAATAAGAAAAGAAAAGAGAAATTAAGGCCAAAAATCAGTGGCTTTAAAAATTTCATAAAAATTCTTGCAGAAAAGCTTGATAAAAATATGTCGCTTTTACTGTAAAGATGCAGATAATATTTCAAAAATTATACAGCAGGAAGTTTTTGCTTTTGTTGAGAAAAATTTAGAAAATCATATTTAATGCATATTGCACAGAAATATACGAAAAACACTTTCGCAAGGACTTTTTATTAAACAATATTGACAATAATTAAAAATTAGTGATAAATTATTCTCTATAAGGATATTTAGATAATAAACCTTTAAAAATACAAATAAATTGTATAAAATGTGTACAACATGAAAAATACATAAGAAGGAATAAGTGTTATCTACTATATTATATAAACTGTAATACCGTCCGCCAGATGTTTTACGATGACCGTATCAAAATAATTATATTTGGAGGTATTAAATGGAGTATGAGAAAAATGTTAGTGTGGAGGCACTAGTCATGGACACATGTAGTCAGAGAGGTTCCTACAGTTACTACAGGAGCAAAGAAGAAAGTCGCTTGAGATGACCTCATTACTAATGAGTTTGCATTCCCGGCAGGACTTTTATATATTGACCGCCTTTCAGACTCAGGTACTACATCAATGACGGATACAGTGGTCAGCTATGTTCCTTTGCCGATGAATCATATGGTAGAAATATGGATACTATGTTTTACTGGATGCATTCAGAGATGTTTGGGAGAGAGGTGATGACCAGAAGAGACTCATCAACTACATCAAAGAAGGCGTTGATAAGGATGATGTAGAGAAGATGATGAATGAAGTGTATCTGGTTGACTATGAGGGCGGATTTATCAACGGCGGTAAGTACCAGCTTTCCAGACCGAATACATTTATTGTTCCGCAGGGACGTTGTGCGGAGGCACTTTTATTTGACGTATTAAAGCCTTTGTTTGCAAGAAGATGGCCGGGTAAGGTATTTACCATTCCGTCAAACGCACACTTTGATACAACAGAGGGCAATATCAAGCAGATGGGAAATATTCCAAGAAATCTTTTCCATAAGGAAGTTTTGTTTGAGGTACCTGAGAGCGGAAAGTATGAGAAGAATCCTTTCAAGGGAGATATGGATATTGATAAACTGAATCAGCTTATAGAGGCTGTAGGCGTTGAGAATGTTCCGCTTATATATTCAACAGTAACCAACAATTCCGTATGCGGACAGGCCGTATCTATGGGCAATATCAGAGAAGTTTCAAAGATTGCTCATAAGTACAATATACCATTTGTTATGGACGGCGCAAGATGGGCTGAAAACTGCTACTTTATCAAGATGAATGAAGAGGGCTACAGAGATAAGTCGATCTGTGAGATTGCAAAAGAGATGTTCTCTTACTTTGATGTTGTTTCAGCTTCACTTAAGAAAAACGGACATGCGAATATGGGCGGAGTTTTGGCTCCGTGACAAGGGTCTGTTCTGCAGAAGTTCTCCGAGTTTAACGAGGACGGCAGCGTAAAGACTGATATCTGACATCTTTTGAAGGTTCGTCAGATATCGGCTTACGGTAATGATTCTTACGGCGGTATGTCCGGACATGATATCATGGCGCTTTTGTCAAGGAATGATAGGGAAGAGGATTTGATTATCAGGATGAGAGAGGAGACAGTGCGCCAGTATTTGGCGGACGGATCTTACAGCTAACGGTGTACTCGCAGTACAGCCGGCCGGCGGACATGGAGTATACATTGATGTTGATAAGTTCTTTGGCTATAAGAGAGGACATGAAAGCTTTGCAGGTCAGGCACCTCACTTGAGATGATTCATCGTTACGGTATACGTTGTTCAGAGCTTGGAGATTTTTTCAATGGAGTATGATCTTAAGTCTCCTGAGCAGCAAAAAGAGGTATGTAATCGTTGTTCGTTTGGCTATCAACAGAAGCCAGTTCAGCAAACAGCATATGGACTATATAATCGCAGCATTGACACAGCTTTTACAAGGATAGAGATACTATCCCGAATCTTAAGATTACATCTGGTCACACACTGCCGATGAGACATTTCCACGCTTGGGCAGAGCCTATGTCTCCGATCTCAAGGAAGAGATGTGATGAGGAAAACTACAAATATTGGGAAAATAAATAAGATATAAAGCGGTCCGGCTGATGCGGTCGGGCTATCCAATAAGGGGGACTTGTTTTAACAAGATGGAGGAAGTTTATGGGTTTGATAATACACCTCAAAGCAGGATGGTTTTAAACCTCACAAATAGGGTTTATTATAGCATGTGTAGGCTCGGTCGTAGGTATGGGAAATCTGTGGAGATTTCCAAAAGCTGGTGTCAGCCTGGGGGATGACTTTTTCTGATTCCTTACTATATTTGTTATATTGATAGGAAGTACAGGTGTTGTTGAGGAAATCGCGCTAGGAAGGAGCACAGGTAAAGGTCCTATAGGAGCCTTCGGTGCAGCTATGGCACATGCAGGTAAGAGTAGAAAAGCAGGTGAGAGCATCGGCATCATACCTACTTTAGGTTCTTTGGCACTTGCTATCGGATATTCATGTGTAGTCGGATGGATATTCAAATATGTTGTAATGGCATTTACAGGTAAGGTGTTTGCACGGGTCACAAATATGGATGTCATAGGAACTACCTTCGGTACACAGCAGTGCCTTTCGGCAATAATATGTGGACAGTAATTGCACTTATTGTCAAACTTTGCAAATTATGGCATTCGGAGTTGCTGACGGTATTGAGAAAGCAAATAAGTTTATGATGCCTCTGCTTTTTGTAATGATGATAGGTCTGGCCGTTTACATAGGTATACAGCCGGGAGCGGTTGACGGATGTAAGCATATCTTTACCGTAAATCCTGAAGGATTAAAGGATATCAGACTTTTGGATATTTGCACTGGACAGGCGTTCTTCTCACTGTCTATAGCCGGAAACGGTACGGTTATTTACGGTTCTTACTGAGTAAGAAAGAGGACGTACCTTTTCGGCAATGAATATAGCTATATTTGATACCTGTGCGGCCTCTGGCAGCGCTTTGTTATTATACCGGCTATGGCTACATCAGGTGCGGAGCTTAGTGAAGGCGGTCCGAGCTCATGTTTATCTACCCTTGTAAATATCATGAATCAGATGCCGGGCGGAATGATAGTCGGAATAGTATCTTTGTATGTGTTACATTTGCAGGACCTCAGTTCTTTTGGTTAACTTATATGAGGCGCCTGTAGCCACTTTGCAGCAGCGAGTTTAGCTTGGCAGATTGCAGTCTGTAGGTATTATAGGAGTAATCGGAGTTGTTGTTGCAATACTTATACAGGAATTGTTTCAAACTGATGGATGCGCATCAATATATATCTCGCCTGATAGGTGCGGTACTTGCTTCAGTTATGTTGTTCTCTTGTATTCGGAAAGAAGTATACAATGGAAGCTGTAAATACCGGTGCAAAGAAGCCGAAGGGAGAGACATGGTTCTTCCTTGGAAAGTATGTATATCAGGACTTGCATTACTGGCACTATATAGCTGGCGCATTCTACGGCGGAATCGGTTGATTTTATTCATATTTTATAAAACTCAACTCAAAAAGTTAGAGCTTTTATGCAAATGGAAAAAGTTGTTGACAAATCCTATACATAGAATATAGTAGTATTAGAGATTAGCACTCTCGCATAAGTGAGTGCTAACAAATAAAGAAGGGAGGAGTGAATGGATTCAGATGACAGGAAAGCGATTATTTTAAAAAGCTATCATAAAGAACTATATGGAAACCGGGGAGCCGGTCGGTTCAAGAACTATTTCAAAGCTCCTGAATTAAACTTAAGTTCCGCTACTATAAGAAATGAGATGAGTGACCTGAAGAGATGGGCTATATCTTACAGCCGCATACTTCGGCAGGACGAATTCCTTCAGATAAGGGATATGATTTTATGTAGATGAGATCTTGAGAGAAAAGGAGATAGAGACTGAGGAGTTCAAGGATCTGATGTTCAAAAAGGTGACAGATTGAAAAACGTCTTAAAGAAGTTGGCAAAGACACTGCAAGAGATACCAATTATGCCGCAATGATATCAGGACCTACTATCCACTCAAACAAAGTGGAAGTTTTTGCAGCTCTCAAAGATGGACAGATTTAAGCTTCTGCTGGTTACGGTAGCTGAAGCTGAAATATTATCAATAATAAGATAATAGATATCTGACAGTGAAATATCGGACAGGAGATTTAAATTTGAATCTTCTTATAAATACTCAAACGGACTTACTGTAGAAGAGATAAGCTTAAGCATTGCGAACAAGTTACGAACGGATGCCGGAGTTTTACGGAGATATAGCGATAAGGTTTTCACGAGAGGTTGCGGCGGTGTTTGAAAGCGCTACTGACAATCTGGAGATATATGCATGGTACGACAAATATTTGTCATCCTGAAATATCTGACAGAGAAAAGGCAAATCAGCTCGTGGATGCCTTTTGAGGAAAAGGATAAGCTGAAGGAGATGCTTGCAAAAGGTCAGACGATGACAAGGATGGTATCAAAGCTTTATATAGGAAACGAGGTACTCTGTTTCAGATATGAGAGATCTTTCAGTAGTTACAGCCAATTATGAAATAGGCGAAGGACTTAGAGGCACTATCGGTATAGTAGGACCGAAGAGAATGGACTATGAAAAGGTACTGAAGACTGTAAAGACTGTAATGGCATCTTTGGATGAGCAGTTTAAAAATGATGAATAAGGAGAGGGCTGTGGAAGAAAAAGATTTTAAAAGAGAACAGGAAGAAAACAAGGAAGTTTTAGAGGGCGAAGAAGCAAGGAAGTTTCTGAAGCCGACGAAACTCCTGAGGAAGTGGCGGCAAAGGCTGCAGTTATGGAAGCTGGAAGCCCGTGAGGCTTTCAGTGATGAAAATCTTGAAGAAAAGCAAGATAAAAAGATATTGCCATTGCGGATTTGACGGACAGACTCAAAAAGAAGCATGGCGGAGTTTGATAATTTCAGAAAGCGAAGGAGAAGGAAAAGCGACCATGTTTGATATGGGTGCAAGAAGTATTGCGGAAAAGATTTTGCCGGTAGTTGACAATTTCGAACGTGCAATGGTGGCGGCACCTAAGGAAGGAGACGGTAAAGCGTTCGCTGACGGAATTACAATGATATACAATCAGTTAAAAAGACTTTTGAGGATTTGGGAGTAAAACCTATTGATTGTGTAGGTTAGTAGATTTGACCCTGAACTTTCACAATGCGGTGATGCATATGAAGATGAAAGTCTGGTGAGAATGTGGTTGCAGAGGAACTTTTAAAGGGATATATGTATAAGGACTCTGTTCTTAGACATAGTATGGTAAAGGTTGCCAACTGTTGACAATATATTTCACACTGTAAAAGGTGTTAAATATTTTTATATAGATTAAATATTTGATTATTGGAGTGAAATTATAATGAGCAAGATTATTGGTATAGATTTAGGTACAACAAACAGCTGTGTAGCAGTTATGGAGGGTGGAAAGCCTGTAGTTATTCGGAACTCTGAAGGTTCAAGAACAAATACCTTCAGTAGTAGCATTTACAAAGACAGGTGAGACTTATAGGTGAGCCTGCAGCGTCAGGCGGTTACAAATGCCGACAGAACAATCTCTTCAATCAAGAGACATATGGGTACTAGATTATATGTAACTATCGACGGTAAGTCATATACACCAGCAGGAGATTTCAGTAATGATTCTTCAAAAGCTAAGGTTGATGCTGAGAGCCACTTGGGTGAGAAGGTTACAGAGGCCGTTATCACAGTTCCGGCATACTTTAACGATGCACAGCGTCAGGCAAACAAAGGATGCAGGTAAGATCGTAAGGTCTTGATGTAAAGAGAATTATCAACGAGCCTACAGCTGCAGCACTTGCATACGGTCTTTGACAACGATGCCGAGCAAAAAGATTATGGTATACGACCTTGGCGGCGGGTACATCTCGATGTTTCAATCATTGAGATCGGTGACGCAGTTAGGAAGTTTTGGCTACAAACGGTGATACACATCTTGGCGGTGACGACTTTCGATAACAAGATTACAGACTGGCTTGTAAGCGAGCTTTAAGAAGGCTGAGGTGTAGACCTTTCAACCGATAAGATGGCACTTCAGAGATTGAAAGAAGCTGCAGAGAAGGCTAAAAAGGAGCTTTTCAAACATCAACAACTCACAAATATCAACCTGCCTTTCATCACAGCAACAGCTGAGGGACCCAAGCACTCTTGATATGACTCTTACAAGAGCTAAGTTTGATGAGCTACTCATGACCTTATCGAAAGAACTGCAGTTCCTGTACAGAACGCACTTAAGGATGAGGTATCACAGCAAGCGAGCTTGTAAAGTATTGCTTTGTAGGTGGTTCTACAAGAATGATCAATGCACAGGAGAAGGTAAAGAGCTGGCAGGTAAGGAGCCTCTAAAGAGCATCAACCCTGATGAGGGTGTTGCAATCGGTGCAAGTATTCAGGGCGGTAAGCTAAACAATGAAGATGGTGCAGGAGATGTATTACTCCCTTGATGTTACTCCGCTTTTCACTTTCAATCGGAGACAATGGGCGGTATAGCTAAAAGCTTATTGAGAGAAATACTACAATACCTACAAAGAAGAGCCAGATATTCTCTACAGCTGCAGATAATCAGTGGTTGTTGATATCCACGTGTACAGGGTGAGAGACAGTTTTGCAAGAGACAACAAGACCTCGGTCAGTTCAGACTCTGACGGAATCCTTCCTGCAAAGAGAGGTGCTCCACAGATCGAAGTTACATTTGATATAGATGCAAACGGTATCGTTAATGTTTCAAAGCAAGGACCCTCGAATAGGTAAGGAGCAGCATATCACAATCACATCAGGTTCAAATATGTCTGAGAGTGATATAGATAAGGCTGCAAAGGAAGCTGCAGAGTTTGAGGCTCAGGATAAGAAGAGAAAAGAAGGTATCGATGCAAGAAACGAAGCCGACTCGATGGTATTCCAGACAGAGAATGCACTTAAGGAAGTGGGAGACAGCTTAGATGCCGGGAGACAAGGCTGCAGTTGAGGCAGATCTTAATACACTTTATGAAGCTATAAACAGAGCACCTGATCGATGCAATGACTGAAGATCAGGTAAATGATATCAAGGCAGGCAAGGAAAAGCTTATGGAAAGCGCCTCAGAAGTTGTTTGCAAAGGTATATGAGAAGTCGGGGAGCACAGGGAGCAACAGGTGCCGAAAGGTGCACAGGCAGGCGGTGAGGCAACAGGGCTCATCAAGTGATGACGACGTTATAGATGCTGATTACGAAAAGAGGTATAATAAGGAGAGCAAAGGATGGCAGAGAGCAAAAGAGATTACTATGAAGCACTTGGCGTTGACAAAAACGCCGATGACTCTGCAATAGCATATAGAGCGCTGGTAAAGAAGTATCATCTGGATGTAAACTCGGACAATCCCGAAGCTGAGAAAAAGTTCAAGGAAGCCGGTGAAGCGTATGCTGTACTAAGCGATCCTGAAAAGAGAAGACAGTATGACCCAATCCGGCTCGCGCTGCTCGACGGTGGAGCAGGTGCGGGAGCCGGCGGTTTTGGCGGATTCGGAGGCTTCTGAGGCTCGGACTTTAGCGGTGACGATATCTTCGGAGACTTGTTTGGAGGAATGTTCGTGGCGGCGGTGCAGGCAGAGCCACAAGAAATGGACCTATGAAGGGTGCCAATGTCAAAGTGCTAAGGCTTACATTTGAAGAGGCTGCTCGGATGTAAGAGAGATGTTACCGTCAACTACAAGGACGAATGCGCTACCTGTCACGGAAGCGGTGCCAAGGCAGGTACTTCACCTACGACATGTCCGAAGTGTAACGGTAAGGGACAGATAAGATATTCGCAGCAGACAATATTCGGAACTATGCAGAATGTAAAGACCTGTCCTGACTGCGGCGGCAGCGGAAAGATTATAAAGGATAAATGTCCTGACTGTCACGGAAACGGTTATATTCAGATCCAAGAAGAAATGAGGTAAATATACCGGCAGGTGTTGACAACGGTATGTCTGTAAGAGTTGCAGGCGGAGGTGAGCCGAGTAAACGGCGGACCTAGAGGAGATTTGTTGTAGAGGTCATTGTAAGTCCCTCATCCTATATTCTGGGCGTCAGGATACAAATATATATTCCACAGTGCCGATAAGCTTTGCAAAGCTGCACTGGCGGCAGTATCAGAGTAAAGACTGTGGACGGTGATGTGGACGTATCTATTAAAGCAGGTACACAGACAGACAGCAGAGTCAGATTAAAGGGCAAGGGTGTCCCTTCTCTCAGAAATAAGAATGTACGAGGTGACCACTATATTACATTGGTGTATCTGCACCCTACAAAGCTTACAAAAGAGCAGAAGGCCGCACTTGAGGCTTTTTGATGCTACAATGAATAAATAATATTTTATAAAACATTTATTGTTTTTGACGATTCGGAAGTCACGGGATTATAACTCGTGGCTTCTTTTTACGTTCGTATTTGACGTATATGACAGCTGTGAAGTATAATCAAGGTCAGAATAAAGCTAATAAACGAGGTATTTATGGGAAAGATCAAAGTTGAAAGATGTGATATAGAAGGACTCTGTGTGATAACTCCTACAGTAGTTTAAGGATGACAGAGGTTACTTTGTAGAGACATATAATAAAAATGATTTTACAGAGGTAGGTCTTGACATGGAGTTTGTACAGGACAATCAGTCAAAGTCATCAAAGGGAGTACTGAGAGGCTTTGCATTTTCAAAAAGGAACATCCGCAGGGTAAACTTGTAAGAGTTCTAAGCGGTGAGGTATACGATGTGGCTGTGGGACTTAAGAAAAAGACTCAAAGACGTACGGCAAGTATTTCGGTGTAGTACTTTTCAGACGAGAACAAGAAGCAGTTTTATATACCTAAGGGATTGGTACACGGATTTGTAGTACTTTCAGATGAGGCGGTATTTGCATATAAGGTACCGACTTCTACCATCCCAATGACGAGGGCGGACTTAAGTATGACGACCCTGATATAGGTATAGATTGGCCGATAGAAGGACTTAATCTAATCATGTCTGAGAAGGATACAAAGTGGAAAGGACTGAAGGAGACATTCAAGTTCTAATAAAATAACGAATGGAAACGGATATGAATATAATATCGCTTATACGAGAAATATTAAAATCAAGAACATCATATGGGATTTGGCAAAGGCCGATTTTAGGAAGCGCTTTTGTCGGGTCCTATTTTTAGCGTGGCATGGATGTTTGCAGCCGGTGGTAACGGTACTATATACTTTTTGATTTTTCCAAATGGGATTTAAAAAGTGTACCGCCCGTGCTGGGAGTGCCTTATGATAGTATGGGTTTGTACCGGGAATCGTACCTTGGTTTTTTTCTTTGCGGAGTCACTTAACTTAGGGTACTTCGGTACTTTCGAATACAATTATCTGGTAAAAAAGTAGTATTTAATGTGTCGATACTGCCTGTAATTAAGGTGATTTCAGCTCTGATAGTACATGGAATCTTCGTGGTGATAATGCTTGTAATGACATTGGCATTTGGCAGACCACCCGATGGCAAGCTGGATAGGAACAATATACCACAGCTTCTGCCTTTTCAGTATTTGCACTTGCACATTATATATATAACCCAGCAAATCAATGTATTTTTAAGGATATGGCACAGATAGTGAGTATCGCGCTGCAGTTTGCATGTGGATGACACCTATCATGTGGGAACCCTACAATGTTCAGTTATTTTTCCGCAAAAAGTGGAGACGATAATGAAGCTGAATCCTGTGTACTATGTGGTAGTGGATTACAGAGACAGTATCCTGAGAGGAAACTACTTTTTTGAAAGACCGGGACTTACACTATATTTTTGGGTGGTCACCATAGTACTTTTATTTATCGGACTTAGACTTTTCAATAAGTTAAGACCGCATTTTTCAGATGTATTATAAGGAGAACTATGCAGAGCAACTTAGCAATAAAATGTCTGTGATGTAACAAAGATTTACAGACTGTATGATAAGCCCATAGACAGGTTAAAAGGAAAGTATTTCCTCACATATAAAAATATCATAAGGAATTTTTGCCCTGGATAAAATATCCTTTGTGTGGAGAAGGGTTCTACGGTGGGCATTATCGGAACAAACGGTTCGGGAAAGTCCACCATACTGAAGATAATAACAGGTGTGTTAAATCCCACTACAGGAAGTGTGGAAGTGGACGGCAATATATCCGCACTTCTTGAGCTTGGTGCAGGTTTTAACATGGACTACACAGGTATTGAAAAACATATACATGAACGGTACCATGATGGGATTTTTCAAAGGCGCAGATGGATGAAAAAGCTTGATGAGATACTTTGAGTTTGCGGATATAGGCGATTTTGTATATCAGCCTGTAAAGACCTATTCATCAGGTATGTTTGTGCGACTTGCCTTTGCACTTGCAATCAATGTGGAGCCTGAAATATTGATAGTGGATGAGGCGCTTTCCGTAGGCGATGTTTTCTTCCAGGCCAAGTGTTACAGGAGAATGGAAGAGATAAGAAAGACAGGTACAACCATACTTATGGTAACCCATGATATGGGAAGTGTAATAAAATACTGCGATAAGGTAATACTTCTTAATAAGGGAAAATTCCTTGCAGAGGGACCTGCCGGAGAGATGGTAGATTTGTATAAGAAGATACTGGCAGGAAGAATGGATGACCTTGAAGCGGACCTTGCAAAGAGACTTGACAGTAATTTTGCGGATATGATGGAATTAAACAATGACATCAACAAGACACATGTAAAAAGAACATGACGGACTTATGAAGGAAAAGATGTCAATCAATCCGAATAAGACAGAGTACGGTGACGGCAGGGCGGAAATTTATGACCTTGGAATATTGGACTCAAAGGGTGAGCTTACCAACCTTTTACTAAAAGGCGAGGAGTTTACAATCAGAGAGAAGATAAAGTTTAATGCAAATATCGAGTCACCAATATTCACATTTACCATCAAGGATAAAAAGGGTACAGAACTTACAGGAACCAATACCATGTTTGAAGGTGTGGAGGTAAAACCTGTAAAGCCCGGCGATGATGCGGTGGTGGAGTTTAAGCAGAAGATGACCTTGCAGGGCGGGGAGTATCTTCTAAGTCATGAGCTGCACCGGATTTGAGAACGGTACACATGTGGTTTATCACAGATTATATGATGTGACATTCATTACAGTTATCTCAAACAAGAACACTGTAGGTGTATATGATATGGAGTCGAAAGTAAAAGCTTACTCAAAATAGCAAAATAACGGGAGAGAAAATGGGTCTTTTAGAACTTGCAAAAAAGTATGGAAAAGATGAATACGGGCTTTTGAAGGAAAAATCCCGGTCTTTGTAACTTGTCGTTTTTTTCTCATCTTTGGCACTTGGAAATACTGAGTGGATTAGTATAAAGGAAGAACATTGTTTCTGGGAAGTCAGGTAGCCGTACTTGATGATTTGATAAAAAGTCAAAAAGTATACGTATATGAAGAGGAACCTGAGAAACTTGAAAAGTATAAAAGCTGTTTTTGAAAGCAATATAGAGTATATAAAGCTTTTTGAAAAACATAGATTTTAATGAGTTTGATACTGTAATTGCCTGGCAGTGATATGGTATCTAAGCTTATGAGCGTGAAAAAACCTGATAAAAAGATTGTGCTGATATTTGATAACAGATATGGATTTAATTATTTTGAAGACGAGTTTGGCGATAAGAATACACTAAGTGTAAAAGATGTAAGAAATTGGATAGGCAAGAGCGATACATATTATCCGTATCCTAATTACAGATATGTATACAAGCTCTTTTCAGATAAGGAAATGCCTAGTGGCGGTGAACTCTCACAGATAAAGGCATATGATTATCCTAAGTTTGCACTTAAGGATATCGGAGACAGATTTTGTGAAGCGGCAAAGTCAAATGATTTTGACAGCTTTGCAAACTCATATGTCATAGTATCAGGCGGAGATGAAGAGAGCATCTATATAAAATACAACAGAACCAGACTTTTAAAATATCAGATAAAGACTGAAATAAGGCGCAAAGATAACAAGAAGTATGTTGTAAAAATCCGCGCTGAAAAAGGACGGTATTCCGCATATCTTAGGTATGTATGATAAGTCAAAAGCTCATCAAAAATGACAATGTAAATGTACTTAAGGGAGTATTTAAAAATGCCGGAGATAAGCTTTTGCTTTTATTGAGGGAAAGTCTTTAAGTGCTGTATGTGAAGAGTGTATTGAGTATAGCCTTGATAAATTTATTGAGAAGATTTGTGAGTATATTGATAAGATAATAGATAAGAATGCGCTGAACCTTGATGCGATATTTGACAACTTTTATCTTTGAAGGTGACAAAACTGACCGCTATTGACTGTGAGTGGGTATATGACAGTTCAATGGATTTTATAAATGACAGAAAGACCTTTATAAAATATCGTGCATTGCATAACTTCTATCAGAATAATGCAGAGAAGATTAAGGATAAGTTTGGCTTAAGTGAAGAAGAGTTTCTTTCAAAGTTTGAGATAGATGATATGGACGGGCTTGACTTTATCGAAAGGCAGTTCCAAGAGTATATACACGGAGATTATCAGGAAGTTTACCTTGATAACTACTTTGTAGAGACTGTAAGTCGTGATACCCTTTGAATGAGGGACTGATAGCTCTAAAGGAGCTGCCGTATGCAAAAGAATAAGATAAGAGAGCTTGATGCGATAAATCAGGACAGAGAACTGGCTATAAAAGAGATGACAAGGCTTAGAACTCTGACAGATAATCATGTCAATAATCTGGGTATAATCATAGACAACTTAAGACATGAGAATGAAGAACTTGAAAAGACTCTGAATGTATATAACGGCAACCTCTCTATACCGTTTAGAATCAGAAGAAAGCTTAGTACCATCTACAACAAAAAAAGTATCCTAAGGGAAGTGTTGAGAGAAAGAAGTTAAACTACAGGATAATGAGTATTACATCACCCTATAAAATATTTCAAGTTGACACATTCCGCTGAAGGCAAGAATCTTATTGAGGGAGAATTTAAGATAGGTGATATATACAGAGAAAAAGGGCAAGCTTTAATTTCCCATAGTGGAAAACCCGAAGGTAAGTATTATTATACCCTGTATACAATCAGATACATTATACCTATGCCTGTCTGGTATCACTACTTGAAAATACTGATGAATACAGCTATGAAGTGATAATTGCGGATGATGTTTCAACCGATGCGACAAGTGAAATAGACAAGTTTGTATCGGGACTTGTGATTGCAAGAAATGAAACCAATCAGGGCTTTTTGAAAAATTGTAACAATGCCGCGAAAAAGGCAAGGGGAGAGTACATCTTTTTCTTAAACAATGATACTACAGTGGAAAAGAACTGGCTTCCTCCGCTTATAAAGTTACTTGAGTCAGATAAGAGCATAGGTATGGTAGGCTCCAAGCTTGTATACCCTGACGGCAGACTTCAGGAGGCGGGAGGAATCATATGGAGTGACGGCAGCGGATGGAACTACGGCAGGTGTGACGACCCGAATAAGCCTGAGTATAACTATGTAAGAGATGTGGACTATATCTCAGGTGCCGCGATAATGCTTAGCAGAAAACTTTGGGAAGAGATAGGCGGATTTGATACAAGATATGCGCCTGCCTACTGTGAGGATTCGGACCTTGCCTTTGAGGTAAGAAAGAGAAACTTACGAGTGGTATATCAGCCGCTCAGTGTAGTAATTCACTTTGAGGGTGTATCAAACGGTACCGATGTCAACGGTACGGGACTTAAGAGATATCAGGTGGAGAACAACAAAAAGCTTCAGGAAAAGTGGAGTGAGGAGTTCAAAAATCAGTATGACAATGTGGGTGTGCCGAATGCCTTCAGAGCCAGAGAAAGAAGCAGGGGCAAAAAGGTTATTCTGTTTGTGGATCACTATGTGCCTACATTTGATAAGGATGCAGGCTCAAAGACTACGTTCCAATATGTAAAGATGTTCATCGAAAGAGGATATGTAGTGAAGTTCTTACCTGACAATTTCGCAAAGTCCGAGCCGTATACCACAATATTGGAGCAGATGGGAGTTGAGGTACTTTACGGCAATGAGATGAGAACAAATATATTTGAGTGGATTGAAAACAATCAGTCAAATATTGATATTGCTTACCTCAACAGACCTCATATCGCTACAAAGTATATCGACTTTATAAGGGAAAAGACAAATATCAAAGTTATATACTACGGACATGATTTGCATTTCCTTCGTGAGAGGCGTGAGTATGAGCTTACCGGGGATGTGGAGAAGAAGAATGCAAGTGCATACTGGAAGAGTATGGAACTTGACCTTATGAGAAAGGCAAGCATAAGCTACTATCCGTCAAATGTTGAGGTGGACTACATACATACCTTTGACAAGAAGATAAACGCCAAGGCAATCACCGCTTACGTTTTTTGATAAGTTTATGGATATAGATTACAATCCGGATATCAGAGAGGGTGTACTGTTTGTCGGAGGATTTTCACATCCGCCGAATGCCGATGCCTGAAAGTACTTTCTTGAGAGTATGTGGGATGAAATATACGCACAGATAGAAGCGCCGTTTTATATAGTCGGCTCCAATGCTACAGATGAGATCAAAGCAATGCACAATGAGGCAAAGGGCATCATCTTCAAAGGCTTTGTCAGTGAAGAGGAGTTAAAGGAGCTGTACACCAAGGTAAGACTTGTGGTGGTACCTCTAAGGTACGGAGCGGGAGTCAAGGGTAAGGTAATAGAGGCTTTCTACTACGGTGACCCGGTGATCACAACAAGTGTAGGCGCGGAGGGAATAGATAACTCATATAATCAGATGCTGATAGCGGATGAGCCTGATGAGTTTATAACAAAATGTGTCGCGCTCTATACCAATAAGGAAGCTCTAAAGAATATGTACATGGAAGCGACAGAGTATGTGAAGAACAGACACAGCATAGATGCGGTGTGGAAGATAATTAAAGAGGATTTTTTAGGAATATTAGGGGTGATTATGGAAAAAGAATTTTTATGCAAGAGTTTTTGAAGAAGTTCTTAGGTTGACAAACGATGGGTTTATTGTGGTAGATGATAAAGCTGTGGTTATAGATATCAATGACAGTTATTCTTCGTTTTTAGGAAGAAAAAAGAAGATATTGTAGGAAATCCTATTACAGATTTTTATTCCGAATAGTAAAATGGCTGATATTATGAAAAAAATGAATATAAAGAAGAGTTGGTTTTACATAAATATCAGCCGGGTTATAAAGGACTCTGCAAATGATTTTGTCTTGGTTAGTCGAACATATGTTAAAAGATTCCGGAGGAAATATAATTGAGGCGTGGCACAGGTACATTTTTCGAGAACAAGCGGTAAGTACGGCACGAAGAATGATAAAAGAGTATAATGAATTGGAGTTTCTAAGAGAGCAGTATAAACTGTTGAGCGATTCTCAACCCGGATTAAAGGATATAATAGGTAAAAAGTGATATTATTTTAAATAAGAAGAGAGAAGCTATGCAGGCAGCTAAAACAAATTTCCCGGTACTGATTACAGGAGAAAGTGGAACAGGAAAAGAAGTTTTTGCAAGAATAATACACTATTCCGGACATAGGAGAAGTCGACCGTTCGTAGGAGTCAACTGTGCGGCAATACCGAGTGAATTATTGGAGTCAGAGTTGTTTGGTTATGAAGAAGGTGCATTTACAGGTGCGAAAAAAGGAGGCAAGAAGGGAAAGTTTATACAGGCTGACGGTGGAACTATATTTTTAGATGAAATAGGTGATATGCCACTGTTAATGCAAGCTAAAAATTCTAAGAATTTTGCAGGAAAAGGAAGTTGACACTATAGGTGGGAGTGCGCCAATACCTGTAGACGTTAGAATAATATCTGCTACCAGAAGAAATCTTGAACAAATGGTTGAGGATGGGACATTTAGAGAAGATCTGTATTATAGGCTAAATGTAATTAACTTACATTTACCTCCGTTGCGCAGCCGAGTAGAAGATATACCTCCACTGGTACAATATTTTATAGATAAGCTCAATGAAGAGTATAAATTAAATGTTGAGATAGACAAGGAAGTTATAGAGGCTTTTTGCAAATATAGTTGGAATGGTAATGTAAGAGAACTTGAAAATGTTATAAAAGGTGCATATGCCGTATGTGACGGACTGGAAATTATATCTACAGACTTACCTGCCAAGTTTGGAATGGTTGTAACCGATAAATTGAATGTAGATAAAAAGATATCGTTTGGTAGTAGTGAAAAATATTGATGCTTTTAAATATTGTAGAAGAAGTACACTCTATAGGAAGTATGAAAAATATTTAGCAGAAAAAGAAAGAGATATAGTATTATCTACGTATGAAAGGTTTAGAAGTGTACGCAAGGCGGCAGAGTATTTGGGTATGAGCATGCCTCACATACGCCAGAAAATTACAATTTTACAGAGATTGAGTTTAAAAGATATGAAATAATAATTTTACTGTATCATTTTTAAAAACGCTCCATATTTGAGAGTTTTAAAAATGATACGGTATTTTGTTATGATAATATGCACAATAATTACATAGCTAAAACAATGGATATCAATAAAATAATTGTGCAATATTTTTGAGATAAATTAGCATGAAAAATTGCAATATATAAGTATAGAATGATGATCCGGATATCATTAAAAAGTTTTAATACTATAATTATTGCAATGTTGTGAGTATGGTTAAAGAGACATTGGAAATGGAGGTACAGTATGAATTTTATTGAAGCTGCAAGTAATACAGAGTATGTCAAGGGAATTATTGACGGGAGAATTGCTATATTGACAATGAACAGACCTAAGGCATTAAATGCATTAAATGATCAAACTTTAGATGAGTTGGAATTACTGTTTGATGCTATTGAAGAAGATGCCGAAGCATTGGGAGTTATCATTACAGGAGAAGGTAGGGCATTTGTTGCAGGAGCTGATATTTCTCAAATGTCGGGATATGGTGTAAAAGAGGGAAGACTTTATTCTGATAGGGCGCAGAAATTATTTAATAAAATAGAAAGCTTGGAAAAACCTGTTATTGCTGCAGTGAACGGGTTTGCTCTTGGTGGCGGATGTGAACTTGCAATGAGTTGTGATATAAGAATTGCATCTAATAAAGCGGTATTTGGACAGCCTGAGGCAAATTTGGGATTGATACCATGCTTTTGGAGGTACTCAGAGATTACCGAGATTGGTTGGTATAGGAATAGCAAAAGAGCTTATCTACACTTGCAGGCAGGTTAAGGCGGATGAAGCTGTAAGTATAGGATTGGCAAAACAAAATTGTTGACGAAACAAAAACTTATGGATGAGGCAAAGGATATGATGAAAATGATTTTTAAGCAGATCATCCTCTAGCAATAAGTTATTGCAAGACTGCTATAAATCGTGGATCCGATACAGATATTAGAAACGGACTTGAAATAGAAAAAGAATGTTGGGCAGTTGTGTTCGGTACGGAAGATAAAAAGGAAGGAATTGAGGCATTTCTTGAGAAAAGAGCGCCACAGTTTCCGAGTAAAATGTAATAAGTGATAAAAGGAGCTGGAAATGGATACGATTGGAATTATTGGAATAGTATTAGCGTTTATACTACTGACTTTTCCTAATTATGAAGGGTTTTGAATATATTTTTTGACAGTATTTATTACAACGCTTGTTGTAGCGGTAACAACACAGATGCCCATATATGAAGCTTATAAAACCAAATTTTATGGGTGGATTTAGCGGGTTCTTTCAAAACTATTTTTTGTTGTTCCTCACAGGAACATTGCTGGCTAAGGCTATGGACGTTACAGGAGCCGCAAAAGTCAATAGCTATGACTATAATAAAGTTCATGGGAAAAGACTTGGCATTTATATCTGTACCTATTGCATGTGGAGTTTTTGGCATATGGTGGAGTTACTGTACATGTGTGTGCATTTTGTGTATTTTCTATAGCATTGCAGGTATTTAAGGCCGCTGATATACCGAGAAGATGTATACCTGGTGCATTATGTTTCGGTTGTTCAACATTTGCAATGATTTCACCCGGAGCTGTACAAATTCATAATGCAGTGCCGTCAAATAATCTAGGAACACCATATACTGCAGGGTTCGTAAATGGTTGGATATCATGCATATTTATGCTTGTCGTAGGTTTGATATGGCTAAAGGCCTATATAAAAAGGTGAAAGATAGAGGAGAACACTTTTGCGGCAATAGATGGGGATGATGTATCTGATAATGACGATCAGAAATTACCTCATCCGCTGGTTGCTATATTACCGTTAGTTGTGACTATTATTCTTGTTAATTTAAAAAATAGTGATGGGGCTGCTATTGTACCGGTTGAGGTAGCTGTTTTTGCAGGTACTGTTTCAGCAATTGTAGTGATGTTCAAACATGTTAAAAAGGTATTCTTAGTAAAACTTTTTACAGACGGTATTCAGATGTGCCTTTCAGCAGTAACTGCTACAAGCGCAGTTGTTGGTTTTGGAGCTGTTGTTTCACATTCTAAGCAATTTTCAATTATAACAAATGCAATGATAAATATACCGGGTCCAAAGCTGTTGTCTCTTTTTAATAGGAACGACGGTTATAGCAGGGAATTTGCGGTAGTGCTTCAGGTGGACTGGGAATAGCTGTTCCTATACTTGGTCCTGTATATACATCATTGGGTATACAAGCATCAGCAGTGCATAGAGTTATGGCTTTGTCATCATCCGCATTGGATTCATTACCACATAATGGGTATATAGTAACAGTAACCAATGGACTTTGTAGAGAAACACATAAAGCTTCATATGGACTTACATTCAGGCTTACTGTTATAGTCCCGTTTATCGGTTCGTTACTTGGAGTATTATTATTTACACTATTCCCTAATTTACCTTAGGAACAAATTTATAGAGTAAGTAGTTGTAAAAATTATTATATTAAACAGAAAGGGGTACAGGAGATGTTTAAACCGTTAGAAGGAGTAAAGGTAGTAGATTTAACTTATTTTATAGCAGGACCGGGTGCTGCAAAAATACTGCAGATTGGGGTGCAGATGTTATAAAGGTAGAGCCTGTATTTGGTGATCCGGGTAGGACAACAGGTAAACCCTATGAGTATGCCGACAGAAGATAATTGTAATGTATTATATAATATATACAATGGAAACAAGAGAGGTTTGGCATTAAACTTAAAGTCTGAAGAAGGTAAGGAGATTTTAGAAAAATTTTAGAAAAAAATCAGATGTTTTTGTATCGAGCTATCGTACCGGAGCGTTTAAAAAGATTGGGAGCTTGATTATGAGTCTTTACATGCCAGGCACCCTCATATAGTGTGGGGTCAAATAAACGGGTATGGAGATTTTGGACCCTATTAAAGATAACCCGGGATTTGATACTGCAGCATTCTGGGCCAGAAGTGGAGCCATGATGGATTTAGTAGAAAAGGACACATCACCGGTCAATCCGCTGATTGGATTCGGAGATGCAACAACATCTTGCTCTTTGGCAGGAGGTATATGTGCGGATTATACAATAAGATAAAGACGGAGAAGGCTGCAAGGTTATGGTGTCCCTATTTAGTCAGGCTATATGGAGCGCAAGTGCAGGTATAGCTTCTACACAATATGGAGATATATATCCAGAGACCAGGTTGAATCCGGGAACTCCTGTTATGAATACCTATAGAAGTGCTGACAATATATGGTTTTATATGAGTATATTAGAACCTGAACGATATAATCCTAAATTGTTAAAACGTCTGGGATTAGATGGTTTTGCTGGATAATCCTTCCCTATAGCGGTACCGAGATGTAGAGAAAATGCTGTTGAAATGACAAAAGTATTATCTGAAGAGTTTGCCAAAGTATAGTTATAAAGATATTGATTTAATGCTGGCGAGAAGAGGATATAGCGCATGAAAGGGTTCAAAGTTTGAAGGATATAGCAAATGATCCGCAGGCAAACGAAAATCTTTTGTTGCACCTGTTAAAGAGTGGGATGGTACAGAAACAAAGCTTTCTATGACACCGGTCAGGTTTACAAAAAATGAGCCCGGAAGCATCGAAGATATCGCACCTACAATCGAAAGGACAGCACCCTAGGATAGGAATGCATACAGTTGAAATCCTTAAGGAGCTTGGATATAGTGATGAGTATATAGAAGAATGTATTAAGTCAGGAGCTGTTGCAACAGATAAAAGGCTAAAAATTCATGGCACAAAAAGGTATTTATTAAAAAGTCTAAAATATCATAGGGAGAATAAAAATATGTACAGTTTTGAATTAACAGATTATCAAAAGGAAATTAGAGATAGAGCAAGACGTTTTGCGCAAGAAGAATTACTAAAGGATGTACTTGATCGTGATAGAACTGAAAAGTATGATATGAATTTAATTAAAAAAACTCGGGGACGTGGGTTTGATAGGGTTTACAATTTGATAAAAAGTATGGTGGACATGGTGATGATTATTTAGCATTTTTATTAGTGGTTGAAGAGCTAAGTAAAAGTAGATTCGGCATTTGGTATTTCTTATGCTATTTCATCAACATTTACAACAGGTATTGATTCCTTTGAAACGAAGAACAAAAATGCATTGTATGCCAAGACTATTTTCAGGAGATGCTATTGGATGCTTTGCTTTAACAGAGCCGGATGCCGGATCAGATGCAGGGTCGGCAAAGACAGAGGCAATTAGAAGTGGTGATAAATTTATTTTAAACGGAAAAAAACATTATATCACAAATAGTGCTGTTGCCGATTATTGTATGCTTATTGCAAATACAGACTTATCAAAGGGCTCAAAGGGACTGACAGCATTTTTAGTAGACCTTAAAGAAACACCGGGTATAAGTATAGGACATATAGAAAATAAATGTGGTATTTGTTCAGCAAAAGTTGCGAGAAGTAAATATTGATAATGCAATAATACCTGCAAGTGCAATGATAGGTGAGGAAGGTAAAGGATTCAGATACGCGCTAAGTGCATTAAATGCGGGAAGATTGGGTGTTGCAGCTCAAGGATTAGGACTTGCTCAGGGAGCTTTTGATATATGTAAAGAATACATGAAGGAAAGAGTGCAATTTGGTAAACCTATTTATAAAAATCAGTATATTGCATTTTAAAATGGCTGACATACAAACAGAAAATTGATATGTGTAGACTGCTATTATACAAAGGAGCTTGGGAACAACAGCAGGGAATGGATTTCGCCGTATCAGCTTGTAAAGCAAAATTGGCTTGTTCAAATTTGGCAATGAAAGTTACTACAGAGTGCATCCAAAATATGGGTGGAGCAGGATATATGCGTGAAAATCATGTAGAAAGGATGTTCCGTGATGCTAAAGATAACTCAAGTATATGAGGGAACTAATGAGATTCAAAAGATTGATTATTAGTGGAGCAATATTTTGGATAAAAATAAATGTCTAAGCGGAAATCTCTACAACAGCAGATATTAGTATATCTGTTGGTAGAGGAATAAGGGATATCAGCTATTTTAATAAAAATATTAAAAACTTGCAGACATATTAAAATGCTCAGGTTGTTGGAACGAGGCCTATATTGGATTTGGGATGGATTTCGAGAGATAGAGAAGCGGGGCTAAACGGGTTAAAAATAGCACCTGAAAATATGTATTACTTTTTGGTGTATCAGGAGCCAACTCCATACAATGGGACTTCGGGGTTCGAATCTTATAATCTCAGTAAATAATGATAAGAAAGCAAATATATTTAATATAGCTGATTATTGTGTGATAAAAAGATGTTAAGAGTGTTATAGACAAGTTATGTATAGATATATCAAAGAAAAGGCTTAAAAATACATCTGATGTAGTATCCTTTTTACTAGGGTATTTTTGATGAATATAAAAATAAATGAGATATAGGTACGAATATCAATATCGGTGATTAAAAGCTCCAACTTTATCGAAGAGATTATTTCAGATAAAGTTGGAGTTTTTGATGCTGATATATATCAGTATAGTTTTTCGTATGCGACAATCAGAAATAGAGAGTTGGTCACGGTACTGAGCTACAGTTCTTCGAGATATAGTTATTCCTTGTGAATGCAATATCTCGGATAGTTTTTTGATCACTGAAAGGCTTATTTTTTTGTTTTCTGTATCAATTATATTTTTAATCATAGACTTTATACTGCTTATGGTTGCATTATCATCTTGATTTGTTGTATAGCTGCTTTTTGATATCCCAGTGGAAATACACCATGACAGCATTGCAGATATTTTTCCGCTGATGGTTCTGCTGACAGTAGATTCTGCTTATACCTATAGTTTTAGATGCATCTTTCATTTTTACATGGTCTTTAAATATTCTTTTCCAAGTAGGAAAAATTCTTTTGTGATTCTAAAAATATATTCGGCAAGTTTCAATAAAGTAGTATTTCTTTTAGTTATATTATCTTTAAGAATATTGATTTCATTAATTCTATGAGAAATATAATTTAAAAAGTTGTTGGTCGGAGGCGTTATTTTTATATATTTTATGTAATCATAATTTATATTTAGTTGAAAAAGATCATTTGTGACAATATCAAAAATGATCTTTAAATTTTACTATAGTTATATCCGGTATAATATATTTTAAGGTTTGCCTTTTCACTAAAAGCCTTAGTGATGGTCTGGGGATTAAGTTTTAAAATATTTTCTTTAGCTTTAATAACATTGTCAATATCGGTATTTAGCAATTTTGAAATCTTTTCTAAGATCATTTTTGTATGAGTAAATCCAAATGGTTATTTATGATAACCTTCTCAATTGCATAGGTACTCTCCTCATTCAATTGGAGTTGCAGACATTCAGATAAATCTTTAGCACAAACACCTTTGGGATCCAGTTTTTCATTATGTCAAGACAATTATTTAAAACAGATTTATCGATATTAAAGATACCGGATAGTTCACTTATTCCACCGGGGAAATATCCGTTTTATCTCAACTGTTTGCAATATAAAAAATATTTCATGTTGTTCATTCGTATAATTTCCACCCAGAAGCTGAGATAGAAGATTTTTCATAAAGTGTTTCTTCATGTGGCAGGGAAAGATTTTCAAAACTATCATACTCACCAGTACCGGAGTAATTAAAAGTTTCATAGTTTATGACAGAAAGATTATTTAATTCATCAATTTGTACATTAGAAATGCTATCTTTATATTACTACATATATCAATAAACAGGGTTATCAAGAGAGAACTGTTCAATATAGTCAGTCAACTCTGATGATTCATCTGCAATATATTTATGTAGTGTAACATTTTTTGTGTATTTTTCTGTGTCATATTTTTGTTTTTAAATTTATGCTCCATATTGAAGTACTCCTGTATATTTACTATAAACTAAATAATTATATTAGATATATTATAACATAAAATTAGTTATATTTGTTTATCCTAAAAATAATAAAAATCCTTATAGATGTTGACATAACGTAATTTAATACAAGAAAAAATTTTTGAAAAATTTCTTTTGAGTATTTTACTAAAAGTATAAATGCACAAAATATAAATAAAAAAATATGCAAAGAAGAGAAAATATTTTTATATATTGACAAAATATAATTAAAGTATAAAATAAAATTACAAATATTAAACATTAGAGGAATTTTTATAAAATATAATTACATATTTGAAATAAAAATTTCTCGAAAGTAGGGGAAATATGAAATTGAGTAAAATTGTAAAAAGCAGGTATCGTTGCAATGCTGGCAGGTACTATGTTGATGAGTTTAGCGGGGTGTGGAATAGTGGGACCGCTAACAGTGATAAATCAACTGAGGCCACACAGGAAAGAGTCATCGGCCGGAGAAAGTAAAAAGACTGAGGGTGTAACTATAAAAATTCCAACAATGGTGGGGTGGAGAATTGCCGGATGGATATTTACAGAAAAATATGTGACGATTATGAGGCGGCTACAGGTAATAAGGTAGAATTGCTTACTGCGCCTTTGGGCTGATACTAAGACAGCGATAACAGCGGGAGCAACAAACGGTACAATTGCAGATGTGCTAAGTATAGATGGAGCGTGGCTGGCAGAATTTGCAGATATGGGGATTTTAACAGATCTTTCTACTGTGGGTGTGAAGCTTGATCTTGCAAGTGATGTTTGGAAAGTAAAAGACACTGATTATGTAGTACCGATATTAAACTTTGCATATCCTATGTATGCCAATATGGATATATTGGAAAAGTCGGGAGTTGAGGAAGATACCTACAACATGGACTGAACTTGAGCAGGCTTGTGAAAAAGATAAAAAGCGGCAGGTTATTCAGCTTTTGCCTTTAAACTTAGGAACTACTAACGCAAAATGGAATACAGAATGTATTTATGGGTACAGGTTGGGCATCAGGAATAACGTTAAAAGATAAAGATGGAAAATATGTAACTAAGGATAATAAGGAGCTTGCTGATTTAGCGGAAAATGTATAAGAAATTATATGATTCAGGGAGTATTGTATCCGGGAATGAGTACATTAGAAGAAGCGAAATGACCAGTAATTTTGCGGCAGGAAATTGTGCATTTACTGTGGCATCAGCTGCAACTATGAGTCAGTTTGAGAAGTTAAATTTCAAAGCAGCTACTATACCTGTAAAAGATGGATATACAGACAAAAGTGGTATTTGCTATGCAAGCTGGGCCGTCGGAATTTCTAGAATCATGTAAAAACAAAAGAGGCGGCAGCAGAATTCATAAATTTTTTTACTTGGTGGAAAAAGATGGTAAAGACGGATCTGCTTCTGCCGGATTAGCTTCAACAATGTCAGCATTTCCAAACAGTAAAGGTTGCTACACCGGATTATAGTTCAGCACCAAAACAGTTCCAAAGAGTATTATGAAGAATATAAGAAAAACTATGTAATAAATGAGTTTATAGGGTTGGCAAATGCTTCAGATGTTATGACATCAATGACAAAATGACTTTAGTAATGTATCTTGAAGGTGATATGGAAGTTAATAAGATGCTTGAAAATTGGCAAAAATTATTTAGATAATGCCGGTAAATGATGAGTGTATTATGCCAAAAGATATAGGAATATTTACACTTTCATTTAATATAAAAAAATAGTTATTGATAAAGTTGTTACGTGAGGGGATTGTTTTGAATTTACTGACGGAAAAGAAGTCTGCACCATATAGATATTTGTTACCGACAGTGGTATTGACGATTATATTTATGGTTATACCCAATTTTTATGGTAATTACATATTCATTTGCAGACAAGGCAGTTGTATCTAAGAATCCTCTTTTGTGGGATTGAATAATTATTTTAAGCTTTTTTAAAGATGTCGTTTATTGGAAGTCTGTATATAATACTTTTTATATTTGTAACTGTAAGCGTTGTTGCGCATTTGGTGATTGGAATGTTATTTGCAATGTTGTTGAATTCAAAGTATTTTTAGTACAAGGACAAAGACAATTGCACGAGTTATATACATATTACCATGGGTTTTTACCGCTTCTGTTGTTGCTATACTTTGGAAGTTAATGTTGCAGCCGTCCGGAATTGTAAACTATATATTATCGTTGTTTCACATGTACATAGAGATACTGGAATGGCTATAGTGACAGAACTATTGCGTTATCGGTTATATGTTTTATAAATATTTGGTGTGGATATCCGTTTTATATGATTAGTATTTTAGCAGGTCTGCAAGGTATTTCAGAAGATTTGTATGAGAGTGCCGCTATAGATGGAGCTAATGATTTAAGAGCATTTTTAATATTACAATACCACAGTTAAAAGCCTATCTTAATCAGTATTGCAATGTTGGATTTTATTTGGACTCTCCAAACATTTAATGTTATATGGATGCTTACAGGAGGAGGTCCGGTTAATAGCACACAAACTTTAAGTATTTATATATACAAACTGGCGTTCCAAAAGGTGGATTACAGTATGGCTGCGACAGCTGCTACAGTTCTTTTATTGGTTTGTATTATTGTGGCGGTGTTCTATGTAAAGCAACAGAAGAAAGTGAGAGGATAGTAATGGTAGGAGGCAACAAGGGAATAAAGAAGATAATATCTACAATATTGTTAATATTGGGAGCTTTATTTTGCATCATTTCCTATTCTTTTTGGATGATATGCTCATCATTAAAAGATAATGCTATGATTTTTCTTGGCCACCAAGATTTGTAGATGAATCATTTAGTCTAAAGTCATATATTGCAGTTATAAGTGACGGTACAAAGGTAAGGTTTTTTATAAATAGTTATATTGTTTCAATTTGTGTAGTTATTGCGACACTGTTAATCGGTATATTGGCAGCATATGCATTTAGTAGATTTGATTTTTCCGCAAAGGGATTTTTAAATTCGATAATAATAAGTGTGCAGGCAATTCCCGCCAATTGTTTTATTGATTCCGTATATGGATTGATTGTTTCAATGAAGCTGTTTAATTCTTACATGGCATTGATATTGACATATCTAATTATGACATTACCATATTGTATTTTTGATGATGACAGGATATTTTTAACACACTGTCAAGAGAGCTGGATGAAGCGGTAATGATTGATGGAGGCTCCAGGTGGAAAGCTTTGTGGTATATACTTGTTCCAATAGCATTGCAAAGTATGGGTATCGGTTGGAATGTATACATTTATGCAAGCTTGGAATGAATATTTATTTGCATTGGCATTGACACAGACAACTGATATGAGAACGGTACCTATAGGTATAAATTTACTTATGGGGCAAATATGCATATGATTGGAGTCAAATGATGGCTATGAGTGTTTTAGGCTCCATTCCTGTTTTGATATTATTTGTATTCTTTCAGAAATATTTTATTGCAGGAATGTCATCAGGTGGGGTTAAAGGTTGAAATAAAAATAGAAAAAGAGGAAGATATGATATTAAATATGAAGGATTTGCTTGAAGTGGCAAAGAATAAAGGATTTGCTGTTCCAGCATTTAACATTAGTGATTATAGTATGTTTAACGGGATTATGGAAATATGTGAAGAAGAAAATGCACCTGTCATTATTGCAATACATCCGGATGAGTTAAGGCATATTACATCGGAAATGGTAAAAGGGATACGAGAGAGGATAATATATTCTAAAATACCTGCTGTAATACATTTGGATCATGGAGCTTCTATTGATCAAATTATGAAAGCGATACAAGCCGGATTTACATCGGTAATGATAGACGGGATCATTGTTGAAATATGAGGATAATGTCAGCATATGTAAAAAGGTATGTGAATTAGCTCATTCAGTAAAAGTGTCTGTTGAGGGTGAACTTGGAACTATAGGTAATACTGATTCTGTAGAGACTACCGCACCTGAAGATATTTTTATACAAATCCGGATCAAGCGTATGATTTTTCACAAAGGACAAAGATAGATTGTTTGGCTATTGCCATAGGAACTTGTCATGGATATATCCTAAAGATAAGATACCTGAATTAAGAATAGATATATTGGATGAAATAAAGAAAAGAGTATCTATCCCATTGGTACTGCACGGTGGTTCATCAAATAAAGATAGCGAGATTGAAAAAGCTGTAGAGCATGGGGTAAACAAGATAAATATATCAAGTGATATTAAAGTAGCATATTATAACAGGATGAGAGAGGTTTTTAAAAGATAAGTCACTGAGAGAGCCAAATGTGATACAGCCACCTTGGTGTAGAGGAAATGAAGAAGGTTGCACTACATAAGATAAAAACTGTTTAGGGCAGATAACATGGCAAGTTTTTTATTAAATATAAATATTAAGAGGGATAGCTTGAATGAATGAAAAATTGCTATGGGATTTCATACTTGTGTAGATTATGAATTATTTTTGGGATACTTCTGTAGTTGAAGAGCAGATTAAAAAGATTAGATATTCATGATAATGAGTTAAAGTTAGATATAGACATTTTATCTGAGAGAGATATATGGCTTGTAAGTCTTGCACACCTTAAAGAAGGTATAGGATGAAGTAATACCAAAAACAGAGACGCAAAGTAAGAGTTTCGCAAAACACTTTGGGTATAAAATCACATTAGGTGGAACGGCAACAAGAGCTGCAATTGCTATTTCACGTCTGAGTTATCCAAGTTTGATACAAACAAGTTGTTATAATGAATATGTAAGAAAACTGTTGCCGGATTGTATCAGAGCAATACCGGGAGTAAAGGATAAAGAGATCGTGTATCCACACATAGTTTTACAGTGTGCAGGTGGTGTGAAAATAAAAGCAAATGATATTGACTTTACAACACCCAAAGAAAATCGAATATTGATTTCATATGATGAAGACAGTTTAAACTTGGCTGTTCTTGAAGATGAATTCGGAAATGAAATAAGAGAGTGTGAAGTGTTCTTGTTGGGTTCTTTTACAGAGATATTGGATTTTGACATATTGAAAGACAGGATAAAAAAGACTTATAAAGTTTTATCATACCTTCCGGACAAAGCGATTGTGGTAATGGAAGATGGCTGTTATACAAAAGAAGAATTTAGAAAATATATTCATAGCAGTTTGTCGGATAGAATAGATATTTTAAGTATGAATGAAGATGAACTTCAGAAATATATCGGTCGTAGGATAGACATCATGGACGTAGACGATGTAATGAATGAGATTAAGTATGTTTATAATCAAGTTGGTGTCAAGAATATAGTCGTTCACAGTTCTGCATGGGTTATTGCATATGGTCAAAGTGCGAAAAATTTACGTCCGGCACTGGATAGCGGGATTACGATGTCAGCTACAAGATTCAGAAAAAGGTGATGATTATAATATAGATGATTATATGCACACAAAAAGTATAAGTAATAAGATTGAAAGCGAAGAGTTTCTGTAAAAGATAGAACAAAAATATAGAGAAAATACTTGTTGTGTACCATGTAAAGATTTGAAAGTTTGTGAGTAAACCTACAGTTGTAGGTTTAGGAGATTCTTTTGCCGGTGGTCTGTTGCTTGGATTATTGTAAAAAGTTAGGTATAATAGAAAGTGTATTTAAAAATGTATGAAAAAACACATAACTTATTAAAAATTGCAAGGGAATGTAATACTGCAGTTATAGCCTTTATATGTATGGATTATGTAATGGCTCGTTCAGTTGTATATGCAGCGGAAAAACGAATACGCCTGCCATTATCATGTTATATCCCGAGCATGTAAGGGTACAGCATACAACAGGGCTCTTTAATTATGCAGCTATGGTAAAAGAGTTGGCGAATGAGGTCAGTGTTCCCATCGGACTGCATGCTGACCATGATTATATTTATGAGGCTGTCAAAAGATCGGTTGATGCAGGATTTGAGTCTATAATGATTGACGGTTCAATGTATTCGCTTGAAGAAAATATTGCGATTACAAAAAGATTGTAAGTAAAGTTCATGGTAGTCGGTGTATTTGTTGAAGGAGAAATAGGACATATCGGATTGGCTGAAACTTCAGATAATTATAAAGAAGATTTGTACACAAAAACCCGAAGCTGCAAAAAAAGTTTTGTGATGAAACAGGTGTTGATGCGCTGGCAATTTCAATAGGTAATGCTCATGGAGAATATAAAAAGTATACCAAGATTGGATATAGAGAGGCTTAAAAATACATGAGATAACTGATGTTCCTTTGGTACTTCATGGCGGAAGTGGAACTCGGATGATCAGTTGCTTTGTGGCATTTGCTAATGGAATAAATAAGTTTAATTTGGGGACTGAATTTTTTTGAAAAATATTATTCTGCAATAGAGGATTACATACAATATAGTAAGAATGATTCAAATCCGGTAAAAAGTTATTGAAATGCCGCAGTATGTTCAGTCGAAATTACAAACTTATTTAGAAGGTCGTCTAAGGACTTTGTGTAGATTTTAGTGCTGTATAAAGGAGATTAAATTTGGAGGTAAGTAATATAATAAATCGAGAAGTTCTTAGTGTTATGAGAGAACAGTATAAAAATTATCATTATCTGAACGTAAGATTGCGGACTTTATTGTAAAAGAATCCCATATAAAACGGTTGACTGTAAATGTTGCGGAACTTGCTAAACTTAGTGGAGTAAGTGATGCAACAGTTGTACGTATGTCTACCACATAGGGTATACGGGTTATTATCAATTTAGAATTACATTAGCCAGAGATATGGGGAAAAATCAATATGGTGATATAAAAACATCAAAACAGTACAGATGAGGTAGAGAATTTTTCACGAATATGCTGAAAAACATGATAGCTATCGGAAAGAGAATAGATATTGAAAGTATGCGTAGCTGTGTGAAATTGATAAGAAATTGTGGAACAGCACATGTGATTGCCGCTGGAAATACAATACCTTTGTCACAGTATATCGGTTTTAGATTGGGCAGAGTAGGAGTAAGATGCAGCTTCGGATTGCCGGCTGAGTATTATATGAATCATATAAATTTGGCGGAGCAAAATGATATCATAATAGCAATATCAAAAATCAGGGCTTCAAAAACCGGTATTGATGGGGATGGAACTGGCTAAAGATAAAGGACTGAAGACCATAGCGATAACAGCATATGAGGATTCGCCATTAGCTAAGATGTCAGATTATATATTACTTTCAAGAGGGAAAGATATTTCTTTTAATTATTATAAAGATTATGCTCATACTAATATGATGGCTACTATAGATGCTTTTGTTAGAGTTTTTGACAAATGAGGAATTTATAAAGAATAAGCAAGCAGATAGACCGGAGATGATATTATCTGAGTATAAGGTTTAATATAAAAAGTATACACATACCGTGATAAAAACGAGCTTAATTAAGTTTAGGCTCGTTTTTCTAAATAGTTTTTCAGTAAAGAGATCTTGTATTCAGTTCTTCATATTTATTTGATATATCGATACTATTGAATCTTTTGAATTGCATATAATATTCAGATAATTAAAATAATATATACAATTAAGACAGATATAAATATAAAATTGAGAAATAAATAAAAATAAAAATGCTGTTATAACATAAAAACTTTTAAAAAAATACTATTGACAAGAAGAAAAATCTGATATACTGTAGACATAAACAAAAGAGAATATATTCTTAGAAAGTTTGATGAACGCATCCACGAGGAGAAAGCAAACAGCAGATTTTGCTAAGTGGAAATTAAAATATAAGAGGAGGTACGGTCCAAAGAAAACATAAGTAATGATTAGACTTTGATCTAATCCGGAACCTATAAGAAGATTATTTAGATAATATATTATTGAAAAACTTTGAAAAGTTACTATCTGAAGAATCAGTTAGGGATAGTATTCGTATAAGTCTTATGACGAGAAAAGTGGGATTCGTACGAGAGATAGACCGTGTGAGATAGATTGATAACAACCATGTATTAGAAGTGAAAGGAAGCTTATAGGAGGATAAAATTAAAAACTGAATAGCAATAACTATACAGGATGTCTATAATTTTTTAAGGCATCAGATATAGAAATCCCGGTTTATTTAGAAAGAGAGGATTAATCCGTTGGAGCCAGGAATATGTTGAAGAGAGCATTGATGTGAAAGGTCGAGTGCTCTCTTCTTAATATTAATAAAAGAGATTATATGACATAATATTTATAAAAAGAGATCTGTGTAAAAAGCCTTATTTAAAGCTGAAGTTAGTATTTACTAACTAAAATCTATTTTTGCACAATTTAACCATTATATATTGCATATGTTTTATAATTGAATTTTCAAATAAACTATAAAAATTAGACTCTGATAAGATTTAATACAAATATTTTATGTAATTTTTTGCTTGTATAAAATTTATAAAGATTATGAATATATATAAAAACATAAATAAATACTTTATATTTTCGTGGTTATTCTGATAAAAAATATGTACAGATAAAGAGGTTATGTATATTAGCATACTGTCTTATATCAAATAGATTAGCAGGGAGAATATAATGAAGAAGCAGACAAAGCTGGCATTACTCATGAGGTGTTATGAGTGTTGCAGGTGCGATGACATCTTTGCCGCAACAGGTTGGCAACAGGAGAACGGTACTTGGGTATACTATGACAAAAACGAGGAGAAAGTATCACAGAAGTGGCAAAAATCAGGGGACTATTGGTATTATTTGGATGATTTGGGAGATATGGCAAAAGATTCTCTTATTGATGACAGGGAACGCTACATACTATGTGGATGCAAACGGCGTGATGGTAAGAAATCAGTGGGTTGGTGCCGAATACAAACGATTACGACAAGGATGAGCCTGATCAGTGGTGGTACTATTTCGGTGACAACGGAAAAAGCATATAAGAGAAATGAATCATCTTCAAGTGATGTTTCTCTAAAGGACCATCAACGGAAAGAAGTATGCTTTTGATGTTGACGGAAAGATGCTTTTCGGATGGGTATCACAGGGCGAGAGACTTACAGACCAGGATGCATGGAAGAATGCAAAGTATTACTTCGGTGATGCAAATGACGGTGCAATGACCACAGGTTGGAGAGAGATTATGGTTCATGATGACAATGCAAGAACCATGGAAGAACAACCGAATATTGATTACTGGGATACTGATCAGGTAAGATGGTTCTATTTCAATGCTTCAGGTAAGAAAGAGGTAAAGAGTCTCGGAAAAACCATCAACGGAAAGAAGTATGGATTTGACGAAGACGGTAGAATGATTGCAAGCTGGTATACGGAGGCTACTCCTTCTACATCAGTTCCGAAATCACAGAGAGCGGAGTACAGTGAGAGTTTTATGTACTTCTCTACACCTGAAGACGGTGCAAAGTCTACCAGGGGATGGTTCAAGGTTATTCCGGGATATTTCCTTAACAAGGGTAAATGGGAAGAGGGCGGAAGTGCATGGTACTATGCAGACGGTAAAGGTCATTTGATTGCAAATGAGATAAAAGACAATCAACGGAAAGAAGTATGCTTTTTGACGATAAGGGCGGAATGATGTCCGGTCTTGTATTACTTTGAGATGAAGCAGCTGCCAAGCGGAAAGTATTCTACTACAGAGTTTGTAGATAACCTCGGAAAGAGCAGTAAGAAGATTCCGTATGAGACTCAGGAGAATATCGAAGAGTCTATCGGTAAGATTCACTACAGTGAGTTTTTGTCAGGCAAGTATCGTATGATGTACTTTGGAGACGGCAAGGACGGTTCTCAAAAGTACGGCAAAGCAGAGCATAAAAGCTTGACGACGAGAACAGAACATTCTATTTCAAAGAGGCGGGATCTAACAGAGGTGCCGGATTTAACGGAATAAGAGATGATAAACTCTATATCGGAGGTCTTAATATAAAGGCCGATCAGTATGACAAGTATGAAGTTGTTGTAGTTGATAAGAGTAACGACAATCAGCTCGTATTTAAGGGAACAGTGGGAGAGCTGCTTAATATGCCTGGATATGTATCTTCTGTAGAAGAGACTGAGAAGAAGACTACATGGCATATCACAACACCGAATTTAAACTATCAGGTGAAGTTGTTAAGTAATGCCGGAGTCGTTCTAAAGAGCGGAACAAAGAGAGACGGCGAGGACTACAAGATCAGAGTAAACAACAAGGTGGTTACAACTGTTACACTTGAATAGAGAAAAATTATAAAGTGAATCATTTTTGAAATCTTAAAATAAAAAGGGGGCTTACACAAAGCGTGTAGCCCTTTTTTATTATGTCCCATTATTTCTTTGGTCTCTATTTCAAAGTTGCCGTCATCGTCTACATTCATCACCATATATGTAGGTATGTGGCCCGCCTGTCTCGGATAGCCGAGTGAACCCGGGTTTAGTACGGTCACTCCGTCTATAGTCTTTAGGTAAGGTCTGTGTGTGTGTCCGTACATTGCAAAAGTCACAACCTCTGGCGATGGCCTCGTCTTTGAGTATTGAGATGTCCATGCTTACGCCGTACTGGTGTCCGTGTACAAGGAGTGCCCTAGTGATTTTTATATTGATTTTCTTTTTCGGCAGGAAGCTGTGAAAAGAAATCATTGCTTTCTATACCATAAGGCATGCGCATGTAGGGTCAAGCATAAGGCTTATCTTGGTCTCGCTGCCTTCATAAATCACAAGATGGATGAACATGTCGAAAGGTTTTTCTATTGATATTACTTTTTAAAATGTCGTCAACTCTGTGTGTGTCACTAACAATCAATATTTTTCATAAAATTTCCCCCAGCTTTTGTTTCATTGCTGTAAGTGCCTTACCTCTGTGGCTTATCTTGTTCTTTTTCCTCAGGGCTTATCTCGGCACTTGTTTTTTTGATATTCAGGTAGGTAAAGTATAGGGTCATAGCCAAAGCCGTTAGAACCGGAAATTTGTGTGGCAATCAGACCTTCCATACTGCCTTCGCAAAAATAATGTAGTACCGTCTTCCAGTATAGCACAAATACAGGCTTTAAACCTTGCACTTCTTTCATTTCCCGAGGCATTTTTAATCTGTCTATTATATTTTGATTTTTTATAGTGTATGAGGTGTCCTCACCCATATATCTGGACGAGTATACTCCGGGCTCACCGCCGATATAATCCACTTCAAGTCCGGAGTCGTCGGACATTACTATACCGCCTGTAATGTCCCAAATGGCTTTTGCCTTTATATAAGCGTTTTCCTTAAATGTCGTTCCGGTCTCTTCGATATCGAGTGATACTCCGGCTTCTTTGGCGGAGATTATATCAAAGCCGGGTAAAATAGCTCTGATTTCTTCAAGTTTATGCTGATTTCCGGTTGCAAAAATAATCTTTTTCATATGCATTAAAACCTTTATTTTGTCTTCTTAGGCGGTCTTGGTCCCATATATTGATAAAATCTGGTTTGCAACATGCCGTTGTAAATCTTGCGATTTTTATCAGGCTCTCTGCCTATATACTTACAAGCATCGTCATATGAGGTTATAAGGTAAAGTGACCAGGAGTCAAGGTTTGCATACCTCTCTCCAGTGCCTTGTATATAGCAGGCAGATTTTCCCTTTTCTTCAAGTCTTTCACCGTAAAGGCGGATTTGTAATGATAAAACCGTATTTTTCGGGTGGGAGAGACTTGCAACGTCTCTGCACTGAAGGTGGAGCATATCTATGACTCCGGCTCTTGTGGCATTGCTTCTTGCAGCCTCTACAATGTTTTTATCAATATCATAGCCTTGAATATCAACATTGGTATCGATATCAACCATTTCACGTGCTTCCTCATAAGTATTATCCCAAACTTCCTTTGAAATAAGGTTTGACCACTTACGAACAAAATCCTCTTTTCAGCCCCCGGTGCGATAGTTTGCAGCCATCATGGCAGCCTCTATAACAAATGTACCACTTCCATGAACAGGTCTATTAGTATTCTGTCTTTTTCCACGTGTCAGCATAATGATGCAGCTGCAAAGAGTCTCTGTGATAGGTGCTTTTGCGAGTCATGGTTCAGTAGCCTCTTTTTTGAGTGACACTCCTGTGGTATCAAGTCCGACAGTAACAATATCTTTTGTTTATAGAAACGCGAAGCGGATATTCGGCTCCTGTCTCTTCAAACCAATCTTTTTTTGTAGATACGTTTCAGCCTGACTATAGCTACGATGGACTGGATATCTGAAGGTGAGAAGAGTTTGCTTTTTACTGAGGTGGCTTTGCTGACCCAGAACTTTCAGTCGACGGAATATATTCTTCCCAAGGGATATCTGCGACCGAGTCGAACAGCTCGCTAAAAGAGGTCGCCCTAAACTGTGCAACATTTATCATTACTCTTTCGGTAGTTCTAAGCCACATGTTGGCTCTTGCAACAGCTTCGTCATCTCCTTCAAAGTACACCCTTCCGTCCTCGACCTTTGTTATGTCATAGCTTCATATCTGATTTCTTTTTTCAGTACGGCTTCAAGTCCGAAGTGGCAGGGCGCGTACAACTCAAATATTTTTCTCAAGCTTTATCTCCTTTAATACATTGCCGTCAAAGTCATATATGGTAAAAATATCATCATCAAGTATTGCATAGGAGTTGGGATTTTGTTCCTTAGGCAGTGACGCGGATCCGGGATTTAATATATAAATATCTCCGGATGCTATCGGAAGATGTACATGTCCGTATATAGATGCGCTTCCTTTGGCAAGCTGTGGCAGATGATCCTGACCGTATATATGTCCGTGTGTTATGAAGAAATAGATATCATTAAATACACCTATACAGTAGTCGGATTGCATTGGAAAATCCAAGACCATCTGGTCAACTTCCGAATCACAGTTTCCTCTGACTGCGATGATATTATCTTTATATTCATTCAGCATTGCAAAGACTTCCTTAGGACAGTAATCTTTAGGCAAGTCATTTCTCGGGCCGTGGTACAATAAGTCTCCAAGCAGTACCAGTTTTGAGGCGTTGCTTTCTTTATATTTCTCAATAATTTTCTTTGTATAGAATGATGAGCCGTGAATATCGGATGCAAAAATATTTCATATTAGGATTCCTGTGCTCTGAACTCTATACTTTGTGTAGCGGCATCCATTGAATCTATTATTGCAAGTGATTCCAAATGGAAACCTAAGTTTCTGATGGCACGACCGCCGCTTTGGAAACCTTTTTCAATGGCAATACCGATGCCTTCCACACTTGCACCTGATTCATTGACAATTGAAATAAGTCCCTGCAGTGCACAGCCGTTTGCAAAAGGAAATCGTCAATGATAAGCACCCTGTCTTCGGACCTAAAAACTTCTTTGAAACGATAACCTGATTCTTGCACTTATGTGTGAAGCTTTCTACCTCTGCCGTATACATATCTCCGTCAATATTTATGGACTTTGACTTTTTGGCAAATACTACCGGTACGCCGAATTCAAGCGCGACTATGGCTGCGATGCCTATACCTGAGGACTCTATTGTCAAAATCTTGTTTATATTGTGTGACGCAAACTTTGACTTGAATTCCTTTGCCATCTCTAAAAAGAGTTGTACATCCATCTGATGGTTTAAAAAAGAATCCACTTTTACAACATTCACCCTTCGATAACACCATCTTTTTGATACGCTCTTCTAACAGTTTCATGAAAAATCCTCTCCTTTTGAAAACACATAGAGTGTTTATCGTGTAAGCATCAGCATCTCAAGTGCCAGCTTATCATTAATAATACCTTGTTTTTATAGCTTCTTCCAACTCGATTGCATTTTTTACATAGGACAAAAGCATAGCCATATCAAAACCTCTTGCTTGACGCATCAGATTTTTGACCACATATGGATTTAATTTCATATTTGAGATTATATCCTTTTCGTTAAAACCGGATGCTATCAATTCCTTGATTTGCAACAGTTGGTTAAACTGTCTTGTGATGAGAATCATTAGTTTTTCAGCGGAGGTTCCTTTAAAGCTACCAAATCTTCATATATATCCAATGCATCCTGTATCTTATTATTGGTAATGGATTTTACCAATTCAAAGATTTTGTTTGTCAGACTTATGCTTGTTATAGCTTTTATATCTTCCTCTTCTATAATATCTTTTGTCAAGAGTAAAGGAGATAAAGCTTGTCCAACTCGCTTTTCAGTCTTTCCATATCATTTCCCACTCTGGCAATGAACAGGTTCATATTTGAAACGGTGATTTTCTTGCCGGATTTATTTATGATATTTCCTGCCCAGTTTATCAGTTCATCATTGGTAGGGTGATTCAGTTCTGCAATGTATCCAAGCTCTTTTATTTTTTTGTACAGCTTGGAACGTTTATCTAAGTCATTCTCCACAAAAATGATTTTCGTGCTATCGGGCTTATCTGATATGTAGTTTAAAAACTTATCGTTGCCGGATTTGAACCACTGACTTCCTTCTATAAGAATACATCTGTATTGTAGAAAAACGGAAGTGTATTTGCAAATTCGATAACGGCATCTGCATCTGTTCCTTTTCCTTCAAAATAAGCAAAGTTCATTTGGTCTTCACCTACGATAGCTGCTTTAAGTCTTTTTTTGTAGCTGTTCTTTAAAAATTCATCATCACCTGATAGTACATAAATGCCTTTGAATGTGGAAGTTTTCAAATCATTATTTAATACTTTCATGTGCAAGATTATAACATGAAAGGATGAAAGCCTCCAGTATAAATAGGGAGTATTTCAGGAAAAATACAGTTTGGAATCTGTTTGAAAAATATTAAAAAGGTGTTGACAGAGTGTGAGATAAAGTGTATATTATACCCACTGCCTCTGAGGCAGACAAATTTTTAAAAACAAAAACAAAACTTTTTGAAATATATAATTAAAAAAAGTTGTTGACAAAGTTTTAAGAGTTTGGTAATATATAAAAGTTACTTATGAAAAGCAAAAACTTGAACAGCTTGGGTTGATGTCAAGGACAGTGCTTAAGTGAAATGAGTTTATGCTTTGCAACAATGAACCATGATAATTTAAGATTAAACAGTACACACAACCCTGAAAATTTTGCATATTTTTGTTAACGAGAGCAAGTGTGCGAAGCTCAAGTTTAGAAAAATAGTACACCTCGTCGAGCAAAGCGAGACGAGTGGTGCTACCTTTAAAAATATGATGAAGTTTCAGAAAAACAACGTTTAGATTCGAACAAATTTAAAACCTTTTAAAAACAGTAGATCTGTGAAAACAGATGCAAGCTAGCGAGAAGGCTAGATTAAACTTTTATATGAGAGTTTGATCCTGGCTCAGGATGAACGCTGGCGGCGTGCTTAACACATGCAAGTCGAACGAAGCTGCTTAAAAGAAGTTTTCGGATGGAATTTAGGTAGACTTAGTGGCGGACGGGTGAGTAACGCGTGGATAACCCTGCCTTATACAGGGGATAACGGAGAGAAATTTCCGCTAAGACCGCATAAGACCACAGCACCGCATGGTGCAGGGTAAAAATATTTATAGGTATAAGATGGATCCGCGTCCGATTAGCTAGTTGGTGAGGTAGAGGGCTCACCAAGGCGACGATCGGTAGCCGGCCTGAGAGGGTGAACGGCCACATTGGGACTGAGACACGGCCCAAACTCCTACGGGAGGCAGCAGTGGGGAATATTGGACAATGGGGAAACCCTGATCCAGCGACGCCGCGTGAGTGAAGAAGTATTTCGGTATGTAAAGCTCTATCAGCAGGGAAGAAAATGACGGTACCTGACTAGAAGCCCCGGCTAACTACGTGCCAGCAGCCGCGGTAATACGTAGGGGGCAAGCGTTATCCGGATTTACTGGGTGTAAAGGGAGCGCAGACGGCAATGCAAGTCTGAAGTGAAAGGCGTGGGCTCAACCCATGAACTGCTTTGGAAACTGTATAGCTTGAGTGTCGGAGGGTAAGCGGAATTCCTAGTGTAGCGGTGAAATGCGTAGATATTAGGAGGAACACCGGAGGCGAAGGCGGCTTACTGGACGACAACTGACGTTGAGGCTCGAAGGCGTGGGGAGCAAACAGGATTAGATACCCTGGTAGTCCACGCAGTAAACGATGAATACTTGGTGTCGGGGAGGTAAAACTCTTCGGTGCCGCAAGCTAACGCATTAAGTATTCCACCTGGGGAGTACGTTCGCAAGAATGAAACTCAAAAGGAATTGACGGGGACCCGCACAAGCGGTGGAGCATGTGGTTTAATTCGAAGCAACGCGAAGAACCTCACCAAATCTTGACATACTCTTGAATAGTTTTGTAATGAGACTAGACCTTCGGGACAAGGGATACAGGTGGTGCATGGTTGTCGTCAGCTCGTGTCGTGAGATGTTGGGTTAAGTCCCGCAACGAGCGCAACCCTTGTCGTCAGTAGCCAGCAGTAAGATGGGCACTCTGACGAGACAGCCGGAGATAATCCGGAGGAAGGTGGGGATGACGTCAAATCATCATGCCCTTATGATTTGGGCTACACACGTGCTACAATGGCGTAAACAAAGTGAAGCAAAGCCGCGAGGCCAAGCAAATCACAAAAATAACGTCTCAGTTCGGATTGTAGTCTGCAACTCGACTATATGAAGCTGGAATCGCTAGTAATCGCAGATCAGAATGCTGCGGTGAATACGTTCCCGGGTCTTGTACACACCGCCCGTCACACCATGGGAGTCATCAATGCCCGAAGTCAGTGACCTAACCGAAAGGAAGGAGCTGCCGAAGGCAGGGAGGATAACTGGGGTGAAGTCGTAACAAGGTAGCCGTATCGGAAGGTGCGGCTGGATCACCTCCTTTCTAAGGAAAAAGTAGGGGTTGTGAGTACTGTTTAGTACTAAATTAGATTGGTACTGCTAAAACTTAGCGGTGTCGATGCGCCCGGGGGACACACCCGTTCCCATTCCGAACACGATGGTTAAGACCCGGTCGGCCGATGGTACTATACTGGAGACGGTATGGGAGAGTAGGTGGATGCCGCTACATATTTTCTTAATGAGAACGAGCAAAGCGAAGTTCGAATTTAGAAAAATAGCACACCTTACGTAGCGTAGCGAAGCAATGGTGTTACCATAAGTGGAGACTACATCAGATATTCCTTTGGAAAGGATGAAAGATGTTGAAGTTCGAATCTTTAAGTCTCATTTGCAGAGAAGTTCTCTGCATGATGTACCTATGAAAAACTGCATACCAAACGAGAAATTATATAAATATTTTATAATTAGACATCCGAGGTATTAATTGCTGTAAGTAATTAATATTTTAATAACAAAAATAAATTTTTAAACATAGTGTATGATACACGCTAGTGTCATACAAAACACTAAATCTAAAAGATTTAAGAGGTTAAACATAAAGAGCGTAGGGTGGATGCCTAGGCACTGACAGCCGAAGAAAGACGTGACAAGCTGCGAAAAGCTGCGGGAGAAGCACATATTCAGTGATCCGCAGATGTCTGAATGGGAAACCCACTTGGAAGAACTCCAAGTATCTGTACGCCAATACATAACGTACAGAGGGGAACCCGGTGAACTGAAACATCTAAGTAGCCGGAGGAAAAGAAAACAACAGTGATTGCGAAAGTAGCGGCGGGCGAAATCGTAAGAGCCCAAACCGTGGTGCGTGCACTGCGGGGTAGAGGACTGCAATACGAGTAAGATATATTACCTGAACCGTTTTGGAAAAGCGGGCCAAAGAGCGTGAGAGCCGTGTAAGGGAAAATGTATTGAATCCAGCAGTATCCGAGTACACGAGACACGAGAAACCTTGTGGGAAGCAGGGGGGACCACCCCCCAAGGCTAAATACTAGTCAGTGACCGATAGCGTATAGTACTGTGAAGGAAAGGTGAAAAGAACCCCGGGAGGGGAGTGAAAAAGAACCTGAAACCCTATGTTTACAAACTGTGGAACACCGAAAGGTGAACCGCGTACTTTTTGTAGAACGGTCCGGCGAGTTACATGTACAGGCGAGGTTAAGTATTAAAGATACGGAGCCGAAGGGAAACCAAGTCTTAATAGGGCGATTAAGTCAGTATGTGTAGACCCGAAACCGGTGATCTATCCATGTCCAGGTTGAAGTTCGCGTAAAAGTGAATGGAGGACCGAACGCACATCCGTTGAAAAGGGTGGCGATGAGGTGTGGATAGGGAGAAATTCCAATCGAACCCGGAGATAGCTGGTTCTCCTCGAAATAGTTTTAGGACTAGCCTCGTTATTAGTCTACCGGAGGTAGAGCACTGAATTTTTGCGGGGCGTCAAAAGCCTACCAAGAGATATCAAACTCCGAATGCCGGCTAGATGATTGACGGGAGTCCGACTGCACGAGATAAGTTGGGCAGTCAAAAGGGAAAGAGCAGACCTACGGCTAAGGTCCCAAAGTGTGTGTTAAGTGGAAAAGGATGTAGGGATTTCGAAGACAGCTAGGATGTTGGCTTAGAGCAGCCATACATTAAAAAGAGTGCGTAACAGCTCACTAGTCGAGAGGTCCTGCGCCGAAAAATGTCCGAGGCTAAACACAACACCGAAGCCTGAGAATGTAGTAATACATTGGTAGAGAGCATTCTTAGAAGCGTAGAAGCCATACCGAAAGGAATGGTGGAGTAATAAGAAGAGAATGCCGGAATGAGTAGGAGAGAAGAGGTGAGAATCCTCTTGGCCGAATATCTAAGGTTTTCCTGAGTAAAGCTGATCTACTCAGGGTAAGTCAGGGGCCTAAGGCAAGGTCGAAAGACGTAGTCGATGGATAACAGGTACAGATTCCTGTACTACATATAATCAGAACTGTGGGGACACGGAGACTAGAAAACCGAACCCGGGAGGACAAAAACTGAGGGCAAGCAGTACCTGTATGGGAGGAAAAACCACCATACAAGGGGAAAGTGCGTGATGCGTACCGAAAATTAGTAGGGAAGTCGGTTAGGGGCCGTCAAGAAAAAGCCGCTATAGTGTTATATGTACCCGTACCGCAAACCGACACAGGTAGATGAGGAGAGAATCCTAAGGCCGGCGGGAGAAGCATTGTTAAGGAACTCAGCAAAATGACCCCGTAACTTCGGGAGAAGGGTGCCACTGGAAACAGTGGTCGCAGAAAAAGAGGCTCAAGCAACTGTTTAGCAAAAACACAGGTCTATGCGAAACCGCAAGGTGAAGTATATGGGCTGACGCCTGCCCAGTGCCGGAAGGTTAAGAGGAGAAGTCAGGAAACGAAGCTTTGAATTGAAGCCCCGGTAAACGGCGGCCGTAACTATAACGGTCCTACAGGTAGCGAAATTCTTGTCGGGTAAGTTCCGACCCGCACGAAAAGGCGTAATGATTTGAGCGCTGTCTCAACAATGCACCCGGTGAAATTGAGTACCAGTGAAGATGCTGGTTACCCGCGCCAGGACGGAAAGACCCCATGGAGCTTTACTCCAGTTTGGTACTGGGATTCGGTAATACTCGTACAGGATAGGTGGGAGACATTGAAGCATGGACGCCAGTTTATGCAGAGTCGCCGTTGGGATACCACCCTGTATTGCTGGATTTCTAACCTGCGGCCGTTATCCGGCCGGGGACAATGCCAGACGGGGAGTTTGACTGAGGGCGGTCGCCTCCGAAAAGAGTATCGAGGCGCTCGAAGGTTCCTCAGAATGGTCGGAAACCATTCAAAGAGTGCAAAGGCAGAAGGGAGCTTTGACTGCGACACCGACGGGTGGAGCAGGTACGAAAAGTAGGACTTAGTGATCCGGTGGCATAAAGTGGGATTGCCATCGCTCAACGGATAAAAAGCTACCCTGGGGATAACAGGCTTATCACTCCCAAGAGTTCACATCGACGGAGTGGTTTGGCACCTCGATGTCGGCTCATCGCATCCTGGGGCTGTAGCAGGTCCCAAGGGTTGGGCTGTTCGCCCATTAAAGCGGTACGCGAGCTGGGTTCAGAACGTCGTGAGACAGTTCGGTCCCTATCCGGCGTGGGCGTAAGATATTTGAGAGGAGCCGTCCTCAGTACGAGAGGACCGGGACGGACTGACCGCTGGTGTACCTGTTGGAGAGTGACTCCATGGCAGGGGTAGCTATGTCGGGAAGGGATAAACGCTGAAGGCATCTAAGCGTGAAGCCCCCTCAAGATGGGATATCTCATGTGAAAACAGTAAGACCCCTTGAAGACTACGAGGTAGATAGGGGCCAAGATGTAGAGTGCAGTAATGTACTGGAGTTGATGGTTACTAATAGGTCGAGGGTTTAACCAAAAAGATAGGAAAATTTATAATAGCTCGGAACTTGGTAGGCAGTTTTGAAGCGTACATATTTTCTTAGTGAGTACGAGGCGTAGTGAAGTACGAACTTGAAAAATATGCACTATGAACTTACGTAGTAAGTTCACAGTATTTCCTTTACAAGTATTTATTATATTGATATAATAGCTGTGTGCGCGGAGTGGCTCAAGTGGAGTACGACGCTGCAAAGGTCGGGGTCGCAGAGTTCGAGTCCCGTCTCGCGCTCTTTTTATTTTTAGAAGTCTTGTTTTACAAGGCTTTTTGTTTTGCAAGGCACTTCTTCTACAAGGTTGATTCATTAGTGGAATATAAGACTCTCTATGTTTTTGTAATCAGGATTCAGATCCTTAGACTTATGGGTTGCTATTTCCTTAGGCACATAAATATCTTTGTTATTAACGCACGCAAACAAAGACCTATCAAATGTCTTGATAAGCATAACTTTTGTTCCTTTTCGATAATGGATCTGCACTCCCTTATAATCTATCATCTTATAAAATTTTTCTCAAATTGAATCGCATGTCCGGCATCAACAGTTCTTTAGGCAAGAAACGATAAAGTAAGATTTATTTTTTTCGCTGAAGTGTAAATGTTAGTTCAACTTAAAAAGTGAAAATATTTAAGTTGCATTTAGTCTTACTAGAATCAAAGAAATATAACATTTATACTACTAAAAAGGTGCAATAACTGTTACAATATAAATGTTATAGGGGGCTATTTGGTTGTATAGATGTCATTTTTGGCACGACAAATAAGTGGATTTTTAATCGAATTTTTTTGAGTGTAGGACTAACTTCCACTTGTAAAATACCTGTGTGAGACGCTCTTGACAGCTACCTATAATAAGAGTTATCTATTTTTTAGAAGATAGGGTTTTAAAACAATCCTATCTTTTTCTATTTCCTTATGCCATACGAAATAAGCCTTTCATATAGATTATGATCATAAAAGATGCTACCTCTAATTGACTCTTACCACCAAATTTTTTTCAACCGGTGCTGAGTTTAGATGACTTAGTACGAGGTTAAGCGCATCTTGATCAGTTAACCCAAGAGAAACTAAATCAGTCTGCTTTGGAAGTATATACCGTAGCTGTATGTGGTTGTTTTCTATAGATCCTTTTTGTCCCGGATTGCATTGGGTCGCAATAAAATACGCTGGTACGTGTGGTACCATCTACACCTGTTTCCATATCCTTTGCTGCATAAAATTCAGAACCTCTATCAGTTAGTAAGACATTCACATATTTCTAAATACATCATTGCCAAGAATGTTTTCTAAAGTATCGACTCCATTCTTCATAGCAGTGGAAGTCTTTTCAGTTTGGTAGAGTGCAAATAGGATGCCTGATGGAATAAACTTAAAAGTCTGGATAAATGGACCTGTAGTTTCGTTGTTATAGACTGTATCCATCTGCGTTATAAGAGCATTAGGATTGTCGTCAATATATTGTTTATAGTCATTGTAGTTACGCCCAATCAGATATTTGTTGTCAGCCCTTTTCTTAAAACCCTTAGACTTCTTTTTTGAAATTTTACGAGAGACTTGCCTTCTGAGGTCAAGAGCAGTAATACCGGCTATTTCATGAAATACATCGCCTTCTATGTAGTTGTATAAAGTCTTTTCAGAAATACCAAGTTCAGGGTGTGAAGCAAGTATTTGATATGGAGATAAACCTTGTTTAAGAAGTGGTGCTATTACATCGGCAATGTCCTTAGCTTGTTTAACCGTAAGATTTACTCCTTGTCTGGAGTCTACCAGTGTATAACGATAATCATTCCATGCGTCTTCCGGAGAATATTTATATTTGTTAAAACGACAATGACGCCAGTTTGTGCAGCCGTTACAGGCACCGGGAGAGCGGTCACGTCTTTTGCAGTGGAATGGAGAGTAAAGTATACAATCAGTTTTGCATTCACGTCCAAAAGGGTACTTCTTGTAGTTACTACATTCAAGCGGCATGCTGCATCTGTATGTCAGCTTACGATGTGATTTAATTTCTTTTACAAACAGTTGATTTATCTTTACCAATAGTTTCAGCAATGGCAGTCTTAGTGGAACCGTTAGTAATACCTGTTAGAATAATTCGTCTATCTTCAAGTGTTAAATGTGAAAATGAGTTTAAAGATGTTATAGTGGTACCTACCTTTCCGGTAGCTGTCTTATCCGAATTGTACTACTAAACGCAACTATTGTAAAAGTTGAAATATTTGTAAGACTAAAACGCAACTTTAACATAGGGTTGTGGAAAATAAACTTTTTCACCCTAGAATTTATTTTTTTCTCTATAATTCATTAAAAAGTCTCTTATAATTCATTAAAAAGTTATTGACAATAGTAGTAAGGATGTATTATTATACCACTGCCTCTGAGGCAGACAAATTTTTAAAAATGAAAACAAGACTTCTTTGAAATATATAATTAAAAAGTTGTTGACAGAATTTTTAAAAGTTTGGTAATATATAAAAGTTGCTTATGAAGAATAAAACTTATATGGCTAAGGAAATGAGTTTTACGCTTTGCAACAATGAACCATGATAATTTAAGATTAAAATAGTACACACAACCCTGAAAATTCACATAAAAATATGATGAGATTTCAGATGCATTTTTCACTTGATGAAACGAGCGAAAGCTTGTTTCATATCTTAGTGAAAAAGTAGTTCTTCGTACGAGTGAAACGAGCAGATAGAACAACTCAAATAAAACAGTAGATCTGTGAAAACAGATGCAAGCTAGCGACAGGCTAGATTAAACTTTTATATGAGAGTTTGATCCTGCTCAGGGATGAACGCTGGCGGCGTGCTTAACATACGCAAGTCGAACGAAGCTGCTAAAAGGAAGTCTTCGGACGGAATTTTAGTAGACTTAGTGGCGGACGGGTGAGTAACGCGTGGATAACCTGCCTTATACAGGGGATAACGGAGAGAAATTTCCGCTAAGACCGCATAAGACCACAGCACCGCATGGTGCAGGGGTAAAATATTTATAGGTATAAGATGGATCCGCGTCCGATTAGCTAGTTGGTGAGGTAGAGGCTCACCAAGGCGACGATCGGTAGCCGGCCTGAGAGGGTGAACGGCCACATTGGGACTGAGACACGGCCCAAACTCCTACGGAGGCAGCAGTGGGGAATATTGGACAATGGGGAAACCCTGATCCAGCGACGCCGCGTGAGTGAAGAAGTATTTCGGTATGTAAAGCTCTATCAGCAGGGAAGAAAATGACGGTACCTGATCTAAGAAGCCCCGGCTAACTACGTGCCAGCAGCCGCGGTAATACGTAGGGGGCAAGCGTTATCCGGATTTACTGGGTGTAAAGGGAGCGCAGACGGCGAAGCAAGTCTGAAGTGAAAGGCATGGGCTCAACCCATGAATTGCTTTTGGAAACTGTTTGGCTTTGAGTGTCGGAGGGGTAAGCGGAATTCTAGTGTAGCGGTGAAATGCGTAGATATTAGGAGGAACACCGGAGGCGAAGGCGGCTTACTGGACGACAACTGACGTTGAGGCTCGAAGGCGTGGGGAGCAAACAGGATTAGATACCCTGGTAGTCCACGCAGTAAACGATGAATACTTGGTGTCGGGGAGGTAAACTCTCGGTGCCGCAAGCAAACGCATTAAGTATTCCACCTGGGAGTACGTTCGCAAGAATGAAACTCAAAGGAATTGACGGGGACCCGCACAAGCGGTGGAGCATGTGGTTTAATTCGAAGCAACGCGAAGAACCTTACCAAATCTTGACATACTCTTGAATAGCTTTTGTAATGAAGCTAGTCTTCGGGACAAGGGATACAGGTGGTGCATGGTTGTCGTCAGCTCGTGTCGTGAGATGTTGGGTTAAGTCCCGCAACGAGCGCAACCCTTGTCGTCAGTAGCCAGCAGTAAGATGGGCACTCTGACGAGACAGCCGGAGATAATCCGGAGGAAGGTGGGGATGACGTCAAATCATCATGCCCCTTATGATTTGGGCTACACACGTGCTACAATGGCGTAAACAAAGTGAAGCAAAGCCGCGAGGTCAAGCAAATCACAAAAATAACGTCTCAGTTCGGATTGTAGTCTGCAACTCGACTATATGAAGCTGGAATCGCTAGTAATCGCAGATCAGAATGCTGCGGTGAATACGTTCCCGGGTCTTGTACACACCGCCCGTCACACCATGGGAGTCATCAATGCCCGAAGTCAGTGACCCAACCGAAAGGGAAGGAGCTGCCGAAGGCAGGAGGATAACTGGGGTGAAGTCGTAACAAGGTAGCCGTATCGGAAGGTGCGGCTGGATCACCTCCTTTCTAAGGAAAAAAAGTAGGGGTTGTGAGTACTGTTTAGTACTAAATTTAAAAAGGTGCTGAAAAGACATAACTTAGCGGTGTCGATGCGCCTGGGGATACACCCGTTCCCATTCCGAACACGATGGTTAAGACCCGGTCGGCCGATGGTACTATACTGGAGACGGTATGGGAGAGTAGGGTGGATGCCGCTGCATTTTTCACTTGATGAAAACGAGCGAAGCGAAGCTCGAATCTTAGTGAAAAAGCACACCATCGAGCGTAGCGAAGATGGTGTTACCGCACACACTTAATGATAAGCGTGAAGTCGAGTTTGGATTTAGAAAGATAGCACCTAATCGAGCGAAGCGTCGATGGTGTTACCACAAGAGATTTCACATCAGATATTCCTTTGGAGAGGATGAAAGATGTTGAAGTTCGAATCTTTTAAGTCTCATTTGCAGAGAAGTTCTCTGCATGATGTACCTTGAAAAACTGCATACCAAACGAGAAATTATATAAATATTTTATAATTAGACATCCGAGGTATAATTACTTTAAAGTGATTGATATTTAATAACAAAAATAAATTTTTAAACATAGTGTATGATACACGCTAGTGTCATACATAAACACTAAATCTAAAAGATTTAAGAGGTTAAACATAAAGAGCGTAGGGTGGATGCCTAGGCACTGACAGCCGAAGAAAGACGTGACAAGCTGCGAAAAAGCTGCGGGGAGAAGCACATATTCAGTGATCCGCAGATGTCTGAATGGGGAAACCCACTTGGAAGAACTCCAAGCTATCTGTACGCCAATACATAACGTACAGAGGGGAACCCGGTGAACTGAAACATCTAAGTAGCCGGAGGAAAAGAAAACAAAAGTGATTGCGAAAGTAGCGGCGAGCGAAATCGTAAGAGCCCAAACCGTGGTGCGTGCACTGCGGGGTAGAGGACTGCAATACGAGTAAGATATATTACCTGAACCGTTTTGGAAAAGCGGGCCAAAGAGCGTGAGAGCCGTGTAAGGGAAAATGTATCGAATCCAGCAGTATCCGGAGTACCACGAGACACGAGAAACCTTGAGGGAAGCAGGGGGGACCACCCCCCAAGGCTAAATACTAGTCAGTGACCGATAGCGTATAGTACTGTGAAGGAAAGGTGAAAAAGAACCCCCGGGAGGGGAGTGAAAAGAACCTGAAACCCCTATGTTTACAAAACTGTGGAACACCGAAAGGTGAACCGCGTACTTTTTGTAGAACGGTCCGGCGAGTTACATGTACAGGCGAGGTTAAGTATTAAAGATACGGAGCCGAAGGGAAACCAAGTCTTAATAGGGCGAATGTAGTCAGTATGTGTAGACCCGAAACCGGGTGATCTATCCATGTCCAGGTTGAAGTTCGCGTAAAAGTGAATGGAGGACCGAACGCACATCCGTTGAAAAGGGTGGCGATGAGGTGTGGATAGGGGAGAAATTCCAATCGAACCCGGAGATAGCTGGTTCTCCTCGAAATAGTTTTAGGACTAGCCTCGTTATTAGTCTCACCGGAGGTAGAGCACTGAATTTTTTGCGGGGGCGTCAAAGCCTACCAAGAGATATCAAACTCCGAATGCCGGCTAGATGATTGACGGGAGTCAGACTACACGAGATAAGTTGGGTAGTCAAAAGGGAAAGAGCCCAGACCTACGGCTAAGGTCCCAAAGTGTGTGTTAAGTGGAAAAGGATGTGGGATTTCGAAGACAGCTAGGATGTTGGCTTAGAAGCAGCTATACATTAAAAAGAGTGCGTAACAGCTCACTAGTCGAGAGGTCCTGCGCCGAAAATGTCCGGGGCTAAACACAACACCGAAGCCTGGGAATGTAGTAATACATTGGTAGAGGAGCATTCTTAGAGGCGTAGAAGCCATACCGGAAGGAATGGTGGAGTAATAAGAAGAGAGAATGCCGGAATGAGTAGCGAGAAAGAGGTGAGAATCCTCTGGCCGAATATCTAAGGTTTCCTGAGTAAAGCTGATCTACTCAGGGTAAGTCGGGGCCTAAGGCAAGGTCGAAAGACGTAGTCGATGGATAACAGGTACAGATTCCTGTACTACATATAATCAGAACTGTGGGGACACGGAGACTAAAAACCGAACCCGGGAGGACAAAAACCGGGGCAAGCGAAGTACCTGTATGGGAGGAAAAACCACCATACAAGGGGAATGCGTGATGCGTACCGAAAATTAGTAGGGAAGTCGGTTAGGGAGCCGTCAAGAAAAGCCGCTATTGTGTTATATGTACCCGTACCGCAAACCGACACAGGTAGATGAGGAGAGAATCCCAAGGCCGGCGGGAGAAGCATTGTTAAGGAACTCGGCAAAATGACCCCGTAACTTCGGGAGAAGGGGTGCCACTGGAAACAGTGGTCGCAGAAAAAAGGCTCAAGCAACTGTTTAGCAAAAACACAGGTCTATGCGAAACCGCAAGGTGAAGTATATGGGCTGACGCCTGCCCGGTGCCGGAAGGTTAAGAGGAGAAGTCAGGAAACGAAGCTTTGAATTGAAGCCCCGGTAAACGGCGGCCGTAACTATAACGGTCCTAAGGTAGCGAAATTCCTTTGTCGGGTAAGTTCCGACCCGCACGAAAGGCGTAATGATTTGAGCGCTGTCTCAACAATGCACCCGGTGAAATTGAAGTACCAGTGAAGATGCTGGTTACCTGCGCCAGGACGGAAAGACCCCATGGAGCTTTACTCCAGTTTGGTACTGGGATTCGGTAATACTCTGTACAGGATAGGTGGGAGACTAGAAGCATGGACGCCAGTTTATGCAGAGTCGCCGTTGGGATACCACCCCTGTATTGCTGGATTTCTAACCTGCGGCCGTTATCCGGCCGGGGGACAATGCCAGACGGGGAGTTTGACTGGGGCGGTCGCCTCCGAAAGAGTATCGGAGGCGCTCGAAGGTTCCCCCAGAATGGTCGGAAACCATTCAAAGAGTGCAAAGGCAGAAGGGAGCTTGACTGCGACACCGACGGGTGGAGCAGGTACGAAAGTAGGACTTAGTGATCCGGTGGCATAAAGTGGGATTGCCATCGCTCAACGGATAAAAGCTACCCTGGGGATAACAGGCTTATCACTCCCAAGAGTTCACATCGACGGAGTGGTTTGGCACCTCGATGTCGGCTCATCGCATCCTGGGGCTGTAGCAGGTCCCAAGGGTTGGGCTGTTCGCCCATTAAAGCGGTACGCGAGCTGGGTTCAGAACGTCGTGAGACAGTTCGGTCCCTATCCGGCGTGGGCGTAAGATATTTGAGAGGAGCCGTCCTTAGTACGAGAGGACCGGGACGGACTGACCGCTGGTGTACCTGTTGGAGAGTAACTCCATGGCAGGGTAGCTATGTCGGGACGGGATAAACGCTGAAGGCATCTAAGCGTGAAGCCCCCCTCAAGATGGGATATCTCATGTGAAAACAGTAAGACCCCTTGAAGACTACGAGGTAGATAGGGCCAAGATGTAAGTACAGTAATGTATTAAGTTGATGGTTACTAATAGGTCGAGGGTTTAACCAAAAGATAGGAAAAATTTATAATAGCTCGGAATTTGGTAGGCAGTTTTGAAGATACATCTTTACAAGTATTTATTATATTGATATAATAGTCATGCGCGAGTGGCTCAGTTGGTGGAGTACGACCTTGCCAAGGTCAGGGGTCGCGGGTTCGAGTCCCGTCTCGCGTTTAACTAAAAACCCTTGAATATTCAAGGGTCTCTTTTTATTTGTGTGATATTTCGTGTGATATATTTTTGATGTGTTCAAGCACTTGCTTGTAAATCTTTCGTTGTAGTCGTCCATAACGCGCGATAAATATTCTTTAGTGTGCCGTCAGATGCCCAACCGCCGCGCTGCATGATATACACGTCCGGCACACCTATGGCATGCATCATACTTGCAGCGTAATGCCTTAAGTCGTGAAATCTGAAAAGACTGTATCTCTAAACTCTTTTAATATCTTTGCAAAGCGATGTGTAATTTGATTAGGGTTCAGATCCACAAGCTTGCCAGTCGTGGGCAACTCTTGATTATGTAATCAGGGCATATCTATATCACTTGTGCTTGATGTGGTTTTTGTGGTCTTTACGGTCCAGTCTCTTGTCCTCTGTATATACTAAAAGCTTTATTTATATGTATGATACTGCCCTCCACATCCTTCTGCAGTAAGGGCACATACTTCAGAGCGTCTGAGAGTGCCAAAAGGCTGCAAGGTATACAGCTATAAGCATATCTCTATCTTTTTCTTTACAGTACTCTATGATAGCCTTTATATCCGCATCTGTAGGCACATATAGCCGAGGCTTTATTCTTTGTGGCAAGCTTACATTTATATGCATATTCGGATAGTAGGCTTTAAGGACTGCATATAAGAAAGCCGTAGCGTTTTTTACCGTCTTTGGACTTCTACCGACGGCATAAGCATTTACCCACCTTTGTATCAGATCCGGCGTAAATTTGCTTAAAGGAAGCCTCAAGATAGCCGTCAAAAGCATTGTATATAAGTCTTTTATAATTTACTAAAGTAGTAGGCGACAAGATGTTAGACTTTCATAGCACAGTAATTGAGCATAGCATCCTCGAGTTTTATATCTAAGTTCTTGGATGTGTCTACATTATCAAGCTTGTAGGCCGTGGCCATGTGCTCCGCTTCTTTTTTTGTTTTTGCTGTGAAGGATTTATAATGCTTTTTACCCTTGTCGTCCGTATAGTCGTATATTTGACATCTGTAGCTACCTGACGGCAGCTTTTTAGCTGCAGCCATTTAGACCTCCTTTTGAGTATAAAAATAACACCTCTTGCGAGGTGCCACGCCTAAATGGTATAATAATACTGCTATTTATTTGCGAATATCGCAGTTGATTTAAGATTAGGCACGGCCACGCAAGTGGCTAATCCTGAGAGCCTCCGCATTGGCGTACGGGGTTCTTTTAGTTTTAATATTGTTTAAAAATAAGTTACTTTTTGTAAGATATCACCGTCATAAGAGAAATATTACCCTGCCGTATTTGCCGCCACATCCGACTTGCTAAAAGTTGCGTGTCCGTACTCCAAAATCAAGAGTTATCGTATCCCATGCATTAAAATATTCATCACCCTAAGTCAAGTATCGGATCTGTTATATCAGACACAGAAGTTTCAGCTATCACGTCTATAGGCAGTTGTATCTCTACTATTATCATTTACATGAGTTAGGTCTACTGCTATAGAAAGATTTTTATCATTCATAGTAACGCTTTTTAATTCTGCCCCGGGGTCATATGGTCAGGAAGTATCTCAGTTTACTTTTGCCACAAGTTCATCGCTTGAGACAGGGAGCAACATCACTTGATGCACTTGCCTCATAAGGTTCGCCAGTCTCGGCATTAAAATACTTTTTCTTTGTAGAAGTGTACCTTTTCCGAGTGTTTTTGCGGATACTTCTTCTTTATCTACATGCTCCATAACTCTTACATAAAGCATTCCCTGCAGTATTCTGTATACAAGTAGTGGTCTTTGTCGAAAAGTTGATTATAAAGTGAATTTCGTCAGGCTGCATGAAATTCTTATAGTAGTCAAATGCAAAATCTATAGGATTGGTTGCACCTGTCATTCTGTTTAGCTTCCACTTACCTGTAGTGTCGTCATTTACACGCATCGGGTCGTCAAGACTGTATTCCTTTTTCATCTCTTCTTTTCTGTCGTAGCCTCTGTGGTGGCGGCTCTCGAAGTAGCCTCGCTACTTGTCTACAGTAGTGTCGGTAGTGCTCTCATTTTGATGCAGCAGCTCCGCCACATCCTGTCATGCACTATGGCCATAGCTACTGCTATCAATTCTTTTTCATATGTTCCTCCAAAAAAATTTATAAATCCCTACTCCCACCACCTTGACATATCGAACAAACATTCGATATATTTATTACATCGCTACTTTTAGTGTGCAGGAGTAGGAGGAAAACATGTCTGATAAGGAAGTGTTTAAAGAGCTCTGTAGATTGCTCTTACTTGCAAATCGTAGACATATTAAGATTATTACTTTATATGTCAAAGAAAATCTGCTTAAGGCTGACTGATGTCAGTCTTTTTATTGCTTTCTTTCTATGTTGGAAGCCATATCTACAATAATCTTTTCTAAGACTTTCCACTCTTCCTCGTTTCAGCTTTTGAGATAGCTGATATAAATCTCTTCTTAAATGTATTAGACGTATCCCACTGTATGTCACCGATGAAACTTATAATTTCTTCATCTAAAGTCATATCTTTGAACATCTCGCCCAGTGCCATATCTCAACCATTCTTCGTTTACGTTGAATTCACTCATATAGATAAAATCATTTGTTCAGTAAGTCCATTTGTTCCATTTTCGATTCTTGAAATCGTTGACTTTCCCTACTCCAACTTTATCTCCCGAATGACTCAAGAGTTAGTCCAAGCGTTTTGCGAAGTTCTTTAATTCTTTCCTTCATAGCCCTCCTTTCCTTTAGAAAGTGCTTTTTCTTTATGCTCTTAGTATATAAGGATGAAAAAGAAAAAGTCAAGAAAAAGTTTACAAACGAAACAAAAAGGTATTGACAAAGTTGCATTACGGAATTATAATGTTTACATAAGCAATAAGGAAAACACAAAGGAGAACAAAAATGAAAAATTTGAAGTAGGAAAAGATTTACAGACAAAGAAAATATCAGGAAGATGCATGTCGAAATCAAGGTAGTAAGCAGAACGGATAAAAACAGGTACTTATTATACCAAAAGCCGAAACTGGTGGGAAGGACAACATAACAAACAGAGTACAGAAAAAGATTAGCTATCATCACAAATGACGAGGTTCTTTTACTTGGTATCAACTGGACTGCTCCGATCGATAGACGCAGACCCTATAGAAGAGATTACTGAAGCTGTAGAATGCTTCATAAAAACAGGGGCATAAAGCCTCGCTTTACGATAGAAAGGAGTAAAGATGACAAAGAAGGATACAAAGAAGATTGTAGCAATCTTAAAAGCACATTTGCCGAAAGTCTTAGTCAGGAAAAGCAGGAGTACTTTGCTTGGACTTGCATGAAGGCATGGAAACGGCAAGGGTGTTAGCAGAGGATAAAGAAGAAAGGCAAGCTGATGGAGAGGAGAAGGAACATGGAGAGCCTTAACGGATGCTGGTGCGCAAAGTCGAGTTTGTCGGCGTCGCGCAGAAAGATGCGAGTATCACGGCTACGACAAAGCCAGGGCATGCCAGCCGCGAGCGCAGTCGCGCGCGTGAGCGATCTGGCATCGCCTGGCGTGCTGAAGATGATGCGCCGGTGTCCTGGCAAGGACGTGCAGCTAGGTGAGTTATTTCGGTATATGGGTGCTATGAAGGTGCGTCTATATGAGAGAGAGAACGCTGCATCGCTTCATACATTTGGATGAGCTGGGCGGCGGATCTGGGAGAGATAATTGCCAAAGTGCAGTCAAAAGACATGAGCCAGCTTTATCTAGCGTCACTGGCGACCTCGTATGCACTTTCACAGGTGAGGTTTAGAGTCGCCCAGCGAAGAGCGGCGGATAGCGCGCGATGATGCAGTATGGACACTATATGGAACTGAGAAAACCGATCCCAGCACCGTACGATAGATGTAGAAAGTCTAGGACTACCTGTGATTCTCGACAGTTAGGCACAGGATTTTGAAGGTCTTTGCATGAAACTTACTGAAAGGAGTGCCAGTGTAGGAAAAGCGGTGGGATTATTCAGGCCTCAAAGACAGTACACAGCAAGAGGAGAGCGTGCAGCCATGAGGAGTGGTCAAGGAGATATTGGAAAAGAGGAAGACTAAAGATGAGGTTTGAGATTTTGATTATGCCGTTGCAGGCTGATTGTGGATGCAGGCGATGCAGAGATTCGCTAAGTACGCGTGCAAGAAATCACATGAGAAGATGTGTGATTGGAGGTGGATACATAGCTACAGGTATTTGAGCAGCTGTCTGATAGTGGACATATGTAGATTAAGCTGGATCGCGGTGGAGCTTGTGATGTTTCAGGGAGATGATTTGCAGTAGTGGCTGGCTGAGCTGATTGTTGATATAGAGACGAGTAATAACCAATCTGACTCGCACACGCAATCAAAACATTGTGGACGAGGAGTGGAAACAAAATTGTCGGGAGTTGCTCCTGCGAGGAGAGTGTGGCAAGGGCAGGCCAGAAAACGTCAATTTTGGGCATTTTGGGATGTGCAGCTTTGTAAAAGCGGAATTTCGAGTGAACCTATGAGGCCACGGGAACCGGCAGAAAATGCATTTATGTAGTCTCTGCGAATTACCGCTGATGCGGCGAAAGCATGGAGTAGAACAACTGTTGACTTACTGAGTTACGGTGGAAACTGTGAGAAATGAAAGAACCAAATTATAGGCTGTGGTATGGCCTTGAAAGAGCAGAAAAGAGCATTTGAGGAGGAAACTGTGGCTGAATCAGACAATAGAAACAGAGATAAACGAGGTCTGCATCAGTGCATAGATGGTCGGACGCTGATACTATAAATCCTTCTTTGATGCTAGAGTACAAACCCTGAAAGATGTATGGCTGTATGCAGTAAAGATCAGGAAAGATGGCATTGCGTTAAAATGTTATAGACATTAGTGCTTTCTACCAAGGTCGGGTGAAGCTGCATCCGGAACCAAATAAGCGCGGACAGTGTGGATTGAGAGCACACCATGATGGGTGTTTTAGGACGCTAAGACAGGCAGGAGTTTATCAGCGAAGCTCTTCGATTACATCACGCAACGGAAGAAACAAGCCTTTCAAAGCTTGAGGGCGCGTGGGCCCTAAACAGAACTAGAATCGCCACTTGCTAGCCTACGGGGCCAGGCAGGGTATGCGAGCCTCGACTAGTGAAGATACAACTTTGCGTGGATACGAGGAGGCTTTCTACGCCAAGAGAGGTGGGAAGTGCATATATACCACCACCATGGGTGATGTGATGGATGGGTGACAACAATATGGTCTGCTTTATGAAAACGGCAACCCACCCCTCGGCCCAGACAGGGCTACTGGATGTCACATTTGGGAAAGAGGCAAAAGAAATTTAATATAGTGGAAATAGAAAGGAAGAATTATGAACAAGACTAAAGATTTTTAAAACAGTGGATAGTCGGATTTCGTAAGGACGCTTGAGATAAATGCGAAACCGTGGTCTCGTGGCGGGTAAAAGATGCTGTGGAGAGGCGTTTGGGATACAGCAGTACCAAGAGAAAGCAAATGAGGCGACCACGTGGATGATGAAGATAGGGAGTAACGAAATGTGACACCGCGTGGAAAGTCAGGATTTGACTCGTAATCCAAGTGAGAAGCGACTTTGTACCAGTTTAATCTTATCGAGCAAGCTGTCCAACCGCAAGCCTTTAAAAGGTGGTGAAATTCAAGTATTTAGCGGCTATAAGAAACACACGCATATGGCGTTGCAGAAGTAGACGTGCTTCAAAAATCCCGACCTTGCCATAGAAGCATCTAAGGCACTATGAAGGCAGAAAGTAGAAGCGAGGAAAGCCCTGAGGCCAGCCATCGCACTGAGACTGCTCGGCTCTGCCGATGCGTCTGTGCAAGCCGCCACACTGAATCCTAAATCGGTGAGCTTTGACACAAAGTTTACGTCGCACAGAGATCGGCATCGACATCCGCGAAAAGCGACTTTTGAAATGGCTTAGAGAGCAGGGCTTCTTGATGAAACCGGGCAGTAGGTAAAACATGCCCACTCAAAGAAGGCAACTGGAGCGTTAGGTCTGCTGAGATAAAAGGAAAGTAGCTGCCAGTTCTGAAGTAGAGGAGGCATGAGCGTGGTCACCAAGACTACAAAGGTCACAGGAAAGGACAGATATATTTCTACAAATAAATTTTTATGTAAATAGGGAGGAAACATGGAAGGAAGGAATGATAAAAGGTGTTGTGATTCCTATACTGTAGCAAGCAGCGCAGAGGAAAATGACAGGGCTACTTGAACGCCTTGGATGAATATGGTTTTTAAACAAAATGGATAGTGAGGATTTAAAGCGCAAATACAGGCTTGTAGGTGGCGATGCTGTACGCGTTAAGAGCGGAGTTAAGCGCATTTAAAAATAGAATGTATGTAGCCTGTGTGAAGACTTTGCATAGCCGATGTGGTCTTCATCCTGAGTGCTTGTAAAGATGCTTACTCAAAATGACTTTACAAGCATCAATGGATGATCAGATTTTCAATAATTTGCTTTGAGAGAAAAGAAGAAGAAGGAAATGACAGTGATGTGGCCGAAATAGGCATATACAGGTCATATTACGTGATGAGGAACAAAAATGCCTAGATTACTGTTCGATCGACGGATTGATGATGGATAGGCAATTTAAAGGCCGCATATATGGCAGGCCTGAGCTTAAAGGTTTAAAGACAAAAACATTGCAAGCTCTTTGCGAGGCAAAATGCGAGAAAGACGGTGGCAGTATGGCAGAGACCACCTGGCTGACACTTGACAGGTGTTGAGCTTAGAGCGATGGCGGATAAGCTGGACTTCACGGCAGTAGAGCAGATGTCGCAAGGATGATTTGAAGGCTTAAAGACGTATAGAAAGAAAATATTGTGGCCAATCGTGAAGAGTGGTTAAAAACGCAGGAGCTAGAAACTCATGCAGTTTCAGACGCCGCCTGCAATCATCAGTAGCTAAATCCATATAAAACAAAATACCGCTATGCCACTTAGAAAAGGCATTGCAAAAGGAAAGCACCGGCCTATATCCGATAAACTCTTGCGTGCTGTGCAATGCCAAAGGCGGAGGAGCATCTGAGAGAGTTTGTTTTAGATTAGACTTCCTGCAATCAAATGCTACTTTGACACACATGTTATGTACAGCAAGGGCATCCCTGCCCACGCAAGCCTTGACGGCGTGGAGTCTCAGGAGACGCAGGGTGGAAGGCGCATGCTGAGATAAAAACAGCAATATACTGCAGAGTATGCAAAAGAAAAGTGGAAGACAGGATGCAATTGATAATTACTTTATACAAGTGCTGCATTACTTGATGGTCACGGAATTTGACTTTATGATAGCTGAAGCACAGCTGAAAAAGTGAGTTTGGCGGTCGATGTACCTGCAGACCAGGCACTCGCTTTCATCAGAAAGAAGCGAAATTGTGGAGGTCATAGAGCATTTTGATGCCGGAGAAAGGCAAGCGGAAGCGTGTGGAGGGCCAGAAGGATGCCCGATCTGATGCTTCGGATATAGTGTACACACCATTTTCCCGACATCGGGAAAGGGCGAGCCATTTGTGAGGATGTCAACACATGGTGGTAAGAAAAGGAGTGACTATGGAATTAAAGATGCACGATCCACATGAAGACGCACGCCTGTCAAAAGCTGCAGGAGTGCGGACCATGAGGAAACCCAAAGCAGTCAGCAGTATCTCGAGCGACAGGCGAGACTTGTATCTACAGAGGCCATCAAAGGAAAGGCGATAGTCGACGGGCGAAGCTGAACATATGTGACCGCAATAGATGATAAGCGCAAGCGAATAAAGAAGCAATTATACTTACAGCCTTATAGGCGATTTGAAGGCACAAATAAAGGATTTGCTTGCAGTTATAAAGAGGCCTGGCAATGGCCTTGATAGACTCACGATCAAAGGATATGAGGAAAGAAAGAAGCAAAAGAAGCTTGAAGAGGTCAGGAGGGCACTGTTTGGGAGGTTAAGGATGCAGCGGGCTGAAGAGGCTTTGAGTTTGTTGGCTGTGAGCCAGATGTTTGAAGATAAGTTTTAAAATGCCAGCTTGTCACTGAAGATGGTCGAGAGCTGTAATAAGCACAAATTTAACAGTATCAAATGCAATCTTAAGACAATAGCGCTCGATGTAGTGCATGTCTTTGAGGCTACAGAAGTGGTACAAGGAGACTCTGAGATCTCAATGGGGCACTCGAAAAGCAAAGGCACATGGTAGAGACGTCACGATGCTGGCAGATGCAGCGGATGACAAAGGAAGGCAACAGAGGTATCTGGAAGACCACAGCTGCTACACAGCAAAGAGGAAGGCACTGGAAGAGAAAAGAGGCATGTGGGTTGGAGGCTTTACCCAGCCAGCACCTTGAAGCCAAGGGGCGTCGAGCTTTGGTTTTAGGTCAAATAATATCAAAAGCTAGGGAGGATATAAAAATGGCGCACAAAAGCAGTTTGTGATAGCAAAAAGAAGACGTGAGTCTACGGCGTACCCGACAGCAGCATGCAGTCAAAGAGACAGATAAATAAGATGTTATCGGGCAGTAAAACGAGCAGCGCGCTTGGCATAGCCTCGAGGCGTCGGCGGTAAAATACTAATAAGGAACCAGCAGACCCGCAGTACTCGCGTATCCTGACTGCAGGCATTGCCGAGAGAGCTTAATCTCCACCCGAGGTCGCAGTTTCAGCCAATATTACCTCTGTGCCGTCAATAATAAAGGACCTGTGGTAAGGTGGCACAATTTCAGCTTGGGTTAACTCACTTTAGGGCTCTAAGAGTAAAAGGTGCGTGAACCCGATTACTCAGGGTGTAAGATTAAAATCTTGCTAACGGTGGAACCGTCAACAAAAGGTACACCGTGCCAAGTCAAGATGATATAGAGTAAACACTGTTAGGGCGTATACAAAGAGTGCAAAATAAAGTTACAAATCAATGCTATCGCCCAGTCTGTAAATATAGAAAGGCGGATTCACAGAGCATAAAACCGTTTGCACGACATGATCTCACTACATAATGATGATATGAAGAATATGGAGTACAGAATTTTGATTGCGAAATTTTAGAAATATGTAAAGCCTTCAAGCTACTGGAAAGAGTCTATTTATCAAAAATTAAAACCACATATTTATAACTGTGTCGTGTAAAACTCATACGGACACATTGCGAGATTTAGTATGTACAAATTTGGTGGGATGCTTTAGATGAGGAAATGCAACAATAATAAAGAAATAATCTCAAAAAGGACCACGTAAAAGGACAGTAAGTCTTAGAAAGTACCCAGGGAAAAGATTAGCCATGCAGATTTCTCAGAAATACAGCAGCAAAGTAGCGTGTAGAAACAGGCGATATTTCAACCAGCGAGGTGATTTCGAGAAATTAGTGTAGGAGCATACTATTCCGGTGCGTGTACTTTCTATTGGAGAGGAAAAATACGGTGACAGTTACCGCGGGCGTTGAAAAGCATGAGAACAACTGTGATGAGATGTAACAGAGTAAAGGGAGAAGATGAGTTACTCCTTGAAGTGCGGCAACACTTAAAAAGCGAAGATATGATCCACTCCTATGCGAAGTGATAAAGCGTAAAAAGCGGTACAAAGGATACACTCCAGCCACTATCGCTCGGGGCAGTACAAGAAAATCAAATGTGCTGGTACATAAAAGAGAGTGAGCGACAGTTTCCGATGCTGGTCCACTCAACGAAGAAATAGAAAGTACAAATCGCATTAGAATGACGAAGAGGAGAAAGATAGGCGCCGACTATCGGCTACACTGCGCGATGTCGGAGTACACAAATGGATCGGAGAGAGGCGATGCGTACTGGAGGCCAAAGAGGCAAAGATGAGGACACATCGACCTAAGTACTCTCGCCGGATGCTTTGGCAGATAAGAGTAGTATGTGCACTCAGTATACTTTCTCTGGTCGAAGGACTTTGTGTATGTAATGGCCTATAAGACAATGCTTAGACAACTGGTAAGCAGAGTGGGGGTGTATGAGTATAGATTTAGTGACCGCCATGACTGAGATATGGCCAGCGATAAATCTACAGACGGCGAGTAAAGTCAGTATGTGGAGACCGAGGAAGATATGATTAATTATACAAAAATGGCGACGTGATAAAGTAGTCGAACGGTGAGTTCGTGTGGAGAAGAAGGGAAGATACCAGAAAAGAAAGAGGATACGAAAGAAGCGGGAGGAAGTAGAAAGAGAGAGAGGCGGAGACGGCAGCAGACGATGCGCTTTTGAGTAATCAAGACTAGGAAAATCTGACAGCATAAGGGCACTGTGCAACAAAGAAATATAGATGCTTAAAAACTAGAGTACAAGTTCCTTTTGATTATGTGTCACGACTAGGCAAGTGGCAGTGCCCTTTTTGCTTTGATATATGAGTAGCACGCCAAACAGAATATTAAAAGAAAGCGTGACCAATGAGAGCAAAGCCTTGGCAGTGCAGTTAGCATATTTGCAGAAGACTTATACAAGCGCCTTTATTACTTATGCGGTGACTACTGGAAGATCTACAGTGTGGACTCTCAAATCATGTTAGCAAGGGCTATATCCAAGAGTGCGGTTAGCATTGCTAGCACTCGGATATTGAAGACGCACTGCAAGACCTATCCGCAGTACTGAAAATTGCTTTCTTATACAGATACTGAGCATTTATATGGAGTCCGCGCGGAGCGACCTGCTCAAAAGAATAAAGAGAGAGATAGAGAAAGTATCCGGGCCGCAGGACTACCTCGCATATGAGTAGCTACTCAAAGAGAGCCTGTACCGATGCGGCTGAAAATTGAAATATTAGAAAGTAGACAATTTTAAATGTTCAAAGTGGCGCAAAAGTACATAACCACCGAGACGAACGCATACAGATTTGCGTAAAGATGCGTGCAGGTGCTTTCTATTTTGACGACAAAGTGCCGCTTTGAAAACGGTGGGGAGGTAAATGATATCAAAACTTATATGCCCGGCGTGTATACGCCTTCCTTGAAGAAAAGATTGAGCTTTGATGATGATCTTCTTAAGCTGATAGATGAGCACATGTGCATGACAAATGTTAATCCGCGTACTTGCGGACTTATGACTTGCGTAGCGAATCATGCCGCCTGAATCTGAAATCCGAATCCGAATCCGAATATATTATATCTGCTGGCGGAGCCAAAAGAAAAAGCAGGCGACAGATGTAGTAAAAAGAGCAGGCAATATTTGAGATAACAACAACACGGGAGAGGCTATCCCTTTTTCAGCAGATATAGACCTGTGCAAGAAGCATATCCGTCTGTAGGATGTCGAACAAGAGATGCGAAAGATGATGGGTGGTCGGATGCTAATCTCAAAAAGCGAAAAACGAAAATGGGCATGAAACGCTTTGTAAAATGGATGGCTATCAAGAGGCAAGATAAGTAAGCCGCAAGTGCATCTGCTGCAAAGTCCGATGGTACAAAATTCAATAATTTTAGCAAAGAAATGACGACATAGATGCCAGATATGCAAGAAGCATTTGCAGCAACAAAAGGAGTAGCAGATGGCTAAAGATAAAAGATATATAGCCTTCACGGTGCTGGGCAGAGCCTTTGGCGCTAAAGGCCGCGTTTTCGAGACAAGGCACAGCGGTAAGGACATGCACGCCGAGGCAGACTGTAGAGTACGAAAGACTTGTAAAAGAGTCATACATAAAGCAGCAGGCGGAAAGAAGCTGGAAGGTACCATTGGTGCGACTATACGCGGATATTTTGAGCCGCCAAGGTCGACAAGTAAAAACAAAGGCAAAAGATGCTTAGCGGAGAAATCGGCTACACAAAAAGGTAGATGCTGACAATTTGGCTAAAAAGCATATTAGGATGCACCAACGGAGTGCTTACACAGACGATGGCAATGAGTAGTTTTCTCTGGTCTACAAAGCATTGCAGAGACGGTAAGAGTAGAGGCAAAATCAAAGAACTTTAATAAAAATTTGGTATTATAAATTAAAATAGCGCTCAAAAATGCAAGTATATGGCGTTTTTATAGCGTAGTGGATAAAAGTATCACTTAAGACAATAAAATGGGCTCTAGGTATACTGTGGCCAAAATTAGGGGTATAGAAAGCAATTGAAAGGAAAAAGGAACGTAAGAGAAAGATAAATAAAGGCTATTGAGGCTTTAAGACGGCCGAAAAAGATAGCAAGGACTTTTACGATAAGCCTGTAGTCGTCACATGCAGCGGTGGAAAAAGATAGCGATGTCTCACATGGATCTGGCGATAAAATCAGGTATAAGCTTTGAAGTATCGCACAGCATCACGACCGTGGACGCACCCGCAGACAAATCTGACATGTAAACAGGGTTTTGCAGAGTTAAAAAGAAAAAGGCATAAGAGCATATAAGAAAATGCCAGTTTATAAGGGCAAGCCATAAAACATGTTTAGCCTGATAGCACAAAAAGGGCATACCGCCCACAAGGCTTGGTACAGATACTGCTGCAGAGTATTCAAAGAGGGCACAGAAAAAACAGAGTTGTAGCCTTGGGAGTAAGGTCTGCAGAGTCAAGGAAAGGCAAAATAGATACCTTTTCGACGATCGGAAAGAAGTTGACAGACTCAAAAACACTTTAGCTTAGAGCACACCGAAGAGTTTTTAAAGATGCAAAACAGCAAGACGAAGTATGGGATTGCGCACTGTAACGACAGCGAGGGAAGAACAAAACGATAATGGTAAAATCCTGTATATGACTGGACGGATGCGGAAATCTGGGAATATATACACGAAAACAGCATCGATACAATGAGCTGTACGATATGGGGTGCAGCAGAGTGGGTTGTATCTTATGCCCCGTAGCGAATAAACGAGAAAAACAAAAGGGATATCCTGACATTTTCCTGCATGAGATGAGATACAAAAAGCAGTTTGAAAAATGCTAAAGCCAGAAAAGAAAGAGGGAAAGACGACGGCAACTGCGGGAGTATGGAAAGATGCTGAATCGGTGTGATGGTGGATCGAAGATAAGACAATAGAAGGGCAAATGAAGTTTGACTTTTGCGGAGGAGAAAAGGGATGAGAATATATTTATCAGGCCCGATTACAGGCGTTGAAAATTATCACTTAAATTTTTAAAAGCTGAAAATCAAGTGAGGGATATTTTTAAAAATGACGAGGTGATAAATCTGATGTGGATGGGCAACATGCTGCCAGGCGGTAGTCATGAAGAGTATATGACTTTGCTTTGCCTGTAGTGGGCATGAGCGGACAAAATGGTTATGCTTGAAGGCTGGCAGTCAAGGTGCGTGCATGGAGAAAAGTCTTGCTGAAGAGATGGGCATAGAAATATTTGAACTTGGAGCAAGCGGAGAGATAAAGCATATGTATAGAGTATATATGCATAAAAATGAAAAATACTTATAGGGAGTAAATATGCTAGACTTTGGAAAATTACAGGCGGATGCTGTATATTTAGAGTAAGTCGAAAATTACAGGAAAAAGCAGCGGACCATAGGATTTTACAGTGCTGTCACGATAGACGAAATAATTATATACCGCTTATGTATAGGGATATCAATATATCTGATCCCAGAGAACTATAGCTTACTAAACTTGCATTTGCGGAAGTCAGAATTCAGCGGCAGAGAAGATATTTAGTGCAGAAGATGCATACCAGCTGACAGATGACAAAGATGATAAAACTTCATCGAACGGAAACGGTTAAAAAAGTTTAAAACGCCGCATGAGTACATTAATTTTTGTAGATGAAAAACTTATAAAACCTTTTGGGTATTAAATGTTATGCAGTTGGGAATGGCGAAGCGATCTATAAGAGAAGCTGAGGAGTTTTTAGGTTAGGCCAGCTACACAGGTAGGGGCAGACAAGACCTGAGGCAAATTGAAATACAAAATGATATGTCGAGGGGAAAGATGGCAAAAGAGAAGGCTAAAAAGGTTTGGGAGAGTTACTTAGTAAAGTTACATGCGATTAGACCAGATTAGAAGAGTTATGAAGATATAGAGACATTAAAAAGAATGGGCACAAAAATAAAAATGTTTACATTACTTTTCATTCTGAGGATGGAGAGTGGAGAGTTTTGGCCGGAATTTGCTTACCTCCGACTTTATAGATATATCAAAAATGGCTAGGACGTGGTTTATAAAAAGATTAGAGTAGAGAAACGCTGAGGCGTTGGGATATGTAAAAGAGATAAAAGAAATGTTGATGGAAGTGAAGGTAAAATGAGTAACGATTTTTACAATACTAGAAGGTTATAAAGACCAGCACAGCTACAAGAAGCAATCATAGGGCGATAGGAAGACAAAGAAAAGAGATGAAGGACAGGCGAACACGACAAGCTATGTACAGCATATCAAGTTACTTGTTGGAGCTGCAGGATCGGAAAGTAGCAGTCAGGGTTAAAACTTGTAAATAAGCAAAGTGGAAGGAGGTACGAGTGAAATTGAAAGTATTGATAGCTTGCGAATGCAGTCAGACAGTCTGCAAGGAGTTTAGAGCGTTAGGGCCTGAGGCTGCAGCCGTGACATAGAAGAGCAATACGGAGGACATCCGGAATGGCACATAAAAAGGCGATTGTCTTGGAATTTGAAGGGGGCAGATTAAGACAAGGACGGAAAAAGCACACAATTGATAAGTGGGATTTAATTATGCGCATCCGCCTTGCACTCTATTTGAGCAATGCAGCGACAGAAGTCACAGCCTTAAAGAGGTGCCACTTTGAGCAAACTCAATGCAAGGACGCAAAGAGGATACAGGCGCAAAGAGTTCTTTATGAAATTTGCGAACGTGAATTGCGAAAAGGTAGCATAGAAAATCCAGTTGGGGTGATGAATACTGTATACAGAAAAGCCAGACCAAATAAGTGAGCCTTCACCAATCTGCAGAGTCTGAGGAAGATACAGAGAATTATGTGACAAAGCGTACTTGCTTATGGTTGAAAGGGTTGAAAATGCATTAAAACGAATGACTTAGAAAAGCCAGACAATGCAAAGCTATACGGCAGATGGTCGGAACGGGAGCGGATGTTGCACTGAGGTACAGGGACAAGAAATAAAAGCAACAGTTAGAAGTAAAACATTTCCAGGTATCGCAAGAGCGATGGCGGAACAGTGGGGATAAAATGATGGAAGAGTGAGAAAGAAGAGTTGAGGATAAACTGAGTGAGATAATGTCGAGCCAAAGCGCAAGAGCTTTTGCAGGCCTGATGACATTTGATGAAGGAAAATTCAGAAGACGATTAAATTACTGGAAAAGAAAAGGGATAACTATTTAAAAGAGCATATAAAGATATTTGAGCAGGTTGACACGGGGCAAAAGAAGAAATGACTAATCCGGCAAACAATTTGAAAAGATTTTATGTGGCAGTTTCTATGGATAAAGGGGCAGAAAGCACTATACCTGCACTGAAAGAATATGTATATAGGCTCGCAGCCATGACAACGCAAAAGACCGCAGGGCAAAAAGAAGGGCATAAGCTCGGAAATGAATTTGGAGATGGTAATTATGGGCATAGTGATTGAAGCGACGGCACTGGTACAGTCGGGCGTACTTTGATGAGATAGAAGCGAAGGGAGGGCTAAATGGCTATACAAAAGGATATAGTGATAAATCGTAAAGAATATCAGAACATCAAAAAGAAGGACCACAATCGATGAATGTATATTTGCAAAATATTTATAAAAATGCCTACATGGATGGCTTTCAGCCGGTACAGAGTCAGTGCTGGGCATAGATATATCTAAAAATCAGGTGTGTGTTGGGAATAAAAGGACTTGGCGCAAAAGAGAGTTGAGTGTATAGTTTGCAGCGCTTGAAAAGGAGTTGGGATGATTGAGGGGATTGAAGCGAAGCAAATATTAAGTCACTACGGCATGAGCAGCATCAAAAGTCTAAGACTGATTGAAGAGCTTGCAGAGTTAGTTGTAGCACTACAAAAAGGATATCCTTGAGACAAAGAAGAGCACCTCAGGGCTGTACTGGAAGAGATAGCAGATGTGCATGTTACTCGCGCAGTTTAGCTGATGGTGCGGACAAGGGCACGATGGTATCGCCGATAGTCGACGAAAGAAACTGAAAAGAGGCAGATGAGAAGAATAAAGGCGGAAAGAAAGACACCGTAAACTTGTAAAAGCTGCAGATGGCATATAGGGCAACAGTCCACTTGCGCGCATTGGTATATGCTTCTGCTCTAAAAGTGATGAATGTAGAATTATGTGGACGGTAACTTGATGACGTGTCAGGAATGGGATGAAGGTAATAAAAATGAAATTTAATATTTATGACTATAATGATAAGGCTGTAGAAATAGATCAAAAGGCAGGAAAGTAGTGCAAAAGTATATCGGTTTGCGTCTTATCAGGAGATGAGCGCATAGAGACAAGTACGAAAATGGGAGCTCGAGACGATAGACAGTTCGTCTGATAGATCTTATAAATTATCGATGGAGATTATGAGTTACTGCGATAAATTGCTAAAATGGATGGGAGTACACTCCCGGCAAAGGACGAGAATGGAATATCTCGAAAGATTGTATAAATTCGGGTTAGCATCTAAATTAGAGGGATTTGAAAATGGACAAGAATTGCGATAGCTTGCGATATCGAGACAAGCAGGTGGAAGGCATGCGCAAAATAAGCGATGCGAAAGTAAATCAAGAGCTGCTGAAAAGAAAAAGGGCTGTCATGACTACATGGGAAGAAGTAACGTCAAATTGGTTACTGATGCATGTGACGACGGCATTTTCATATCAAATGATTGAGGCAGCAAATAAAAGCGCTGAAAGCAGGAAGAGAGCGAGCCGAGAGAGAGTGGGCTGAAAACTCAGGAGAAATACACCTGTATGGTGTGAGCACGTTTTAGCGTGCGGTGAGGAGCGAACTTAATTCTACATAGCATTTTGATGAGAGCACTTAGGCGTGTATTTGGAAAGGGCGACAAATGACAGTAAAGAATATCTTAATCAACTGCGAGCATTGAAAAGCTCCATAAGGGCAAAGACCACCGAACGCGAACGCCTTTGTAGCACTGCTATAAAAGTTACGATAGCGCTTTGAACGATTGCAAAAGTCGAAACAAGCCCCGATAACACTAAGACGCAAAATATTATTATAAAGATGCAGATGAAGAAAATCGAGGAGCAAGCAAAAGCAGATATACCGCTCTTTATCGTAAGATAGAAGAAGAGATAGACGATATTGAAGATGACCGCTACAAGTTTCTAATTATACGATACATGAAAGCGCAAGTTTTAGTGATATCGCGGACAAAGCTTGGATATGAAAAAGCGGTAGACTTTTAGTAGCTAGAGTGAGCTTTTGGTGATTTTGAAAAGAGGCACTGCATATAAGTTTGTTGTATCGAAAAGATGGCAGTCAACTGCTAGTTGGACGACCAGTCGCATTGAATGAAAGACCCAGCAGCAAGACCTTGGTTTCTAATTAGAACACGCAATGCACCGCTTGACAGTGTTATACTGTAGACGTCAAAGAAGCAAAAGCTTTGACTACCTCTTTTACTGAGTTACAGTACATGTTCCCCTTTTATGTTTTAGAGAAGATGAAAGCGCCCCTATGAGTGCAAGGGCGCTTTTGTTGTATAAAAGTGAGGTACAAAGATGATATATAAAGATGTCCACACTGTGGACAAAGATACGAAGCGGAAAGAAATGCGGGTGTAATTAGCGACCACCAATGACGACGGAACAAGGGTGATGTATAAGGTGAGGTGGCAGGGTATATTACGCAAGGTCATAATAGTAAGGGTATCAAAGGTTTAGACCCTTGGGCTTTTTCACATGGCTGAATTGAATACGCTACACTACAGTGCACCATAGTCACGGCAGAGGACGACCTACGCTCTTCTATGTAGAAGACATCTGATACCTTTATCAAAGGTCAGTCACGATGAGATACATGCGCTGTATAGAAAAGAGTGAGGGCAAGCAATGAGACTCAAGCTTTGCTTAAAAGCTAGTGAAGAAGATGTAGCATACTAGATTATAGTCGTTGGGATATACCCCTGTAGGGTAGGTATTTGGGGAAGTTTTCCAGACAATTCCCAATGACCGCCGCCCCAGCTCAAAAACGTAAATTTCAAAAAACCGTCCAAAAAGTGGACAAATTGCATATAAACAGCCTGAAAGGAGGGAGAAATGGCAAGACCGCGGAAAATTATATCAATGCAGACGGGCAATATAAAAAGGATGTCAGAGCAAGAAGAGATATGAAGAATCGTTGATAAAGACCGATGGCGACGAGCTTGAAAAAGTTCCTCCTTCGGTCTTTATTGATGCAGTGGCAAAAAGAGTGCGAGCGTATAAGGGAAAAATCTAAAGAGTATAGAAATCATAGGCAATCTGACCGTAATGAGTATGATAGTATACGCAAAATGCCTATTCTAGTGTACATGAGAGTCATCGAAGGAGATTAAAAAGAAAGACTTTCGAACCCGTCGTCGAAACCAGTTCAGGCAAGAAACCCAATCCAATCTATGCGATTTTGGAGCAAGCAAAAAGGATATGGATGAGCGGGCAATGCCTTGGGATGTCTGCAAGCTCAAGGCTAAAGATTGCAGCAGAAAAAGCCAAAGCGGGCAAGAGGAAAACTTGATGCAGATGTTCGGAGATATATAGATATGAGTCACTTGGAGGATATCAAGCAGTACGCAAGAAGCTGTTTAGCTGATGAAATCCCCGTCGGGACAGGAAACACAAGTGGGCATGTCAAAGATTTCTTGACGATTTGGACAGAGTGGGTACGACTGACTTTTCTCCTTATATCTGGACGAAGACAATGCAAAATAAAATGTCACGTGGTTCGCTTTGCTTAAACACTCAAAAAGGCGCCTTTGGCAGGAAAGCCGATAGACTTGACAATGTGGCAAAAGTTCAGGGCATGTCAGCTATATGGATGGACACACGAGAGACGGGAAGAAAAAGGTTCAAGAAGAGTTTTACTGAAGTAGGGCGTAAGAATGCAAAATCTCAAATGGAAGCAGGCGAAGCGTTTCTATGAAATAGCCATACAGGCTACAAAAACATGAGACATACGAAGTATATACAGCCGGTACAAAAAGAGACCAACTGATTGTATTCGGTGAATGTAATCTGATGACAAAAGGCTCAATACTTCGGTCAAAAATTCAATTTGCGCGATGAGATTGTACACATCAAGACAGGTTCTTTCATAAAACCGCTATCGAAAGAGTGACGGAAAGACGGAGATGGTACCAATCCTGCATGTTTGATACTCGATAGAGATTTGTCGAGTATAAATCGAGGTGTATCGGTGAAGACTAAAAACCATATATTGAAACAAATAGATTGAAAGTGTTATAATATATAAAGAGGTGATTATATGAAATCTGGAATATATATTATTAAAAAAACACTTATGACGGAAAAAGTTTACATAGGACAAAGCGTTGATGTAAAAACGCAGATTAAGGACTCATAAAAGGCTCCTTAATTTAGGAATTCTAAAAACACATACTTACAAAATGCATTTAATCTATACAAGGAGTACATAGATGTTTTCAAACTATTGAATTGTGCGATGTAGATGCTTTAAATAAAAGAGAACAGTATTGATTAGGAAATTGATTCTACAAACAGAGCTAAAGGGATACAAACCGTGAGAGCGGTGGTTCAGAAGGTCAGAAATGGTGCGAAGAGTCGAAAGAAGCAAGAGAAAAGGCGAAGGAACTCAATGTTTGGGAAGCACCAATCGACAGAGTTCGTTGAATGGATAAGAATGCACAAACAGGGCGAGTAGTGATAAATTAACCGTAAACGATGTTGAGAATATCAAAAGTAGCATTAACCAAGGAGCTAGATCAAGCGGAGCTGTACAGTGAATACAATGTTACTATTTCAACGGTAAACAAGATAGCTTCAGGTAAAAATTGGAGTTGGTTTTACACGAATTGAATACTGATATTAAAAAGCATTGAAGGGCGAGAGACAAAAGAAAAAGAAGAGATTGCAGAGAAAAAGCAATATTTTTAAAAATGAAGAGGTCGAAAAACACTAATAAAAATGTTAGAAGCGACTTTTGAAAAGGAATTCCTAGAAATGAAATAATGATATGGAATATCTAGTACAAGCTATGTGAGGTATACAACAGACCTTTTTAATAAAAACATAAAAGAAAAACTTGTAAAATTGTGCCTTGAGGCTAATGGTATGCAAGTTAAAGACATAGCTAAAGAACTAGGATTACATAGAACTACCGTCACAGAATATTGTAAAATGGTTCATGTTAATACCGAGAGTGCAGCAATCAACTGCATTTGTAACGACTAGCAGGTGAGCGTTAAGAGAGCAATAATCCTAGCCACGAGCCCTCGACACATTAGAGCATCCGACAAGGTGCTTTTTAATGTGAAAAATATAGTCTGAACTTATAGAAACTATAAGCATTATCGGATAAAGAGCCGATAAGATAACAATTGGAATACCACCAACATCCGACGACTGATTTTTACGATTTAGGCTCCAGGCTCAAACACCAAGGAGCCGATGTTAACAATAATCACCACGGCTGGCAAGGATTTAACTTACCTTTTGTTACACTCAAGAGTACGATTATTGCTCAAAGGTCTTAGATCCGAAATGTTGATGTAAAAATGATGAATATTTTATTGATATTTGCGAAGCAGACAAGGACGACGACCCCGGAGCGCTTGAGACATGGCAGAAAGCTAACCTGATACGAGCCTTTTTAGCGACGAAGGTATAAAGAAGATAGCTGAAGATTACGAAATAGCGGCAGATACCTGAAAAATGATAGCTTTCATGACTAAAAGTACTCAATATTTAGAGTATCGGCCGCAAATAACGGCTATATGGATATGAAAAATGGAAAAGGCTTTGCGAAGTTAAGGACTTCCCTATCGACCCAAAGGGGCGACCTGTATATGTCGGTTTTGATATGTCGTCAAAAATCGACCTTACATCGGTCGCTTTTATCGAAAATGCTTCAGACCGATAAACTGGACAGTAGTAGCAAAGAAGATAGTAAAGTACGCAGTTTGGACGCATAGCTTTATACCTACCGTGGACAAGCTTTAGAACACATCATCAAAAGAGTAAAGGTACCGTATGATGCTTTGGGGAGCGTTTGGGATACTTGACACCGACGAATACCGCCAATAGTCGACCAAGCAACTGTGATGCAGTAGTGATTGATGAGTGTGCGAAGTATCAGCTTGATATTCGTGCTTGCGTTTTCGACCCCGCAGAACGCAGCAAAGCTACGATGGACTTATCAGATGAAGGCTATACGGTGGAAGTGTATCAGAGTCACAAGAGTCTGAATGAGAGTACCAAGGCTTCATGAGGAGCAGGTTTATTCGGGCAATGGGTTGATCTGCATAATCCGCTTTTTAATTACGCTATGTCCAACGCAGTAGTAGGACAAATAACGGCCTTTATAAAGATAGATAAGGATGCAACCACTAAGCGAATAGACCCCGTGGATGCTACTTTTGGGGCTTTCAAAATTGGCTTTTATACCCGATGACTTTGAGTCGGAAAGCTACAGCAGACTATGTAGAGAATTTTTGAAAGGAATGACAGGCTAAAATGGGATTTTTAACAGCTTGAAAAACTTTTTGTACCTGAGACGGCGGACACGGCAAGCGAACGGCTCCGGCAGTGGCTGGGAATAGATGATGATGTTGCCACCCCGAAGGCACTGCAGGAGACTACGTACTTCACTTGCCTGAAGGTCTTATCTGAGACGATGGGCAAGATGCCGCTAAAGCTCTATAAAGAAGATGCGACGGCGGAAGAGGAGAGGGCTGATGCTATGGATGTGCTGCTATACAGACCGAACAGTGTAATGACGCCGTCAACTTTTTGGAGCACGATGGAGGCGAATTGCCAGCACTCATGGTAATGCTTACGCGTGATCCAAAGGGATTACAGCAAAGGCTTAAAGACAGGCAAGATACAGACAAAAAGCGTACTGGATTGCATGAAATCCGACTGCGTGACGGTCTACATGGACGATGCGGCGTAGTTTGGCGACCGCGGAAGGCTGTATTATCAATATAGCAATCCGCAAAACGGTGAGACGGCTGTATCAGACAAGAAGGCGATGTACATATAAAAATTGGCTTTCTGGGATGGCGTTATGGGTCTTTCAGTAAGGGAGATACTAAAAAGCACCATACAGGTGCTGGATACCGCAAAGATGCCTTGAAAAAGTTGCGTAAAAGTGGGCTGACTGGCATCGAGCGTACCAGTACACAGGCGACCTTGATGAAAAGTTAGGGGCGCAGTTACAGAAAAGTATAACGAGCTTCTCACAGGCGCAGAAAAATGTGGCAAGGTGGTAGCGCTGCCAATTGGCACATGAAATTAGAGCCACTTACTTACTACACTCTGCGGATGCTCAGTATATGGAGCTGAAAGTATAGCGCACTGCAGATTGCGGCAGCAAAGTTCGGGAGTAAAGCCAAATCAAATAAATGACTATGAGAAGTCGAGTTACTCTAATTCGGAGTCGCAGCAACTTAGCTTTTTGATAGATACGATGATGTACAGACTCAACTCAGTATGAGCAAGAAATCAATTATAAAATGCTTGTCTGATGAGCAGAGAGCAAAAAGGATTTGTATACAAATTCAATGAAAAAGTTCTTCTAAGAGCAAATGATGGAAACACAAATGCAGAGCATAAATATCCGCGGCAAAAACGGGATATACACCCCTGAATGAAGGCAGGCACCTTTTTAGACCTTTCCTTCGATGGATGGCGGTGATGATGCCGAGAGTGAATGGCAACTATGTACCGCTTACAGATGTTGGCGCTGCATACAATATCGGAAAGGAGGGCAAAGATGATAATCAAAATAAAAAGCGCGACATAGTCAGTAATGATAAGAAAGAAATTTATGAATGGTTTGGCTATGACTGTACTCACGCCGGGTGATGTACCACAGCACTTGGAGGAAATGCCAAAAGGCGACCGATTGCAGGTGAAGATAAATCTGCGTGGTGGCGATGTACTTGCAGGTCAGGAAATCACGCGACATTAAGAAGTCGTAACGATGTAGACATCGAAGTGGAAGGTTTAGCGGCATCCGCATGGCATCGGTCATAGCGATGGCGGGCAAAGCACGATTTCGCCTGTGGGCATGCTTATGATACATGATGTTAGCGTGAGCTACACAGTGGCAATCACGCACAACTTAGCAAGCAGGCGGATACATTAAAGGCGTGGGATGAAGCGCTTGCAAGTGCTTATGTCGAAAAAGACGGGCAAGAGCAAAGAAGAAAATCATTCAAATGATGGATGCAGAGACATGGATAATCAGCCGATAAGGCGGTTGAAATGGGATTTATAGACGCTATAAAGGCCAGTCCGGACAGGCGGCAATCACAAAACAACATATGGGAAATCTCAAGATTACTGACGAAATGATACAGCAGTATATAGCTGAAAAGGCTGATATTGAAGAAGCAAAAACAATTTGTTAAAAGACCTCGATACATCTGGGGCAGAAAGGAGCAAAGATAAGGAATTTACAGGAATTACTTGATGCAATAAATGCAAAAAGGCAGAAGTGAAGAATTTAGCAGAGCAGGAAAAATTGCAGAGGCAAAGACTGCAAAGGAAGAACTTGTTAATCTTTCAGGAGCAGTACAATATTTTTAAAAAGATGGTAGAGGGGAGCAGGCAGGTATGTCAATAGATAATTTTGCAAATGCTTTAGCTGTAAAAATTGCGTCTGGATCTGATGCACACACGATTTGTGCAGAGCTGCAAGACATGGTTTTTACAACTACCATCGACAGAGGGAACAAAGGCTGACGGTGGCTATACAGTGCCTGAGGACATAAGACAAAGGTTGATCAGTATAAAAAGGCAATGTTTTCGCTTGAGAGCCTTGTGGATGTTGAGACAGTAAAGACAAGTAGCGGAAGAAGAACTTTTCAGAAGAAGGCACAGGCCGAAGGCTTCAAGGCTGTAGCGGAGGCGGGAAAGATTCAGGGCAATAATACTCGCAGTTTGAAATCCCTCGAGTACGCCGTTATAGAAGCATGCAGGGTATATGCCTGTAACATCTGAGTTGTTGGCTGACTCCCTGATGCCACATAACCGCCGTGCTTACAAAGTGTCGCCGAAGAGGATATTGCAACCAAGAACGCTCAAATCCTTACAGCAATAGCAACAAAAAGACTGGAAAACAGATCTTGAAGAACCTTGACGGTATCAAGAAGGCTATCAATGTTACCTTGGGCGCTGCATACGCGGGAAGCGTTGTAATCGTGGACCAACGATGACGGACTTAATTACCTTGATACCTTAGTGGATAAAGCAGGGAAGATAGCTTGCTTAGTCCCGACGTGCAAAATCCTACGTAGATGGTACTGCTGGTAGGCGCAAGAAAGATACCTGTAAAGGTTGTACCGAATGCAATTTTAGCCACAAAGACCAACAAGATTCCGTCTCGTAATTGGCGACTGAAGGAAGCAGTAAAGATTTTTGATAGGGCAAAACTCAACATCATGACTTCAAACGTGGTAGCAGTCGGAACGCTGAACGCGTTTGAACAGGATTTTGACATTGTTCGAGGTCAGAAGATTTGACTGCAAAAAGTCAAGGATTCTGATGCATTTGTGAACGGAACTATCACAGTAACACCATAATTTAGCTCTTGCATCCGCAGGGGCTTTTTAGGAGGTATTAGCTCGCGACGATTGAAATGGTCAAAGACTACTGAGAGTACGGCGACGACGATGACGACTCATATCTTGATGATGGAGACGGCGAAAGAATATATCATGCCGTACGCGAGCGAATACGACGAAGAAGATAAGATGGCAAATCTTCTTTTGCGCGATAGTGCAAAATCTGTATGACAATAGAGAACTTATGCAATCTGATATACAGCAGCGAAAAAGGATAGAGTACACATTCGAAAAGTATTATCTACAACTACAGCTTAAAAAGAAAGCACTTTAAGGGGGATATGAAAGGCATAAACCCGGAAGGCTTAATAAGAAAGTTAGCATATTAAGATATAAAGAGACTGAAGATGAACTTGGCAACATCATAAGTACTCTCCAAACTTGTATAAAAAGTGGGCGGGAGATAGCGCTGAGAGGCAATGAGCAATTAGAGCATTATAAGACTACCAGTAAGCTTATGTACAAAAATTACAATTAGGAACTACAGATGTAACTGAAAAAGATGTAATTGAGTATAAGGGCAGGCAACTTATAAATTATATTGTAAACCTTTGGAGGCTTCTTACATATCTGGAGCTTAGTGTACTGAAAAATATGGACCACACGGAAAGGAGTGCGGATGGCTGAATCTGCACGCTCAGAGGACTTGAAGGACTTATGTCTGATATGCAAGGCCTGATAAGCAAAGCGCCTGATGAACTCAACAAAGCTGTAGAAAAGACGGCAAGAGAGTGGACGAAGGACTGCAATGGGAAGATGCCGTCTACTTATAAGGACGGTAAAAACAGCCTTAAGAAGTGGAAACAAAGAAAGAGTACACATCTTTGGGTGATTATTTTCAAGCGTTGAGGTCTAGAACAAGAGCCACACTTCCACCTTAGTAGAAAAACGGACACCGAAAAATTTATACACGGTGTGGATACAGGTGGCTTTTGTTGAGGGCAAGCATTGATGCAGAAAAACAAGAGCGGAGTACGAAACTAAATACCCTGATAAGATGCAGGAGGCTGCAAATAGGCTTCAGCAGATAGGGGTCTGATGGTTACATATGCCGACATTATCAAAGAAGTAAATGACTTTTAAAAAGAGAATATCCGGACATACAAAAGATACGGGAACGACACTGTGGATAATGCAGTGCCGCCGTATTTTGTTGAGGTTGTGCCGTTTGGCATTAGTCGAGAGCAAAACATATTGAAAAGTCGTGTTCTGTAAAAATTATCACCTGAACAGAAAACTAGTAAAAACAGGTGGAAGCACTGAATGTAATAGAACATATATTTGAAGTGATTGGGTATGACTTTTGGACATAGGGAGCAGAAAGCCGTTTAGTAAGTGACTACTCACATGAGTACATAGAAGACCACGGCAATATACCGTAGATTTCTTTTTAGTCTTGAGTGCACGAAAGTACAGAGCATCACGACGGCAAACCTTATCACGGATATATCTTTGACTATAGAAAAGAAAGGAAGATAAAAATGAGTAAACCTCACATCACCAAGTATCACGATCGCTTTACTGAACAGGGTGCACGCGGTGACGGCGGAGGCGAGCGTGGAATTGTAGCCCTTTGCATTAAAGGGCACAAGGCAGCAGACTTTCATGCGTCGTGAAGATTAGCGACATCCCTACGGGCGTTTTATGGCGCCGAAATGAACAATTTGGTCAGTGATAAAGCAATCGGATACAGCCACGCGCCCAAGTATATTATCGTTTATGTTATGCCTACCGCTGAGGATATGACAAAGGCATATAGGGACATGATGCAGTACTTTTCGAGAACGAGAGGTTCATATAGGCCATACCTACCGCGAAAACTGACAATAAGGTTCAGGATATTGTGACATGGGCGAAGAAGCAGAGAAGTGAACACAACCTTGTAAAAGTAGTATTGCCGGAGGTAGCGGCAGACAGCGAAGGGATTATAAACTGGTCGTCTACATTGTACAGGACAAAGGAGCAGGCGCTAACACCCGAACAGGGATGCGCAAGAATCGCGGGACTTTTAGCAGGCACAGGCCTGACTGTATCGGGTACATATGCACCGCTTAACGACTTTGTAGATGTAAACAGACTCACAAAGACCGAGCAGGACGAAGGCAGTTGAGCAGGCAAGCTTAATAGCATTGTGGGATGGCGAAAGGTCAAGTTTTCAAACAGGGCTGTGACTTCACTTACAAACCGCATCTGCAGATAAGGGCGACAGCTTTAAAAAGATAAAGCTTGTTGAGACTATGGACATGATGGAGGATGACGTCAGAAGAACTATAGGAGGACAGCTATATCGGCAAAGTTCTCGAATTCATGCGATAACAAGTGCGTTACTTATCACCGCTATAAACGCGTATTTTATGGGTCTTGTAAACGACGGATTGCTTGATGTCGGACAGTGTCAAATCGACATTGAAGGGCAAAAGCAGTGGCTAAAAGCACAGGGCAAGAAGGTAGTTTTGGAAGACGGCAGCGAAAAGGATATTGACGACTGCAACGATATGGAAATTGCAGAGAGCGAACACAGGTTCGCAGGTATTTTTAAAGGCAACGGTTTCTTTAGTCGATGCAATCGAAGATGTTACTTTGAAGATTACAGTGTAAGGAGGTGCGTATGCAGAAGTTTGTAACAAATCAGGTAATCAATGGCACATGGGGCGAAGTGTGGCTTGATGACGAGTACATCGGCGAAGTCGTGTCATGTAAGGGCGAAGTAAGTGTGTCTTATACAGATGTTTCGATGGTCAGAAGTCTGACTGCAGGCAAGAAAATGACGAAGCTTGAAGGCAAGGAAGCATAAAGCTTCACCATGTCAGAAGCAACATTTCAAAAAGGATATCTGACAAGGTAAAGAGGGACAGACGCCCTGACTTTTAAAAATTATCACAAAGCTATCAGATCCGGATGCTCTGAGCCGAAAGAGTGGTCTTTTTATCACTGGTAAATTGATAAAGCCATTTTAATGGACTGGGAAGTGCAGAAACACAGAAGAATCTTACAGCTTCACATTTGAAGACTGGGATTACTTAGACAATATAAACGCGTAAAGGAGATGAAAAATGAATAATTCTTTGATGGAAAAAGCTTATGAAGCTTGACAGAGATAAACTTGCGGAAGTACCTACCGCAAAGGTAAAGGCAGAGCGTTTATCTGCTCGCAGGCGATGATGGAAATTACATTGAAGGCAAGGCGGAAATTTGATGATAAGTTTTGTGTCACGCGACAAACTAAGGCTGGCGCATTTGATTATGAAAAGATGTATGAAGCACATGCGATGATTATGGTTCACGGTTGCATTGAGCCTGATTTGAGAGACAAAGAGCTCAGGAAGCATTTTTGGAGCAGAGACACCGAAAGCACTCCGCGAAAAAGCTTTTTCCCGGGCGGTGAACTTGTAAAAATGTCAGAGAAAATCGGAGAGCTTTTCAGGATTTTAAAGCGAAAGAAGATTCTGATGATGGCGATGAGCATGATGGCATTGACTACGATGATGAAAATCATAGAGACCGATGGAGACTTTCAAGCGATGTATTACTTATTTGTAAATCACGATTGGAGTCCGTCGGTCTTTTTGATGCGCATTTTTTCTGACAAGTTGCTTATAAAGCACTTATCAGAAAAGAAGTAGAAGATGCAAAGAGAGGAGGCGTACTGATGGCAAGGCAAGTGGATGTAGAATTTCGGTTTCTTGACAATTTTTCAAGCAGCTTTAGACAGGCGATGGGTACGCTCGAGCGGTACTGCTGCAAGTGTAAGCATGGAAGAGTGTATGAAAAGATGGGCAAGGGCGTAAGCGACCTTGGCGCAAAAATTACAGCGGCGTCACAGTTCCGATTGTGGGACTTGGCGCCACTTCTTTAAAAGCTTCGGTGAAGTAGATAAGACACTTAAGCTTGTAGGAAAAAACTATGGGAAGCACGTCCGAGGACGCGAAGATGCCTGAAGGCAATAAAGACAGCAGCGTCAAATTCAACTTCGGCATGAAGGATGCGGCAGATGCTTCTTTGAATTTTGCAAGGCAAGGCTTTAATGCGGCACAGGCGGCGGATATGATTTCGCCTGCTATGAACCTTGCAGCAGGTACGGCTTCAGACCTTATAATGGTTACGGGTGGTCTTGGAAATACTTTTGAAGGCGTTCGGAGCGGATGCAAATGAAGCGACGCACCATGCCGATATGATGGCAAAAGGCTCAGGCGCAGGCAAAATACAGATGTGACAGGATTGTTTGATGCAACTGAGTATCGCAGGTTCAATGGCGAAGACTGTGGGTTGGAGCTTTTCAGACCTTGCTGTAATCACTGGAGTACTGGAGACCATGGCATTGAAGCATCTGTGGGAGCTACGGCAATAAACTCTGGACTTATGAAATTAGCGGCGCCGACAAAAGAAGCGTCTATTTGGATGGAAGCTTGGGGCATAAATGTTTTCAATACGGACGGAAGTCTTAAGAGCATGCCTGAAACAATCGGAACTTTGCAGAAAGGATTTGCAGGCCTTAGCGACCAACAACGGCTTGCGGCCGCGGAGGCAATCTTTGGAAAAAATCAGGCTGCAAAGTGGGTAACCTTGATAAATGGTCCGGGAACTGAAGCATTGCAAGGCTATAAAGATAGCATAGAGGGTGCGACGGGAGCGTCTAAAGAGATGGCCGATGCGCTGCGAGCGGTCCGGGCGGTGCGTGGAAAAACTTAAGTCGTCATTCGATGTATGAGCATAGTGCCGGCTCTGCGATAGCCGATGCGGTGGTACCTTTTTATAAAATAAAAGCAACAGAATTGCTTGATAAATTTAACAAAAATGAGTCCTGAACAGCAAAAAGCAGATTGCAAAAGTGGGCGGCAATGGCGGCAGCTGTCGGACCTGCTATTTTACTTTTCGGTAAAACGGTAAGTACAATCGGTAAGCGTCGGTGGTGCTCGCAAAGCTGGGAAGATTGCAAGCATCGCTACAAGGATTCCTGTGACTTTCGGCAGGCGGAAGCATCTTAAGAACGGCAATAGCCGCGATAGCATCACCCGCAGGCATTGTACAGCTGCGAGTGGGTATTACGGTGGTAGTAGTTGCGATAATTACGCACTTTTAATACTTTCAAAAGCTGCATTAAATACAACATCTCCGACTATGCAGAAGCTAAAGGTGAATTTTGAAGCTATAAAAAGCAAAGATAATGCCTTTTAATTCCTGTAATTCAAAAAGTTGGTCAGTTGTGATGGATGTACTTTGGCCATGGCATAGCAGCGGCGGCAGGTATCGCGATATCGGCATTTGCAGGACTGATAAACGGAATCATTGATTACGTTAAAGGCAGTGTCAAAACGTTCAAAGGCCTTATAACCTTTATCAGCGAGTCTTCACAGGTGACTGGAAGATGGTTTTGGCAAGGTATCAAGGACTTTTCGCGGGTATTAAAGATGATTATGGCACCTCTCAATACTTTAAAAGAGTGCAATCGGCGGAGAATTGACGGTGCGAAAGGTCTTGCAAGCTTTTGGTAACGGGGGCGGAAAGTCATCCGCTGCAAGCGTGCCTGCGAAGGCTACAGGTGACCTTAACTGGATGGGCGGTCTGGTACAGGTAAGTGAAAAAGGCGGAGAGATTATCGACCTTCCACACGGTTCAGGGATATATCCACATGATGAAAGTGTGAGAATGGGCAAGGCAGGCGGAGTACTAACATCAATATTCCAAAGTTGGTACGACCAAATCATTGTAAGGGAAGAGGCAGACATAGAAAAAGATAGGGCGATGCTGTAGCAAGAAGAGTTATGAAGCGTCTCAAGAGTAACAGAGGAGGCATGAGCTTTAGTGCAACATGGCTTAAGGGTAGCAGTCCGATATATTCCCTGTACTCCTTCCAGAGTACAAAAACTCAAGGAAGTAGGGGAGTAGAGACGTAAACATAAATGCTTTGGGAGAAGTAGACCTTGGCGGAATGAGGGGACTGAGAACAGCTCTTTCTTCTTTTTCCCGAAGTAGTAACTCGGATACTGCGAATTTAGGAGACTAAAAATCCTATGCAGTACGTCAGACAGATAGAATAATGTCAGGCGGTCCGACTCAGAGATAATCAATCACTGAACGCTTTATAAATTTCCCGTAGGGTAACTTCTTTCGAGTGGGAGGAAGATGACGCAACGGAGATGTAAGTTTTCTATAAGTTTAAAAGAGCATGCAGGAAGATAGCGATAAGTCAGTCGAGCGTTGTTGCCGAGTCAGGTGCCACGGGCGGAGATGCTCACAGGTTGTAGGATGCGATACAGCGCAAAGGACGCTAGCAAAAAGAGAAGATACAGGCGAAAAGCCGAAAACTCGCAGTAAAGCGCGGCGACTGTTTGAGCTCAATAGCTAGAGCTGACAGGCTCTGCAGATTGGCATGCTTTTAGGCGAGCAAAATAGTAGGCGTTATCGGTAGTAACCGAATCTGACAAGAGACGGTACAGTCTTTAGTAATTCCCGTGAGGTAGTCTGCGAAGATAAATCGGCAAAAGATGCGGAGTTATATAACATCACGAATGCGGTATCTAGGATAGTGTCGAAGGGGTCGGCAAGTGAGGCGGCAAGAAGCGTGGATTTTGATTATATAAATGCACCTTATGACGATACCGTAAGCCTTCCAAATATCGCGACTGGCGACTATATATCACGAGGATGCGAAGGAAGGTGAAATCTTTTTCGGCCAGATTTTCGGTATAGAAAAATCGTCAAACAGGCACGATATCTTTTTGCAGCTTATGACATGATGAAGCATCTACTTGAATCCACAGGTCAATATAACTTCAAAATCTCACGGCCGAAGCGATAGTGGCTCGTGCATGCAGATATACAAGTGCCGATAAGACACCTGCATCCTACGGGAGTCAATGACAGCCATGATATGTGACAAGATGAAAATGTACGATATCGTGATGGCTGCATATATAAGAGCGCATCGCATTACGGGCGATAAGTACTTTGCGATGAATATCAAAAGGGGCGCAGAGAGTATATAAGACTCGAGTGGGCTGTAAAAAGGCTTTACGCTTTCTGAAAAATTCAAACATTTTTGCAAGTAGTATATCTGAGACTATGGATGAAATTAAGAATAAAACTTTATATTTTGATGACACGGGCAAGCAAATCGGAGAAGTAAAAGATGATGAAAGCTTGAAAAATTTCGAGTCTTTCAAGAGATATACTCAAAAAGAAGATGGAGTGGATCCGACGACAGGCGCAAATAATCTTTTAAAGATACAGCCTTCTCAGTCGATACACATCGGCGATAGGCGATATCAAATTGCTTGTCTTGCTACTTGTGGAGGTCTAGGATACAGCCACAGGGCTTTTCGGGCAAGTACTGGATATCTTCAGATACTCATACATTTGAGAACGGTACATATAAGATGGAACTAGAACTTAAATTTGACAGCTTTGATGGATACTAAAGAGCGCAAAAGGATGAGGCTGAAGAGAAGAGAAAAAGAAGAACTCAAGAAAGAAAAAGAGAGAAGAAAAGAAGAAAGATAAGAGTCTTGCAGATCAGACTAAGAGCGAGTACAAGCAAAAGAGAAGAGCTACAAAAAGAAAAGAGCAAAAAGAAGGGCAGGGCAATGAAGAGGCGAAAAGAAGAGGCAAGAAAAGATTGCAGCTATAAGAAAAGCTGTAGCAGAGTCAAGAGCAAGAAGAGCAAGAAACGGAGGTGGATGATGAGTTGACTGATGCTTTTTAGAAAGAGATGAAGGAGACCCTTCGGCTGGCATACAGCTTGCAGAGATGGTCTGGCGAAAGCTCGTGTAAAATCGGCGACCTTATACTTCACATCTGAAGACCTCTTTGATGAGTCCTTAACTGTGAAGCTTTGCAAGCGCCGTGGCAGGTCAGTGCCCCGAAGGTGGTGCTTTGATAGATAAAAAGCACATGTATGCTTTCCGCTCAAAGCGTAGGCGATAAAGTGGCGGTGATGAAGGTAGGAAGCGACCCGACTGACTACACATCGAGTCTTTATATAGTGCTTGGAAAGATGGTGAGACTATGAGATCTTACCTTCTTTTTTAAGTAGTCTTAGCAATATAGATATAGCAGAAAGCGAAGAAACTAAGGTCATAGAAGTACCGCGTGAGTACGGCATAGACTTCACTACAGGACAGCTAACGGGCAAGATGGTCGAAGGCCCTTGAGGCTATAAAGGTATGGGTGTGGTTATGTCTACATACTCGAAAGATCTCAGACACGCTATATATTCTGCAGATTACGGCACATCACTGGAGCAGTATATCGGGCATGTGCTTAGTGATGAGTATATAAATACTGATTGTGAAAGCGAAGTAACGGACGCACTTCTTATGAATGAATATATCGAGGGCATAGAAGATTTTGAGGTCGTCAGAAATTACGATACTTTGAATATAAAGTTCAGAGTAGTGACAAAATTTGGAAGCTTGGAGGTGGACGAGTGTACGAAGATAAGACTTATAAGAGTATATTGGCAGATGCTAAAAATGACATAGGTGATGAAGTCACAAAAGTAGAAGGCAGTCTTGTACATAATGCCTTATCCGCTTTAGCATATGAGTTTGAAAAGTTGTATATACAGCTTGACTATATCATAGAGCAAAGTCATGCTGGCACAGCAGACCTTGAGCATCTTGAGATGATTGCACTTGATAGAGTGCATACCAGAAAAAGAAGCGACTAATGCATATGTAAAAAGCGGAGTTCAATGTGGCGGTGCCAATCGGCAGCAGATACAGCCTGAAAGGATATAACTACAGAGCTGTAGAGGTTATAAATGATAGCTTGCATCATACAGATGATAGTGGAAGAGACAGGATTGAGCCCGAACGACTTACAGAGGCGATCTTATTCCGATTGATTTTACCGAAGGGCTTGAGAGTGCAAAGGTGACGGAGTTGCTTGTCGCGGTGATGATGACGAAAGCAAAGAGTCTTTATATAAAAGATACCTTGAAAGCTGCATCTCAAAGTTTTGCGGGCAACATTGCGGCATATATGGGAAAAAGTTCGCAAGCATCTCAGGCATAGGCGGTTCAAAAATATATCCAACTTGGCAGGGAGCAGGCACTGTAAAAGCTGTACTGATATCTTCAGACTATACTGCAGTCAGTGATTACCCAATTAGTCAAATAAGGTCGGAGGCTGTACCCGCAAAAAGGTAGCGGATACGGATGGGCACCACTGGCATAATTCACTATTGAGTCAGTAAAAGAAGTGGTCGTAGCGTGCACTCAAATAACATACGCGGCAGGATACTCAAGCAGTAATTTGTCTGAGAAGATAAAAAGAAAAATAAAAGAGTATCTGAAAGGCATCGCGGAAGCTTTGAAGGAAGGCGACGAGTATACCGAAGCAATCGTATATATATCAAGACTTGAATCTGCCATATTGGATGTGCAAGGCGTGCTTGATGTAAATAATACTTTTTGAATAAGAACGGTAGCAACTTGACTTTGCAAAGTGACGAGATTCCAAAGCTTTGGAGAGGTGGCATTGACATGATAGAGGTTGATACCTCAATATCTACCGCTTCACATAGCGGAAATAGAGGAGTTTAAAAAGTTTGCAAAGACTTATGACAAATACTTAAGGTTTGCGTGGGCATCTTTGCAAAGAGAAGAGCTTTAACAGGATTTTGGCCACGATGGACGAGAGGAGTGAGCGCAATGGGAAGAGCTGCTACATATAGTAGTAAATCCGGCTGACAGCTTAGAGGATAGAGTCAACCGCATAAGGTTATCATGTGTCCGATTTACCGTACACAATCAGTCAGCTTGATGAAGTTTTAAAGGTTGTGTGCGGTGTCGGATAACTACAAATTAAAAGTTGATAACTCGAAATATTTGATTGATTGCGGTGTAAAGCTTGTATCAATACCCATGATTGATGTGGTGGCCGACTTGATAAGAAAGAGAGCACTGGTAAACATGATTGTGAAATGTATACGCACTATTTAACAGGTGGGGCGCTTTAAGGCTATGAGGGTGGTCGAGTTCTCATTGAAAAAGTGGGTGGTCTTTTATGGCGACAAAAATGGCAGGAGGAATAAAAATGCAAAAACAAGGTCAACTGAACAAGCGCACTATCCGATTTTGCAACACGAAGAAGCTGATAAAACCCGAGCATGGATATTATTGACCTCAAAGCTGAAGGAATTATCTGATAGCAAGATAAGCAGTACAGACGGCGCGATAGCTGATGTGAACCTACCTGCTGCATGGGCGGAGAGTGTAACCATATCGGATCTGGAATCAGATTGAGGCAAAAAGAAAGCACATAAAAGGCATCTTAAGCGCACTGATTGCAGGGCTTTAAATTTGTACACGCTGGGTCAGACAAGGACAATAAAAGAGTGAGCGCAGGTTTTTCAAACTACAGCGCCTTACACTTTGTACATACCCGTGTCGGGTATGAAGGCGACAGATACACCTATCATAAGTCGCTTTTTGCCGTCTAACATCAGCGGATGTGGGTGTTATAAAAGCGTGCCGCGGAAGGCTTACAGCTGCATAGATAAGATTGAGACGAATGATGGCGGAATACTCTGTAAAATGCTTTAGAAAAAGCCGCAGCAAGATATTTGGTTATTGATGGCGAAAGGAGGCTGATATGGTTGATGCGATATTGATGAGTGGCGGAGTCGGAGGAGTGTCCTCTGATGATGTGACAAGCGACAAAAATCAAGTTTTGCAAGGCGTGACAGCTTTGACAAGGATAGCGATGATGAACCAATACAAGGCACAATCCCCAGTCCGTGGATACAAAGGTCCGGATAGTACTGAATTGGCTACTATCCTACTGAGGGTGGATATATCACAGGATAGAAGAAGGCTACTACCACAAAGGCGGTGGGTACAGCTTTTATGTAATCGTGCCACTGCAAAAGTTAAGCAGGCAGTAAATTATCACCCCGAAAAGACTCTCCTTCAGACACTAACACATGCGGTGAACAAGGGCAAATTTCGATATGGGCGCCGTCTGGCGGTGATGTAATTATGGCAAATAACAGCCACCAGGGCAGGATTTGCCCGGCGATTTGCCGGGAGTAGGAAGAGGCATTGTCGTCGGTATACGGCTCATATATACAAGGACCAACTATGTGTTCTTTTCCTTGCCGAATTTACATACCTCACAACCCTCGCGCAGGTGAGAATTTCGTATTACTGGCACTGGGCCCGACTATTCAAGCGGTAGAACGGTTTTTACCCGAGCCACTTTCGATGGCCTTTTAGTCGTCGGGAGTGGCGGCAAAGGATTTTACGCAATGGAACTTACTACGCTTATAACATCCAATCGATACGCGTATGGTGGTATATGGCGGTGGAAATGACTGCAGTTGAACACCCTCTTCCCCCGCTTATGGAAGCAGAAGACAGGTTGCGTTTTCGCAATCTATAAAATGTCACGCCTTTAGGCAAAATAGTTGTGTACTACAGAAGTGCGGCAATATACAAGGCGCGCCTTAGCTGACTTTAGAAGCCCGCGTAAGCCGTGCAAGCGTAAGGGCCAGGGTGAATGTATCAGGCGCTATTGTAGATACTATAGACGTGATAAGAAAAGACACTGCAAGCCCCTGCAATAAATCGAACCGGTCAAATTGTGTTAAATGGAAGGCATAAAACGAACAAGCTTTTATAAGCTTTGAGCTTACTGCAACATCGACAGAGGGTCGGATATTTTGCAGGCGCTGTCCAAAATTACAAAAATAGATTTTTAAATTAAGAAAGCGAGAGGCGATGAAGTATACAGTTATATATAAAGACACTGGAGATGTGTTATGGTGATATCGAGCAGCCGGATATTAAAAGCATAAAAATCGGCACTTCGATATACCCGACGGTAATATCATAGACAGTGTAGATGTGCGCGGCAAAGAGCATACTGCAGTCACACATGCAACACCGACACGATATGGTCTAAATTGCAAGCGGAGTGAGGCGACAAACAAAAAGGCTTGAAGAGATGAACAGCAAGCGAAGCGCTGAGGTCGAAGAAGTGAGAAAAGGCGATACTTGCAAAATTCTAACAGCGATAGCAAGTATATCACCCGATACCTGGAAGATGATGAAGGTCAAATTATGATTTCTAATATTTTAGAAGTCTAATATTATCAAAAAGGAGATAAAAATGGAGCGATTTACGATCTGTTTGCGACGGCAATCATTAACGGAGAGACAAGACAGAGATATCCTGGCGATTTTTAAGAAGGGTGTAAAGAAGTCATTGAAGGAAAAGCGGCACTCGAGCTCTGGGGACGATAATGCGGAGCCTGGCTCAACACCTTCTATCGCTGAAGAGATAAATAAGTAAAGACAAGGGATTTACTCTGAATCTATTTAGAGATTGGCTTTTAGCCCTTCAGGTGAAGGACATAATATCACTCGATAGCGTGGGTAGTCGCTGAGTATTCCTTATAGAGTTTAATGTGGAGTCCCCCTGCATCCACTCAGTCGTGCGGTGAAGTGGATGGGTAGTATTTTCAAATCGTGAGACTTATGAAAAAGCTTGACGAAATAGCTGTACAGAGTGCGCAAGTAAAAGAAGAGGTTATGACAAGCGACAGGCTCACACGCTTTGAAGAAGAGACAAACGATAAAAGGGGGCAGTTGATATGCGTAACCAAAATTATTGACTTTTCGGAAAATTTGCGACTTGGTAAAGAGTACTCAGTCACACTGAGAGCGCCTTAGGGGTGGTAAGCAGATACATGACCACTGTGAAAGGCACATATAAGAAATCACTACATTGATGGTGAGACAGAGCTTTATAAGAGAAAAATTCAGAGAAGGAAAGAAAGGAAGTAATAAGATGAAGTTTAATAAGAATACTTATGATTTTTAAAGTGGGTAGCATAGTTTTTACTGCCTCGCAGCAGGTACACTTTATTTTGCGCTTGTAAGCATTTGGAACCTACCACACGGTGAGCAGGTAGTGGAACTATTACTGCAGTAGACACCTTGTGTGTGCTATTGGGACATAAGTTCAAACACATATTACAAAGATTTGAAAATCTTATAATTGAAATTTGAGGGCTGCAAGGCCCTCTTTAATTTGGAAAAGGAAATTAAAAAGCAATGCCGAAAAGCAAGACATACGAAGAATTTGTAGAAAAATTTAAACCTAAAAAGACGACAGACGATCGTACACACACCGCCTCAGTATGGATGAGGCTGTAAAAGATGTGAAAAGAATACGGCCTTGAAGGCAAAGAGATAGCAAGACCTTTTTATCCGGGCGGCGACTATGAAAGCTATGATCTATCCTGCAGATTGTGTCGTGATAGATAATCCGCCATTTTCGATACTTTCAAAAATTTGCAAATGGTACATGAAAAGAATATAAAGTTCTATTTGCCCAAGACTGACACTCTTCTCAAATAATTTGATGTAACATACATATTGACGGACACCGTCAATCGTATAGTGAAAAATGGACAAGAGTTAACACTTCATTTATAACAAATTTGGATACTTGCAGGATAAAGAAGTGCAAATGGTTTGAAGTAAGCGATAACTAAAGCACAGGAAGAATCTAAGCCGAAAGGACTGCCGTCTTATGAGTATCCGGATAATATAATCACATCAAGTGGTTTAGAAGCTTGCAAAGCAGGATATTGAGTTTAGATTTGAGAAAGATGAAGTATTTTATAAAAACTTTTAGATATGCAAAAATCTTTTAAAAACAATATTTGGATAGGCTTAATATCAGATAAAAAGGCCGAAGAATTAAGAGAGGCAAAGCGTACAGAAACAAAGAAAATATTCGGAAATGCAGAATCAGAAAATTTACTGGGAACTTAGTGACAGAGAAAAGAAATTATACTTAGGATAGGAGGTCTTTATGGACAATGCATATGCAGCAGGCAAGAAGCTTTATGGAAGCTATACAGAGTACACCCTTCGGGCAAGGGCGACTTCGTAAAATGGGATGTTGGGGCAAAGAGCCGAAACTTGAGCGATAGTGTACTTTTTATAGTCCCGAATATGGGCAGGGTGGCTCATGTTGGCGCCGTGATAGCTAAATCAGGCAGGGCATATATATAAGATAAAGACGATAGAGGGCAACACATCTGCAGGCTTTTTCAATCGCAATGGCGGTTGTGTGGCTATAAAGTCATACGAATTTACACTTGATCAAGTTGGAGGAAATAATCGTATAAATGGATTTGGCTATCCTCTTTTTGACGATGATACCTGTACGGTAGAAGATTTTATAGATGCATTAAAAAGGCGAAGTAGGCTACATAGAAAAAGGCAAGTAATAGAGACTTGGATGGCAAGTTGACAAATCCGGGAGATAAAAATTATACTAAGTATGGAGCGTGGTACGGCGATAACGGCGCTTATTGGTGCCAGCAGTTTATATCGTATTGCGCCTATATGGCTTGTAAGAAGCATAAAAAAGAAGAAGTTACAGGCTGGGAGCAGGTGCAAGGCCGATGGAAGTACAAGCTGCATGGCCAATATGTAAAAGGCCAGTGGCTTGAAATTGCGGGGCGCTGGTATGTCTTTGACGAAGCTGGTAATGCTATAGAAAAAGTGGTTCAAACAGGATGAAGACTGGTATTACTTAAATCCTACTGATTGTGCGATGCTTGCAGGCCAGTGGTTACAGATAGACTACGATTATTATTATCTAACTCAGATCGGGAGTGATGGCACGCAATACATATATAAAAAGATACTCAAAAGAAATGTTTATTGTTGGGTAGATGCAGATGGTAAGTATTTAAAAGAGTATGATACCGCTAATCCTGATATTGATAAGTACGGAGTAGCGAGAGAAGAGAAGGCAAGATGTTCAATCCCCTTGCCTTATTTTTATTTGTTCAAAAAGTTTTTTTCGTGTGATATATCGTGTGATACATCTTAGAAATATAGCAGAAAAACAAGAAATATATTTCTTTTTAAAGATAAAAATAACGCTAAGAATGGCTTAATTCCCTAGCTTTTGGCGAAAAAGCTTGATATATCGTGCTTTTTCAAAAATAGCCTTGATTTCCTGGGTTCGACCTGTCCAGCTGCGTTTAACTAAAAACCCTTGAGAAATCAGCGTTCTTTATTTGTGTGATATTTCGTGTGTGATATATTTTTATATGTTCAAGAACTTTACTTGTAAATCTTTCGTTGTAGTCGTCCATAACGCCACGATAAATATTTTTCAAAGTACCGTCCGACGCCCAACCGCCACGCTGCATGATATACACGTCCGGCACACCTATCGCATGCCATCATACTAGTGCAGCGTAATGCCTTAAATCGTGAAATCTAAAAAGATTGTATCTCTAAACTTTTTAATATCTTTTGCGAAGCGGTGTGTAATCTGATTAGGGTTCAGATCCACAAGCTTCGCCCTCTGTGGGCAACTCTTTGATTATGTAGTCAGGCATATCTATATCACGTGTGCTTGATGTCGTCTTTTGTAGTCTTTACGGTCCAGTCCTTGCTCCTCTGTATATGCAAGCGCTATTTATATGTATGATACTACCTTCCACATCCTCTGCGGTAAGGGCGCATACTTCAGAGCGTCTGAGAGTGCCAAATGCTGCAAGATATACAGCTATAAGCATATCTCTGTCTTTTTTCTACAATACTCAATGATAGCTTTTATATCCGCATCCGTGGGCACATACAAGCGTGTCTTTACTTTTGCGGAAGTGTCGCATTCATATGCAAATTTGGATAGTAGCTTTTTAAGGACGGCGTAAAAGAAAACCATAGCCATTTTACCGTTTTAGGACTGCGACCGATGGCGTAAGCATTTACCCACCTTTGTATCAGTTCTGGAGTAAATTTGGTAAAGCGAGCCTTAAATATCCGTCAAAAGCATTATATATAAAGCCTTTTTATAATTTACTAAAGTAGTAGGCGATAAAATGTTAGACTTCATAGCACAGTAATTAAGCATTGACATCTTCAAGCTTTATATCTGAATTCTTAGATGCATCTACATTATCAGCTTGTAAGCGGTCGCCATATGCTCCGCTTCTTTCTTTGTCTTTGCTGAAGGATTTATAATGTTTCCCTTTGTCGTCCGTATAGTCATAAATTTGACATCTGTAGCTACCTGACGGCAGCTTCAGCTGTAGCCATTTAGACCTCCTTTTTGAGTATAAAATAACACCTCTTGCGAGGTGCCAGCCTAAATGGTATAATAATACTCGCTATTTATTTGCGAATATCGCAGTTGATTTAAGATTAGGCGCGGCCACGCAAGTGGCTAATCCTTGAGAGCCTCCGTATTGGCGTACGGGGGTTCTTTTTAGTTTTAGTATTGTTTGTGAAAATAAGTTACTTTTGCAAGATATCACCGTCATAGAGAAATATTTACCCGCTGCATTTGCCGCCACATCCGACTTGCTAAAAGTTGCGTGTCCGTACTCTCCAAAATCAAGAGTTATCGTATCCCATGCATTGAAATATTCATCACCTAAGTCAAGTATCGGATCTGTATATCAGACACTGAAGTTTCAGCTATTGCGTCTCATAGGCAGTTGTATCTTACTATTATCATTTACATGAGTTAGGTCTACTGCTATAGAAAGATTTTTATCATTCATAGTAACGCTTTTTAATTCTGACCCCGAGGTCATGTGGTCGGAAGTATCTCAGTTACTTTGGCCCACGAGTTCATCGCTTGAGACAGGAGCAGCATCACTTGATGCACTTGCCTCATAGGGGTTCGCCCGTCTCAGCATTAAAAATACTTTTTCTTGTAGAAGCGTACCTTTTTCCGAGTGTTTTTGCAGATACTTCTTCTCTATCTACATGCTCCATAACTTTCACATAAAGCATCCCTGCAGTATTCTGTATACAAGTAGTGGTCTTTGTTGAGAAATTGATTATAAAGTGGATTTTCGTCAGGCTGCATGAAATTCTTATAGTAGTCAAATGCAAAAATCTATAGGATTGGTTGCACTTGTCATTCTGTTTAGCTTCCACTTACCCTGTAGTGTCGCTCATTTACACGCATCGGGTCATCAAGACTGTATTCCTTTTTCATCTCTTCTTTTTGTCTGTAGCCCTGTGGCGGCAGTCTCAGAAGCAACCTCGCTACTTGCTACAGTAGTGTCGGTAGTGCTCTCATTTGATGCAGCAGCTCCGCCACATCCCGTCAGTGCCATGGCCATAGCTATAGCTATCACCCTTTTTCATATGTTCCTCCAAAAATTTATAAATCCTACTCCTCCCACCTTGACAACCGAACAAACATTCGATATATTTATTACATCGCTACTTTAGTTGTGCAGGGTAGTAGGAGGGGAAAATGTCTGATAAGGAAGTGTTTAAAGAGCTCTGCAGATTGCTCTTGCTTGCAAATCGTAGACAATTAAGATTGATACTCTTATATGTCAAAAATCTGCTAAGGCTGACTGATGTCGGTCTTTTTATTGCTCTTTTTCTTCTACTTCATTCGCACAAACGGTAATAATCTTTTCTAAGACCTTCCACTCTTCATCGTTTTAATTTTGCGATGGCAGACACAAATCTTTTTAAATGTATTAGACGCATCCCACTGAATGTCGCCGATAAAACTGATAATTTCTTCATCTAAAGTCATATCTTTTGAACATCTCGCCTGTGCCATATCTCAACCAATCTTCATTTACATTGAATTCACGGCAGATGGCCAAGATGTTTGAGTCACTCAGTCCTACAACTCCACTTTCTATCTTAGATATAGCGGCCTTTTTAACACCAATTCTTTTCGCCGAATTTTTCTCCTGACAGACCTAACTCTTTCTAAGCTCTTTAATTCTGTCGTTCATTACAACCTCCTTTCTTCTCTTCTTTCCCTATGCCTACAGTATATATAGAAGAAGAATAAAAGTCAAGAAAAAAAGTTGAAAAAGATACTAAAAAGACTTGACAAAGTAGAAATCAGATACTATAATGTATCTATAAGATACAGATAAAGGAAACACAAAGGAGAACAAAAATGAAAAAATTTCTAGTAGGAAAGATTTACAGAGAAAGAAAGTACGAAGGAAGAATGGATGTGGAAATCAAGATAGTAAAAAGAACTGCTAAAACAGTGACTTTTATCTATACAAAGCCGAATTGGTGGGAGGATGACATAACCAAAGAGTACAGAAAAAAAGATTAGCGACATGGGACAAGGCGAAGTTATTTACTTCGGTAACAACTGGGCTACCCCAACCGTAGACCCTGAACCTACAGAAGAGATTACAGAAGCTGTGATTGCTTCATAAATAGCAGGGCATAAAGCCCCCGCTTACGGGGTGAGAAAGAGTAAAGATGACAAAGAGGATACAAAAAGGTTGTGGCAATCTTAAAAGCTACACTGCCGAAGCTAGTCAGGAAAAAGCAAGAATACTTGTTAGGCCTTGCTGAAGGCATGGAAATGGCAAGGGTGTTAGCAGAGGATAAAGAAGAAAAGGCAAGCTGATAGAGAGGGAGAAGGAACATGGAGAGTAACGGATGCTGTATACGCAAACGAGTTTGTCGGCGTTTGCGTAGAAAGATGCGAGTATCACGGCTTTTTACATAAAGCCGGGCATGGTTGTAGTAGATAAGAATCTAGCGCGTGAAGCGTTCGGCATCGCTCATATTGAAGATGATGCGATTGTGTCCTACAAGGATGCAGCCGATGATTATTTCGGTATATGGGTAAAGCTGAAGGGTGTCTACAAGAAAAAGAGAACGCTGCATCGCTTCACATTTGGATGAGCTGGCGGCGGATCTGGAAGAGATAATTGCTGCGTGCGGTCAAAAGATATAGATAAGCTTATCTGTGACAGGCCCTAGCGACTCGTATGCCTACACAGGTGAGGGATTTAGAGTCACTTGTGAAGAGCCAAGGATAAGTGCAAATGATGAGGGGGCAGTATGGATACTATATGGACTTCAGAAAAACCGAAATCCCAGGGCTGTATGATGTAGAAAGTTGGACTACCTGTGATTTCGACAGTTGCGGCACAGGATTTGAAGGCTTTGCATGGCTTACTGAAAAGGAGTGCCAAATTGTGGAAAAAGCATGGGATATATTCGGAAGACTTAAAGAAGCACAGCAAGAGAAGCGTGGCCATGAGGTGGTTAAGGAGATATTGGAAAGAGAGGAAGAATAAATGAAGTTTAAGATTTTTGATTATGCAGGTAGAAAGTGATTGTGGATGCAGGCGATAAAGAAATTCGCCAAATCCGCGTTGAAGAAATCACGGAGATGAGGTGATTGAAATTGAATACATAGATACGAGTATTAAGGAGTTCGATAGTGGAACATGTAGATTAAGCGATTTCCGCGATGGAGCTTATAGGGTTTCGGGAGATGATTTGAAAGAGTGGCTAGCTGACAGAGCTGTTATTGATATAGAGACGAGAATAATCAATCTGACTCCACACGCAATAAACATTGTGGACAAAGATGGAAACAAAATTGTCGATTTGCCCTCCGAGGGAGAGGCAAGGGCGGTACAGAAAAACGTCAATTTTGGGCATTTGGGAGATGCCGCTTGTAAAAGCGGAATTTGGTGAACCTATGAGGCTTACCGGAACCGGCAGAAAATACATTTTATGTAGTCTCTGCGATTACCGCTAATGCGGCAAAAGCAGCAGGTAGAACAACTGATGACTTACTGATTACGGTGGAAACTGTGAGAAATGAAAAGAACCAAATTATAGGCTGTAAGGCCTTAGCAAAAATATAAGAAAAGACATTTGAGGAGGAAACTGTGGCTGAATTGAACAAAATAGAAACAGATAAAAAAACGAGGTTCTATCAGTGTATAGATGGTTGGACGCTGATAATATAAATCCTTTTTGAAGTACTAGAGTACAAACCCCTGAAGACAAGGGGTTGTATACAGTAAAAATTGTGAAAGATGACGAGCATAAATGTTATAGACAAGTGCTTTCTACCAAGGTCGGTGAAGCTGTATCCGAACTAAATAAGCGCGGACAGTGGATTGAGAGACACCACTATGATGGGTATTTTTAGGATGCTAGACAATAGAGTTTATAAAGTAGAACTCTACGATACATCACGCAACGGAAGAAACAAGCCTTTTCAAGCTTGAGGCTGCGTGGGCTAAAGCAGAACTACAATCGCCACTTACAGCCTACGGGGCTAGTAAGGGTATATGGCTTCGACAGTGAAGATACACCTTGTGGATATGAGGAGGCTTTCACGCCAAAGAGGTGGGAAATTGCATATACCACCATGGGTGATGTGATGATGGGTGACAACAAATATGGTCTGCTTATGAAAAACGGCAAACCCACCCTCGGCCCAAACAAGGGCTACTGGACGGTCACATTTTTGGGAAGAGGCAAAAAGAAATTTAATATAGTGGAATAGAAAGGAAGGAATATGAACAGATTAAAGATTTTTAAAAATGATAGTTTCGGACTTGTAAGGACGCTTGAGATAAATGGTGAACCGTGGTTCGTAGGTAAAGATGTGGCAGAGGCGTTGGGATATAGCAATCCAAGAGAAAGCAATAGGCGACCACGTGGATGATGAAGATAAGGGAGTAACGAAATGTGACACCCTTGGAGGAAGTCAGGATTTAACTGTAATCAATGAAAGTGGTTTGTATAGCTTAATCTTATCAAGCAAGCTTCCAAACCGCAAAAAGCCTTTAAAAAGGTGGGTAACATCTGAAGTATTGCCGGCTATAAGAAAACACGGGCTATATGCTACAGAAGAACTGATAGCAAATCCCTGACCTTGCCATAGAAGCATTCAAGGCACTGAAGGAAGAAAGAGAAGCGAGGAAAGCCCTTGAGGCTAGAAAATACCGTAATGAGACCAAAGGCCTTATTTGCCGATGCGGTCAGTGCAAGCCACACATCAATCTTTAATCGGTGAGCTTGCAAAAGCTTATCAAGCAGAACGGCATCGACATCGGCCAAAAGCGACTATTTTGAATGGCTTAGAGAGCAGGGCTTTGATGAAATCAGGCAGTAGTAAAAACATGCCCACTCAAAGAAGCATGGAGCAAGGTCTCTTTGAGATAAAGGAAAGTAGCTATATAAATTCTGAAGGCGTGACCGTGGTCACTAAGACTACTAAAGGTCACAGGAAAGGACAGATATATTTCACAAAATAAATTTTTTTATGTAAATAGGAGGAAACATGGAAGGAAGAATGATAAAAGGTGTTGTGATTCCTACATTGGCAAGGGGTACAAGAGAGGAAGAAAATGAAAGGGCTTTGAACGCCTTGGAGAATATAGTTTTTAAACAAAAATGGATAGTGAGGATTTAAAGCGCAAATACAGGCTTGTATATGACGCTGCATCTAAGCAGCGAGCGGAGTTAAGCGCATTTAAAAATAGAATGTATGTAGCCTTCTGCGGGGCTTTGCATGGCCGATGTGGTCTTCATCCTGATGCTTGTAAAGATGCTTATCAAATGACTTACAAGCATCAATGGATGATAGATTTTTCAATAATTTGCTTGAAGAAAAGAAAGAAGAAGGAAATGACAGAGATGTGGCCGAAATAAAAAGGCTATACAGGTCATAAAAATTACGAGGAGGAACAAAAATGCCTAGATTAGCACCGTCGAGGACGGAGATGATGGATAGGCAATTTAAAGGCTGCATATATAGCAGGCCTTGAGCTTAAAGGTTTAAAGACAAAAAACATTGCAAGCCTTATAGGCAAATGCGAAAAGACGGTGGCACATAAAAGAGACCACCCGGCTGACATGACAGTATTTGAGCTTAGAGCGATAGCGGATAAGCTGGACTTCACGGCAGAGCAGGTCGCAAGCATGATTTTGAAGGCTTAAAAGATGATAGAAAGAAAAATATTGGCCAATCGTGAAGAGTGGTTAAAACATAGGAGTAGAATCGGCGGTTCAGATGCCGCCGCAATCGTGGGGCTAAATCCATATAAAACAAATACCGATTTGTACTTAGAAAAGACGGGGCAAAAGGAAAGCCCTGACATATCCGATAAACCTTATGTGCTGTACGGTACAAAGGCGGAGGAGCATCTAAGAGAGTTGTTTAGATTAGACTTTCCGCAGTATCAAGTGCAGTACTTTGATAACAACATGTATTTAAACAGCAAGTATCCCTTTGCCCACGCAAGCCTTGACGGTGAGCTTACAGACGAAGATGGAAGGCGTGGCATACTTGAGATAAAAACAACCAATATATTGCAGAGTATGCAAAAAGAAAAGTGGAAAGACAGGATACCTGATAATTACTTTATACAAGTGCTGCATTACTTGATGGTCACGGAATTTGACTTTTGTAGTGCTTAAAGCACAGCTGAAAAGTGAGTTTGGCGGTCAGATATACCTGCAGACAAAGCACTACTTTATCGAAAAGAAGCGAAGTTGTGGGAGATATAGAGTATTTGGCGGAGGAAGAAAAGAAAAGTTTTTGGAAGCGTGTGAGGCTAGAAGGATGCCCGATCTGATACTTCCGGATATATAAAAATACCATTTTCCTGACATCGGGAAAGACGACCATTTTGGCGACGTCAACAATATGGTAAAGAAAAAAAGGAGGACTATGGAATTAAAGATATACAATCCACATGAAGACGGCTTTATAAAAGCTATAGAGTGGAATTATGAGGAACTCAAAGCAGAGCTATCTCAGAAGCTTGAGCAATACAAAGGACTTGTATACAGAAAGACCAAATCAAAGAAGGAAGGCCGACAGGGCGAAGCTGAAGCCTTAGCGACCGCAATAGATGATAAGCGCAAGCAGATAAAAAGCAGTGCTTACAGCCTTATGAGCGATTTGAAGCACAAATAAAAGATTTGCTTGCAGTTATAAAAAGAGCCAGTAGCCTTGATAGACTCACAAATCAAAGGATATGAGGAAGAAAAAGCAAAAGAAGCTTGAAGAGGTCAAGGCACTGTTTGAGAGGGTTAAGGATGCAGCAGGCGAAGAGCTTGAGTTTGTTGGCTTTGAGCAGATATTTGAAGATAAGTTTTTAAATGCCAGCTTGTCACTGAAGATGGTCGAAACTGTAATAAGCAATAAATTTAACAGTATCAAATGCAATCTTAAGACAATAGCGGATTTAAAAAAGTACAGCTTTGAAGCTACAGAAGTGTACAAAGGAGACTTTGAATCTCAATGAGGCACTTGAAAAAGCAAGGTACATGGTAGAGATTGCAAAGAAAAAGCTGAGGCAGATGCAGCGGATGACAAGGAAGGCACAGAGGTATCTGAAGATCCAGCTGCTACAGCAAAGGAAGGCACTGAAGAAAAAGAGCATGGGTAGATTTGAAGCTTACCTAACCAGCACCGAAGCAAGGGCGTTAGGGGGCTTGGTTTTAAATTAAATAATATCAAAAATTAGGAGGATATAAAAATGGCAGTACAAAACAGTTTAGTAGCAAAAAGAAGGCGACAGGCTTCACAGCGTACCTGACAGCAGATGCGGTCAGGGAGCAGATAAATAAGGTCGTGGGCAGTAAAAACGGCACGCGCTTTATAAGCTCGATAGTGTCGGCGGTAAATAACAACAAGGAACTACAGACCTGCAGTAATTCAAGTATCCTATCTGCTGCATTGCTTGGAGAGTCTTAATCTCACCGAGTCCACAGTTTGGCCAATATTACCCTTGTGCCGTTTAATAATAAAGACGGTAAGGTGGCACAATTTCAGCTGGGTTAACTCTTTGAGGCTCAAGTAAAATTGCGTGAACCCTGATTACTCAGGGGTGTAAGATTAAAAATCTTGCTAACGGTGGAACCCGTCAACAAAAGGGTAATACCGTGCTAAAGTCAACATGATATAGGTAAATATGATAGGCGTATACAAAAATTACAAATAAAGTTACAAATCAATGCTATATCGGCCAGTCTGTAAATATAGAAAGGCGATTCACAGAACATAAAACCCCTAAGGCATGGGGAAATGATTCACTACATAATGATATGAAGAAATATAGAGTACAGAATTTTTGATTTTGAAATTTTAGAAATATGTAAGCCTTCAGAGTTACTTGAAAAAGAGTTGTATTTTATCAAAAATTAAAACCATATTATAACTATGTGGGTAAACCCTATACCGAAAAACACGAAAGAAAATTTCTAAAGGTGTCAAAATTTGGTGGGATGCTTTAGATGAGGAATGCAACAAAAATAATAAAAATAATCTCAAAGGACCACGTAAAGGACACGAAGTCTTGAAAAGTACCAGGGAAAAGATTAGCCGTAAGATTTCTGAAATACAAAAAGCAAAAAGTTAAGTGCGTAGAAACAGGCGAGATATTTCAATCAATAGGTGATTTCGAGAAAAAGTGTAGGAGCATATTCCGGTGCGTGTGCTTTCTATTGGAGAGGAAAAATAAAAACGGTGAAAGGTTATCATGTTGAAAAAGTGTAGAGACTAACTGTGATGAATGTAACAGAGTAAAGGAGAAGATGAGTTACTCTTGAAGTGCAACACTTAAAAAGTGAAGATATAGTCCACTCCTATGCGATGATAAAGCATAGGGCAAAGTGATAAAGGATACATCCAGCTTGCTATCCGCTCGGGGCAGTACAGAAAAATCAATGTACTGGCAATAAAAGAGGGTGAGCTTGTTCGATATGATCCACTCAACGAAGAAATAGAAGTAAATCTGATAGATGACGAAGAGGAAAGAGAAAAGGCGCCGACTATCGGCTACTATGCGATGTTTGAGTACACAAATGGATTTAAGAAGGCGATGTACTGGAGCAAGGCAAAGATGGAGACACACGCACTTAAGTACTCTGCCGGATATGCAGCAGATAAGAGAAAGGGCAATCAGTATACTTTCTGGTCGAAGGACTTTGATGGTATGGCCTATAAGACAATGCTTAGACAACTGATAAGCAAGTGGGGAATTATGAGTATAGATTTAGTGACTGCCATAGATTCAGATATGGCCGTGATAAATTCAGACGGCAGTAAGTCATATGTGGAGACCGAGGAAGATATGAATAATTATACAAAAATGGCGACGATAAAGTAGTCGACAGTGAGGTTACAGAGAAGAAGGAAGATACAGAAAAGAAAGAGGATACAAAGAAGCAGGAGGAAGTGAAAGAAGAGGGCGGAGACGGCAACATAGGCGATGCGCTTTTTGAGTAATCAAGATTAAGAAAAATCAATAGCATAAGGGCATCATACAGCAAAAAGAAATATAAATGCTTAAAAACTAGGTATCAAGTTCCTTTTGATTATGTGTCACGACTATATAAGTATGAGTGCCCTTTTTGCTTTGATATAAGGAGAGTAGGTAAATGCCAAACAGAATATTAAAAGAAAGCATCAATGAGAGTAAAGCCTTAGCAGAAGTTAGCATATTTGCAGAAGACTTATACAAGCGCCTTATTACTTATGCTGATGACTACGGAAGATTCAGTGTGGACTCTCAAATCATGTTAGCAAGACTATATCCAAGAGAGATACAGATTGTTAGCATTTCGGATATTGAAGACGCACTGCAAAGACCTATCCGCAGCACAGAAAAATTGCTTTTATACAGATACTGAAAAAGCATTTATATGGAGTTTTTCCAAAAGTGGAGCGACCACCAAAGAATAAGAGATACAAAAGAGAAGTATCCGAGCCGCAGGACTACTCGGCAAATGAGTATTACTCAAAGAGAGCTGTACCGATGCAGCTGAAAATTGAAATATTAGAAAGAGACAATTTTAAATGTTCAAAGTGTGGCAAGTACATAACCACCGAGACGAAACGCATACAGATTTGCGAAGATGTGTGCAGGTGCTTTCTATTTTTGATTACAAAGTGCCGCTTGAAAACGGTGGGAGGTAAATGATAAAAATTTAAAACTTATATGCCCTAAGTGTAACGCCTTGAAGAAAAGATTGAGCTTTTGATGATCTTCTTAAGCTGATAGATGAGCCACAAAAAGAAGTAACAAATGTTAATCCGCGGCGACTTCGGCGACTTGCGGCGAACTGCCGCCTGAATCCGAATCCGAATCCGAATCCGAATATATTATATCTGCTGGCGCGGAGCCAAAAAGAAAAGCAGGCGACAGATGAAAAAGAGCAGGCAATATTTGAGATAACAACCAACACGGGAGAGGCTATCCCTTTTTTTCAAGCAGATATAGACCTGTACAAGAGCTTGTATCCGTCTGTAGATGTCGAACAAGAGATGCGAAAGATGATGGGGTGGTCGGATGCTAATCCTGCAAAAGCGAAAAACGAAAATGGGCATGAAACGCTTTGTAAATGGATGGCTATCAAGAGAGCAAGATAAGTACAAGCCTGCAAGTGCATCTGCTGCAAAGTCCGCAGGTACAAAAATTCAATAATTTTGAGCAAAGAAATGACGACATAGATGCAGATATGCAAGAAGCACTTGCGCAGCAACTAAAAAGGAGTAGCAGATGGCTAAAGATAAAAGATATATAGCCTTCACGGTGCCGGGCAAGCCTTTGGGCAAGCAAAGGCCGCGTTTTTTCGAGACAAGGCACAGCGGTAGGACATACACGCCGAGGCAGACTGTAGAGTATGAAAGACTTGTAAAGAGTCATACATAGCAGCAGGCGGAAAAGAAGCTGGAAGGTACTATTGGTGCGACTATACGCGGATATTTTTGAGCCGCCAAAGGTCGACAAGTAAAAACAAAGGCAAAAGATGCTTTAGCGGAGAAATCGGCTACACAAAAAGGTAGATGCTGACAATTTGGCACAAAGCATATTAGATGCACTCAACGGAGTGGCTTACACAGACGATGCACAGTGAGTTTTCTCTTGGTCTCACAAAAGCTTACTGCAGAGACGGCAAGAGTAGAGGTGCAAATCAAAGAACTTTAATAAAATTTGATATTATAAAATTAAATAGCGCTACAAAATGCGTTATATGGCGTTTTTTATAGCGTAGTGGATAAAAAGTATCACTAAGGCAATAAAAATGCGCTCTAGGTATACTGTGGCTAAAAATTAGGGGTATATAAAAGCGAATTGAAAGGAGAAAAGTGAACGAAGAGAAAATAAATAAGGCTATTGAGGCTTTTTAAGACGGCCGAAAAGATAGCAAGGGACTTTTTACGATAAGCCTGTAGTCGTCACATACAGCGGTGGAAAAAGATAGCGATGTCTTACTGGATCTGGCGATAAAAATCAGGTATAAGCTTTTGAAGTATCGCACAGCATCACGACCGTGGACGCACCGCAGACAAATCGACATGTAAACAGGGTTTTTGCAGAGTTAAAAGAAAAAGGCATGAGATGCATAAGAAAATGCCAGTTTATAAGGGCAAGCCAATAAACATGTTTAGCCTGATAGCACTAAAAAGGGCATACCGCCCACTGAGGCTTGCACGATACTGCTGCAGGAGTATTCAAAGAGGGCACAGAAAAACAGAGTTGTAGCCTTGGGAGTAAGGTCTGCAGAGTCAAGGAAAAGGCAAAATAGAGATACCTCGACGATCGGAAAGAAGCTGACAGACTCAAAAACACTTTAGCTTAGAGCACACCGAAGAGGTTTTTAAAGATGCAAAACAGCAAGACGAAGTATGGGATTGCGCACTTGTAACGACAGCAAGGAAGAACAAAAACGATAATGGTAAATCCTGTATATGACTGGACGGATGCGGAAATCTGGGAATATATACACGAAAACAGCATCGCATACAATGAGCTGTACGATATGGGTACAGCAGAGTGGGTTGTATCTTATGCCCTTTAGCGAATAAACGAGAAAAACAAAGGGATATCCTGACATTTCCTGCATACAAAGAGCGATACATAAAAAGCATTTGAAAAATGCTTGAAGCCAGAAAAAGAAAGAGGGAAAGACGACGGCAACGGTGGAGTATGGAAAGATGCTGAATCGGTGTTTAAAATGGTGGATTGAAGATAAGACAATAGAAGGGCAAATGAAGTTTGACTTTGCGGAGGAGAAAAAGGGATGAGAATATATTTATCAGGCCCGATTACAGGCGTTGAAAAATTATCACTTAAATTTTTAAAAAGCCGAAAAATCAAGTGAGGATATTTTTAAAAATGACGAGGTGATAAATCCGATGTGGATGGGCAACATGCTGCCAGGCGGTAGTCATGAAGAGTATATGACTCTTTGCTTTGCCTTAGTGGGCATGGCGGACAAAATGGTTATGCTTGAAGGCTGGCAGCAGTCGAAGGAGTGCGTGCATGGAGAAAAGTCTTGCTGAAGAGATGGGCATAGAAATATTTGAACTTGGAGCAAGCGGAGAGATAAGCATGTATAAAAGAGTATATATGCATAAAATGAAAAATACTTATATGGAGTAAATAAAATGCTAGATTTTGGAAAATTACAGGCGGATGCTGTAAAAATATTTATAAGTCGAAAAATTACAGGAAAAGCAGCGGACTATAGGATTTACAGTGCTGTCACGATAGACGGAAATAATTATATACCGCTTATGTATAAAGGGATATCAATATATCTGATCCCAGAGAACTATAGCTCACTAAATCCTGCATTTGCGGGAAGTCAATAATTCAGCGGCAGAGAAGATATTTAAAAAGTGCAGAAGATGCATACCAGCTGACAGATACAAAGATGATAAAACTCTATCGAACGGAAAACGGTTAAAAAGTTTAAAAACGCCTATGAGTACATTAATTTTTGTAGATGAAAAACTTATAAAAACCTTTTGGGCAAGGTATTAAATATTATGCAGTTGGGAATGGCGAAGTTGTTTACATAAAAGAAGCTGAGAGTTTTTAGGTTAGCGCTTGCTACACGAAAAAAGGTAGGGCAGAGTCAAGACCTGAGGCAAATTGAAATACGAAATGATATGTGCGAGGGTGAAAGATGGCAAAGAGAAGGCTAAAAAGGTTTGGGAGTTACTTAGTAAAAGTTAGCTGCGAATTAGACCAGATTAGAAGAGGTTATGAAGATATAGAGACATTAAAAAGAATGGGTACAAAAATAAAAATGTTTATATTACTTTTTCATTCTGAGGGATGGAGAGGTGGAGAGTTTTGGCCGAATTTGCTTACCTCCGACTTTATAGATATATCAAAAATGGCTATAGACGTGGTTTATAAAAGATTAGAGCAGAGAAACGCTGAGGCGTTGGGATATGTAAAAGAGATAAAAAGAAATGTTGACGGAAGTGAAGGTAAATGAGTAACGATTTTTACAATACTGAAGGTTATAAAGACAGCACAGCATATAAAGCAATCATGGCGATAGAAGAAGCAAAGAAAGAAAAAGATGAAGGACAGATGAACACGACAAGCTTGTACAGCATATCAAGTACATTGTTGAGCTTGCAGGGATTTAAGCTTTAGCAGCAGGGTTAAACTTGTAAATAAGCAAAAGTGGAAGGAGGTATGAGTAATTGAAAGTATTGATAGCTTGCGAATGCAGTCAGACAGTCTGCAAGGAATTTAGAGCGTTAGGGCATGAGGCTTTACAGCTGTGACATAGAAAGACAATACGGAGGACATCCGGAATGGCACATAAAAGGCGATTGTCTTGGAATTCTTGAGGGGGCAGTGATTAAGACACAGGACGGAAAGCACACTACAATTGATAAGTGGATTTAGTTATTGCGCATCCGCCTTGCACTTACTTGAGCAATGCAGGACAAGAAGTCACAGCTCAGGTGCCACGCTTGAGCAAATCAATGCAAGGACGCAAAAGAGGATACAGGCGCAAAGAGTTCTTTATGAAATTTGCGAACGTGAATTGCGAAAAAGAGTAGCTATAGAAAATCCAGTTGGGGTGATGAATACTGTATACAGAAAACCAGACCAAATAATTGAGCCCTTACCAATTCGCAGAGTCTGAGGAAGATACAGAGAATTATGTGACAAAAGCGTACTTGCTTATGGTTGAAAGGGTTAAAATGCATTAAAAACACGAATGACTTAGAAAAGCCAGACAATGCAAAGCTATACGGCAGATGGTCGAACGGGAAAGCCGGATGTTGGCACGAGGTGACAGGGACAGAAGAATAAAGCAACAGTTAGAAGTAAAACATTTCCAGGTATCGCAAGAGCGATGGCGGAACAGTGGGGATAAAAATGATGGAAGATAAGAGAAAAGAAGAGTTGAGGGATAAACTGAGGTGAGATAATGTCGAAAGCCGCCAAAGCGCAAAGGAGCTTTATAAGCCTGATGACATTTGATGAAGTTGAAAATTCAGAAGACGCGATTAAATTACTTGAAAGAATAAAGGGATAACTATTTAAAAGAGCATATAAAGATATTTGAGCAGGTTGACACGGGGCAAAAGAAGAATGACTAATCCGGCAAAACAATTTGAAAGATTTTATGTGACAGTTTCTTATGGATAAGGGCAGAAAGCAAATATACCTGCACTGAAAGAATATGTATATAGGCTCATAGCGCATGACAACGCAAAAGACCGCAGGCAAAAAGAAGGGCATAAGCTGGAATGAATTGGACATGGCAATTATGAGCATAGTGATTGAAGCGACGGCACTGGTACAGTCGGGCGTACTTGATGAGATAGAAGCGAAGGAGGGCTAAATGGCTATACAAAAAGGATATAGTGATAAATCGTAAAGAATATCAGAACATCAAAAAGAAGGACCACAATCAGATGAATGTATATTTGCAAAATATTTATAAAAATGCCTACATGGATGGCTTTAAAGCCGGTACAGAGTCAAAGCCGGGCATAGATATATCTAAAATCAGTGGGGTTTTGCTTGGAATAAAAAGGACTTGGCGCAAAGAGAGTTGGAGTGTATAGTTGCAGCGCTTGAAAAGGAGTTGGGATGATTGAGGGATTAGCGAAGCAAATATTAAGTCACTACGGCGATGATACATCAAAAGTCTAAGACGATTGGAAGAGCTTGCAAGTTAATTGTAGCACTACAAAAAGATATCCTGAGGGCAAAGAAGAGCACTCTGGCGGCTGTACTGGAAGAGATAGCAGATGTGCATATTATGCTTACGCAGTTGCTTTGATGATGAAAGTGACAAGACGATGGTATCGCTTATAGTCGACAAGAAACTGAAAAGGCAGATGAGAAGAATAAAGGCGGAAAAAGACAACCGTAAAACTTATAAAAAGCTGTAGATGGCATATAGGCAACAGTCCACTCTGCGCGCATTGGCATATGCTTTCTGCTCTAAAAAGTGATGAATGTGGGAATTATGTGGACGGTAACTTGATGACGTGTCAGGAATGGGAAGGAAGGTAAAATGAAATTTAATATTTATGACTATAATGATAAGGCTGTAGAAATAGATACAAAAAGGCAGGAAAGTAGCAAGCATATCGGTTTGCGTCTTATCAGGAGATGAGCGCATAGAGATAATGTACGAAAAATGGGAGCTTCGAGACGATAGACAGTTCGTCTGATAGATTCATAAAATTATCACGATGGAGATTATGAGTTATCAGGCGATAAATTGTTAAAAATGGATGGAGTACATCCGGCAAAGGACGAGAATGGAATATCTTACGAAAGATTGTGATAAATTCGGTTAGCATCTAAATTAGAGGGATTAAAATGGACAAGAATTGCGATACTTGGCATATCAGACAAGCAGGTGGAAGGTATGCACAAATAAGCGAAAAATGCGAGTAAATCAAGAGCTCTAGCAAAAGAAAAAGGGCGCTGTCATGACTACATGGGAAAAGAAATACTTTTTCAAATTTCAAGGTTACTAGATGCATGTATGACGGCATTTTCATCATCAAGTGATTGAGGCGAGCAAATAAAAGCGCTGAAAAGCAGGAAAAAGAGCGAGCCGAGAGAGGTGGCTAAAACTCAGAGAAATACACTATAGATGGCAAGTTTGAGCTGTTTAGCGTTTATGAGGCGAGACTTAATCTACATAGCATTTATGAGAGCACACTTAAGCGTATTTGGAAAGGGCGACAAATGACAGCAAAAGAATATCTTAATCAACTTATGAGCATTGAAAGCTCATACAAGTGAAAGACTACCGAACGCGAACGCCTTATGGCACTTGCTACAAAAAGTTACGAGCGCTTTGAACGATTGCAAAGTCGAAACAAAGCCCCGATAACACTAAGACGCAAAAATATTATTATAAAGATGGCAGAGCTTAGAGAAGAAATCGAGGAGCAAAGCAAGCAGATATACCGCTCTTTATCGTAAGATAGAAGAGAGTAGACGATATTGAAGATGATCGCTACAGCTTCTTTTAATTATGCGATACATGAAAGGCGCAAGTTTTAGTGATATCGCGGACAAGCTGGATATGCGAAAAAGCGGTGGACTTTAGTGCTGCATAAAAAGAGCTTTTGCAGGATTTTTGAAAAAGAGGCACTGCATGATAAGTTTGTTGTTAATGAAAAAGATGGCAGTCAACTGCTAGTTGACGACCAGTCGCGATTGAATGAAAGACCTAAAGAAGCAAGAAAAACCTGCTTCTTTTTAATTAGAACATCGCAATGCACCGCTTGACAGTGTTATACTGTAGACGTCAAAGAAGCAAAGCTTTGACTACCTTTTTTCCTTTTTACTGAGTTACAGTACATGTTCCCCCTTTATGTTTTGTGAAAGATGAAAGCGCCCTATGAGCAAGGGCGCTTTTGTTGTATAAAAGTGGAGGTACAAAGATGATATATGAAAGATGTCCGCACTGTGGACAAAGATACGAAGCGGGAAAGAAATGCGGGTGTAATTTTAAAAGGGACTACCCCCAGCCGACGGGAACAAGGGCGATGTATAAAGGGGGCAGGTGGCAAGCACTACGCAAGGTCATAATAGTAAAGGTATCAGGGTTTTTAGACCCTTGGGCTTTTTCACATGGCCGAATTGAATACGCTACTACAGTGCACCACATAGTCACGGCAGAGGACGACCCTACGCTCTTCTATGTAGAAGACAATCTGATACCTTTATCAAGGTCAAGTCACGATGAGATACATGCGCTGTATAGAAAGAGTGAGGCAAGCAAGGTAGAGACTCAAGCTTTGCTTAAAAAGTTTAGTGAAGAAGATAGCATACTAGATTATAGTCGTTGGGATATGCGTAGAGGGTAGGGAAATTGTTGGGAGAGTCAGACAATTCCCCAATGACCGCCGCCCCAACTTTCAAAACGTAAATTTCTAAAGAAAACAAGTCCAAAAGTGGACAAATGTATATAAAAACAGCCTGAAAGGAGGAGAAATGGCAAGACCACGAAAAGATATATCAATGCAGACGGGCAATATCAAAAAGGATGTCAGAGCAAGAAGAGGAATGAAAGAATCGTTTGATAAGACCGATGGCGACGAGCTTGAAAAAGTTCCTCCTGGTCTTGCAGTACGCAGTGTCAGTACGAGCGTATAAGGAAAAATCTAAAGGTATAGAAATCATGGGCAATCTGGACCGTAATAGTATGATGGAGTACGAAATGCTATTCTATGTACATGAGAGCATCGAAGGAGTTAAAAAGAAAGACTTGAACCCGTCGTCAGAAACCAGTTCAGGCAAAGAAACCCATGATCTATGCGATTTTGGAGCGGGCAAAAAGGATATGGATACGCGGGCAATGCTGTGGGGATGTCTGCAAAGCTCAAGGCTAAAAGATTGCAGCAGAAAAAGCCAAAGGGCAAGAGGAAAACTTGATGCAGATGTTCGGAGATATATAGATATGAGTCACTTGGAGGATATCAAGCAGTACGCAAGAAGCTGCTTAGCTGATGAAATCCCGTCGGGACAGAAACACAAGTGGAGCATGTCAAAGATTTCTGACGATTTGGACAGAGTGGGTACGCTGACTTTTCACTATATCTGGAGCGAAGAAATGCAAATAAAATTATCACGTGGTTCGCTGCTTAAACACTCAAAAGGCGCCTTGGCAGGAAAGCCGATAGACGACAATGTGGCAAAGTTCAGGGCATGTCTAATATGGATGGACACACAGAGAGACGGGAAGAAAAAGGTTCAAGAAGAGTTTTACTGAAGTAGGGCGTAAGAATGCAAAATCTCAAATGGAAGCAGGCGAAGCGCTCTATGAAATAGCCATACAGGCTACAAAAAACATGGAGACATACGAAAGTATATACAGCCGGTACAAAAAGAGACCAATCAAAAGAAATTGTATTCGGTGAATGTAATCTGATGACAAAAGGCTCAATACTTCGGTCAAAATTCAATTTCAAGCGTGATGAGATTGTACACATCAAGACAGGTTCTTTCATAAAACCGCTATCGAAGGACGGAAAGACGGGAGATGGTACCAATCCTGCATGTTTGATACTGATAGATTTGTCAGTATAAATCGAGGTGTATCGGTGAAGACTAAAACCATATACTGAAACAATAGATTGAAAGTGTTACCATAATATATAAAGAGGTGATTATATGAAATCTGGAATATATATTATTAAAACACTTATGACGGAAAAAGTTTACATAGGACAAAAGCGTTGATGTAAAAACGCAGATTAAGGACTCATAAAGGCTCCTTAATTTAGGAATTCATAAAAACACATACTTACAAAATGCATTTAATCTATACAAGGAGTACATAGATTTTCAAACTATTGAATTGTGCGATGTAGATGCTTTAAATAAAAGAGAACAGTATTGGATTAGGAAATTCGATTCTACAAACAGAGCAAAGGGATACAACCGTGAGAGCGGTGGTTCGAAAAGGTCAGAAATGGTGCGAAGAGTCCCGAAAGAAGCAAGAAAAGGCGAAGGAAATCAATGTTTGGGAAGCACCAGTCGACAGAGTTCGTTGAATGGATAAGAATGCACAACAGGGCGAGTAGTGATAAATTAACCGTAAAACGATGTTGAGAATATCAAAGTAGCACTACCAGGGAGCTAGACAAAGCGGAGCTTAAGAGAATCAATGTTACTATTTCAACGGTAAACAAGATAGCTGAGTAAAAATTGGAGTTGGGTTTTTGCAATTAGTCTGATGTTAAAAAGCATTGAGGCGAGAGACAAAAGAAAAAGAAGAGATTGCAGAGAAAAAGCACTATTTTTAAAAATGAAGAGGAGCGAAAAACACTAATAAAAATGTTAGAAGCGACTTTGAAAAAGGAATTTCCTAGAAATGAAAATAATGAAAAATATGGAATATCTAGTACAAGCTATGGAGTATACAATAGACCCTTTTTAACAAACATAAAAGAAAAACTTGTAAAATTGTGCCTTGAAAAAGGCTAATGGTATACAAGTTAAAAGACATAGCTAAAGAACTAGAAGTTATGTAGAACTACCGTCTGGAATATTGTGAAAATGGTTCATGTTAATACCGAGAGTGCGGCAATCAACTGCATTTGTAACGACTACGGTGAGCGTTAAAGAGCAATAACTGCCACGAGCCCTCGACACATTAGAGCATCCGACAAGGGTCTTTTTAATGTAATATAGTCTGAACTTACAGGAAACTATAAATTATCGGATAAAGAGCCGATAAGATAACAAATTGGATCACCACCAACATCCGACGACCGATTTTTACGATTTGGGTCTGAGGCTCAAACACCAAGGACCGATGTTAACAATAATCACCACGGCTGGCAGAGTTTAACTTTACCTCATTACACTCAAAGAGTACGATTATTGCTCAAAGGTCTTAGATCCGAATGTTGATGTAAAAATGATGAATATTTTATTGATATTTGCGAAGCGAACAAGGACGACGACCCCGGAGCGCTTGAGACATGGCAGAAAGCTAACCTGGTGCAGCCTTTTTACGACGAAGGGTATAAAGAAGATAGCTGAAGATTACGAAAATAGCGAAGCAGATACCTGAAATGATAGCTTTCATGACTAAAGTACTCAATATTTGGGTATCGGCCGCAAATAACAGCTATATGGATATGATGGAAGGCGTGGAAGTTAAGGACTATCGACCCTAAAGGGGCGACCTGTATATATGTCGGTTTTGATATGTCATCAAAATCGACCTTACATCGGTCGCTTTTATCGTGCCGTTTCAGACCGATAAACTGGACAGTAGTAGCAAGAAGATAGTAAAGTACGCAGTTTGGACGCATAGCTTTATACCTACCGTGGACAAGCAGAGAACACATCATGCAAAGATAAGGTACCGTATGATGCTTGGGAGCGTTTGGGATGCTGACACTGACGAATACGCCAATAGTCGACCAAGCAGCTGTGATGCAGTATGTGATTGATGGGTGTGCGAAGTATCAGCTTGATATTCAGTGCTTATGTTTCGACCCCGCGAACGCTGTCAAAAGCCACGATGGACTTATCAGATGGAAGGCTATACGGTGGAAGAAGTGCATCAGGTCACAAGAGTCTGAATGAAATTACTCAAGGCTTCAGGAGACAGGTTTTATTCGGGCGTGTGTTGTATCTGCATAATCCGCTTTTAATTACGCTATGTCCAACGGTAAGTAAGGACAAATAACGGCCTTATAAAGATAGATAAGGATGCAACCACTAAGCGAATGACCCCGTGGATGCTACTTTCGCTTTTCAAATTGGGCTTTATACCATGACTTTGAGTCGAAAGCTACAACGACTATGTAGAAATTTTTGAAAGGAATGACAGGCTAAAATGGGATTTTTAACAGCTGAAAAACTTTTTGTACCTGAGACAGCGGGACACGGCAAGCGGGCTCAGCAGTGGCTGGGAATAGATGATGATGTTGCCACCCGAAGGCACTTGCGGAGACTACGTACTTCACTTGCCTGAAGGTCTTATCTGAGACGATGGAGCAAGATACGCGCTAAAAGCTGCTTATATAAAGAAGATGCGACGGGCGGAAGAGAGGCGTCGAGTATGGATGTGCTGCTATAGCAGACCGAACAGTGTAAGACGCCGTCAAATTCCTACGGAGCACGATGGAGCGAATTGCTAGCACTATGGTAATGCTTACGCGTGGATCCAAAGGGATTACAGCAAAAGGCTTAAAGACAGGCAAGATACAGACAAAAGCGTACTGGATTATGAAATCCGATTGCGTGACGGTTCATGGACGATGCGGGCGTAGTGGCGACCGCGGAAGGCTTCATTATCAATATAGCAATCCGCAAAACGGTGAGACGGCTGTATTCAGACAAGAAGATGTGTTACATATAAAATTGGCTTCTTGGGATGGCGTTATGGGTCTTTCGGTAGGGAGATACTAAAAGCACTACAGGGTGCTGGATACTCACAGATACGCCCAGTTGTATAAAAGTGGGCTGACTGCACGAGGTGTACTTCAGTACACAGGGCGACCTTTGATGAAAAGTTAAGGCGCAGTTACAGAAAAAGTATAACAGCTTCTCACAGGCTGAAAATGTAGGGCAAGGTGGTAGCGCTGCCAATTGGCATGAGATTAGAGCCACTTACTTATACACTTGCGGATGCTCCAGTATATGGAGCTTAAGAGTATAGCGCACCTGCAGATTGCGGCAGCGTTCGGAGTAAAGCAAATCAAATAAATGACTATGAGAAGTCAAGTTACTCTAATTCGGAGTCACAACAACTTAGCTTTTGATAGATACGATGATGTACAGACTCAATCAGTATGAGCAAGAAAATCAATTATAAATGCTTGTCTGATGAGCAGAGAGCAAAAAGGATTTGTATACAAATTCATGAAAAAGTTCTTCTAAGAGCAAATATGGAAACACAAATGCAGGCATAACATCTGCGTGCAAAACGGGATATACACCCCGAATGAAGGCGAGGCACCTTTTAGACCTTCCTTCGATGGATGGCGGTGATGTGCTTATAGTGAATGCTAACTATGTACCGCTTACAGATGTTGGCGCTGCATACAATATCGGAAAGGAGGGCAAAGATGATAATCAAAATAAAGGGCGACATACGGTCAATGATATGAAAAGAAATTTTATGAATGGTTTGGCTATGACTGTACTACGCGGGTGATGTACTCACAGCACTTGAGGAAATGCCAAAAGGCGACCGATTGCAGGTGAAGATAGAAATTCGAATTGGTCGATGTACTTGCAGGTCGGAAATCTATGCGACATTAAGAAGTCGTAACGATGTAGACATCGAAGTGGAAGGCTTTGGCGGCATCCGCGGCATCGGTCATAGCGATGGCGGGCAAAAGCACGATTTCGCCTGTGGGCATGCTTATGATACATGATGTTAGCGTGAGCTACACAAGTGGCAATCGCACAACAGCAAGCAGGCGGATACATTAAAGGCGTGGGATGAAGCGCTTGTAAGTGCTTATGTCGAAAAAGACGGGCAAGAGCAGAAGAAATCATTCAAATGATGGATGCGAGACATGGATAACAGCCGATAAGGCGGTTGAAATGGGATTATAGACGCTATAAGCGGTCGGACGAGGCGGCAATCACAAACAACATGAAATCTCAAGATTACTGACGAAGGCGATACAGCAGTATATAACCGAAAAGGCTGATATTGAAGAAGCAAAAACAATTTGTTAAAAGACCTCGTACATTCGGGGCATGAAAGAACAAAAGATGAATTTACAGAATTGCTGATGCAATAAATGCAAAAAGGCAGAAGTGAAGAATTTAGCAGAGCAGGGAAAGAATTGCAGAGGCAAACAGACTGCAAAGGAAGAACGTTAATCTTCAGGAGCAGTACAATATTTTTAAAAGATGTAGTAGAGAGAGACAGGCAGGTATGTCAATAGATAATTTTGCGATGCTTTAGCTGTAAAAAGTGCGTCTGGATCTGATGCAATACACGATTTTGAGAGGGCTGCAAGACATGGTTTTTATACAAATACCATGACAGAGGGAACAAAAAGGCTGACGGTGGCTATACAGTGCCTGAGGACATTAAGACAAAAGGTTGATCAGTATAAAAGGCAATGTTTTCGCTTGAGAGCCTTGTGGATGTTGAGACAGTAAAGACAAGTAGCGGAAGAAGAACATTTCAGAAGAAGAGCACAGGCCGAGAGGCTCGGGAGGCTATGTGGAGGCAGGAAGATTCAGAGCAATAATACTCCCAGTTTGAAATCTCGAGTACGCCGTTAAAGTATGCAGGGTATATGCCCTGTAACATCTGAGTTGTTGGCTGACTCTGATGCCAATATAACCGCCGTGCTTACAAAAGTGACTTGCCGAGAGATATTGCAACCAAGAACGCTCAAATCCTTACAGCAATAGCAACAAAGACTGAAAACAGATCTGAAGAAACCTTGACGGTATCAAGAAGACATCAATGTTACCTTGGGCGCTGCATACGCGGGAAGCGTTGTAATCGTGACTAACGATGACGGACTTTAATTACCTTGATACCTTAGTGGATAAGCAGGGAAGATACTTGTGAGTCCTGACGTGCAAAATCCTATGCAGATGGTACTTGCTGAGCGCAAGAGAAAGATACCTGTAAAGGTTGTACCAGATGCAATTTTAAACACAAAGACCAACAAGATTCCGTTCGTAATTGGCGACTTGAAGGAAGCAGTAAAGATTTTGATAGGGCAAAAACTCAACATCATGACTTCAAAACGTGGCAGCAGTCGGAACGCTGAACGCGTTTGAACAAGTTTGACATTGTTCAGAGGTATAGAAAGATTTGACTGCAAAGTCAAGGATTCTGATGCATTTGTGAACGGAACTATCACAGTAACACAACTTTAGCCACGCATCGCAGGGGCTTTTTAGGAGGTGATAGCCTATGACGATTGAAACGGTCAAAGACTACTTAAGAGTAGACGGCGACGACGATGACGGACTCATATCTTTGATGATGGAGACGGCGAAAGAATATATCGTGTCCGCTGTAGGCGAATACGACGAAGAAGATAAGACGGCAAATCTTCTTTGCGCGATAGTGCAAAATCTGTGTGACAATAGAGAGACTTAGCAATCTGATATACAGCAGAAAAAGGATAGAGTACACATTCGGAAGTATTATCTTACAACTACAGCTTAAAAAGCACTTAAGGGGACATATGAAAGGCATAAACCCGGGAAGGCTTAATAAGAAAGTTAGCATATTAAGATATAAAGAGACTGAAGATGAACTTGCAAATATCATAAGTACTCTAAAACTTGTATAAAAAGTGTGGGCGGAGATAAGGCCGTTGAGAGGCAATGAGCAATTAGAGGCATTATAAGACTACCAGTAAGCTTTATGTACAAAATTACAATTAGAATACAGATGTAACTGAAAAGATGTAAATTGAGATATAAGCAGGCATTTCTTATAAATTATATTGTAAATCCTCGGAGGCTTCTTACCATCTGGGCTTATGTGTACTGAAAAATATGGACCACACGGAAAAGGAGTGCGGATGGCTGAGAATCTGCGCGCTTTATGAGACGTGAAGGACTTGGCGCGTCACGATATGCGCAAAAGGCCTGATGAGCAAAGCGTCTGATATGAACTTCAACAGCTGCAGAAAAGACGGCAAGAGAGTGGACGAAGGACTGCAATGGGAGAAAGATGCCGTTCTACTTATAAGCGACGGTAAAACAGCCTTAAGAAGTGGAAAACAAAGAAAGAGTACACATCTGGGTATTATTTCAAGCGTTGAGGTCACTGAAAACAAGGCGCCGGACTTCCACCTTGTAGAAAACGGACACCGAAAAGTTATACACGGTGTGAGTACGGAGTGGCTTTTGTTGAGGCAAGCATTATGCAGACAAGAGCGGAGTACGAAACCAAATACCTGATAAGATGGTGGAGGCTGCAAAACGAGGCTTCTAGCAGATAGGAGTTTCTATGGATGGTCACAGTATCGCCGACATTATCAAAGAAGTAAATTTAATTTTAAAAAGAGAATATCCGGACATAAAAGATACGGGAACGACACTGTGGATAATGCAGTGCCGCCGGCTGTTGCCGATGCAGCCGTTTGGCATCAGTCGTGAGAGTATGCGCTTATATTGAAAAAGTCGTGTTCTGTATATTACGACGGTACAGAAAACTATAAAACAGGTGGGAGCTTGCACTGAATGTAATAGAACACATATACTTTGAAGTATTGGGCATGACTTCTGGACAGAGCAGAACAGCTTTTTAGTAAGGGACTACTCACATGAGTACATAGCAAGACCACGGCACATACCGCAAGATTTCTTTTTAGTCTTGAGTGGTACGAGTAGCAGAGCATCACGACGGCAACCTTATCACGGATATATCTCTTTGACTATAGAAAGCAAAGGAAGATACGAGTAAACTCACATCACCAAGTATCACGATCGCTTTTTACTGAACAGGGTGCAAGCGCGGTGATGCAGGCGAGCGGCTGGAATTGCAGCTTGTATTAAAGGGCAAGGCAGCAGACTGCAAGGTTATGAACGATCAGCGCACTATCCGCTGGGCGTTTTGTAAAGTGCCGAGAAATGAGACAATTTGTCGGCGATGTGCTAATCGGATGCAGCCACGCGCCTGGGTATATTATCGTTTGTGTTAGTGCCTACCGCTGAGGATATGACAGCGCATATGGGCGACATGATGCAGTACTTTTGGAGAACGAGAGGTTCACATATATGGCCATACTCTACCGCGAAACTGACACTAAGGTTCAGGATATTGTGACGCATGGGCGAAGAAGCAAAGAAGTGAACACAACCTTTGTAAAAGTAGTATTGCCGGAGGTAGCGGCGAGACAGCGAAGATTAATAAACTGGTCGTCTACATTGTGCAGGACAAAGGAGCAGGCGCTAACACCCGAACAGGGATGCGCAAGAATCCGCGGGACTTTTGTGCAGGCACACGCCTGACTGTATCGGCCCATGGCGCACCGGCTTAACGACTTTCGCAGATGTAAACAGACCCACAGACCGAGACAGGACGAAAGCGGTTGGAGACAGGCAAGCTTATACAGCGCGTGTGGGATGGCGAAAAGGTCAAAGCTTAACAGGGCTGTGACTTACGCTACAACCGCATCTGCAGATAAGGGCAGACAGCTTTCAGATAAAAGCGTGCCGGAGACTATGGACATGATGGAGATGACGTCGAAGAACTATAGAGGACAGCTATATCGGCAAGCTCGAATTGTTAAGGATAACAAGTGCTTTACTTATCACCGCAAACGTGCGTATTTTATGGGTCTTGTAAACGACGTGATTGCTTGATGTCGGACAGCACAAATCGACATTGAAGGCAAAAGCAGTGGCTAAAAGCACAGGGCAAGAAGGTTTTGGAAGCATTTTGCCGGTGCGATATTGACGACTGCAACGATATGGAATCAAGAGAGCGAAACACAGGTTCGCAGGCATTTTAAAGGCAACGGTTTTTCAGGTCGACGCAATCGAAGATGTTACTTGAAGATTACAGTGTAAGGAGGTGCGTATGCAGAAGTTTGTAACAAATCAGGTAATCAATGGCACATGGGGCGGGGTGTGGCTTGATGACGAGTACACGGCGAAGCCGTGTCGCTGTAAGGGCGAAGTAAGTGTAACTATACAGATGTTTCGATGGTCAGAAGTCTGACTGCAGCAGGCAAAATGACGAAGTTTTGAAGGCATGGAAGTTATTAAAGCTTCACCATGTCAGAAGGCAACATTTCAAAAGGATATCTGACAAGGTAAAGAGGGGACAGACGCCTGACTAAAATTGTCGCCAAAGCTATCAGATCTCGGATGCTCTTGGAGCTGAAAGAGGTCTTTATCACCGTAAATTCGTTGATAAAGCCATTTTAATGACTGGAAGTGCAGAAAAACACAGAAGACCTTACAGTCACATTTGAAGACTGGATTTAGACAATATAAACGCGTAAAAAGGAGATGAAAAATGAATACCCTTGATGGAAAAGCTTATGAAGCTTGATGAGATAAACCCAGGAAGTACTCTACCGCAAAGGTAAAGGCAGAGCGTTTATCTAAGGTTGCAGGCGATGATGGAAATACATTGAAGGCAATAAGCGAAACACACAAGTTTTGTGTCACGCGCGACAAACAAGGCTGGCGTATTTGATTATGAAAGATGTATGAAGCACATGCGACAGGAATTACGGTTGCATTGATTCGACGGAGAGACAAAGAGCTTATGAAGTATTTTTGGAGCAGGAGACACTGAAAGACCTCGCGAAAGTTTCCGCAGAACTGCAAAAATGTCAGAGAAAATCGGAGAGTTTGTGATTTAAAGAAAGAAGATTCTGGATGATGGCGATGAGGCTGATGGTATTGACTACGATGATGTAAAATTTATAGAGACCGGGATGCAAAATTTCGCTTATGTCATTTATTTGTAAATCACGATTGGAGTCCGTCGTCTTTTTTTTGATGCGCATTTTCTGACAAGTTGGTAAAAGCACTTTATCAGGAAAAGGCGAAGATGCTAAAGAGAGAGGAGGTACTGATGGCAAGGCAAGTGGATGCAGAATTTCGGTTTCGACAATTTTTCGCCATTTAGACAGGCGATGGGTACGCCGAGCGGTACTGCAAGTGTAAGAGTACGGAAGAGTGGTTGAAAAGATGGGCGGGCGTAAGCGACCTTGGCGCAAAATTGCTACAGCGCGGGCGTCACAGTTCTGATCAGGACTTATGCCACTTTAAAAGCTGGTGAAGCAGGGATAAGACACAAGCTTGTAGGAAAACTATGGGCTAATGTCCGAGGACGCGATGTTTGAAGGTGCAATAAAGACAGCAGCGTCAAATTCAACTTCGGCATGAAGGGATGCAAGGTGATGCTTCTTTGAATTTTGCAAGGCAAGGCTTACGCGGCACAGGCGGCGGATGGGCGATTTCGCCTGCTATGAACCTTGCAGGCAGGTACGGCTTGGTGACCTGCTACCGGTTACGGGTGGTCTTTGGAAATACTTTGAAGGCGTTCGGAGCGGATGCAATGAAGCGACGCACTATGCCGATATGATGGCAAAGGCTCAGGCGGCGGGCAACATGGATGTGACAGGGATTGTTTGATGCACGAGTATCGCAGGTTCAATGGCGGAAGACTGTGGGTTGGAGCCAGACCCTTGCTGTAATCACTGGAGTATTTGGAGACCATGGCATTGAAGCATCTAGGGAGCTACGGCAATAAACTCCTGGACTTATGAATTAGCGGCGCGACAAAAGAAGGCCCATTTGGATGCAGCTTTAACGGCAACAGCCAATACGGACGAAGTCTTAAGAGCATGCCCGAAACAATCGGAACTTTGCAGAAAGTACCTGCAGCGGCCTTAGCGACCGTCAACGGCTTGCGGTCATGGGAGGCACCTTGGAAAAATCAGGCTGCAAAGTGGGTAACCTGATAAATGGTCTGGAACTGAAGCATTGCGCGTCATAAAGATAGCATAGAGGGTGCGACGGAGCGTCTAAAGAGATGCACGATGCGCTATGAGCGGTCCGCGGTGCTGTGGAAAAACTTAAGCCGTCATTCGATGATAAGAGCAGTGCCGGTTTGCGATAGCCGATGCGGTGGTACTATAACAAAGCAATGAATTGCTTGATAAATTTAACAAAATGAGTCCTGAACAGCAAAAAGCAGATTGCAAAGCGGGCGGCAATGGCGGCAGCTGTCGACCCGTTATTTTCTTCGGCAAAACGGTAAGTACAATCGGTAAGGTTTGCGGCGCCAAAAGCTGGGAAGATTTGCAAGCATCGCCAAGGTGATTCCGTGGATTCTCGGCAGGCGGCAGTTATCTTAAGAACGGCACAGCCGCGATAGCATCACCCGCAGGCATTGTAATAGGGGCTGCGATAGTGGGTATTACGGTGGTGGTAGTAGCGTGATAATACGCATTTTAATACTTTCAAAGCTGCATTAAATACAACATCTCCGACTATGCAGAAGCTAAAGGCGAATTTTGAAGCTATAAAGCAAAGATAATGCCTTAATTCCTGTAATTCAAAAGTTGGTGCAGTTGTGATGGATGTACGGCCATGGCATAAAGCAGGTGCGGCGGCAGGTGGTCGCGATATCGGCATTTGCAGGGACTGATAAACGAATCATTGATTACGTTAAAGGCATTATGCAAACGTTCAGCGCCTTATAACCTTTATCAGCGAGCTCACAGGACTGGAAGATGGTTCGGCACAGGTATCAAGGATTCCTTTGCGGGTATTGTAAAGATGATTGCGGCACTTCAATACTTTTGTGCAAAGAGCGCAATCGGCGGAGTAATTGACGGTGCGAAAGGTCTTGCAAGCTTTGTAACGGGGGCGGAAAGTCATCCGCTGCAAGCGTGCTTTGCGAAGGCCAGCAGGTGACCTTAACTGGATGGGCGGTCTGTACAGGTAAGTGAAAAGGCGGAGAGATTATCGACCACACGGTTCAAGGATATATCCACATGATGAAAGTGTGAGAATGGGCAAGCAGGCGGCAGTACTAACATCAATACCCAAAGTTGGTCACCAACCATTGTAAGGGAAGAGGCAGAGCAGAAAAGATAGGCGAGTTGCAGTGCAAGAGTTATAGCGTTCAAGAGTATTAGAGGAGGTATGTTAAGGGTAGCAGTTGATACAAGCTTCCCTGTACTTCCTTCAGAGTACAAAATCTAAGGA
>BNJV01002516.1_pt1 | contig 125851 bp, 193 predicted proteins | sample 8540591 | NCBI WGS metagenome assembly BNJV01 (sample SAMD00202457, study PRJDB9452) | human saliva metagenome | host: Homo sapiens
AAAGGAATGGTGTTGCCTTCATCAAGTAATTGCATTGCGGCAAGGATTTGATGACTGCCGACATTAAGTTCGCCAGCAATAATTTGGCTGATTTGTAGATTAAGTTCGACATGGGGTTCTATGAATAAAATGTATCGTTCAAAACGCTAACGAAGCGTTGCTGCGCGCGCTTGATCAAGCTTTTCTAATTAAGGCTAATGGCATTGCGGTACATGATTCGGCTCCAGCTTTAGCGCATAGCACGATGTTTCTAAACTATCGGCGATGATAATAAGGTTCACGGGGCTTTTAACCGCTTGTTCAAGTGCTGATAAGCTGAAATTATTGCTTGTTTACATAAAAAGATGCCGTAATTATTTGGTACATCTGGGCGAGTCGCTTAAACGCAATGCTTGCTGGTAAACCCCATTCTGCTGAAGTTGGTTCGCCGATTTGCGCTGATAATAAGCCATGCGAATAAGGCGAATAATCATGAGTAACTCATGTTGATGGGCTTTATCGATATTTTCTTTGGCTTTTGGGTAATCTTGTTGTTCAAGATAGGCGAGAATTACTAAGTTCAATCGAGCTTTGACTGCTTCCTGAACAGGGCGCTTTTGGGGAGGAGATGAAGTTGTACAGCCGACAAACGAAGAATTAAAGCACAAACGATGGTTACTGAAATTTTACAAATAACATAAAGCGCCTTGATAAGAGGGTTACCAATGATTGCCTTGCTATCACTTTAAGCTTTTATTACGAAGTGCAATGGCAAAGCGGCAAACTGCCGCTCTCTTTATTCAATTTTTATGGTGAAGCCAGTGCGATTTTTACCGCAATGCCTTGCCCAAATTTTCTTTTTCTAATGTGCGCTGGTTCGGAATAAATAACCGCAGCAAAGTTTGACTCACAAACCCACATCAATATCATCGCCACGTGTTTTACGAACAATAACAGTGAAACCATATTCCATTAATGTTTTGGAATCTGTCCACTCGGCTGTGGAACTTTGTACCGTGGAGCTTCAGGGAACGGGTTCTGGAATTAGATTGATCTTACATGGCGTATTTTTGCCGCCCGGCTAATTGATGAGCATGTTCAGTACCATCATTAACACGATCAGCTAACACATGTTCAATGGCGACTTTACCGTGGTTGGCATTAGACACTCTCGTACAATATTTATGCACTGAATCCATCAACATTTTAATATTGTATCGTATTGATTGGCATGATTTCATCACGCAAATTCACTCGTCGGTGCATGCAGAGATTGCACAATGCTACGTCATTCTTTCTCGCGCAATAACGTATTCATGCACGGCACAACAGAGGCTGAGTGTGATCACTGTCGCTTTAGATAAGCTATAAGACAAAATCATCCTTGTAATTCATACCCATCGGTGAATTGTCCATTGTTCATATTTAACAATGGTTCGCCCACACCCATCATCACGACATTCGTAATTGGGCGAACACCAGTAACACCAGTACCGATGATTTTAGAAGCACGCCAAACCTGGTCCGATACCTCGAGACACCGTTTAAGTTACGCTGAAATCCTTTGCTTGCGCGGTTGAACAGAACGTACAAGCTAGCGCACAACCCTGCTATGCGAAGAAACACCAGAGCGTTGCGCGATCCGCTTCCTGGAATACTCGAACGGTTTCACTTTGTTGATTGCCAACCTGCAATGTTGCCCATTTGTTATAATCAATGGTGTTCATCACGCACGTCGCATCTCCTGGTGCTTTTAATTTCAGCGACTTGTTTGTAAGTTTTCACGCAATACCTTGTTGACATTGCTCATAATATCGAAAATTATCTTCATGAAATGGTAAATCCATCTCCACCAACTGATCCGCACGAAACGGTTTCGCATTTATTACCTGGAAATAACTCACGCATCTTGGCGGGTCAGATTCTCAAATTGATCTGCTTTAGCAGGCTGTACAGATGCGTCTTTTCGCCTCTGCTTGAAGGAGTTTGAGAAGTCATCAAAATAGCCTCAGCCAATGCAGTTAAAGAACGAATTATGGCAAAAGGATTGGTTTTGCAATGAATGAAAGAAGCGAATTTTACTGTTTCTCCCTTAATTAAGGCTAGCGATGCTAGACCGAAGTTTTCTCACGGATTTTCGAGCTGAATCATACCCTGCGAAATCTCAGTCAAACAGACGTTGTTGGCTTAAATTCTCTCAGCATCGTCATACACTAACGACTTTTAAATAGAGGGACAAACGATGACATTTCCAGCTTGCCTCTGATGTAAAGGCGAAAATACTTATCAACAGATTCTATTCAATTTGTTTGCCCAGATTGCGCCCGCAGGAATGGATCCTGGGTGGAGAAGTTGCTGAAGCGGATGAAAGATCAACTTATCGTAAAAGATGATAATGGCAATTTATTGGCTGATGGCGATGATGTGCTGTTAATCAAAAGATTTAAAACTAAAAGGCTCATGAGTATTGGACAAAAGGGAAAAATTTAAAATATTCGCTTTAGTAATGGTGATCATAACGTAGATTGCGGCAAAATTATGCTGAAATCAGAGTTCTTGAGCGTAATCAATGATTTTTCGGGTGGAATTGGCTACCGATTTTTTAGGAAATAGAGCGTTAATATATAAAATAACCGCGTATAACAAGCGGTCTCTTTTCTGATAAAAATTTTGCAATTTTGCCTAAATTGAGCGTATTCTTCATCACGTTTTAAGGTATGAACTTCATATCATTTCTTAACGCATTCCTAATCTAACGAATTCATTTTATCAAGTAGTTTTATTCCTATGCATCTTATCCAACTTAAAATCTTCCTGTTTCGGAATTAGATGAAATGGGTGAAAACCAAATGGGCTTAGAATCTAGCCCGTCTGCCCAAAACAAGATATTGTTTGCAATCCCAAACAACGCACAAAAGTGGCGAAGATATTTTTCGGTCAAGGCGTGTTGAAGTCTCGGATGGCTTCGGTTTTTCACGTTCGGCAGACAGTTCTTATCTTGCAGGGGCCGGATGATACTTTATGTTTCGCTGAGTCAAATCCGCTGTTTTAACACAAACAGGTGATAAGATTGAGGGCAAAATCCGACCACCAAAAGAAGGCGAACGTTATTTTGCATTACTAAAAAGTCGATTTGAGTAAATGATGACAAACCGAAGTCTCCCGCAGTAAAATTCTCTTTGAAAACTTAACACCATTACATGCCAATTCTCGCTTGCGTATGGAACGCGGCAACGGTTCAACCGAAGATTTAACCGCTCGTATTTTAGATTTAGCTGCGCCAATTGGTAAAAGGTCAACGTGGTTTGATCTGGCTCCTCAAAAAGCAGGTAAAACGGTGTTACTCAAAAATATTGCCTAAAGCATTTACCCATAATTTATCCGAAATGTGAGTTGATTGGTTCGTTAATTGATGAGCGTCCAGAAGAGGTAACTGAAATGCAAACGTACGGTGCAGCGGCGAGGTTATTGCTTCCACATTTGATGAGCCAGCAACTCGCCATGTTCGGTTGCAGAAATGGTAATTGAGAAAAGCTAAGCGTGCAGTTGAACATAAAAAGACGTTGTAATTTTATTGACTCTGATTACGTTTAGCACGTGCTTATATACTGTGACGCCAGTTTCAGGTAAGATTTTATCTGGTGGTGTGGATGCCAACGCATTACATCGTCCTAAACGTTCTTGAGTGCTGCACGTAACGTAGAAGAAGGTGGCAGCTAACGATTATTGCAACAGCGTTAATTGATACTGGCTCGAAAATGGATGAGGTTATCTTTGAAGAGTTTAAAAGAACCGGTAACATGGAGCTCATCTCTTTCTCACAAAATTGCAGAGCGTCGCGTTGCAACGACGGCAAAACCGTTCTGGTACACGTAAAAAGATGACATTTGATGCTGCCCAGAGGCATCACGTGGATGTTGCGTGGTAATTAACCCAATGGTGAAGGGCGAAGCGGGATGGAATGGTTGATTGATAAACTTGGTAGCGGCACCAACGAAAGGTTTTTCGAAATCATGAAACGTGAAAGTTAATCAATCGTCAGGAAGCTCAGTGACTTCATGTTTTGCGCATGATTAGCCTAAAATTTTTGCTAATCCAGCGCTCACTTCTGCAATGGTTTAGTGCCATCTAAATCGCTCATAGCGTGAGTGTGCCTGCTTCTGCTTCTGCTGTGTGGCTGGCAATTAACGCTCTGGTTTGTTTGCGTGTTGGAATGAGATAAACGTTCTAATACAGTCTCTGCTTTAATCATCGACGAATGATTAAATCTTCGCAGTAACATCATCTTTTCCTTCCACTTTTGGTGGATTGCAAACCACACGTGGATAGGTTCTTGCCTGAAGGGTTAGCGATCACGGCGTCCACTCATACGTTCAACAATCACTTCCATCCGCCACATCAAACTCCCAAAACGAGGTCAATTTTCACGCCAGACTGCTACGCATCTGCTTGTGGAATAAGGTGCTTTGTGAGAAGCCATCTAATACAGGCAAACCATTTGCACAGTCTGGTTGTGCAACACGATCTTTACTAATGCAACCCAGGTTGTTCTATCTGGCACTACTTTGCACTTCATCCATTAACGCTTTGTTGTTTGCCCTAATTCAGTGCCTTCTTTAATCGCAGCCTGGAACATAATCGCCGCTGGAGACTTTGTGAGATGCCAACTTTTGTACGCGACTAAGTGCGCTTGAAAGTGACCTTTACCTGCATCCCGAGTGCGCAGAAGAATGATTTTCATAAGAACCTCTTAAAACGAGGAATAAATGACGGGCATTAACACTTTACGATTCGCCTGAAAATGCAAATCGTCTCGTGTTGCTTGGCGGAATTTGCAAATTTTCGCTTGATATCTAGACCGCTTTGTTTGCAGGTTAAAATGCAAAAGCATTCTGCTAACAAGCAGTCATGACTAAAGATTTCCGCCAATTTTGAGAGAAGAGAGTTTGCAATGAAAGTCAATCCGCTAATGAAAATCCGGTGTGCGCTTAGATATGGGAGTGGCTGGGCGGCGTTTTGCTAAAACGCGCTCTATCGCAAAAAGCGATGATTGAGAGGTAGAGTTTCATTATAACTGGTCAGCGATGCCAAAACCAGTAGAGATAGTGAGAAGTCGGCGCAACGATTAAGCTCAAGACAGGTTGCAATGATGAAAAGAAATTATCGATCACAGCATTAAGCGACCAACGCCGTGGTGCGCCTGAGGCTCAGCTATCTTTATCAAGAAACGGAGCGTGAAGCGGCGCGAAGCTATTGCATTGATTGCGCAAAGCGCGAATGCACTTTCGTTACATGCCACGATCGGATCGTCGAACAAAAGAGCGCCGCGAGTTGGTGAAATTGAAAGATCCACATCTTGTATTCTTTGGCACAATATTCTGTTATCAAAGCCAGCGGTTGCTCCCTCATTGAGGGGCTTTTATTTGAGGAATTCGCGTGAGTTATCAACAGGAACAACGACAAAGCTTTATCGTTATTTTGATTCCAAGACCGTGCTGTGCGCGTGGTGGATGGGTCTCGTTTAAACGAGACTTTTACTGGAGACACTTAACACTATAAATCGTCCAGCTGCACGAAAACCTATTAGGGGAAATGTTGGCGGTGGCTTTGACCAGCTTTATTAGCAGCAACCATGGAAATTTGAAGGCACAATAACCGTGCAAATTCAAGGCGACGCCATCACTAGCGGTTGTGAATGGTAATGATCAACAACAATTACGTGCTTTGGCTCGTGTCGTGGAGAGATTCTCTGAACAAGCGAGTTTAAATGAAATGATCGGCAATGGTGTGTTAGTGATCTCTATTGTACGCCAATTGATGGCGGAATCGCAAGGCGCGTGATTAGCTCCTTGATAAGCCAACTCATCCGTGAATGTTTGGAAAGATTATTTTGCCTCGTTTCCGGAACAGCCACCATCACGCTTTCGCGACATCTGGGTACTGAGCGAATATGAAGGATGCGCTGGTAGCAGGTGGAATGTTGTTGCAAATTATGCCAGATGGCGCTAGGACACCAGAAGACCCCGAGACGAATTTGAGTGATCATTGGCTGAAAGCGGTAAAAGATGAAAGAGCTCGTTTGGACTGACTGCTGAAGGAGTTTGCTTATACCCGCTTGTCCCATGAAGCAGTGCAGAGGTTTATCCTGCTGGCTTCTGAGCATTCCGTGTGGTTGCTCGCGTGAACGTCTCGTAGCAAATGCGACTTTTTATTGGTTCCAGCAGAAGAAATTGAAGAAATGTTGGCGGAAAAAATGGGCGGTGATATGCAATGTGAATGTTTGCGGCACGCAATATTTCTTCGATAAAAAGCGATTGAGGACTTTAGAATCGGCAGAAGAATTAAACCAGTTGGTTACATTAAGTTAGAAAAGGAAGTATGTGATACGCAAAACTTTCAAACCATATAGTAGCTGCTTTAAACGGTTAAATTTAGTGGCAGTTACTGTTTCTTCATCAAAGTCGAAATCTTCATCCGGTATCTTCATCAAGGAATTCGCCATCTTACATATTCGTCTTCTTCGCCGTTTGGATCTTCAAAGTATGTTCCCCAACCTTCGTATTCTCCACCGTTTTTCTCAATTAGTGGAAGTAGCTCTTTTGTTTGTGCGCTGATGAGATCGGCATTTAGATGAATTTCACTGACGATATCGCAGACGAAAAGACTTTTCCATAACGCCAACTTCTTCACTTCAGAAATTTCGCAGCCAGGATTTGAAAGCATCGACCACTAATTTTTCTAATTTATCAAAATCATGGTGTGCGACATGATGCTCAATAATATAAAGTGCATCAGGGATCAGAACCATCATCGGTGGTTTTGGACTCATCGGTTTCTTGGCGTAGTGCATTAAATCGGTCATGTTAAGCTCCTTGTAAGGACGTTGCAGGGAGAACCAGGCATTTAGTTTGTGCGAAAGTTTATCAATGCCGATTTTTTCAGCGCAGAATTAAGCCTCTACTTGAATATCGCCTTGGAAGGGAAGAATCGCTTCACGTACATTTTTCACGGTTTACTACGTTCTGATTGGCTCGGTTATCACTTTGAGTCGGTAATAACACAGGAAGATCGGCAGATACTGCATTCAATCATTTGGTCTAAATCTTTCAGGAGTGGGTGAATATCCATCAAGATTACCACACCGCCCTAAACATTCGCGTTTTTGTAGTATTAGCGCTTAAGCTTTTGCCATTGGATCTTCATTGTTCGGGTACCGCAACGCCAGCCATAGCCGGGCAGTCGCTAACATTGGTTCACTTCAAATGATTAATCGCTGCGTGCGCCCTGGTGTTTTAGAAGTGCGCGCTAAGTTTTTTGGTAGTTAATGCATTCAATGCGGTTGATTTTCGCATTAGAACGGCCAGCGACGCAATTTCAATGCCACTATCTTCTGGCAAGTGGCGGATATCCGGCGCTGAAGTTAAAAATGGGTTTTGGCGATAATTAAGTTGGTGTGTCAGTCATAATGTCACTCTGTAAACAGCTGTATGCTGTTGTTTAAACTCAGCGAAAACCCTTTTTCGCCGTATAAATTAGCTTGGCTCGCCTTTAAAAATCCCATTCAATCGTAATGAGGGTAAATATGAACATCGGCATAAGTAAGCCAATAAGCCAGTATTCTGTACTTTGTTGCGGTAGGTAACGCGGTGATTAAGCAAATGAGGCATGCCTGCTGCCTGCAAAAATGGTGGGTTTGCCTGAGCGATCACAGTCGTGTAATCTTTTAACACCAATAGTGAGTAAGCTATAACCGCAAATAAACGGTGGCAAAGAAAAATAATAACGGCTGAAGCGGTCAGATTTTGGGAAAATTTGCGTGAAAAATAAAATAATAAAATTAAAATCCAACGCCAAAGTCCAAAAGCCCTGTCGATTTAATCTGCCCCAAACTGAAGAAGATTATGCAAATCTGTAATAAAGTACCCTAATGCTACATCTAAAATCATCCCATTACACAAAGCCGAGCATTAAACTTAACGTGACAGTATCGGTGTTACTGAGGGCTTATTTGCGATTTCGTTATTATAAAAATTATCGTGCTTGCAGCACAACCCTATTCTGTCTTAGCAAAAAAACTTTCTTAAATGTGGCTGATTTTTACAAATTCTATGTGAAATTTCTAGTTAAATTAGGGTGCTTGAACAGGTATAGTAAAGCAGTTTATTGCACCAAAAATAATTAAATGACAGGAATTTATTATGGCAATTTTAGTAACAGGCGGTGCAGGTTATATCGGTTCGCATACCGTTGTTGAGCTGTTAAATAACCAACAGGAGTAGTCGTAATAGATAATTACACAACTTCAGAATTTCTTTAGAATTGACAAAATTACCCATAAAAAAGTAAATTTCTATAGCGTGAACATTCATGACCGTGAAATTTTGCGTAAAAGTGTTTGCAGAAAATCAGATTGAATCTGTCATTCACTTTGCGGGTTTAAAAAGCAGTTAGTGAGTAGCGCGTGCGAGCCGCTGCGTTACTATCAAAGCTGACGTAACGGGTTCCTATTATTTTTAGTTGAAGAAATGTCACGTGCGAATGCTGAGACACGGTTAGCCATTTAGCTCATCTGCAACCGTTTATGGTGAACCCAGAAAGTTGTCGATTAGAAGAAACTTTCCAGTTGGTGGTACAACTAACTCCTGATGGGACTTCAAAAGTGCATGAGTGGAACGTATTTTGGAGATACAGCAAAAAGCTTTTTCCGCAATTTAGTGCAGCGTGCTACATGTTACTTTAACCAGTGTGTTTGGTGCGCGTGATGAAGCACTGGAGAAGATCCGAATGATTATTCCAAATAACTTATTGCTTTATATTAGCAAGTGGCGTGGGTAAATTAAAAGAGCTTTCTATTTCTCGGTAGCTTGACTACGAAACCCACGATGATGGTGCACTGGCGTGCGTGACTACATATCTATGTGGTAGATTTAGCGTTAGGGTCGTAAAAGCACCACAAAACATACTAATGATGCTGGTTTCCACGCATAACTTAGGCAGCGCGTTGGTTATTCCAGTGTTAGATATGGTAAAAAGCCTTTGAAAAAGCAAACTAATGTTCCAGCACCATATAACCAGTTGATCGATGCCGTCCGGGAGATATCGCAGAATGTTATTTCAAATCCGCATAAAGCTTTAGTGGAGTTGTTGGAAAAGGCGGAGCTGGTTTGAGCAAATGATGAAAAGATACTGGAATTGGCAAAAAGAAAAATCCGAATGGATATATAAGGCTAATCTACGGAGTGCTCCACTATAAGAAAAGCGGTTGCTAAGCAGATGTTAGGGTAAGTATTCTTGATCTACTTATGCGTTTTGCTGAGTAGCTTAGCAATCGTTGCTGCATCATTTCCATTCTAGTTTTGCAAAACACGGGAGAAAGAAAATGACCGGCTTCCACTTTCAGCCTTTCCATTTGTGCAACAGATTTTCTCTAAAAATATGTCGCAGTCTGTATTCACGGGCTTTTTGTTCAGAGCTTACCGTTTTGTGTTGTTGATTTCAGCTGATGCCAGCATGGTTTCACCAGCAGGATCATGCATTAAAACCGTAGCAGCTTTACGCTGACCTCTTTGCCTTATGCTTGGAAATTTCTTTCGGCGGCATTATTAGACCGTATTCTCCGCACCATGGGATTGCGTAGGAGTTGGATTTTCTTTCTCAGCTTGGGCTGGCGAGTTTTGTTTAGCTTTGGCTATTTGAACCAGCTGAAAATCTGAAAAATTATCGTTTTATTATCTATTGCACTCGTACTTTCTTTCTGCCACCCAAAGATATTGTCGTAGATGCTTTCTGTGACGTGAGATATTAACCGATAATGAACTGGGTGTAAACGTATTCCATCCATGTTACATGCTTACCGTGTTGCGGAAACTCGATTCCGTGGGTTGTCACTCTATTTGTGCTCGATCATTATTCGCTGGCAAACAGTATTTTGTGATAACAGCAAGTTTCATATGTTGCCATGGTACGCTTATTACTTTGTTCACGAAAGAACCAAATCAATGCGCCCGTTGATCGCACTCAATCCGTTTTATGAGCAGGTACTGTCTCGATTCCGAATTTGTGACTCTCGTAAAGGGATGTATGAGGGAGCAATAGGGTTAAATCTATTTATTTTCCTCATAAATCAGGGCGATTTCTTTAGCCACCTCTTTGCAAACCTCGATTTTATTTTAGATATGGGTTTACCACATCGCGATATTGCAGCTGTCGTAAAACACGACATCGCTTTCGGTGTAGCATCGGTGGTGGAATTTTAGAATCGGAATTGCCAGTGTTGAGACTAGGGCTAAACTCGTGCCTGCGTTTATTTGGCTTTGTTCAGTTGATTACTCATTTTCAGGTTTTGCTTTATCGCGAGCTGGCAGCTTTGAAACGGCTTCATCGTATGCGTTGGTTGATTGGAGCTTGGCGTGGTGATGGCAGGTGAAAGTATCTTGGCGGTAGGGCTTGGTACCCGCTGCTTTTGTAGCTTTTATGGCTCGTCGAAACGAATCCAATGTGCACACGGCAATGCAATTAGCGATTTTTACGCTTAGCGGCAGTACCAAGTAAACTGCTAGGAGCTTATGCAGGAGGAAAAATGCATTGGGAAGCTGTGGGTTATTATGAAGTTTCTTCTGGATCTCTGTTTCTTTTTGCGGCTATTCCGGGCATGCTTGCTGCTATTTAAAGTCGCCTCTTGGCAGGAAACGCGACGACTTTAGGAGAAATAGACGACAGAACGAACATCACCCACTATTCTAAAAGTTGAAACGGTCGCAGTCGTATTTTTGAGAGGTTCAAGCGGTTGATTTACGTTTTCCAATGAAGCGAAGAACGAACGCTTGAGCGTTGCGCACCGCAACGAAGGCTCTTCTGTGTTGATTCTGCCTATTCATCAAAATGAGTTAATTCTGCATCGCGACTATGCCGTAGGGATCAGAGCGCCGCGAGTTGGGCTTTCCAAAAGGCATTGTGATGCGGCTGAATCGCCAGAAGTGGCAGCAAATCGTGAGTTGCAAGAAGAAATTGGTTTTGGTGCGAAAAAGTTACATTTTTACGCTCAGCTATTCTTCGCTCAAGCCACATGTATGGTTTTAATGCATGTTTATTGCGGAAGATCTTTATCCTTCTCGCAATTTAGAAGCGCGGCGAGCCCAGAGCCGCTTTGAAATTGATCCGTTTACCAGTAAGTGAGATTGACCGTCTATTAGCAGATCTGAACTTTGCCGAATCTCGCTATTTATCTGCGCTATTTATGCTTAAGGGTTTTATGCGCAGCCATTAACCGATGCTTTATTAACATGCTATCAGGGCTTACTCGCACAGAAGCTGGGCGAACATCTGAAAGCGTTCTATCAACAATCGCTTGCCCCGCATCTTAAAGCGGATAACACGCCAGTGACTGAGCGAGATTCCGTCTGCCGCTTTATTAGCGAGAAATTGCAAGCTTTGACGCCGAATGTTCGATTTTGATCGGAAGAAACGGTGCGATATTCCTTTAGCAGAACGCCGGCATTGGCAGGAATATTGGATTATCAGACCCACATTAGACGGTACGCAACAATTTTTAGATAAAACTGATCAATTTTCTGGTGGGCGATTGGTAGCGCAAGCAAACTCGTCCTGTCGCTGTGTGATTCATGCTCCACTCTCTATTAAAACCTATTTTGCCAAAACGAATAGATGACGCTTTTTGCAAAGAAAATCAGCAAATTGACATGCTTGTAGCCACCTCTCAAAAACTTACCTAAAACTTTAACGATTGCAGTTGGTTCAACTATTTGTGCCAGAAGAAAGTTTTGTCCGATTCCTCAATGAACCTTGTCATCAGTCGTCTTTAACTTATGGTTCAAGCAGCTTAGCGGGATTGATTGGTGGCAGAAGAGCAAAGCGGACTGTTATATCTCGCTTAGGCGATACGGGAGGAGTGACGTTACAGCGGTTGCTGAGGTACTATATGCAGGAAGTTGGAGGAAAATTTGCGATTTCCACTTCCAGCACTTACTGGTATAATCAGCGGGAAACGTGAATCAATCCTGATTTTGTTATGGTTTGGTGCGACTTTATATCAGGAGGCAAAGGTTTTTCATTTGAATAACCCTTCATCTGTCAATTTTTATGCTATTCTGACTGTTCGCCTTCATTCTTACACAAGAAAACCAAAGGAAAGCTTATGAATGTAGAGAGAGTGCTGTATTGTTATTTCTCGGTGCTTCAGACGTTTAACTTTGCCCGTAAATTGAGTGCCAGCACTGGCGCAACGCTTTTATAAAGTTGGTCGGCTTAAGGCCGAGCATTTTTCTGTGATGTTGCTAGAACTGGACTTAGTGATGATGAATTTGTCAGAAATGCATGAAAGCGTTAATTAAATTCGAGCAAAGCTAAGCGGATGTCCAGAATTAGAAGCATTTTGCGAACATCTTTACTATCAAGCGGTGAATGCTGCTGGAGTGCGCTTGATTATGCCAACATTCACTGCTCGCTTAGATGAGCTGCATGACGAGTAAATATGTGGCAGCAGCGGTGACAGCACTTCATGACCTTTCAACGCCACCAAGTCTCCGACGGCGTGATTCCAGAATGTTTAGCAGCACATGGTTTAAATACTAAGAAGAGTTTGGCTGGAAACGCATTGTCGTTGAAAAACCTTTCGGTTACAGACATCGAAACCGCCAAAGCTTTTAGATATCCAAACTCACCGATTCTTTGAAGAGCATCAAATCTATCGTATCGACCACTATTTAGGCAAAAGAAACCGGGCCGTCCAAAACCTTTAGTATTACGTCTAATGGGTTATTATTTGAGCCGCTTTGGAACCAGACAACTTTATTGATTATGTAGAGATTACTGGTGTCAGAATCCATTGCGTGTGGAAGAGCGTGGTGGTTATTATGACGGTTCGCGCAATGCGTGATATGCCGCAAACCACGTGTTACAAGTGCTTGCACTGGTCGCGAGTGGAGCCACCAGCAATTCATCACGCAACATCTATGCGTGATGAAGTGGCAAAAGTGTTACATTGCTTACACCCATTGGGCGCGCAGAAAAATGTATGATGTAAGACTGCGCGTATGTCGCTGGGCACAGTAGATGGGGAGCAGAGATCGTCGGGTATTTAGAAGAAAAGGCGTGCCGCCAGATCTTCTAGTACTGAAACTTTTATTGCACTGAAATGTGAAATCGATCACCGGCGCTGGGCAGGCGTACCATTTTATGTTCGCTCAGGCGACGTTTGCCGACACGAGTGACAGAAATTGTGGATTACCTCTTTAAAAACGACACCACATCCAGTATTTGATCAAAATGCGCAGAGAACCGATTGATTATTCGTATTCAGCCAGAATGAAAGGCATTTCAATGCGTTTGGCTTGAAAACCAGGTGCGGGCTCGAGGCAAAAGTAGTTTCAATGGACTTCAGTTATGCAGAGATTTAGCTTCTACCAACTTGTTGGACTGCCAGAGGCGTTTATTGTGGAGTGCGATGAGGCAGTATGCTACGTTATTTGCGCGTACTGATGCTGTTCATCGCTTGTTGGCGCTTTGTTCAACCTGATTTCGGATTACAAAGCGGCTGCGGTCGAGTTTATGAATATGAATCCGGGCGGCTGGGGCCTGCAGAGGCTGATAAGCTGATTGCTAGACACGGTAAACTTTGGGGAAAACCTTCAGGGCGAAGAAAAGCGAAAGTGGTTGGCTAAAACCATTTAAGTAAATCGTGTTATCCACGTCAAGAGAGTGGCATGCGCACATGCTACACAACAAGAAGAGCATAAAATGAATAAATTTATTTTTGAGACTGCGCAACAAGTGGTTGAAAAACGTAACTAAGAACTCAAAGCATATAGTGAAAAGGCACTCCTGCGCTTGTTTCACTTTCAGTGGTTCAACGGAAATTGTTGTTTAAAAACTTTAGCCCAGCGCCTTATGCCAATGAAATTCAATGGCAAAACTTGCATTTTTTGTGGGGTGACCGATCGTATGGTGCCACCAACCGATGAGCAAAGTAATTATGGCGAAGTGCAGAAGCTATTGTTTGATCATATCAATATTCCGGCTGAGAATATTCATCGCATTCGTGGGCGAGAAAATGTAGAAACTGAACTTGCAAGATTTTTCGCAAGAATTGACCGCTTGTGTGCCAGATTTAGCATTTGATTGGATTATTTTAGGTATGGGCGATGATGGGCATACGGCTTCACTTTTCCCGCATCAAACAAAACTGATGATCCTAATGTAGCGGTCATTGCAAACACCCAGAAAGTGGGCAAATCCGTATTTCAAAAACTGCAAAACTGATTGAGAAAGCCAAACGCATTACTTATTTAGTGACTGGGGCGGCAAAAAGCAGAAATACCGTGAAAGAAATTGAAGAAAACACCAGCAGAAAGCTTGCCTTTTATCTGGCAGCGAAAATTCAGTGCCAAAACGGTGTGTGACTGAATGGTATTTAGATAAAGATGCGGCAAGGTTATTATAATTAAACAAAGGGCGTACCGAGGGTACGCCTCTACTATGATTTTAAAATGCTTAGCAGAGGGCATAAAGCTAGGTATGAAGCCATTTTTACAAAGTTTATCTAGCATTTTTATTGAAAGAAAAGTATTTACTATCACTTTACAAATTATGATTGTAATTTCAATTATTTTCAGTCATAATTGACTAAAAAGCGATGGTTTTTGCCCGTATTGTCAGAGCATTTACGGTTATCAGTATTATGTAGAAAATCAGTTGGGTAAATAAACGGTCAGATTTGCGGTATCTCTGCAAAATCTTCTTTTGGACATTTACAACATGAAAAGCAATTCTTCTCTCATTATTACCATTTACTGCAATGGCAGCTTCAACATCAATCAAAGGTACGGGAAACTACCAGATTGGGATTTAGTGTGTGATAACACGGGCACTTTGTCGTATGGCGGGTTATCAGGATGAAAGTAGTGACCCAGTCTCTATTTTATTTACTCGCGCGCAGCGAAAATGCTACCGTCGAAGGAAACTCACTATTTTACCATTCGACGTGAAACCGACCGTGATGTTCAAGTCGGTCAAGACATTGAAATTTGGTTAAACGGTAAATCATTAGGCAAAGTCACATATTTCTGACGACGCGCCAGATAAGCTGACTGAAGAGCAAACTAAGGCATTACTTAGCGGATTAAAAAAGAGAGCGAAATTCGTCTAACCTGCGGGAAAAACCACGCTAAAGTATCGAACAAAGGCGCAGCGGCAGCCATGCTCAAATGGATGAATTCCAACAACGATTAAATACCCCTTCCGCACTCATTCGCCAAGGTCAAGAAAAACATGCTGATTAGCGCAAAAGTTAAACCAAAAATTGATGCTGATAGCGTGAACAACCGCAAAACAACTGAACTAAAAACTCGGTGAAAAACAATACGATAACGTGCTCGCACTATTACGTAAAGCTCACGATGGCTGCGTTGATGAAGACTTAGAAAGCCAAGATATAACGATTTATCCGTTAACGCGCCATAAGGTATTAGCTGAAGCGCTTTGTTTTAAAAGGCGCTTATCAAGGACCCAACTACTATGCTGTACTCGATGACAAACTGAGCAAAGTAGAACAAGCCTTAGCGGAGCAGTACAACGAAGCAGGCTATGATGAAAAACAAGGTTATGCGTTTGTAAGAGGTTCTTACAAAGGTCGAGCATTAGGTGATTGTTTGGCTGGGCAAGACGCGGTATGGAATGGAAAAATTTTTATCCGCACTTCGGACTGGATGACAGGCGGTTGTTATAAAGGGTTTACCGGTGGCGCATGGCAGTTACCTACTTTTCGTCAGTGATATCATGTAAAATAAACAAACACGTGCTTACAGCGGTTAGATTTGACGAATTTTTGCAAATCTTCTTTAGAATTTATAACATGAAAAAGTTATTCTTCTCTCATTATTACCATTTACTGCAATGGCAGCTTCAACATCAATCAAAGGTATTGGAGAAAACTACCAAGATTGGGATTTAGTATGTGATAACACGGCACTTGTCGTATAGCAGGTTATCAGGATGAAAGTAGTGACCCAGTCTCTATTTTATTTACTCGTGCGGCAGGCGAAAATGCTGCAGTGGAAGGAAAGCTCACTATTTTACCATTCGGAGAAGCCGACCGTGATGTTCAAGTCGGTCAAGATATTGAAATTTGGTTAAAATGGCAAATCATTAGGCACAGTCAGCATATTTCTGACGACGCGCCAGATAAGCTGACTGAAGAGCAAACTAAGGCATTACTTAGCGGATTAGAAAAAGAGAGCGAAATTCGTCTAACCTATGGGAAAACCACGCTTAAAGTGTCAGACAAAGGCGCTGCGGCAGCTATGCTCAAAATGGATGAATTCCAACAACGATTAAATACCCCTTCCGCACTCATTCGTCAAGGTCAAGAAAAACATGCTGTATTAGCGCCAAAAGCTGAACCCAAAATTGATGCTGTTAGCGTGAACAACCGCAAAACAATAGAATTAAAACACGGTGAAAAACAATACGATAACGTGCTCGCTCTATTACGTAAAGGCTCACGATGGCTGCGTTGATGAAGACTTAGAAAGCCAAGATATAACGCTTTATCCCTTAACACAAAACAAGGTATTAGCTGAAGCACTCTGTGCCAGAGCCGCTTATCAATACACTAATTACTATGCTGTACTCGATGACAAACTGAGCAAAGTAGAACAAGTGTTGGCGGATCAGTACAACGAAGCAGAGCTATGATGAAAAAAACAAGGTTATGCGTTTGTAAGAGGCATTTACAAGGGGCGAGTAATAGGTGATTGCTGGAACAGTGAAGATGCAGTATGGAATGGCAAAATTTTTATCCGCACTTCAGAGTGGACAACGGGATCTTTGTAAAGGTTTTACTGGTGGCGCATGGCAGTTACCGATTTTCGTCAGCGATATCATCGTAAAATAAATCAACAACACGTGCTTACAAGCGCTTAGATTTTGACGAACTTTTTGCAAATCTTCTTTTAGGAATTTATAACATGAAAAAGTTATTCTTCTCTCATTATTGCCATTTACTCGCAATGGCTGCGCCATCGTTAAAAAGGGTTTGAAAAAGACTTATCAAAGACTGGGATTTGATTTGTGATAATACCGGTACTTGTAATATGGCGGGTTATCAAGAAGAAAGAGATGGCTCTGAGCATTCTGTTTCGATTTTTATTTACTCGAAAGTGCGGGGAGCAAGCACCTGTGACGGCGCAATTGGCATTATTACCCGATGAACTGGGTAATAAAAACGGCTGAAATTATCTTAAATGGTCAATCACTCGGTACGATCCAAAATTTCTCAGAAGAGGGGAACGCAAAATTAAGTGAAAAACAAAACGACAGAATTACTCACGGCACTAAAAAGGTAAACGCTGAGTATTGAAGTGATGTTTTGGTGAGTTTAAGGAAAAAGTCTCTGATAAAGGTGCAGCTGCTGCGATGCTCAAAATGGATGAATTTCAACAACGTTTAAATACGCCTTCCGCACTCATTCGTCAAGGTCAAGAAAAACATGCGGTATTAGCGCCACAGGCTGTACCCAAAAATTGAGGCAGTAAGTGTGAATAGCCGCCAAACCAAGGAATTAAAACTCGGTGAAAAACAGTTTGATACGGTATTAGCATTATTACGTAAAAGTAATGGGACGAATGAAGATGCAGAAAATTACTGTTATGAACTTCATAAAGATGATGTATGGAATAAACAAATCACACTTTACCCGCTAACGAAAGGTAAAGTGCTAGCTGAAGCTATTTGTAGCAGTAGTGCCTATAATTACACTCAATTACTATGCCGTGTTAGATGAAAAATTAAGCAAAGTTGAACAAGTACTCGAAAATCGATACAACTATGCTGATTATGATAAAAACACCCACATTTTAAAGATAGAAGGATCATTTAAAGCGCGTGGTCTTGGAGATTGTTGGCATGGGCAGGAAGCCGTATGGAACGGTAAAACTTTTATCCGTACTAAAGAATATCCCTCAGATTCTTGCAAAAGGGTTTCAGGTGGAGCTTAGGGGTCGCATTGCCAACTTTTTGTAAGCGAGATGAAAGTAAAATAAAAACCACTGCCCGCTTACAAGCGGGCAGATTTCTCTGTTTTTTTGCAAAATCTTCTTTTAGGAATTTGATAACATGAAAAAGTTATTCTTCTCTCATTATTACCACTCACTGCAATGGCTGCGCCATCGTTAAAAGGGTTTGAAAAGACTTATCAAGACTGGGATTTAATTTGTGATAATACCGGCACTTGTAATATGGCAGGTTATCCGAATATTATTCTGAGCATCCTGTTTCGATTTTATTTACTCGAAGTGCGGGTAAGAAAGCATCTGTGACACGCACAGTTGGCATTATTACGTGAAGATGTTGGTAATCAAAACGGTACTGAAATTATCTTAAATGGTCAAATCACTCGGTACTGTTCCAAATATTTCAGAAGATGAGAACGCAAAATTAAGTGAAAAACAAACAACAGAATTACTCACAGCACTAAAAGGGAATGCAAGTATTGAAGTGATTTTTGGGGAGTCTAAGCAGAAAGTATCTGATAAAGGTGCAGCTGCCGCGATGCTCAAAATGGATGAGTTTCAACAACGTTTAAATACGCCATCAGCGTTAATTCGTCAGGGACAAGAGAAACATGCGGTATTAGCGCCACAGGCTGCACCTAAAATTCAAGTTGCCTATATTAAAAACCCCTAGCAAAACAGAATTAAAAACGAGGCGAAAAACAATTTAATGCCGTATTAGCATTATTGCGTAAAAGCGCTAATAGTAGTGCAAGTGACTGAGCGTCTCTTCATGATGATTCTGAACAGAAGACAATTACACTTTTATTCACTTACGCATGGAAAAGTTTTAGCTGAGGCAGCGTGTCTCAGTGATGGCGCATATACACCGGCTATTATGCGGTTATTGATAACAAATTGAGCAAAGTAGAACAAGTATTGGAAAATCAATACACCTTTGCACGTTATGATGAGAAGCTTAATGCTTTAATTGTAGAAGGATCATTTAAATCTGGTGGCATTGGTGAGAGCTGGTATGGCCACGAAGCAGCATGGAATGGCAAAACTTTCATCACTACAGCGGAATATACTTCTGGTTCTGGTAAAGGCTTTATGGGTGGTGCGTGGGGCGGATTGCCGACTTTTGTGAGCGAGATTAACGTTATAAAAATTACTGCCCACTCTGTAAGCGGGCAGATTTTTATGATTTTTGCAAAACTCTTTTAGGAATTGATAAAATGAAAAAGTGCCTCTTCTCGCATTACTACCGCTCACAGCAATGGCAACACCCATTCAAGGTTTTTAAAAACTATCAAGACTGGGATTTAATTTGTGATAATCTTGGCACTTGTCGTATGGCAGGTTATCAAGAGGAAGGAGACGATCCAGTTTCTATTTTTATTTACTCGCGCAGCAGGTAAAAATGCTGCTGTTGAAGGAAACTCACTATTTCACCATTCGCGTGACCGACCGTGATGTTCAAGTCGGTCAAGACATTGAAATTTGGCTAAATGGCAAATCATTAGCACAGTCAAACATATTTCTGATGAGAGCCCAGATAAACTCACTGAGGCGCAAACCAAGGCACTACGTAGCGGATTGAAAAAGAAAGCGAAATTCGTCCTCACCTATGGAAAAACCACGCTCAAAGTGTCAGACAAAGGCAGCGGCAGCCATGCTCAAAATGGATGAATTCCAACAGCGTTGAAATACGCCATCAGCGTTAATTCGTAAGGACAAGAGAAACATGCGGTATTAGCACTACAAGCCGCACCCAAAATTCAAGTTGCCTATATTAAAAACCCTAGCAAAACAGAATTAAAAACGAGGCGAAAAACAATTTGATGCTGTATTAGCATTATTGCGTAAAAAGTGCTGATAGTAGTGCAATTGATTACTGTTTGCTCTCTTTCGATGATTCTGAACAGAAGACAATTACACTTTATTCACTTACGCAGGGAAAAAGTGTTAGCTGAGGCAGTGTGTATCAGTGGTAGTGCAGCTTTACACCGGCTATTATGCGGTCATGGACAATAAATTGAGCAAAAGTAGAACAAGTATTGGAAGATCAATACACCTTTGCATATTATGATGAGAAGCTTAATGCTTTTAATTGTAGAAGGATCATATAAATCTAGTGGCCTTGCTGAGCTGGTATGGCTACGAAGCAGCACTGGAATGGCAAAACTTTCATCACTACTAGCGGAATATACTTCTGGTTCTGGTAAAGGCTTTATAGGTAGTGCATGGGGTGGATTACCGACTTTTGTGACTGATCTCAACGTCAAATAAGCACCGCCCGCTTACAAGCGGGCAGATTCTTCTATTTTTGCAAATCTTCTTTTAGGCATTTATAGCATGAAAAATTATTCTTCTCTGCTATTACCATCACCGCAATGGCAACGCCAATAAAAGGTTTTTGAAAACTATCAAGATTGGATTTTGATTTGTGATAATACCGGTACTCTGCACATGGCAGGTTATCAAAATGGTTCAGATCTGGTTTCACTTTATTTATGACGAGAAGCCGCTAGAATGCGGCAGTAAAATCTTCTTTAACAATATCATGCACAATGGGAGCGATAAAGGGCAAGCCTGTAGAAATTAGGCTCAATGGGAAATTGCTTAGTGTTGTACCAAAGATGGCAGATATAGCGCTAAGCAACAAGTCGTAGCATTAGATGAGAAACAAACGGATGCATTATTAACTGCCTTACAATGCAGATATTGAATTCATTTCTGGTCAATTTGAGGGCAGGTTATCGAATAAAGGAGCTAAGCTGCGATGCTTAAAATGGATGAATTTCAACAGCGTTTAGACACGCCGTCAGCGTCTAATTCGCCAAGGTCAAGAAAAGCATGTTGTATTAGCGCCACAAGATGTGCCGAAAATTCAACTTGCCTAGTATTAAAATCCTAGAAACCAAATTAAAACGAGGCGAAAAACAATTTGATGCCATATTAGCATTATTGCGTAAAAGTAATGAGAGACACCTCATGCAATTACTAGCAATTCTCTTCATGATTATGCAATTACGCTTTATCTCGCTCACTGGTGGAAAAAGTTTTAGCTGAGGCAGAATGTGACAATGGTGGTGCACCTTATAATAACTATTATGGGTCATGATAATGAATTGAGCAAAGTAGAACACGTCTTGGAAAATCAATATAACTTTTGCGAGTTATTGATGATGAAAAATTAGATGCTTTCACTGTAGGTTATAAAAACGGATGGTAAAGTTGGAGATTGTTGGTATGGCCAAGAGCTGCATGGAATGGCAAAAACTTTTATTCACTAAAGAACAGACCTCTGGTTCTTGTAAAAGATTTATTGGTGGTGCGTGGGGTGCTTTCAACTTTTTGTGAGTCAACGGGTGGTTAACAAGCCATAGAGGCTTATTTTGCAAGCGGTCGATTTAATGATTCGTTGCAAATTTGTTTTTGTATGTTTATAGGGTAGTAAAAAGTCTCGTTAGTCTGGGCAAGATGCGGTATATAATGGTAAAAATCTTTATTCCATTTTTAGCGACGATAGGACTATTAGGAGGTTCAAGTGATTCACTATAAAATTAACGAACCGATTTCAGTCAAACAATTTATTGAATTGCTAAACAAAACAACGTTGGGTTCTCGCCGTCCATTAGACGATGAAGCGCGCGTGGCAATGATGTTGCATCACGCAGATTTGTTAGTCACTGCTTGGGATGACGAGCAATTAGTGGGTGTGGCCTGTTCCGTGACGGATTTTGTTTATTGTTGTTATTTGTCTGATTTGGCGGTGGACGAACAGTATCAAAAACAAGGGATTGGTCAACAGTTGATTAAATACACCAAGCAAGCCTTGCATCCACAAGCAAAAATCGTATTATTAGCAGCACCGCAAGCAGTGGAATATTATCCGCATATTGGATTTTACGCAGCATATGAGTGCGTGGACGAAGAGTTAAAAACACTTGGAAAGGTGGCTGCACTTTTGTGTATCAAGAAGCTGGATTTCGATAGGCATGTCTATAGGGTTTTTAATTTAATAAAATTTATTTTTAGGGTATATGATATTAGTAACATTATTTGCATCTTTCATATTGACCGCACGTGTGGACAGATAATACAACAAGACTACTTCTTCACTAGCCTGAAATTAATCAGATTAGTGATATTCCTGAAAGTATGAGAACGATTCTAAAAACAATTTCCCGCCAATATAAAAGATGGGCTAATTTACAGGAACTGCAAGTAATGGTCGAACTTTTAAAACAGTTGTAAAAATGGATATGTAGATAAATATTTTGATGTTTATCGTCTTAATGGGAAATTGCACTTCACACACCATTGGTACAAGGACCAGCTCAAGGATGGTCTGAAGGTTATACGCAAGAAGGTGTTAAGAACAAAAATTTTATAAAAATGGACATCTAGTTCGATTTCAAGTCTATGATGAAAAAGGTTCTTTTGATTAAAGATATTAAAGAATAGAATTTATTTTGTAGAGTGCAAACTTATTGCACCAAGTATTCAAATCGGTACAACAATCGACCTTATAACAGGAGAAAACAATGTCAGTAAAAGGCGACATCGGTGTTATCGGCTTAGCCGTAATGGGGCAGAACCTCATTTTAAATATGAATGATCACGGGCTTTAAAGTGGTGGCTTATAACCGTACCACTTCAAAAAGTGGATGAATTTTTACAAGGTGCAGCAAAAAGGCACGAATATTATCGGCGCATACTGTTAGAAGATTTGGCTGCTAAATTAGAAAAACCACGCAAAGTGATGTTAATGGTGCGTGCGTAGAGGTGGTCGATCAGTTTATTGACGCATTACTGCCACATTTAGAAGAAGGCGACATCATTATTGATGGCGGTAACTCAAACTATCCAGATACTAACCGCCGCGTAGCTGCATTACGTGAGAAAGGTATCCGCTTTATCGGTACAGGTGTTTCTGGCGGTGAGCAGGGCACGTCACGGGCCATCTATTATGCCGGGTGGTAATGAAGAAGCATGGCCATTTGTAAAACCTGTGCTACAAGCCATTTCAGCTAAACTGATAAAGGCGAAGCTTGCTGTGATTGGGTGGGCAAAGATGGCGCAGGCCATTTCGTGAAAAATGGTCATAACGGCATCGAATACGGCGATATGCAGTTAATTTGCGAAGCTTTACCACTCTAAAAAGAAGGGCGTAGGTTTATCTGATGATGAGTTAGAAGTAACGTTCAAAGCATGGCGTAATACTGAATTAGACAGCTACTTAATTGACATTACAGCGGATATTCTTGGTTATAAAGATGAAGATGGTAGCCGTTTAGTAGATAAGATCTTAGATACCGCAGGGCAGAAAAGGCACAGGTAAATGGACGGGGATCAATGCGCTAGATTTCGGCATTCCATTAACGTTAATTACTGAATCTGTGTTTCGCTCGTTGTGTATCTGCGTTCAAAGATCAACGTATCGCAGCAAGCCAATTATTGCAAAACATGTGGGCTAAAGTGGAAGGCGATAAGAACGTTTGGATTGAAGCTGTTCGTAAAGCATTATTAGCATCAAAAATTATTTCTTACGCACAAGGCTTTTATGTTAATTCGTGAAGCATCAGAAAACTTTAACTGAATATCAATTACGGCAATACCGCATTATTATGGCGCGAAGGTTGTATTATCCGTAGCCGTTTCTTAGGTAACATCCGTGATGCGTATGAGGCAAAATCCAGATTTAATTTTCTTAGGTTCAGATAGCTACTTTCAAAAGGTATTTTAGAAAACCGCAATGGGCGAATGGGCGTAAAGTGGTAGCGAAAAGTCTATTGAAGTGGGTATTCCAATGCCTGTATGGCATCAGCTATTACTTTCTTAGATGGTTATACCTCAGCGCGTTTACCGGCAAACTTATTGCAAGCACAACGTGATCTACTTCGGCGCACATACTTATGAGCGCACCGATAAACCACGTGCGTAATTCTTCCATACCAACTGGACTGGTCGTGGCGGTAATACTGCATCAACAAAATATGATGTGTAACTAACTTACTAATAAATGATTCTGCATCTTAGTCAAATTAGATAGCTAATGAAACTAGATGCAGATTTTTATGAGAAGAATAAAAAGGCTGAGTTTCGATTTTCCGAACTCAGCCTTTTAAATTTCTCAATGTAGCTTTTATAGTTTTTTCAGCTAACATCGCTTCTAATTTTTCTTGGTCAATTGCAAATTTACGGATACCTCAGCTAATTTTTCAACTGCCATCGGATCTTGGTATGCAGTAGAATTCTGCTCAGCCGTTTCTCTGACGAGCTACTCACCTTTATATTCTAATTTACGCACAAGAGCAGTGTTTGCTTTGTAATGCTTTTAATAAAGGTGTGCAATAGTAAGACGATCACAAACGGCAAGTTCAGTGATTTCGCCAACATTACGGAAACTCGCACCATTACAATAGTGTTATAACCATATTGTTTATATAGTTATAAAACGCTGGTTACAGAAATTACGCCCGGATTCACTTGCTGCATATTCTTTACCTTCGTGTGCTTTATACCAGTCTAAAATACGGCCTACGAAAGGAGAAATTGGCAAACATCAGTTTCAGGCAAGCGCGTGTTTGTGCTGAGAGAAATAATAATGTGAGGTTACAGTTACTGCCTCTTTTCTCTAATACTTCAGCGGCACGAATACCTTGCCATGTAGAGGCAATTTTAATCAAAAATATGATCGTTAGAGATACCAGCTTTCATTATATAAAGCCATTAATTTGCGTGCTTTAGCAATAGTTTTCTAATCATAAGAAAAACGAGCATCAACTTCTGTTGAAAATGCGCCCTGGGACAATTTCTTTTAGGATTTCTAAACCGATGTTTACGGCTAATTTGTCTTCAGCATCACTCAGCTGTTGAGCCTTATCATTGCTTTTAGATTTTGCATAGCCCAGCTTCATCAATTAATGGTGCATATTGGTAGCAGCTAATCTTAAAAATTAAAGATAGGTTAGTTGTTGCGTCTTGTGGTTGATATTGTTTAATCGCATCAATATCACCAGTATCAGCAAACAACAACAGTCATTTCATGCAAAGCGTCTCAATTGGTTCAGCAATAGCCTTCTGTCTTATTATGGCATATTAAACCTAAATAGGAAAGCTTTTATGTAATTTATATCAATTTTTCAGACTCCATTAAAAAGCAATCACAACATACAAACTATATATTATTAAGTAATTTGCAAAACTTGGAGGAAAATAGACCGCTTTGTTGATGCGAATTTATACTGCTGTCGTAATTTTCAACAAGCGGTATCATTGCAAAAAGACTTGCAAGGATTTGAGATTTCGACATGTACCGCACACAACGACGCGCTGTTGTGAATCTTCAGAAAAAGCAGTGCGTCGTTTATTTTTGTTCTTAACAAACATATCAGACAATCTGTGTGGGCACTTGTTGATTGACTTGATTTTAAAAATATTTTTAATTTTGAAGTCTTAATAGGTGCTAACTAGAAATTCATTATACTTTTTAAGTAGTGACATTTTTGCGTCAGCAGTATTGAGCGATTGAACTTGAATTGAAGAGTTTGATCATGGCTCAGATTGAACGCTGGCGGCAGGCTTAACACATGCAAGTCGAACGGTAACATAAAGAAGCTTGCTTCTTTGATGACGAGTGGCGGACGATAGTAATGCTTGGGAATCTGGCTTATGGAGGGGATAACCACGGGAAACCGTAGCTACTACCGCGTAATATCGAGATTAAAGGGTGGGACCGCAAGGCCACCTGCCATGAGATGAGCCCAAGTGGGATTAGGTAGTTGGTGAGGTAAAGGCTCACCAAGCCGACGATCTCTAGCTGGTCTGAGAGGATGACCAGCCACACTGGAACTGAGACACGGCCCAGACTCCTACGGGAGGCAGCAGTGGGGAATATTGCGCAATGGGGGCAACCCTGACGCAGCCATGCCGCGTGAATGAAGAAGGCCTTCGGGTTGTAAAGTTCTTTCGGTAGCGAGGAAGGCATTTAGTTTAATAGACTAGGTGATTGACGTTAACTACAGAAGAAGCACCGGCTAACTCCGTGCCAGCAGCCGCGGTAATACGGGGGGTGCGAGCGTTAATCGGAATAACTGGGCGTAAAGGGCACGCAGGCGCGACTTAAGTGAGATGTGAAAGCCCCGGGCTTAACCTGGGAATTGCATTTCATACTGGGTCGCTAGAGTACTTTTAGGGAGGGTAGAATCCACGTAGCGCGAAATGCGTAGAGATGTGGAGGAATACCGAAGGCGAAGGCAGCCCCTTGGGAATGTACTGACGCTCATGTGCGAAAGCGTGGGGAGCAAACAGGATTAGATACCCTGGTAGTCCACGCTGTAAACGATGTCGATTTTGGGGTTGGGCTTTAAGTTTGGCGCCCGTAGCTAACGTGATAAATCGACCGCCTGGGAGTACGGCCGCAAGGTTAAAAACTCAAATGAATTGACGGGGGCCCGCACAAGCGGTGGAGCATGTGGTTTAATTCGATGCAACGCGAAGAACCTCACCTACCTTGACATCCAGAGAACTTTCCAGAGATGGATTGCGCCTTCGGGAACTCTGAGACAGGTGCTGCATGGCTGTCGTCAGCTCGTGTTGTGAAATGTTGGGTTAAGTCCCGCAACGAGCGCAACCCTTATCCCTTTGTTGCCAGCGATTAGGGTCGGGAACTCAAAGGAGACTGCCGCGATAAACCGGAGGAAGGTGGGATGACGTCAAGTCATCATGGCCCTTACGAGTAGGGCTCACACGTGCTACAAATGGCGTATACAGAGGGAAGCAATCCCTGCGAGGGGAGCAAATCTCACAAAGTACGTCTAAGTCCGGATTGAGTCTGCAACTCGACTCCATGAAGTCGGAATCGCTAGTAATCGCAAATCAGAATGTTGCGGTGAATACGTTCCCGGGCCTTGTACACACCGCCCGTCACACCATGGGAGTGGGTTGTACCAGAAGTAGATAGCTTAACCTTCGGGAGGGCGTTTACCACGGTATGATTCATGACTGGAAAGCGAAGTCGTAACAAGGTAACCGTAGGGGAACCTGCGGTTGGATCACCTCCTTACCAAAATTGAGCGACTGCAAGTGTTCACACAGATTGTTTGATAATGTGGTTGATATAAGCAATAAGCACTTGATGAATAAGTGCAAAATTGCTAAAATATTCGACCTTAAATGGCAAAGTGGGAGTATCTTTAAATGTTGTCCCCATCGTCTAGAGGCCCTAGGACATCGCCCCTTCACGGCGGTAACTGGGGTTCGAATCTCGTGGGGACGCCATTTAAAGATGATTTTTATTGTCTTAATGTTCTTTAAAAATTAGAAACAAGCTGAAAAAAACTGAGAGATTTTACTCAAGTCAGTAAAAACTGATAAGAGAAAAGTCTGAGTAATAAAAATCTTAGCTGAACAAAAGCAGCTAAGTGTTTAGTTTAAAAACTTATCTCAATGCTTTCTAAAATGAAAACATTTGAGGTTGTATAGTTAAGTGACTAAGCGTACACGGTGGATGCCTTGGCAATCAGAGGCGATGAAGGACGTGCTAATCTGCGATAAGCTTGGATGAGTCGATAAGAGGCGTTTAATCCAAGATTTCCGAATGGGGAAACCCAGTAGATGAAGAATCTACTATCACTTACTCAATACATAGGTAAGTGAAGCAAACCGGGAGAACTGAAACATCTAAGTACCCCGAGGAAAAGAAATCAACCGAGATTCTGTGAGTAGCGGCGAGCGAAAGCGGAAGAGCCTGTTAGTGATAGCAGTTTTGTTAGGAGAATGTGCTGAGAAGCACAATCATAGAGGGTGATAATCCCGTATCCGAAAACATTATTGTGGTACTAAACTAACGACAAGTAGGGCGGGACACGAGAAATCCTGTCTGAATATGGGGGGACCATCCTCCAAGGCTAAATACTCCTGATTGACCGATAGTGAACCAGTACTGTGAAGGAAAGGCGAAAAGAACCCCTGTGAGGGGAGTGAAATAGAACCTGAAACCGTGTACGTACAAGCAGTGGGAGCCCTTCGGGGTGACTGCGTACCTTTTGTATAATGGGTCAGCGACTTATATTTTGTAGCAAGGTTAACTGAATAAGGGAGCCGTAGGGAAACCGAGTCTTAACTGGGCGTCTAGTTGCAAGGTATAGACCCGAAACCCGCTGATCTCAGCCATAGGGCAGGTTGAAGATTGGGTAACACTAATTGAGGACCGAACCGACTAATGTTGAAAAATTAGCGGATGACTTGTGGTTGGGGCGAAAGGCCAATCAAACCGGGAGATAGCTGGTTCTCCCCGAAATCTATTTAGGTAGAGCCTTGAGCGGACACCTTCGGGGGTAGAGCACTGTTTCGGCTAGGGGTCCATCCCGGATTACCAACCCGATGCAAACTGCGAATACCGAAGAGTGATACTCAGGAGACACACGGTGGGTGCTAACGTCCATCGTGAAGAGGGAAACAACCCAGACCGCCAGCTAAGGTCCCAAAGTACTAGTTAAGTGGGAAACGAAGTGGGAAGGCTTAGACAGCTAGGATGTTGGCTTAGAAGCAGCCATCATTTAAAGAAAGCGTAATAGCTCACTAGTCGAGTCGGCCTGCGCGGAAGATGTAACGGGGCTAAAACTAGTCACCGAAGCTGCGGCATCAGTAGCAATACTGTTGGGTAGGGGAGCGTTCTGTAAGCGGATGAAGGTGAATCGAGAGGTTTGCTGGACGTATCAGAAGTGCGAATGCTGACATAAGTAACGATAAAACGAGTGAAAAACTCGTTCGCCGGAAGACCAAGGGTTCCTGTCCAACGTTAATCGGGGCAGGGTGAGTCGGCCCCTAAGGCGAGGCTGAAAAGCGTAGTCGATGGGAAACGGGTTAATATTCCCGTACTTGGTATAATTGCGATGTGGGGACGGAGAAGGTTAGGTTATCAACCTGTTGGATGGTTGTTTAAGCCGGTAGGTGGAGCATTTAGGCAAATCCGGATGCTCATAACACCGAGAAGTGATGACGAGGTGCTACGGCACTGAAGTAACTGATACCACGCTTCCAGGAAAAGCCACTAAGCTTCAGATTATACTAAACCGTACTATAAACCGACACAGGTGGTCAGGTAGAGAATACTCAGGCGCTTGAGAGAACTCGAGTGAAGGAACTAGGGCAAAATAGCACTCGTAACTTCGGGAGAAGGTGCGCCGGCGTAGATTGTAAGGGTTTACCCTCGAAGGTTGAACTGGTCGAAGATACCAGCTGGCTGCAACTGTTTATTAAAAACACAGCACTCTGCAAAACACGAAAGTGGACGTATAGGGTGTGATGCCCGCCCGGTGCTGGAAGGTTAATTGATGGTGTTATCGAAAGAGAAGCTCCTGATCGAAGCCCCAGTAAACGGCGGCCGTAACTATAACGGTCCTAAGGTAGCGAAATTCCTTGTCGGGTAAGTTCCGACCCTGCACGAATGGCATAATGATGGCCAGGCTGTCTCCACCCGAGACTCAGTGAAATTGAAATCGCCGTGAAGATGCGGTGTACCCGCGGCTAGACGGAAAGACCCCGTGAACCTTTACTATAGCTTGACACTGAACATTGAATTTTGATGTGTAGGATAGGTGGGAGCCTTTGAAGCAGTCACGCCAGTGATTGTGGAGGCGTCCTTGAAATACCACCCTTTAACGTTTGATGTTCTAACGAAGAGTGGAAACACGCTCGGACAGTGTCTGGTGGGTAGTTTGACTGGGGCGGTCTCCTCCCAAAGAGTAACGGAGGAGCACGAAGGTTTGCTAATCACGGTCGGACATCGTGAGGTTAGTGCAATGGTATAAGCAAGCTTAACTGCGAGACAGACAAGTCGAGCAGGTACGAAAGTAGGTCATAGTGATCCGGTGGTTCTGAATGGAAGGGCCATCGCTCAACGGATAAAAGGTACTCCGGGGATAACAGGCTGATACCGCCCAAGAGTTCATATCGACGGCGGTGTTTGGCACCTCGATGTCGGCTCATCACATCCTGGGGCTGAAGTAGGTCCCAAGCGGTATGGCTGTTCGCCATTTGCAGTGGTACGCGAGCTGGGCTTAGGAACGTCGAGACAGTTCGGTCCCTATCTGCCGTGGGCGTTGGAGAATTGAAAGGGGCTGCTCCTAGTACGAGAGGACCGGAGTGGACGCATCCCTGGTGTTCCAGTTGTTTCGCCAGAAGCATTGCTGGGTAGCTACATGCGGAAGAGATAAGTGCTGAAAGCATCTAAGCACGAAACTTGCCTTGAGATGAGTTCTCCCAGTCTTTAAGACAGTAAGGGTTGTTTAAGACTACGACGTAGATAGGTCTGGTGTGTAAGCGGTGAGCCGTTGAGCTAACAGGATACTAATTGCCCGAGAGGCTTAACTATACAACGCTCAAGTGTTTTTGGGCAGGAATGAAAGGTTTTGAGGCTTGTTTTTGGTTTTGAGAAGAAGAATAGATAAGATAATGTAGATGAATCATGACCCGGATATTCCGGCGACCATAGTGCAGTAGTTCTACCTGACTCCATACCGAACTCAGAAGTAAAAATGCTGTAATGCCGATGGTGGTGTGGGGCTTCCCATGCAGTAGAGAATCGCCGGATTGAATAGAGAGGACGTTACTGAGTGTGACGGGTTTTGTTTTTAAAAGATGTTAAATTAGATATTCAGTTTTTAAAGCTCGTTCATCATGATGATATAGCCCTCTCTTACTCCTCACATTCCCTTTTATTATTTGCTTTTCAACAGCAGACTTTTCCGTTATTCTTTCAGCCATAGTGATTAACTGATAGATTAAATTCGTCTGCAACTTTCCTGCCGATTTTTACAAATTGATGAAGATACCTTCGAGAATTTTTATACTCGGAAAATAATGAAGGATTATTAGCTTCTCTACGTCAGAATTTTGTTGAAGTTCAACAACCTTTTTCTATATTTGGGGTGGTTCGAACTCGGGTAAAACACATCTATTAAAAGCCATCAGCAACCATTATCTGTTAAATGAACAGAGTGCAAGTTACATTCCATTAAGTAAAAAGTCAGTATTTCTCCTTTAGTATTAGACAATGCAGATAAATTAGATGTAGTCTGTATTGATGATTTAGAGCTAGTTGCTGGTAATGACGAATGGGAGTTAGCCCTTTTTAATCTATTTAATCAAATTAGAGAACAACAAAGTTTGTTTCATAATGGAAATAAGACTTTGTTGATCATTTCTGCGAATTGCCCCCTCATCAGCTTCAAATAAAATTAGCAGATTTGCGTTCTCGTTTAACATGGGGAGAGGTTTACCATCTTCCTGATCTTAATGATGAACAAAAACGCGTAATCTTACAGCGAGCAGCTTTATAGTAAAGGGCTAGAATTAACTGAAGAAGTAGCTAACTTTCTTCTTAAACATCTTGATAGAGACCTAAAATCTCTATTAGAAGTACTGGCTCAGCTTGATCAGGCTTCTCTCCAAGCACAGCGAAAATTAACGCTTCCTTTTGTTAAAGAAACCTTACAGTTATAAGTAGGTTGATTCCCATCAAAATTTGCAGAAAAGCTAAAAATAGACCGCTTGTGACTCACAAATTTGCCCTTTGCTTACATGATTTCAAGCGCTTATGCTAAACTGCCTACTTTAAATTTTGCATTAACGAATAAGAATATGAACCGACTTGAGCTTAATAACATTGCATGTGAAAGAGGAGAGAATCGCCTGTTTGAAGGCTGCTCCGCTTCAATTTGCAGTGGAGAGTGGATTCAAATAGAAGGCCATAATGGCATTGGTAAAAACGAGCTTATTACGCATTTTAGCTGGTCTTGCTTTGCCTGCTGAAGGACAAGTGCTTTGGAATGGCATACCCATTCATCAAGATAGAGAATCCTATTATTCAGAATTGTTCTATTTGCATCTGCGGGGAAGCGAAAACCTGAATTAACGCCATGGGAAAATTTACGCTTTATCAGAAGATACAAGGTTTAGCCTTAGATGATGAAACTTTGTGGGCAGCTTTTAGATAAAGTCGCACTTATTGGGCGAGAAGATTTACCTTGTTCTCATCTTTCTGCAGGGCAACAAAGACGAGTGGCATTAGCAAAATTATGGCTGACTAAACAAAAACTTTTGGATTTTAGATGAACCTTCACCGCTGGCTGATAAAAAGGTGTCGCTTCATTGATTAGTCATATTGAGCAACATTGTGCTAATGAAGGCATGGTATATTTACCAGCCATCAAACAGCGCAAAGTGAAAAAGTTAAGATTCTTTCATTAGATCAATTTAAATTATGATTTTATTTACGATTATTCGTCGAGAGCTTGGCATCGCTTTTCGTAAGCCAGCGGAAATTTTAAACCCGCTGTGGTTCTTTTTGATGATTATTACACTTTTTCCATTGTTAATGGGGCCGAATCCTGAACTATTAGGTAAAATCGCCCCAGGTATTGCATGGGTAGCGGCATTGTTGTTCGCATTGCTTTCATTTGAACGTTTGTTTAAAGACGATTATTTAGATGGTTCATTAGAACAATTAATGTTATTACCTGTTGGTTTTGCCTCAAGTCGCTTTAGCGAAAGTGCTTGCACATTGGTTGTTAACCGGATTGCCTTTTGATTCTGCTTTCTGTACCAATAGCAGCGATTCTGCTTCTCATTAGAGATGCATGTTTGGTGGGCTTTAGTTCGACTTCATTAGCTAGGCACACCTATTTTAAGCTGTTTAGGAGCGATTGGGGTCGCTTTAACGGTTGGATTACGAAAAGGTGGCACTTTGCTAAGTTTATTGATTTTGCCACTATTTTTACCAGTTCTATTTTTGCTGCAGCGGTGTTAGAAGCGTCAACATTGAATATGGGATATAGCGGGCAGCTAGCAATTATTGGTGCAATATTAGCAATGACGCTTTACGTTCTCGCCTTTGCGATTGCTGGTGCGTTGCGTATTAGCTTGCAGTAGTCAAACAAGCGGTCATCTAATTTCTTACCAATTTGGAGTTTATTTCTCATGTGGAAATTTCTGCATCCTTATGCGAAACCTGAAACACAGTATCGCTTATTAGGAAAAATCCAACCAACACTTGGCTGGTTAAGCTAATTTTATTAGTGATTGGATTTATTTGGGGCTTGGCTTTTGCACCAAAAAGATTACCAACAAGGCGAGTAGCTACCGTATTATTTTTATTCATGTGCCAGCTGCAATTTGGTCAATGGCGTGTACGGTCGATGGCATTAGCGGGACTAGTGGCATTAGTATGGCAAATTCGCAAGCTAATTTAGCGATGATTTCCATGGCACCCTATCGGACTGGTTTTTGCGTTTATTTCGTTAGCAACCGGTCAAATTTAGGGCAAACCAATGGGGAACTTGGTGGGTATGGGATGCTCGCTTAACCTCTGCTTTAGTACTCTTTTTCTTATATATTGCGTGATGGCGCTATATTCAGCTTTCCAAGATAAACAAACCGGCGCGAAAGCAGCGGGCGTATTATCGGTGGTTGCGTGATTAATTTGCCAATTATCCACTTCTCGGTCGAATGGTGGAATACGCTTCATCAAGGCGCAACCATTACTAAATTAGATAAGCCATCAATGGCTATTGAAATGCTTATTCCGTTATTACTCGCAATTTTCGGTAGCTTACTATTTACCGCGTGGTTTAGTATTTGGCGTTATCGCATCGCTTTATTAAATGATGAATATAAACGTCCTGGGTTAAAGCGTTAGTGAGTACAAAATAGAGCACTGAATGAATTTATCTTTTCAATTTGAAAGCCTTGGCGATTTGTTCGCAATGGGGAATTATGGCTTTTATGTATGGCTCTCTTACGGCGTTTCTATTGCAGCGATGATTGGGCTAATTATTTATTCTCGTCGTGAGCAGCAAACAAATTCTGCATAAAGCAAGCGTGAAGTTCAACGAGACGCAGCAGAAAAATAGCAAGCAAGCGGTTCATTTTAGCAGAATTTTGCAAAATCACCTTAATGTCTCATTGTGAGGAAATATGAGAACCACAAAATTATCTGCGTTATTCGCGAGTGTTATTTTTACTTAGCGCTTGTCAAACAAGCACGCTACCAACGCCACCTGAAAATACATCGCATTGGGCCACGGTTGTCGATCAATCGCTGAATCTTTATCAGGTTGATAAAAACTCTTTCGAAGTGAGCAGCTTAGCGCGAAAGATTACCCGTTACAAGCAGTATGGATGTTCGTACGATTGTGAATCTACGCTTTTTGATCGTAATGATGATCAGGAAGCGTTTGGCGAAACAGGCATCAGTTGCGTAATCACGCCGTTAATTTCATCGAGTCTCATCAGCCCACAGAGAGTAGCAGATGTCTTGGCACTCGCCAAGCGCAACAAACAGGTGGGGTATTGTGCATTGCTATCATGGTGCAGATCGTACTGGTTTAATTTCAGCGATGTATCGGGTGATTTATCAAAAATGGCCTTTAGCGGAAGCTAAACGTGAGATGATGCAAGGGCCTTATGGTTTTCATTCGATCGGCAAAATATGCCCAACTTCTTCACAGATGAAAAATGTTCGGGCAATTCAACAGCGCTTGAATGAATTAGCTAAAAATAACCGTTTAATCTAGTTTTCAAGCGGTCGAATTTTGTAAAAGTTTTGCAAAAATTCGACCGCTTTTTCTTGCCCATTAAATTAATTTTTAATCAGTAAAACTGCTTGCCCCACTGGGAATGAAACCGATAAAAATTTCTTACTTTGTGAGGAACTCTTCTCCCTAAATAAACTCTTTTTATTATTCACTATCTATCGAGAATCGACATGCAGCGCAGATCATCAACATATTACCGTTTTATCACATGAAGCCGTTGAAGGCTTAGCGATTAAAGAAAATGGTATTTATATTGATGGCACTTTTGGGCGTGGTGGTCATTCTAACTAATCCTTTTCTAAATTAGGCGAACAAGGCAGATTGATCGCAACCGATCGCGATCCGCGTGCTATTGCGCAAGCTAATACAATTGAAGATGCACGCTTTGAAATTCACCATACGGCTTTTTCTGCAATTACGGAGGTTTGCCAGTCACCTGGCTTTAATGGGCAAAATTGATGGCATTCTATTGGATCTTGGTGTTTCTTCACCGCAATTAGATGATGCAGAACGTGGCTTTAGTTTTTATGCGCGATGGGCCATTAGATATGCGAATGGATACCACAAAAGGGCTTTCTGCCGCAGAGTGGTTAGATCAGGTATCTATTGAAGATTTGACTTGGGTATTAAAAAGAATTTGGTGAAGAGCGTTTTGCTAAGCGTATTGCAACTGCGATTGTGAATTTCAATCGTACAAGCGGTCAAGTACCCGAACTTTGCAATTAGCGCAAATCATTAGCGATGCAGTGCCGTTTAAAGATAAACATAAACATCCGGCAACCCGTAGTTTCCAAGCGATTCGTATTTTTATCAATAGCGAATTAGAAGAGCTTGCGCAAGCTACTATCCGCTATCGAAGTACTCGCCCCTCAAGGGCGTTTATCTATCATTAGCTTTCATTCGCTTGAAGATCGAATGGTTAAGCAGTTCATTAAGAAAAATAGCAAAGGAAAGAAGTGCCACGTGGTTTACCGATTTTTAGAAAGTGAACTGAATAAAGATATTCCCTTAAAAGCGATTGGCAAGGCAATTATGCCAAGTGAGGAAGAAATTCGTGAGAATCCGCGTTCACGTAGTGCGGTGTTAAGAGTGGCTGAGAAAAGATAAGTTGAGGACTGTATGTTAAATCGTGAACGTTATCCCTTATTTCAAATCATCAGTGATGATTTTATCAACCACAATAAGCTCCCAGTGTTATTGTTACTTGGTATTGTTTTTACCGCTATTGGTACGGTTTGGGTTACTCATCAAAACGCGCTTTATTAACGGCAGAACAAGGGCAATATATTCAGGCAAATCGCAAATTGGATAATCAATATATCCATTTACAATTAGAAGAAAACTCTAAAAGCCAAAAAGCGCGGGTAGAGGGCGGCTGCGAAAACTTTGGATTGCAATCCATTCAAAAAGAGCAAGAAGTGATTCTTGTGGAATAATTATATCGAAAGAGAAACACATAGATTCATGGCAAAAGTTAGTCAAATTAAAACGTAAGGCTCAATCGCAAGGCACGGCAAAAATGTGTCTGAAATGCAACCGGCACCGAGCTATTTTATATAAACGCTTTGGTACGGTCGCTTTTAGTGATGGCTGCCATGCTCTCAGGACTAGTTTGGAAAGTCGCCGATATTCAGATTTTTGATTCTGAGCGTTTAATTGAAGAAGCTAATAACCGCTCATTACGTACTAAAGAATTACCCATTTACACGTGGTCGTATTTTTAGATCGCGATGGACGTTTTTGTCTATTAGTGTGCCTGTTTATTCGATTACGATAGATCCGAGAGAGTATTTTGATAGCAAAGTAAAACGCACTTCAGAAAGTTGAAAGCTTTAGCGATTGAAACGGGTAGCTCAAAAAGTAAAATTGAAAAAGTGTCTCTAATTTCTTAGAACGAAAAATAAATCAACAGAAAAAGTCGATTTTGATCCTCAGGGCGATTTTAAATAGCCAAGATGCAAAATATTGGGATTTACTCGCAGACGTTTCTGGTATTGGAAAAAGTTTGTTAATTGAAAAGGTTCGAAAGCAATCCAACTCAGCATTTGTACAATTAGATAATGAGCAAGCAAAAAGTTGAGCGAGAAAAATGGCAAGCGTTAGCCAAAGCCACCAACATAAAAATATAACGATTTAATGGATCGTCTTTATAAATCTGCTCGTCTGCGTTTTCTTTACCTCTCTCGCCATGAATCAGAAGCGATTGCGCGCTATGCACAAGAACTCAAAGTTGATGGTATTGTGCTTAAAGCCGAATCTCGCCGAATGTATCCTTTGGCAGAAGAAGCGTCACAGCTAATTGGTTTTACCGATGTAGATGATATTCATGGTAGTGAAGGAATAGAGCGTAGCTTTGATTCTTTACTCATCGGGAAAAATGGTCGTCAGGTCATTCGAAAAGATGCATCGTGGTAATGTCATTGAAAATATTCGCGATGAAAAACAATACGATCCGCAAGATGTTGTATTGAGTATTGATGAAGAATCGTAATCCATGGTTTATGGAGAAATTAAAAAGCGGTGCAGGAAAAATAATGCGGAATCTGGCACTGCAGTGTTAGTGGATGTGCAAACGGGCGAAAGTGTTAGCGATGGCAAATGCGCTGTCATTTAACCCAAATAAGCGTGATAGTTTCCGCCCAGAATTGATGCGTAACCGTGCTATTACCGATACCTTTGAACCAGGCTCCACCGTTAAACCTTTAGTTGTACTGACTGCGCTACAAAAATGGTGCGACTTATCGCGCGAAAGTTATTAACACTCGCCCATTCACGGTTAACGTGACATACTATCAGAGACGTTGCGCCAAGAGAAAGCTTTATCTCTACAGGTATTTTACAAAAATCTAGTAATATCGGGGTCGAGCCGTTTGGCTTTTACGGATGCCGTCTACTGCATTAGTGGATACTACAGTAAAGTGGGTTTTGGTAAAGACACAGGCTTAGGGGCTTTCAGGTAACAGCGTGGAACGAATGGCTGATCGTAAACGCTGGTCCGATATTGAACGGGCAACGATGGCATACGGTTATGGATTGAATGTCACACCACTACAGTTAGCACGTGCTTACGCAACTTTAGGCAGCTTTTGGTATTTATCGTCCACTTTCGATTACTCGGGTTGACCCCTCCAGTCATTGCGAGCAGCGTATTGCCTGAAAAACAACGCGTGAAGTTGTGCATATGATGGAAAGTGTTGCACAAAAGGGCTAAGGCGGACAACAAGCGATGATCGACGGGCTCATCGCGCAGCGGTTAAAAACGGGTACAGCACGTAAGCTCGAAAAGGGCAATATGTTAAGAAATACTTGAAAAGCTTATACCGCAGGTTTAGCACCAGCGAGCAACCTCGTTTTGCTTTAGTGGTACTGATCAACGAACCTAAAGCAGGCAAAATACTATGGGGGTTTCTGCTCCGTATTCTCAAAAATTATGGGTTACACTCAAAAGCAAAAATATCAAACCGGATAATTTAGAAAACAGCGAACATCATCCGCGACGCAATAGGGGCTTACTTTATGAAACTCGTTTAATTTCCATTTTTCAAACGTTAGCGGCTAAGCTGCCAAACATTCAATTAAAACTCAAATGACGCTAGATAGCCGTAAAGCGGGCAAAACGATGTTTTGTTGCTTTCAAAAGGCTATAGCGTAGGATGGCAGAAATTTTGATTCCTAAAGCCATTGAGCAAGGGGCTGCGTTAGTCTTAGCTTTGAAGCCGAAGTGATGTACAAGCGGTAGAAATTGCAAAAAGATTTTACAAATTCGACCGCTTGCGTGTTGAAAGTGCCCAATTTAGCACTTTCTGAAATTGCTGGAACATTTTATGGCAATCCAAGCGAAAAATTAACGTTAGCGGGCATTACCGGCACAAATGGTAAAACGACAACAGCTCAGCTGTTAGCGCAATGGCATAATTTGCTGGGTGGCAAATCTGCTGTGATGGGCACGATTGGTAATGGCTTATTTGGGCAAGTTCAAGAAGCGGCTAACACCACAGGTTCTGCAGTTGAAATTCAACAAAAATCTTGCAAAACTTTATTGTGCTTGGTGCAGATTTTTGTGCGATGGAAGTGAGTTCTCATGGTTTAGTGCAGTATCGCGCGGAAGCATTACAATTTGATTTGGCAATGTTTACCAATCTAAGTCGAGATCACTCTTGATTATCATCACACAATGGAAGAGTACGCTGCGGCAAAATTCCGTTTGTTTAGTGAGCTTAATACCAAGGCTAAAGTGTTAAACGCCGATGATGAAACGGGTGCGGATTGGTTAGCTAAATTGCCTGATGCCGTTGCAGTGAGCGTAAATCCTGATTTTCAAACTTCACACCGGATATGTTAAAAGCGACCATGTTGCGTTTACCTTACAAGGTGCGACCATTGAATTTGAATCGAGCTGGGGTAATGGCACTTTTATAGCCAGTTAATTGGGGCATTTAATGTCGCCAATTTACTGCTCGCGTTAGCTGGCTTGTTAGCGCTTGGGCATGATTTACAAAAATTAGTTGAAACCGCACCGCTTCTTAAAGGCGTAGCTGGAAGAATGGAGGTGTGACTGCGGAAAATCGCCCGCTGGTGTTGGTTGATTATGCTCACACACCAGATGCTTTTAGAAAAAGCATTACAAGCTGCAAGACTTCACACTGAAGGCGAACTCTACTGTATTTTTGGCTGTGGGGGCGATCGATGCAGGTAAGCGTCCAACGATGGCAAAAATTGCTGAACAGCTTGCAGATCGTGGATTGCGACAGATGATAATCCGCGTACTGAAGATAATCAGAAAATTATGGCAGATATTCTTAAGGGCTCTGAGAATATTGGTATTGTTCAAGTCATTCATGATCGCGAACAAGCGATTAAAACTGCCATTTTGCAAGCGAAACCGCAAGATGTGATTTTTAATCGCTGGCAAAGGACATGAAGATTATCAAATTATTGGCACGACCAAGCATCATTTTTCAGATCAGGAAGTAGCTAGGAAGTATTTAGAGATCCTCTTTAGAAAAGGAGGGTTAGGGGAGATTTGATTACGATGTTTATTTTTCGTATGGACCTGCTTTTTACTTCTGCCAATCTCCTCCCCTCTTTGCTAAAGAGGGGCTGATCTCAAGCGTTGAATTTTTAATGAAGAAAAATAACTCGCCCCAGTAGGGGCAAATTTTGAGGCGTAACCTAGGGCAATAGCCCCAGGAGGAAAAATAATGATAAAACAAACAACCCAACAAATCGCCGAAATCCTGCATGCAAGGCTGTTTGAGCGATGGTAATGTAACGTAACGACAGTCAGTACCGATACGCGACAAGCGGTCGAAAATGGCTTGTTTTTGCGTTAAAAAGGCGAAAAATTTGATGCACATGATTATGCAGAAAAGCCGTTGAGCAAGGCTGTGTAGCACTCGTTGTTGAACGTGAATTGCCGATTGCGGTGCCGCAAATTATTGTGGCAGATACGCGATTAGCTTTTAGGTCAATTAGCGAAATGGCTAGCACATTGAATCCTAAAACGGTTGCCATGACTGGCTCATCGGGTAAAAACAACCGTGAAAGAGATTACTGCAAAAATCTTGCAAAAACGGCCGCTTGTGAAGAGGACGCTTTTATACTTTTCGGTAATCTGAACAATGATTTAGGATGCTGATGACTTTATTACGCCTAACAGAACAGCATAAATTGCAGTCATTGAACTTGGTGTAAAATCATATCGCTAAATTGCTTATACCACTGCACTGTGCACAACCCGATGCTTGTTTAGTGAATAATGTCGCCTCTGCTCACTTAGAGGGCTTTTGGGTCGATTGAAGGCGTTGCAGCTGCAAAAGGCGAAATTTATCGAGGCCTAAAAAGAAAACGGTAAAGCGATTATTAACCAAGCTTTTTATTATCCACAATGGCAGTAAAGAAATTGGGCGATCGCGAATTGCAATCTTTTAGCTATACTGGTTCTAGACCAAGATTCTTATGCAGATTTTGGGCAGAAAAACGTTTCACTTAATTTAAACGGCTCAACTTTCATTTTACATGCCTTTGAAGAGGAAATTGAAATCAATTTGCCTTATTTAGGCGCACATAACGTTTCTAATGCTTTAGCGGCAACCGCGTTAGCGATGGCAGTTGGCGCGAGTTTAGCGGATGTGAAAGCTGGGCTTGAAACAGCGCTCAAGTGAAAGGGCGTTTATATCCCGTTGAAAATTAACGAGCACCGTTTGTTGATTGATGATACTTACAATGCGAATGTTGATTCGATGAAATCAGCGATTTCGTGCTGGAAAAATTATCCAGCATTTCGTATTTTTGCGGTAGAGTATATGGCGGAGCTTAGTAATGAGAGTGCGCAATGTCATCAAGAAGTTGCAGATTTTGCGCAACAGGCAGGGTTAGATTTAATCGTCTCTTTCGGTAAAGAAAGTGCAGTAATTAGTACTAATGCACAAATATCATTTTTACCGACAAGCAAACTCATGAGCTGATTTCTTGCTACCGATTATTTCGCAAAAATTGCAGAAAAACAACCGCTTGTTTTATTGGAGAAAGGCTCTCGTAGCCAAAAATGGAAACTTTGATTGCGGATTTATGCCGTGCTTTTCATATTCAATTTTAAGGATTTATTATGCTAGTTTGGCTTTGCTGAATATCTTGTTCAGTTTAATACGGCGTTTAATGTCGTTTCTTATATTACTTTCCGTTCCATTATGCGCGTTATTAACAGCTATGGGCATTGGGCTTTGATTGGGCCGGAAGTGATCTCGTCGCTTACAACTATTAAAAATTCGACAAGAAGTACGCACGATGGTCCAGAAAGCTACTTTAAAAACGTGGTACACCAACGATGGGCGGTGGATGATTTTGGCCTCTATTGGTATCAGTACTGTGCTTTGGGCAGACTTACGCAACAGCTATGTTTTGGTTTGTGTTGTTTGTTTTATTTGGTTATGGGATCGTCGGTTTTGTAGACGATTATTGGAAAAATCAAACGTAAAATACAGATGGTTTGATTGCGCGTTGGAAATACTTCTGGCTGTCTGTGATTGCATTAATTGCCGTATTTGGCATTTATGCGGTCGGAAAAGATACTGCAGCAACCCAATTAGTTGTCCTGTTCTTTAAAGAGTTCATGCCACAGCTTGGTATTTTCTTTGTTATTCTTTCTTATTTTGTGATTGTGGGGACCAGTAATGCGGTTAACCTCACGGACGGTTTAGATGGCTTGGCCATCGTACCTACTATTATGGTCGCTGGCGCTTTCGAGTTAATTGCTTGGGCAACAGGTAACTATAATTTTGCACAATACTTACACATTCCATTTATTCAAAAATGCGGGCGAGTTAGTGATTTGTATGTACTGCTATTGTCGGCGCAGGTTTAGGTTTCTTATGGTATAACACCTATCCAGCACAAGTGTTTATGGGAGATGTGGGCTCACTTTCATTAGGTGGCGCATTAGGCACCATCGCAGTACTGGTTCGTCAAGAGCTATTATTAGTTGTGATGGGCGGTATATTTGTTGGGAAGCGTTATCCGTTATTCTCCAAGTGATCTTATAAACTCGTCAAAACGTATTTTTCCGCATGGCACCAATTCATCACCACTTTGAATTGAAAAGGCGCCAGAACCGCGTTATTGTTCGTTTCTGGATTATTACTTTAATGCTGGTGTTAATTGGCTTGGTAACATTAAAATTACGTTAAGGTCAGTTGAGTAGGCTCCACCAAAATATGATGGAAAAATCAAAGGTGGATAAAGCCCATTTTATCAATGGATAAGCAGTTAGTCATAGCGATGTGAAAAACAAGCGGGCAGATTTCGTAAAACTTTTGCAAAAAGGATGGTAATGAAAAATAAAACGCTTTTTGGTTTATACAGGTGTTGATCCCAATATGATGATTGCAGAAGGTGGATCGGGATATTGGAAATTAGCGCTTCTCTCTCAAAAAGTGGAATACTTGATTGCTTTGTAAAAATTACACCAAAGATTGGGCAGTATCGGAAAAATATCCCACAAGGCACAGCCTTTTTCATTGCTAAAGTAGCGGGATTTCAAAAATGTTAGATGGGCAATATGAAGGCAGATATTTAATTACTTTTCTGAATATGCAGAAATTGTATTCCCAAAGCATGGCAAAAATTTGTATAAGAGGCTTGCCTGCTGCGCGTTATTTTAATCACATGAAGTTTTGGCTGATTTAGCTATTGAATATTCAAACTCGCTTTGAAATCGTTTATTCCTGCTAAAAACGCAAGCCCGCAGAGATAGTTATTTATACGCCCCTAGCTTGCGGATAGCAGGGAAAGCAAGACAACAAAAAGAGAATAAAAATGCAAAACCAATACGAAAAATAAAACAGTAAATAATTATAGGCTTAGGTAAAACGGGCTTATCTTTGTGTCGATTTTTGCAGATAAAAATGCGAAAGTACAAGTGATTGATACCCGCGAGAAACCAGCTGGAGTCGAACAATTATCAAAAGAAATTCCATTACATACAGGCGGATTAAATCTTGAGTGGCTGCTCAATTCCGATTTAATCGTGATTAGCCCTGGGCTTGCATTGGCAACGCCAGATATTCAGCAAGTCGATTAACGCAGCGCAGTAGTTGTGGGCGATATTGAGCTGTTTTGCCGTGAGGCAAGCGCGCCAATTATTGCCATCACTGGTTCAAATGGTAAGAGTACGGTCACAAACTATTAGTGACTGAGATGGCAAAGCAAGCGGGTATTAAAGTCGGAATGGGCGGCAATATTGGTGTGCCCGCATTAAGCCTGTTAAATGGTAATTATGCACTTTATGTATTAGAGCTTTCAAGCCCAACTTGAAACGACTTCTTCACTCAAAGCGGTTGCGGCAACTGCACTGAATGTGAGTGAAGATCATATGGATAGTATGATTCGCTTGCGGATTATCGTGCAGCAAAACTTAAAATTTACTAATAATGCAGAAAAATGTGATTGTGAATGGCTAAGATCCCCAAACATATCCTGAACAAGCGGTTAAAAATTGATTCGTTTTGCAGAACACAATGCAGAATATAGCTTTGCGAAATGGCGTACTTTATGCAGAAGAGACTGCGATTATTGGGACAAAACAGATGTTAATTCGTGGGCGTCACAATGAGATGAATGCGTTAGATGCGATGGCGTTGGCTGATGCGGCGGGTATTCCTCGCGAAGGTATTGTGAAAGCGCTGCAAGTTTATGGTGGGTTGATCATCGTTTTCAGCTCGTACCAACGCATGATGGTATACGTTGGGTAAATGATTCTAAAGCAACAAATGTTGGTAGCACAGTTGCAGCACTTAATGGTTTAGAAGTGGCAGGCTACACTTTTATTTATTATTAGGGGCGATGGTAAAGCGGCTGATTTTTCAGAATTAAAACCATTAGTGAATAAAACCGAATATTGTTTGCTATTGCTTCGGCCAAGATGGCGCTGAATTAGCCAAACTTTTCTTCACAAAGTGTGTTGGTTGAAACGATGTATGAAGCGGTTGCCGCTATTCGTCCAAAAATTAAAAATCGAGGATATGGTGTTGCTTTCTCCAGCTTGTGCAAGTTTAGATCAGTTTTAAAAACTTTGAAGAACGTGGAACAGAATTTGTAAAATTAGCACAGGAAACGACCGCTTGATGTTAGAAAAATAAAAATGAGTGGGCAGAGGGACGTTGTTTGACCTCAACAACGGCATTATATGACCGTAGTTTGGTTTGGTTGTTTTTAAGCCTATTGGTGCTTGGGTTTGTAATGGTAACATCTGCCTCATTCCCGTCAGTACCCGTTTAAATGATGACCCGTTTTATTTTGCTTTTGCGTGATGGTGGCTACGTTATTGCATCGATTATTGCGTGTGCGTTTTTCGTCCAGATTAAAAATTGAGACATGGGAAAAATATAATGTCTATTTATTAGCCATTTCTATTTTCTTTTTGATTTTTAGTACTCAGGCGTTGGTCGTGAAATCAATGGGCAAAACGTTGATTCCATTAGGAATTATGAATTTCCAGCCAGCGAATTAGCGAAACTGGCGATAATCGTTATTTCTAGTTTCTATGTGCGAAAATTTGATGAAATTCGTCAACAAAACTAGTTTCCTGCCCAGCAATGGTGCTGGCTATTTTTGGCGTGTTATTGCTTAGCCAGCCAGATTTAGGCAGTACTTTTGTATTAGTTGTGCTCACGTTTTCCATGCTATTTATTATGGGGGCGAAGATTCGCCCAATTTGTTTTCTTGATGATTGTTGCAGTCATGCTCTTTATGGACCCATTGTGACTTCTGATTATCGAACGAAGCGAATGACCCCTATTTATGGATCCCCTTTGCGGATGCTTATGGAGATGAGTTTCCAATTATCGAATTCTCAAATGGCATTTGGGCAAGGAGAATTCTGAGGGCAAAGGATTAGCAATTCTGTTCAAAAATTGGAGATGTACCTGAAGCCCATACGGACTTTGTCATGGCGGTAATTGGCGAAGAATTTTGGATTTGTTGGCATTATTGCGCGATTATTCTACCTCATTTTGCTAACTGTTCGGGCATTAAAAATTAGCCGAGAATCTTTGTTAGTAGATGAACGTTTTAAAGGTTTTTGTGCTTTTGGCATTGCAATTTGGATTTTCTTACAAGGCTTTGTAAATTTAGGCGTAGCTTCTGGCTTCCTGCCAACGAAAGGATTAACGTTCCCATTAGTGAGTTATGGTGGATCGAGTTTAGTGATTATGTCGATGGCGATTGCAATTTTGTTACGGATCGATCATGAGAATCGTCTAATGCGAATAGGGCATGCACTTGAAAAGAAAATGAATAAAATTAGCGGTTTGTTTACAAAAACAAACCGCTTTTTCTTTTTTCCGAAAAATGCAATTTTCCTGTACAATATGACGAATTTGTCTAAAAAAGGCATCGTGCAATAAAAAGAGAATAACAAATGGCAAAAAAATTATTAGTGATGGCAGGTGGCACTGGTGGGCACGTTTTCCCTGCTATTGCTGTGGCACAAGCTTTTGTAAGCACAAGGTTGGGATATTCGCTGGTTAGGTACTAAAGATCGGATGGAAGCGGATCTTGTGCCTAAAACATGGAATTCCTATTGAATTTATTGAGATTTCAGGTACTGTGGTAGGATTAGGGTGCTTTATTAAAAGCCCCTTTGCGATTTTTAAAGCCGTATTACAAGCTCGTAAAATCATTAAACAATATCAGCCAGATGCGGTATTGGGCATGGGTGGTTATGTTTCTGGCCCAGGTGGAATTGCGGCAAAACTTTGTGGTGTGCCAGTTATTTTACACGAGCAAAATGCCGTAGCAGGTTTTAATGAATGTTTGGTTAGCCAAAATTGCTCGCCGCGTATTACAAGCCTTTCCGACAGCGTTTAAAGAAGCTGAAGTAGTCGGAAATCCAGTTCGTGCTGATCTTTCCGCTTTACCTCACCAATGGAGCGTTTTGCTGAGCGTGGTTATCCGATTAACATTTTAGTGATGGGCGGAAGCCAAGGGGCAAGAGTCATTAACCAAACGGTTCCCCAGGTTGTAGCAGCATTAGGAGCGAATGTTTTTTGTGAGCCATCAGGTTGGGCGTGGGAATCTAGCTGGCGTTGAAGAGATTTATCAACAAACTGGTAATGGTATGGCGGCTGAATTTATTGACGACATGGCAGCTGCTTATGCGTGGGCAGATTTAGTGATTTGTCGTTCAGGCGCTTTAACGGTTTGTGAAATTGCGGCCGCAGGCTTACCAGCTATTTTTGTGCCATTCCAGCATAAAGATCGTCAGCAATATTTAAAATGCAACATACTTAGCGGATGCCGGTGCGGCAATTATTATTGAACAACCAGATTTTTACCCCAGAAAATTTATATGCAGCGCTCGCGCCTTTAATTGCAGATAGATCTAAATTATTAGAAATGGCAATGCGTGCAAGAGAAAAATCAACGCCATTGGCAGCGGCGCGTGTTGCACAGGTCATTATTGAAGAAGCGAAATAATCAAGCAAAATCTTAAAATGGTAAGGAATTCAATCATGCAAAATTTCCAAGATAAAATTAAAAAGTTGGTGCCTGAAATGCGCCGTGTTAACCAAATTCATTTTATTGGTATCGGTGGTGCTGGGATGTCTGGTATTGCTGAGGTTTTATTAAATGAAGGCTATAAAATTTCAGGTTCTGATATTGCGGAAAGTGCAGTGACACAACGTTTAGCAAAAGCGGGTGCGACAGTATTTATCGGGCATGCAGCTGAAAAATATTCAAGGTGCAAGCGTGGTTGTTGCTTCAAGTGCTATTGATGATTCAAACCCAGAAGTGGCTGCGCAAAAGCCGCTAGAATTCCTGTGATTCAACGAGCGCAAATGTTGGCAGAGATTATGCGATTCCGTCATGGTATTGCAGTTGCAGGTACGCATGGTAAAACAACGACCACAGCAATGATTTCAATGATTTATACTGAAGCAAAATTAGATCCAACATTCGTTAATGGTGGTTTGCTTACATCTGTGGTAAAAAATGCGCACTTAGGAGCAAGCCGTTATCTTATTGCCGAAGCTGATGAAAGTGATGCTCTTTTCTTGCATTTGCAAACCGATGGTTTCAGTTATGACAAATATTGAGCCAGATCACATGGATACTTATGGCGGCGATTTTGAGAAAATGAAAGCGACTTACGTTAAATTTTTACGCAACTTGCCATTCTATGGTTTAGCTGTCATGTGTGCTGATGATGAAACTGTGATGGAAATTGCTCCGCAAGTTGGTCGCCAAGTGATGACATATGGTTTTAGTGAAAAAGCAGATTATCGAATTGAAGATTACCAACAAACGGGTTTCAGGGCATTATACGGTTGTTTGCCCAACCGGCGAGCGTATTGAGGTGTTATTAAATGTTCCGGGAAACATAATGCATTAAATGCCACCGCAGCATTAGCTGTAGCAAAAGAAGAAGGCATTGAAAATGAAGCAATTTTTAGCTGCATTAGCTGATTTCCAAGGTGCTGGCAGACGTTTTGACCAACTTGGTTCATTTATTCGCCCGAATGGTAAAGTGATGTTAGTTGATGACTATGGTCATCACCCAACGGAAGTTGATGTGACGATTAAAGCTGCACGTCAAGGCTGGGAAGGCAAACGTGTTGTGATGGTATTCCAAACCTCATCGATATTCGAGAACTCGCGATTTATTTGATGATTTTTGTACAAGTTTTTATCGCAAGTTGATGCATTAGTGATGTTAGAAGTTTACGCCGCAGGCGAGGCGCCAATTGTCGGTGCAGATAGTAAATCACTTTGTCGTTCAATTCGTAACTTAGGTAAAGTTGATCCACTTTTAGTTTCGGATACGGAACAATTAGCGATGTTTAGATCAAATTATTCAAGACGGCGATTTAATTTTAGCGCAAGGTGCAGGTAGTGTGAGCCGTATTTCGCGGTTTAGCGGAAAGTTGGAAAGCTTATCTGCGATCAAGCGGTGGCTTTTTGCAAAATATTTTTATAAATATCACCGCTTGTAGAAAGAATATAAATAGAGTAGATAAAATGAGCATTAAAAATGAAAATAGCCGTATTATTCGGTGGTGTATCGCAAGAGCGTGAGGTTTCTTTTAAATTCAGGTGCTGCGGTAACGGAAGCGTTAAAAAGCCCTTGGTTATGATGTAGAAGGTATTGATACGAAATTTTTCCCTGATTGAAAAATTAAAAGAAAAAGGGATTCAACGTGTATTTAACATTTTTACATGGTGGCATTGGCGAGAATGGTGTATTACAAGGTGCGCTAGAGCAAATGGGGGATTCCTTTATACCGGTTGTGGTGTAATGGCATCAGCAATTACTTTAGATAAATTCCGTACCAAATTATTATGGCAAGCAGTAGGCTTACCAACTGCTGAAATGGTCGTAATTAAAAAAAGGACAAGCGGTCAATTCTTCAGAGATTATTGCAAAAATTAGGTTTGCCAGTATTTGTTAAGCCTTCTAGTGAAGGTTCAAGCGTGGGTGTGTTTAAAGTGAAAACTGAAGCTGAATTGCAACCTGCTATTGAAGCTGCGCTAAAATTCGATAATATTGTATTAGTTGAAGAGTTCTTGGCAGGGGCAGAATACTCTGTACCAGTGTTAGATGGCGAAGTTTTACCGGCTGTTCAAGTGATTCCGGAAGGCGAGTTTTATGACTATCACGCAAAATATATTTCAGACAACACTCAATATGTGGTACCAGCCTTAAGTGACGAACGCCAAGCTGAAGTGGCTAAAATTGTAAAACAAGCGTTTGATGTTGTGGGTTGTCGGTTGGAGCCGTATTGATGTTATGGAAGATGCCAATGGTCAATCCTGTTTGGTAGAAGTGAATACCTGCCCGGGTATGACAAGTCATAGTATTTTTCCCTAAATCAGCAAATACAGTTGGGCTTTCTTTTGAACAATTAGTTGAAAAGGTATTGGAGCTTAGCGCTTAATATGGCAATTTTTGGCAAGAATAAACATAAAAATGTTCGCTTTAATACTCCAAAAAGGCGCTGAAAGCACCTCAAAAAGTCTTTAGTTCGTGCGCAAAGGTTGGTATCTATTAAGCCACTGATTATGCTATTATGTTTTGCCTTAATGGTAATTGTTTATAGCAACTGGCAAAATTTATTGGATCTGTTAGATCGAACTCCAATTAGAGCTTATGTCATTAACGAATAAAAACGCACTTTACAACAAATGCTGATATTCGAGAAACTTTATCGAAATCTCCGACTCTAAAAGGATATTTCGGTCAAGATATTCAAGAAGTTAAAGATAAGTTATTGACAATTTCTTGGATAAAAGATGTGGTGGTACGGAAAGTCTATCCTGATCGTTTGAGTATTTCAGCACTGAATACCAACCCGTTGCTATTTGGAACAATATCCAATATTTATCAGCACAAGGCGATGTATTTAGCTTGCCTGTTGAGTGTTTTGATAAAACAGGGCTACCTGTTTTATTCCGGCCCAGATAAAGAAAGTAAAAATTGAAGCTTGGCTTGGGATCATATCCAAGCAGATTTAAAAAGCGAGGAATTTATCTTTAAAATCGCTTTCTATGGATAACTCGGGGTTCTTGGGCAATTACATTATCAACAATGTAGAGCTTCGCCTTGACGAGGAGAATGGACGCCTAAAATTGATCGTTTTGTTACCATTTTCCCAAAATTAATGTGCCGGAAGGACAACAATTGGCATATGTAGATTTACGTTATGAACACGGCGCTGCGGTTGGTTTCCGTCCATTATCACAATAAATAGCAAATATAGTAATCAAATAATATGACAAAAAGTAGCAGAATCTCGAACGCTTGTAGGATTAGATATTGGCACATCAAAGGTTGTTGCCGTAGTAGGAGAAGTAAGACCTGATGGTGTTGTGACCGTGCTTGGTCGAGGAAACAGCACTTTTCTAGAGGGATTGATCGCGGAGGTGTAATTGATCCTCGATGCCGCGGTAAGATCGATTGAAAGTGCGGTGGCTGAGGCTGAATCTATGGCTGATTGCGACATCATGGGCGTGACCTTAGCAATTTCAGGGCAACATATTACGGCTTTAAATGAAAGTGGTACGGTGCCATTATCTGGTTTAGTGACACAAGAAGATATTGATTCAGCGCTTCATCTGGCTCGTTCAGTAAAACTGCCAGATGGGTTAGATATGTTACATATTATTCCGCAAGAGTATCGAGTCGATCATTTACCAGCAACAAAAAAACCCATTAGGTTTATCTGAATGCGTCTAAAAGCACAAGCGCATTTAATTGCTTGTCATCAAGATTGGAAGCGTAATCTGGTTAATGCAGTGGAGCGTGCAAAACTTAAAGTAGAAGACGAAAGTGGTTTAGTTTTCTCTGGTCTTGCATCAAGCTATTCTGTGTTAACAGATGATGAGAAAGAGCTTGGTGTTTGCTTAATTGATATTGGTGGCGGGACTATGGATATTTTAGTCTATACCGATGGCGCTTTGCGTTTTAGTAAAAGTATTGCCATATGCAGGTAATAATGTTACCGATTATTTGGCGAACGTTTTTGCAACATCACGAGCGGAAGCCGAAAAATATTAAAATTAAATATGGTAGTGCAATTAGTCCTCCAACGCATCATGCTGATCAAAAATTGAAGTCATTGGTTTAGCGGGAACCATGCGTAGAGGTTTTACTCGGGAACAAGTTGCAGAAGTAACAAGTCAATGTTATACCGATTTATTTAAAGTTGTTGAGCATGAATTGATGCAATTACGACAAGATCTGTTCCAAAAAGGCATAAAACACGATTTAATTGCAGGATTTGTATTAACTGGCGGTGGCTCACAGATTGAAGATGTTGTAAAATGTGCTGAAAAATGTCTTCGGTTCTCATGTTAGAGTTGGCAATCCTTTTAAACATTGAAGGGCTAACTGATTATGTAAGTAAACCACAGTATGCAAACCGTTTTAGGGCTTTTACAGTACAATCACCACAATACAATGCCTAATATGAAAGGCGTATCTGTACCTAAACCAGTTAGTGGTATTTGGGAAGCTGTTAACATGCTGTTGAAAAAAACAGCGACATATGTCAAAAGTTTTTAATTATTTATGATGTTGGCGATTCGTCGACTCTTTAGGAGATAAAAACATGTTCGAACCTATTTTCGAATCTACACCTGATGCAATCATTAAGGTTATTGGTGTTGGTGGCGGTGGCGGTAATGCCCTAAAACCATATGGTAACAAGCAGTCATGAGATGGATATTGGTAGCGTTGAGTTTTTCTCTGTGAATACAGATGCTCAAGTTTTACGTACTAGTTCTGTTCGTCAAACCATCCAAATTGGTGCTGGGAATTACTAAAGGTTTAGGTGCCGGCGCAGATCCGAATGTAGGTTATCAAGCAGCTGAAGAAGACCGCGATGCATTAAGTAGCATGGTTGCAGGTGCTGACATGGTGTTTATCGCAGCTGGTATGGGTGGTGGTACAGGTACTGGTGCTGCTCCAGTGATTGCAGAAATCGCAAAAAGCCAAGGGCATTAACAGTTGGTATTGTAACTAAACCATTTAATTTTGAAGGTAGAAAGCGTACAGCTTATGCTGAGCAAGGTATCAAAGAGCTTTTCAAAGCATGTTGATTCTCTTATTATCATTCAAAATGAAAAATTATTAAAAGTTCTCCTAAAAAAATATTAAATTTAAAGAAGCCTTTAGCGTAGCAGATAATGTATTACGTAATGCTGTATTAGGTATTACTGATATGATTACGAAAGAAGGTTTAGTCAACGTTGACTTTTGCAGACGTAAAACGCGTAATGTCTGAAATGGGACGCGCAATGATGGGTACAGGTCTTGCAGAAGGCGAAGGCCGCAGAGCGAGCAGCAATTGAAGCGGTTGCAGCTCCATTATTAGAAGATGTAGATTTATCTGGCGCGAAAGGTATTCTGTGAATATCTCTTCAAGTGACGACTTTAGAGTTAGCTGAAGTAAATACTATTGTAGAATACATCACTGAAGCGGTTGACCCTGATGCAACCATTATTGTGGGTTCAACTTTCTATCCAGAAATGGAAGGTCAAATTCGTGTTACATTAGTCGCGACAGGTTTAGGTCAAACTGAAGAGTTACTAATGCCACGTAATACAATGTTAAACACCCAACAACATGTACAAGCAGCTGATCCACGCGTTGCAAACCAATAGTAGTTAATCAAACTAATACATTAGGTGGTTTCCAACAACAGTCTGTAGCGCCTCAATCAGTACAACCTGGTTTTAATAATCAGGCTTATGGGCAACAAGTACAGCAGGCTCAACCAACTCAATTTGGCCAGCCAACACAACAAACAGCACCAAGACCACAACAAGTGGACCCTGCTGGGTTGTTTTCACCGGGTTCAATTCCACGCTTCATGAAAGGCCGTTAATTAAGATTTAGCCGGTGTATATAGGATATACATATGATTAAACAAAGAACATTAAAGCAAGTAACTAAAGTAACCGGTATCGGTTTGCATAGTGGTAAGAAGGTAACCTTAACATTACGTCCAGCACCGGCGAATACAGGGATTATCTATGCAAGAACGGATTTAGAGCCTGCAGTATATTTTCCTGCAAGCGCGGAATTGATTCGTGATACTCAACTTTGTACTTGCATGATCAACGATGATGGTGTTCGTATTTCACAGTCGAGCACTTAAATGCAGCAATGGCAGCATTGGGACCAGATAACCTTATTGTGGAAGTTGATGCGCCTGAAATTCCAATTATGGATGGTAGCGCAAGTCCGTTTATTTATCTTTTACTAGATGCAGGTATTGAAGAGCAAAATGCGGCGAAAAAATTTATTCGCATTAAAAGAGACTGTACGAGTAGAAGAAGGGGACAAATGGGCAGAAATTAGACCTTATGCGCATGGATTAAAAATTAGATTTTTACAATTGATTTTAATCATCCGATGATTAGTAAATCAGTATGTAATTTCAAAATGGATCTTTCTGCTGAAAACTTTATTCAGAAAATTAGCCGAGCAAGAACCTTTACTTTCATGAAAGATGTTGAATATCTTCAATCTATTGGTTTAGCATTGGGTGGCAGTTTAGATAATGCTATCGTATTAGATGAATATCGTATTCTCAATGAAGAAGGCTTACGCTATAAAGATGAACTAGTTAAGCATAAAATGCTAGATTCAGTGGGCGATCTCTTCATGTGTGGTTACAATATTTTAGAGCATTTCCGTGCTTATAAATCAGGCATGGTGTAAATAACAAATTACTACGCGCTATTTTTAGCTAATGAAAATGCGTGGGAATTTGTGACCTTTGAAGACAAAGAAAGCGCACCGGCAGGTTATCGAATTAGCGAGCAAGTCCTAATTTAGTCAATCATATCTTAATGGGTTAGGGTTAAATGCCTTAACCCATTTTTTTTATTTTCTCTTAAATAACATATTCGCTTTTTATTTAAGCCAGTGGGGTTTTTCCAATGCAACCTAAAGCAAAATTTAGAAAAGATTATCAAGCACCTGATTTTACAGTTAACGACATTTATTTAGATATTCAGTTAGATGCAGATAGAACTTTTGTGACATCAACTTTAAAAGTTGAACGTAAAAAGTCGACGCAAAAACGCTTCGTTTAGATGGACATAGTTTTGATTTTCTCGCATTGAAAGTTAATGGCGTAGCTTATTTGCAATATCAAAAAGATGATGAAGCGTTAACTATTGATGTGTCTGATTTAGCGGATCAATTTGAACTACAAATTGAAACTGCTTTTAAATCCAAGCCAAAATACTTTCGCTACAAGGTCTATATCAATCGGGCGAAGGCATTTGTACACAGTGGAGGCAGAAGGATTTAGACAAATCACCCTATATGCTTGATAGACCAGATGTTTTAGCAAAATATCAGACAAAAATAACCGCTTCTAAAAACCAAATATCCGTATTTACTTTCTAACGGTAATCGTATTGCACAAGGAGAACTAGCGGATGGCCGTCATTGGGTAGAATGGGAAGATCCATTTTTCAAACCAAGCTATCTATTTGCGTTAGTTGCAGGCGATTTTTGATCTCCTGAAGATAAATTTATCACCAAAAGTGGACGTGAGGTTGCGTTAGAAATTCTATGTCGATCGCGGCAATTTAGATCGTGCAGGTTGGGCAATGGAAAGCCCTAAAAACGTGCGATGAAATGGGACGAAGAACGTTTTGGTTTTAGAATACGATTTAGACATTTATATGATTGTTGCTGTAGATTTCTTTTAATATGGGCGCGATGGAGAATAAAGGTTTAAATATCTTCAACTCTAAGTTTGTAGTTAGCAAAACCAGAAACCGCTACGGATGAAGATTATCTTAATATCGAAAGCGTGATTGCACATGAATATTTCCATAACTGGACGGGCAACCGTATTACTTTGCCGCGATTGGTTCCAGTTAAGCTTAAAAGAAGGGTTAACTGTTTTTAGAGATCAAGAATTTACTTCTGATCTTTGGTCGCGTTCGGCAAAACGTATTGAAGATGTTCGTTTACTGCGTACGGTCCAATTTCTGCTGAAGATGAAGCCCAATGGCGCATCCAATTCGCCCAGAAAAGTGATCGAAATGAATAACTTCTATACCGTCACTGTTTATGAAAAAAGGGGCGGAAGTGATTCGCATGATTCACACTTTATTAGCGAAGAGCTATTCCAAAAGGCATGCAGTTATATGTTGCAGAAAACGATGGAAAAGCAGCAACTTGTGAAGATTTTTGTGTCAGCCATGGAGCGTGCTTCAAACATTGATTTAACGCAATTCCGTCGTTGGTATAGCTAATCAGGTACGCCTGAATTAACAGTGCGTGATGAGTATGACGAAAAATACGCAATGCTATCGTTTGCATATTAGCCAGCTTACTGAACCAACAGCTGATCAATTAGAGAAATTAAATTTACATATTCCGGTTAAATTAGCGTTATATGCGTAAACAAGCGGTCAAAAATTCCGTTAATTGACGAAAATGGTTCAGTAGGGGAGGTGTTAAGTTTGACCTCAAGCACAGCAAACTTTTTGAGTTTTACTCATGTTAGTGAACGCCCAATTCCTCGCATTATTAGCGGATTTTCTGCACCAGTTCGATTAAGCTATGACTATACGACAGCGCAGTTAATCCGTTTATTAACTTGCGTTGAGAATGATTTTTAGCCGTTGGGATATGATCCAAACCTTGTTCAATCGTGAGTTACGCGAAAAACTTATTTAACTACCATCAAGGCGACTTGATGCAGTTTAATATGGACTTTTTGGAAGCACTCAAAGTACTTATGGATGATGAGAAAGTCGATACTGGCTTAAAAGCATTGATGTTAACTTTACCAAAAGAAACAGAATTTGCTGAACAGTTTAAAATTATCGATCCACAAGGTATCGCAGTCGTTCGCCAATATCTATTAGAATCGATTGCAAACAGCTTGCCAAGATCGTTTATTCCGTTTATATCAAGAAAATCAATGCGGTGCTTATCGTGTTGTCGCAGAAGATATTGATAAACGTGCAATACGAAATGTTTGTCTTTCTTATCTAGCTTTTACTGATCAAGGCGAGGAATTGGTAAGTTCTCATTATGAACAAGCGGACAATATGACTCGATACATTAGCAGCATTAACCGCTGCAACGAAAGCACAGTTAGCTTGTCAAGAAGAACTACTAGCAGACTTTGAAGCACAATGGAGTCATGACGGTTTAGTTATGGATAAATGGTTTGCATTGGCAACAAGACCGGATGATGACGTTTTAGCGATAGTTGAGAAATTAATGGCTCATCCAAGCTTTAATTTTTAATAACCCGAATCGTGTTAGAGCGCTTGTTGGTGCTTTTGCAAGTCAAAACCCGAAAGCTTTCCATGCTGTAGATGGCTCTGATATCGCTTTTTAGTAGAAGTCTTGATTAAATTGAATGAAAAGCAACCCGCAAGTTGCTGCACGTTTAATTGAAACCTTTACTAAACTTTCCTGCCATGATAATCAACGCCAAACCTTAATGCGCAGAGGGCTAGAACGATTAAAAGGCTTAGATAATTTAGCTCGTGATTTATTTGAAAAATAGAAAAAGCTTTATTATAATTTAGGCGAAAACGATCAAAGGGTAAAAACATTATGGTATGTTTTACCCTTTTCTTAATTTTCTGTTCACTGGATAAGAAAACGCTATGAAAAATATTTTTAATGACGCTTTCATGTTTGGTATTGCTAAACTAATGCTTATGCAAAAAGCAATTGAAGTATTTAACCCTTGCACTCAAGAACAGGTTGCACTTGCACAAATACTATCAAATAAAAATATTTTGCTAGATAAAACAATAAGTTTAAATGACGCTGAGATGTTTCTCATTTCTTATTTAGACCAATCTCAGTAGATTTGTATGCAGAAAAGATATGGATGTCTTTTTAAGAAAAATGCGAGTAGTATATTTATTCTACGAAATTATTTTGATGAGTTAGATGAAGTTTTTTCCTAGCATAGATGTAGAAAATGACATGCTTTATCATAGATTTGGAATATGGAAACGGACAGGCTAATCTTTGAAAGGTATTATTTGAAGCCTTCTGGAAATAATATTTTTCTTAATCGCTAAAGAAAACTTAGAGACTCGAAATGGGAAAAGGTAGGAAAACTCAATTTGATAAAAAGATATTTCTTCTGTTAAGTTTTCAAAGTTTATTAACACTGATTAGATAATTAAAAAACCCTTGTTAAACAAGGTTTTTAAAATTCAGAAAAATTAGATTTTTCACATTTGCTGCAGAAGCACCGCGATCTGAAGCTTGAACTTCAAATTCTACTTTCGCGCCTTCTTCTAAGGTACGGTAACCGCCGTTGTTTTCGATTGCAGAGAAGTGAACAAACACATCTTCGCCACTCTTGATCTGGTGCGATAAAACCAAAGCCTTTTGGTTGCGTTAAACCATTTTACTGTACCAGTTTGTTTAGACATAACATTTTCCTTTTTAAAAATAATCATATGCTCAACGAGAGCGGATGGAACTACTCAGAACGCTCTGGAAAAATAGAGATGAGAGAGAACACATTAACGCAACGAAAAGCTTGTTGATTAGACCATTATCCCCTACTAAAGCAATCAATATTTTTGCTTTTGGTCAGTTTTGACGATTTAGGGAACTTTAACGAAACTTCTGCCCCAATAGCGTGAAAATGATAGACTCTCCTAATCAAATAAAATATAGTAGAGACTTTTAATTAAGCCTCGTTTTAGGCGTTTTAGCAAACCAAATTTTTACACCAAAATGGAAAAATTATGTCAGAACAAGCAATTAGAAACCCAAGTATCACAACAGCCATCAGAAAACCAACCGGCTGCAGGTGCAACCAATAAAAGTTAACCCTCCAACCAAAGAAGTTATTGCCTATTTAGCACAAAAATTCCCACCTTTGCTTTAGTTTAGAAGCGTTGCGCCATTAAAAGTAGGTTTATTCCAAGATTTAGCCGAAGCACTTGCTGATGATGAAACGGTAAGTAAAACACAACTTCGTCAAGCATTACGTGCTTATAGCATGAGCTGGCGCTATTTGGCTTTGCTGTCAAGAAAATGCAGTACGTGTTGGCTTACAGGCGCGCAAGAAGCTGGTGTAGTCGATGCTCAACAAGCAGAACACGCAGCACAAAGTTTAGCGCAAGCGAAAGAAGCTTTTAACGCACGTAAAGCAGAACAACGTAAAGTTACAGCGTAAAGAATCATTTAAAAAGAAAGCGAAGCAACAAGCTACGCCCATTCAATAAAGTGAAAACCACAAAACGCACAAAAATAATGGAAAAGCTTCTGCAGAAAGCCTTTTGCAGCATTAGCCACCAAATTTGGTCGAGACAATCAAGCGGTCGATTTTGTAAAGGTTTCTGCAAAACTGACCGCTTGTAGTTGTTCTTTTTCTGCAAAAGAATATTTGAGGCCGAGCCTCCTAACTGCTTTTTAAAAAGTAGATTTTAATTGTGAAGAGAAATGCTAATGAAAGTGAATAAACTAGCCGATTCATGACAGTATGGTTGATTGGATTATTTACTCAGTCACGTATTTGGCATGATTGAACCGCAAAATTCAACAAAATGAAATTGTTTTACCTAAACCGAGCGAACAACACAAAAATTTCGACTAAACGTGTTACAGCTCGCCTAACACAACCTGCATTACCACAAATTTAAATTAGATGATGAATTTGCGGGTAAGATTTTTGATCGCTATATCAATATGCTTGATAGTATGCATATGACGTTTTTTACAGTCAGATATAGACGAATTGCGAGAGAAATATGCTTCGGTTTTAGATGACCAACTGTATGAAGGTCTGCTAGATGCTGCATTTGCAATTTATGATTTACTTTTTAAAACGCCGTTATGAGCGTTATAAATTTGCTTTTGTCTCTATTAGATAATGAGCCTGATTTAAAAAGGTAATGATGAAATTGAAAAATGATCGTGAAAAATCGCCATTCCCAAAAACCGTAGAAGAAGCGGATAAATTATGGAAGCGCGCGTGAAATATGAAATTATCAATTTACATCTTAAAGATAAAAATGGCCGGAAATTGAAAAAGACTTTAGCCAAACGTTATAACCTAGCAATCAAAATCGATTAACTCAAACGAAAGCAGACGATATTTTTACAAACTTATTTAAATTCATTTGCGCTAGAGATTGATCCACATACTAACTTCTTATCGCCTCGTTCAGCGAAGGCTTTCCAAGAAAGTATGAACCTTTCTTTAGAAGGAATTGGGGCAACGCTTTCAATGGAAGATGATGTCACGACAATTAAATCACTCGTACCTGGTGCGCCTGCAGCACGAAGCAAAAACGTATTGCGGTAAATGATAAAATCGTTGGTGTTGGACAGCAGGCGAAGCGGACCAATCGAGGATGTTATCGGTTGGCGTTTAGATGATGTGGTCGATAAAATTAAAGGGAAAAAGGTTCAAAAGTTCGCCCAGAAATTGAACCAGAAAAAGGTGGAAACCAAAATTATTACTTTAGTCCGCGATAAAAGTGTCGTATTGAAGATAGTGCTGCCAAACTGACGGTAGATAAAAATCGACGGTAAAAATATTGCGGTAATTAAAAATTCCTACTTTCTACATTGGTTTAACAGAAGATGCGTAAATTGTTAAGCGAAATGAAGGAAAAAGCAGAAGGCTTTGATTATTGATTTACGTGAAATGGCGGTGGTTCATTAACTGAAGTTATTGAACTTACTGGATTATTCATTAAAGAAGGTCCAGTGGTACAAGTCCGTGATGCTTTTCGACCGGATTAAAGTGCATGAAGATCCTGATGCAGATACATCGTTATATGACGGCAAAAATGACGGTAATGATTAACCGCCATAGTGCCTCAGCTTCAGAAATCTTTGCGGCAGCATTACAAGATTATAATCGTGCGATTATCGTTGGACAGACAACCTTGGTAAAGGTACCGTACAGCAAAGTCGCTCATTAAACTTTATTTATGATTTAGATAAAGAGCCATTGGGTTATATTCAATACACGATCCAAAAAATTCTACCGAATTAACGGTGGAAGTACCCAGTTAAAAGGGGTGGATGCAGATATTAAATCTGGTGAAGTGATTAATGCTGAAAAACAGGCGAAAGTTTCGAAGATAATGCGTTACCTTGGGATAAAAATTCCAGCGGCAAAATATGCTGAAGCGGGTCACGTTTCGTGATGTTGTTTCACAATTGACTGACAAACATGAAGCACGAATTGAGCAATCTCCAGAATTTATCGTATTAAATAAAGAAATTGAGATTACAGAGAGCGAGATAATCGTAAGTTTACCTCTTTAAATTTAGCTGAACGCCAAAAAGAGGAAGGGAAGATGATGTCTCGTCGCTTGAAAAATATCAATGAACGTTTTTAAACGTGAAGGCAAAAAATTGTTAAAACATATTGATGACTTTCACCGAAAGACTATGAAGCACCAGATTTCTTCTTGAAAGAAGCTGAGCAAAATGATGGTCGATTGGTTGAAATTGATACAAAATAACAAAATTGTTATAATATCCGAACTTGCCGCTTAGCGATGGCTTAGCTAAGCGGTCATATTTTTATGAAAGATTTGCAAAATTGATTATTTATGAAGAAATTTAAAACTATTACCGCTGATGATGTTTTTCACCATCGCAGTGGCTGAAACAGCTAATGTGGCAACCTCTGCGGTAACGGCGGTAAGTGCCGAGATACTGTTTTACCTCAATTAAGTTTTGAAGCACAACAAGCCCGCGCGGGCAGAACTTTCAAAGCGTGCTGATTATGCCTATGAGCAAGAACAATTACGCCAAGAACAAGCAAGAAAAATTAGCTGAAGCAGAAACCAAAGTCAGAGAAACAGTAGGTGCTAATAGCTTGTTGTTAACGAATGCAACTGCGAAAGTTTATCTAGATAACGATTTCCAACCAATGTGGAAGATAAAACAGTAACTCGCCAGTTCTGTAAAAGAGTATGCTGCATTTGCTGCAAGTGGTGTTTCTGCAAAATCAGCAAAAGCATTGCAACAAATTTTTAAGTCAACCAGAAGGTTTAGCGCGTGATATGTTGTTAACAGATAGTTTCTTAGATTATCTTTATTACAACAAAATGTATATCAAAATGCAAACAGCTGGTTATACAATTCTAGGTTCATATAATAAAAGCACCAAGTGCTGAACACATTGCAGCTTGATGAGCGCAGTAAAAAGGTAACTCAGCGCAATTTGTCGCTAATTTAGTACCGAAAAATCATATCTTATCAAGAAACTGTTCAGCGTTTATTTGCTATGTCGCCAAAACGGTAGTGTAGCAAACGAAATCGGCTAAAGCTAAAAAGTTAAAGGACAGGCTGCAAATGCTGGCGCAAGTAACTCGGCGGCATCTAGCTCATTTTATAAGTTAGTATTAAATGCTCAACGTTTACGCATTATTCCAAGTTTTAATAACGGGAATTTTTTGTGAACATTCCAAGCTATCAGCTTTTTCTATTTCCGTGATGGTAATTTAGCGCTGCAATCTAAAGTAATTGTTGGACGCGATGATCGCCGTACACCGGTAATGTATAGTAATTGAGTAATGTGGTTGTTAACCCACCTTGAAGTGTACCAACAACCATTTTAACCAAAGACATTGTGCCAAAATTAGCGTAATCCCGCAATTTGCGGATAGCTTAAACCATGAAATTTTCGATGGTGCAGGAAATAAAGTGAATCCACGCAGCGTGAATTGGTCTCAGTATATTAATGCAAAAAGCGTACCTTTTATCGTATCCGCCAAAAAGCAAGCGATGATAGTGCATTAGGTCGTTACAGGTTCAATATGCCTAGTTCAAATGCGATTTATCTGCACGATACGCCAAATCGTGGGCTATTCGGTCGTACAGATCGTGCATTAAGTTCTGGCTGTATCGTGTAGAACAAGCGGATGCTATAGCGACAATCTTATTAAAAGAAGCTGGTTGGTCAGTTGATAAGAAAGTGTCAGGTGTTAGCAAGCTAGAAAACCACTTCGGCACTAAATTCGTTCAGATAACCCAGTTTATCTTTATTATGTGACCTCATGGGTGGAAAAACGGAACCGTGTACAGCTTACCGATATTTATAAATTAGATACCAACATTCCGAAAACGGCAATTAGTTGGGAACAAGTGAAAAATGTGATTTAAGTCGCATTTTTGAGAAAAATCTGAGAAACGGGCCTGTTTCTCAGATATTTTATTTTTATAATCGACCTCATTTTAGTATAGATTGATTAAATCTCTAGCGTAATCAAACGCTTATACACTCAAGTTGCATTGAGGAAATTAAAATGAATCAAATTAATTTACAACGCCGTAAATGGTTATCACTAGGCGGTTAGCATTAGGCGCTGCCAATTTTGCCTAGTAAAGTGATGGCAAGTTTATCTACATCAACTCCCTTTAGCATTACGTTTTCATAATATCAATACTGCGAACAACACGCCGTCAATTTCTTCGGTGGACGTTTAGGCCTGAAAGATCTGAATGCTTTGAATTATTTAATGCTGCCGATCGACATACCAACTGCGAAAAACCATTGACCCAAATCTTTTGTTAAATTAAACCAACCTCGATACGTTTAGGTCTGTAATGCAGAAATTTAGTGTTAAGCGGATACCGCTCAGCGAAAACCAAAATGCAGCAATGCGTCGTAACCATCGCGTGTAGCGAGCAATAGCTTCCATATTCGTGGTCAAGCAGTCGATTTCAAGTTTCAGGCGTGCCATTAGCGAAAGTGAGAGAGACGCAGCACTTAGTCTGAATAACGGTGGCGTTGGGCATTATCCAAGAAGCACTCGTTCACGTGGACACCGGCCCTGTAAGAACTTGGGTTGGCGTGTAAGCGGTCAAAAATTTATGTTTAATTTACAAATTATTCCTGTTAGCGCCCATTTCAGCAAAATTGTACGCGATTTGGGATGAAAAATAAAAATGCCGCTATTATTGATGGGGATGAGGCAGAAAAATCATTCACTTTGTAGAACAAGAAGGGCTTATGCAGCAAAATTACTGATTACCCATGCTCATCTTGATCACATTATGGCAGTTGAGGGCCTTGCGTCAACATTTTCCGGTGTAGAAGTCATGCGGTCTCACATCTGGCTGATAAGCTCTTTATTTGAGCAATTGCCTCACATGCGGAAATGTTTGAATTCCTCCTGTTCCTGCCTTTTTGCCAGATCATTGGTTAGAAGAAGGGCAAAGTGTTCAGGTTGGGAATTTAACTTATCAAATTCGTCATTTACCTGGGCATGCGCCAGGGCATATTGGCTTTTTGATATGGAAAAATAAAATTGCCTTTACTGGCGATGTGTTATTCAAAGATAGCATTGGGCGTACTGGATTTATAGTATGGGTAACTTAGAGCAACTTTAGCTACTGTGCGAACCAAGTTATTTTGATTTACCTGATGATTTTATTATCGTTCCCGTCTATGGCCCACATAACGACTATTGGTCGTGAAAAAGCACATAATCCTTTCTTTTGAAATAAATGAAACCTGTTTGATGCAAGGTTTTTATTTTTCTAGTTAGCTTTTATGGCTAACCAATTTCAACATTTGCTCTACCATATTCTGTTAAAAAGATTCTGGATGGAATTGTACGCCGCAGATAGGCAGAGATTGATGTTTAAATGCCATGAGGACGTTTTGATCGCATAATGTAGTCGCAACAAGCGGTGTATTTTTAAGGAGTCTCTATGAAATTGCCCAAGAGTGATAAAGCCTCAACTAAGAAATGTTCAGGTAGCCCTTCAAATAATGGGTATATCAAGAATTTGTTGCACAGGGCGTTGTTCGCCGTGTCGAACTTGTGCCAAATTGTAGTGTGCTCCAAAAATTCGCAAAGTGTTTGGTGTCCAAGGCAAATCCCCAAGAATAGGTTTATGGTTGGCATATCGTTCAAGCATTTCAAACGTTTGGATAAGCGCGTGGCACATCAGGGCCCGGGCGAAATAAGAATATGGCTGAATTGTTCCACTTCATCTAAAATCAAGTGCATCAGATGAGACACTTTTCATTTCTACTTCAAGTTTTTCGAAGCAGATCGACCAGTTAAACGTAAATGAATCGTGATTATCAATAATAAGTAGCAAAGGAATGTCCTATGAAAAAGCGAGCCTAAAGCCTCGCTTTGAAAATTAGAGTTTAACTGGTTGAATAATTTCGCTTGGATAACAACCTAGAATTTTGAAATAACTGGTTACGCTTTCAAGTTCTTAAGTGCTTGTTAGACATTGTCTGCATGGATATTCGCTTCTAATTCCACATAAAAACATCTCTTCCCAAGGTTTACCATAAATAGGGCGAGATTCTAGCTTCATCATCTCGAATATCATGCGTTTTGAATACCATTAATCGCATCCACCAATGCCCCCAGCTTGTTGCGTGGTAGTCATTAACAGTAGTGTTTTAGTTTGTACCCGAGGAGATACTTTTTACCGCCTCTTTGCGACCACAATAAAACGGGTCAGGGCTATTAGGCTGGTTGGCAATATCTGATTGAATATTGCTGCTTACAGAGTTTGCCACCATCTTCATTCCCAATCGCTGCCACGTTGGGTTTATTCATCTGGCTACCATTTGCATAGCATGTGAGCTGCTTTCATAGTACTTGATATGTACGCGATTCAGCTGTGCTAAGAATTGGCTGCATTGTTGTGCTGGTTGAGAATGGTGTAGATAGTGTCAATTTTCATTGAGATCAACATTCCTATTGGTTAATAAGCAATGCTTGATGGGATAGGCTAGTTCACCACCACAGCCAAATCTGTAGTGTAATAAATCGTAAACTTCATTGATTGAACCTGAGGTAGTATTTTCTAACGGCAGTACACCAAATTTTGCTTCGCCTTGTGAGGACCTCAAACACTTCAGCGAAGGTATTGCGTAACTAATCTCGACAAGGTTAGCTTGGAAATTTTTCGCAAATTGACGTGAAGCCGTTTGAATAAGAGCCACGCATGCCTAAAAAGCAATAGAGACATTTTCATCAGATTGCGCATTGAGCTTATCTTGCAAATAGTTTTGTTGCGTGAGCACGGAACTCAATAATGCGTTGGAAAATTTCGCGTACATATTGCGGATCAAGCTGATAGTTTTCGATTCTGCATGGTTGACCTAACGCTTGAGTAGCTCTTTTTCTCGCTCACATCGCGCAGCGGTTTTTGTGTGATTTCTTTACCGCGTACCACATCAAAAAGCAAGGCGATGGCGTTCAGCAAGCACCTTTAGAAGATTGCGATCAAGCTGGCTGATCTGCGTGCGAATATCCGATAAATCCAAAGACATGTCTATTTCTCGTTACAAATGGAATGGGAAAGATTATAGCGATTGTTTATCAAAGAAAGACAAGCGGTCGAATTTGCAAAATTTTTGCAAAATGACCGCTTTGATGATGCTTAAGCTGATGCCTTTATGGCGCAATAGTGCATCTAACGTTGGTCTTACGCCCACGGAAGCGTTCAAACTAACACCATAGGCTCTTTCGCTACCGCCACGAGTAAGAATGTTATCGAGGAAACTTTCGCCCGGTTTCGCGGTTGAAAATACCGTCTTCTTCAAATTTTGAGAAGGCATCTGCTGATAACACTTCTGCCCATAAACTAGCTGTAATAGCCCGCAGCAGCAACCACCTGCAAAATATGGCTAAAGCTATGCGGTGTACGCACCCATTCAGGCGTTTTTACAAGTCAGCAACTTCAGCTTTGACCGCTTTTAGTGTGTCTAGCACTAAGCCTTCGCGCGGTTCAGCTAAATGTAAGCGGAAATCAAACAACCCAAATTCTAATTGACGCACTACAAACATGGCTGCTTGGAAGTTTTTCGCTTTGAGCAGTTGAGTCATTTCTTTTTGGTAGAGGTTTGCCTGTTTCATAATGGCCTGAAATGAATGCTAGAGCTTCTTCTTCCCAACACCAGTTTTCTAAGAATTGGCTTGGTAATTTACTGCATCCCACGGCACGCCGTTAATGCTCGCGACATCGCCCACTTCAATTTCTGAGTCAGCATATGGTGGATGCCATGTCCAAATTCGTGGAAGAGGGTAGTAACTTCATCATGCGTAAATAGCGCAGGTTTATTGCCAATAGGTTTGTTGAAATTACAGGTTAAGTAAGCTAAACAGGTTTTGTAAGCTACCATCAGCAAAGCGTTTTTGGTTGATACAATCATCCATCCACGCGCCACCACGTTTATTTTCACGTGCATATAAATCTAACTAGAATGCACCGCGTTCTTCACCTTGTTCATCGTAGATTTCGGAAAAAGCGTACATCTGTATGGCATGTATCGATACCAAATTTTTCTTCAATGCGTAAAACCAAAAATGCGTTTCATCAGCTCAAATAAGCCAGAAAGTACGGATCTTCTGGGAAATATGGGCGAAGTTCTTCATCGTTAATCGCATAAAGCGCTTGTTTTTGCTTTTTCGCTGTACAAGCAATATCCCAAGCGTTCTAGCTGTTCTGAACAAGCGTGATTTTGCAAAGGCTTTTAAGGCACAAAGTTCTCTCGTAGCCTGTTTCTTCGCGCGATGTGCAAGATCTTCTAAAAATTCAACCACTTGTTGTGGATTTTCAGCCATTTGTTTGTCACAGCGAATAATCCGTATAGGTGGCAAAACCGGAGTAATTGTGCTAATCTCACGGCGGAGTTTTTAGTTTTTCATCATCGCTGGCTGAGTTATCCCATTTGCCCGCATTGTTGCCTTTGATCTGATGCGCGAGTCGCATATTCTTTATACATCATTTTCACGCAATCCCGCGGTTTTCGCAATAGGTTAAGACAGGATAATAACTTGGGAATTCTAAGGTAAAAGGATAGCCTCCCTTTTGCTCAGGCAGAAAGTTTTGCGGCTTCGCGCCGATTCCGGTAAACCTTTAATTGTGATCTCATCTGTAAATCGCAATATCCCAACTCCATTGTTGCGTCTAAGACGTTATTGCTAAAATCAGAACTTAACTCCGAAAGGCGGCAGAAATTTCGCCGTAGCGTTTTTGTTTATCTTCAGGCAGAGAAATCCCAGAAAGTCTCGAAATCACGCAGGCTGTTTTCAATCGCTGAGATAAAGAGTAAATCTCAAAAGCTGGGCTGTTTTTAAGTTTTAAATAGCCTCTCATATAGCCCTTTACGTTGTCCCGCCCGGGCGCTGTATTCTGATAATAACGGTAAGCAAGCTTGATAAGCTTTCACGCAATCAGGCGAGTTTTTCACCGCATTTAAATGCCCAACGGCGCACTCATCGCACGGCTAAATTGATCGCCAGCAGCGGCTTGCGGTAAGCAGAAATTTTCCCGTTGGATTTTCACTTCAGAAACCGCTTCAATCGTTTCGCGGCAAGTTTTAATGACAGCTCTTACGGCTGGTTTGATATGTTCAGGTTTGATTTTTGAAAAAGGCAGGTAAGCTTTCAGTGTAATTTTAAAAAGTGGATTAGACATATATATTCATCCTTTTATCATGCGATAAGGTTGTAAAACTTTCACAATATGAGGCTAAATGGCAGGAGTTCGAGTAGAAGGCAAGCGGTCAGATTTTTCTTTTCTTTTGCAGAACTGAATCCGACCGCTTGTTTTCTTAATATTTTAATATTTTACTACGTGTCCGTAGCTTTCAATAATGCCTTTAATTCGTTCTTAAGGCTCTTTTTGGCGGTGGTAACACGCCTTCTAACTCATAGTCGTAGCCAGGCTTTTCCATTTATGCGCGCCTAAACGGTGGTAAGGAAGCAATTCGACTTTCTCAATGTTTTGCATCCTTCGATAAATTTACCCTAGTCGATGAGCAGAATCGTCATCATCGGCATAGCTCTGGTACCACAACATAGCGAATCCAAGTACGCTTATTGAGTTTTTGTAAATAACGCGCAAAATCTAGTGTGCGTTTGTTAGAAACCCAACCAAGTCTTGATGGATTTCATCGTTGAGTTGTTTTAAACCAACATCACCAAATCGGTCACTTCTAGCATTTCATCAACCACAGGGCTGTAATGGCGGACAAAGCCGTTGGTATCTAAACAGGTATCAATGCCTCTCGGCTTTTAGCAGGCTCTAAAACCAGTCGCGCACGAATTCGGCATTTGTAACACGGCTTCGCCACCAGAAGCAGTAACGCCATCGCCGGTGCTTTTCATAGCGTTTATAAGTGATCACTTTTTTCATCAGATCTTCTACGCTAATTTCTTTGCCACCATCTAAATCCCAGGTGTCGCGGTTGTGGCAATACTTACAACGCATTAAACACCCTTTGTAAAAAGAGGATAAAGCGAATACCTGGGCCATCTACGGTTCCGCAAGATTCATAGGAGTGATAGCGAGCTAAAACAGACATGATGCTTTTCCTTAAATAATTAAATTAACTATTACGGTGTATTTTAGCAGAAATGCCTCTACAAGTCGGTCATATTTCACAAAATAATTGCAGATTTGTTGAGTATGTTTTTCTCCATTTTTGCCAGAATAATGACCATGCTAATTCTTCTTGAAGATTAAAAATGTCCGAATCATCTTCTCTAAAAATTCCATCTCGAACTATTACGGTTTAATTCCGAAAAACTATTCCATTAGCTCATTAGAACTGCGAGAGAAATTGCTCGCATTAGGCATTGAGCGTGATTTGCGCAGTATTCAGCGTGCATTGAATACGCTATGTGAGCAGTTTGAAATTGATTGCAATACCAATGATAAGCCTTATAGCTATCGTTGGAAACCCGATGCAAAAAGGCTTAGATATGCTGATTTTTAAACGAACAACAATCGTTGGTGTTGATGTTGGCAAAGCAATATTTAGCCGGCATTTTACCCTGCCAATATTATGCAATCGATGGAGGGTTCTTAAACAAGCGGATTACAATCTTGCTTATGAACCGCATAAAAAGGGCGCTTCAGAATGGCTCAATAAAAGTGGCTATTGCACCAACTAGTCAGCCATTATTGCCTGCAAAAATTGATCCTGAAAATTTTTAAGCAAATTAGTACCGCACTTTATCAAAACCGCTTTTTGCAAGTGCATTATCGTAGTATTCACGGCAAAGAACATAAGGCTAAACGTTAAGCCACTTGCTCTTGTTCAGCAAGGCCCTAGCAGTTGTGTGGTGGCAGAATATGAACATGGCGATATTTTGCATCTTAGCCTTGCATCGATTTGCTTGAAGTGAATGTCAGCACAATGCAATTTGAACGCCCGAAATTTTAATCTAAAAGCTTATGTTGAAAGCCAAAAATTTGGTTTTAGTTCGGCAGAAAAGATTCGTTTAACTTTCCGTATTGATAAAAAAACAGGTGGATTTTTGACAGAAACACCATTATCAACTGATCAAACATGTAAAAAGATTGTGGGTAGTGAATACGAAATTTCCGCGACCGTGATTGAGAGTGCCATGCTGAATGGTGGATTGCCCATTTTGCGAAAGATTACCAAGAAATTGACCGCACTTATTTAGACGAAAATACCTAACGACATGAATTGTCGCTTCATCTTTTATCATTAAGCCATCAACAGAGAGGGCATTAAAATGAAGAAAATTGTTTATATTGATATGGATAATGTGATGGTTGATTTTCCCGTCTGGTATTGCAAAAATTAGATGAGAAAACCAAGCAAGAGTATGAAGGGCGATATGATGAAGTTGAGGGCATTTTTTTAGCTTAATGGAGCCGATGCCAAACGCTATTTCTGCCGTCCATAAATTGATGATATCATATTTACGCACTTTCTACCGCGCCTTGGCATAATCCATCTGCTTGGAGTGATAAAGTGAAAATGGATTCAGCATTATTTTCGGCGAAGAAAAGGCTCGGCATTATACAAACGGTTAATTTTATCTCACCATAAAAACCTGAACCAAGGCGATTATTTAATTGATGATCGCACTAAAAATGGAGCGGATAAATTGAAGGCAAACACTACATTTTTGGTACTGAACAATTTGCTAACTGGAACTGTGTCTATCTTACTTAGATTGTGGGCCTTTTACACCAAGTGACATTTTGCAAGATTGTTTAAAAAAATCAGCCGCACTTGTGCAAGTTGAAAATGAAGATCAAAGTCGAATCATTGGTGCTTTTGCTGATCGCTATAAATGGCAAGTGTTTAATTTGGCATGTGTTTATGTGGATGAAACAGCAACTGAACACAAAACGGTCTATTTAATTATCAGTCCTTATCTCAGTGATGAATTTAAAATGCGTATTGAAGCAATGTGTGCTCATATACAAGCCAAATATGACGTGTTATTACGCTCAAAATCACAGCTAAAACAATATTTCCAACGCCTTTCAGAGAAGCCTATTCTTGCATATTGAAAGCTATGCTTATCAACCCCTTTATAAAGCAGGGGAATATATTTGGCATGATGGGAAGAGATAGACAGATTGATGAAATTTTAGAACAAAAAGGAGCCTGAAAAATGACTGTTGGAAAAGAAAACCAATTTTGCATGGTATTAACTGGAGCTGGAATTAGTGCCGAAAGTGGTATTCCTACTTTTCAGAGCGGAAGATGGCTTGTGGGCAGGGCATAAAGTAGAAGAAGTTTGTACGCCTGAAGCCTTACAAAAAGAATCGCGCGAAAAGTACTCGATTTCTATAATCAACGCCGTAAAAATGCTGCAGCAGCTAAGCCCAATGCAGCGCATCTCGCCTGGTTGAACTAGAAAAGCCTATGATGTGAGAATCATCACGCAAAATGTGGATGATTTACATGAGCGAGCGGAAGCTCGAAGGTGTTGCATTTACACGGCGAATTAAATAAAGCTCGCAGTAGCTTTTGATGAAAGTTATATTGTGGATTGTTTTGAAGTGATCAGAAATTAGAAGATAAAGATCCAAATGGTACATCCAATGCGCTCCTTATATCGTCTTTAGTGAAAATGGCGCTGATGCTAGAACGAGCGAGTTGATATTGTGAACAAGCAGATGTTGTGTTAGTGATTGGCACTTCTTTACAAGTGTATCCAGCCAATGGCTTTAGTAAGAAGCTCCCCAAGCAAAGCGCCAATTTATTTGATCGATCCAAACCCAATACAGGATTTGTCCGTAAGCAAAGTGATCGCAATAAAAAGAAAAAGCAGGCGAGGGAGTGCCGAAAGTGGTGGCCGAGTTATTGGAGAAACGTTAAAAAATCATAGAAAAATCGACTGCACTTTTTAAATAAATAGCGACTTTCGGTCGCTATTTATCATTACTTATCTTGCTTATATTTAAGCATGTGCATACAAGCCTCAATAAGCGTTTCTTTTTGTTTCGGATCAGATTCTGCCACTAATAAAGTGAGTGCTGCAAGCCCAGTATCATTGATAACTGGATGTCCCATTATGATCAAACAAACGCCCATTTCTATGTAAGAAATCTACAAATAAAAATGCGCCACTACGTTTATTACCATCTGAAAAAGGATGGTTCTTGACGACAAAAATAAAGTAAATGCGCCGCTTTTGCTTCAATGCTTGGATAAGCAGGTTCACCAAATACACTTTTGATCTCAAAATTACCTAGAATCGCAGATAAAGCCATTATCTCGTTCACGTCCAAACAGATCACTTGTTTCACCTTTTGCCATCAGCTGAGATTTTTAACTCTGCTAGTGCAGAACAGGCCTCAATATAAGTCGGTAATGTACCGCCTTGCTGTGTTTGTGGTTCGGTAAGTAAACCTTCATCATATTGTTGTAGCCATAAAAAGGTATGCGTATAACGGCTGACAATATCCACTAATCCACGACCGCTTTCTAGCGTTAATTCTGATGAATTTGCTGTTTTTGAATAAGCGCAAGTGCTTGTTCTAATTCGTGAGCATTTTGCTGTAAACGTTTTTTGGTTAATTGTATAGCCTTTGAGTCAGATATTCTTTTAAACGTGCAGTTGCCCAAATTCTAAAAATTTAGTGCCTAGATTTAGAATTAACTCTATAGCCCACAGATATAATTACATCCAAGATTATAGTATTCAATTGTACGATTAATTTGTCTTTTTGCCTTCATCGAACTATCGGAAATTTCTGCGATAGTTGATTTCTCTATCTAAGTTCTGCCATCAGTATAGATATTGCTAAATGTACGCTGATGATATCGGACTATCTCGCACCAAATAACATCAGCCATCTGCGCCTGGGAAACTTAGCCAAACGGTGTCATTTTTCAAATCTTACTTCACTTGCGTTGTGCCATCTTGAGCTTTGGTAAATTTCAATCGGATTTTGGTTATTCATATTTTTTTCCTTAATAAAGTTATATGTATATATAAACAGATAAATATGCATATTGCAATACGGAAGCTATTATTTGCAAAAACCTCCTAAAAATAACTGCTTGTCAAATTTTGCTAACGACACGAACTGTCGCTCCTTCCATATAATTTTTTTCCATAAAAGAAAGGTTTTTACTTTTTATAACACTCTTAAGCCCTTTTTCTAGGAGTTATAAAAACGACAGAGGAGAAAAATTATGTCAATGAAAGTAACTGATACGCGTGATCCACTTTTTGAGGATGTAAAAAAATTCGTGCAACAAGAAAAATTTACATCTGCTTCACGGATTCAACGCAAATTTAGTTTAGGGCTTTTAATCGAGCAGGGAGAATTTTAGAGCAGCTAGAGGAAGCTGGGAGTTATTTCACCAATGAAAAAATGGGCAGAGAAAAGTATTATGAAAAATGACTTTAAATTATGCAGTGGAACTTATCCGCAAGGCAGATGGTATTTTTAATTACTGCCGGAGCAGGAATGAGCGTGGATTCAGGTTTCGCCGGATTTTAGAAGTGTCGGCGGGTTTTGGAATGCCTACCCAATGTTTAAAGGCCGTAATATCAATTTCCAAGATATTGCGACGCCATTGGCTTATGAAACCCATCAAGAGTTAGCTTATTGGTTTTTATGGGCATCGTTTGTCGCAATATCGTGCAACAAGCCCGCATGAAGGGCTACCAAATTTTTTAAAACGTTGGGCAGAAAAGCAAACCGCATGGTTATTTTGTTTTTACAAGCAATGTGGATGGGCATTTTCAGAAAGCGGGGTTTGAAGAAGGGGCGTATTTATGAAGTGCATGGCACATTGGAGCGCTTTGCAGTGTGTTCATAATTGCCGAGATTTGAGCTGGTCTGCAAAAGAATTTCAACCAGTGGTGGATAACGAAAAACTTGCGCTTATTGAGTGAGCCGCCCTCGTTGCCCTTATTGTCAGCGTTTAGCAAGACAAAATGTACTTATGTTTGACGATTATTTTTACAGCAGTAATTATCAAAATTTAAAACGAAATAAGCTCGATTTATGGTTGAAAGAAGTGCAAAATCTTGTCGTCATCGAACTGGGCGCGGGGAAAGCCATTCCAACTGTGCGTCGATTTTCTGAACGTACGGCGAAAAGCAAAAAGGGCGGATTTATCCGTATTAACCCACAAGATGCAGGCGTGCCGAAAATGCACTTTTTAAGTCTCGAAATGAAAGCGTTAGATGCGCTAAAAAGCGATTGATAGCCTTCTAAATCCTTCTCAACAAGCGGTTGAATAATGGAAAATTTTTTGCGAAATTACCTTCTGCCAACAAATTGGCAGCAACAAGCGACACAACCAAGATGCTCTTTTTAATGGCGAGGCGGTGTTTCAATATAAACTCAAAAACGGCTGAAAAACGCCTTGAAAACCGACCGCACTTTATTGTGGGCGTGGCAGATGGTATTTCCAATAGCAACCGACCTGAAAAAGCGAGCAAGTTGGCTATGCAATTATTAAGCAAAATGGAAAGTCTAAGCCGTCAAAACGATTCTACGATTTACAATCCAGTTTATCAGCAGAATTAGCGGAGGATTATTTTTGGCTCAGCAACCACTTTTGTGGCGGCTGAAATTGATCAAACAGACCATAAAGCGAAAAATTCTCAGCGTAGGCGATAGTCGTGCTTATTTAATTGATGCTCAGGGTAAAATGGCAACAAATCACCCAAGATCATTCTATTCTTTTCTGAATTATTAGCTGATTTTCCCTGATAAAAAAAGAAGAAGATTTTGCCACGATTTATGGTGGCGTTTCTTCTTGTTTAGTCGTCGATTATTCCGAATTTCAAGATAAAAATTTTTATCAAGAAATTGAAATTCAGCAAGAGAAAGTTTATTACTTTGTTCTGATGGATTAACAGATGGACTTTCGCTGAAGTGAGAGAAAAGATTTGGAAACAATATGATAATGATAAATCTAGATTGACAGTGTGTCGTAAATTAGTTGCGAAACAAATGGCTTTATGATGATTTATCAGTTATAATGTGTGCGTTTTAATTAACCTAAGGAGCCTATATGGCAAATAATATTAATCAGATAGTTGATTCTTTAATTTCTATCAATCAAGTGATAGAAAATTTTAGATTACAACGAGAAAAATGAGTTGTATGATTCTAATCTGTTTTAACCCGTTTCAATTTTTACGAATCGGATGAAATGGGGTTGTCTAAGATTCTTGCATTTTTATTAGATCCAACGGAAAACACATGGGCAAGTGCGATTTATTTCAAATAGTTTTTTAAAATTTATTGGTAAGCACCAGTTTCTGGCTTACCAAAAAGTCAATATTTATCGCGAAAAATAACTAAAGAAACAACTCAAGAAACAATTCAAGAAACAACTCAAGAAAAATCGTCGTCATGATATTTTTATTGAAGGTTTATTAGACAATAAAATAGCCTGGGCGATTTCTATTGAAAACAAATTACAAGGAGCAGTTGATCGAGAAGATCGATGAATGATTATGCTATAGATCCTCAAGAATTATGTTTCAGAGTCTTATTTTCTATTTATCTTCCTATATTTAATAATAATCCACCAGAAACATCTATTTCTGAAGAGGAGTGGACTAAAATTAATGACTAAGAAGAAAGCAATGGTATTATCTCGTAAGTATGATTATACAGTGGCTTGACAATACTATAATTATTGCACCAGCTGTAAAACAATTTTGTAATGATTTTAAAAATTTTTAAGTGAGGATATTATGGAAATACCCAGAATTCAAAATGAATTAATTGAATGTTTAGTTAATAATGATAAAGCATTATTTTCAGCATTAACAGTGCTTGAAACCAAGAAGTCACTGTATGAAAAACTTATGAACATGTTGATTGAGCAATTAAAAATTAGATTTTCCCTGTTATGTTAAATTAATTAATTATGGTTTTGAGCTTTAATGAAAATGGGATCTTTAACAATAAAGAATACGAGTTATATCTCAGCGATAAAGAGTTTGGTGTTTCAATATGTTTTTCTAGAAAAGAAGCATGTGATCCTTATTATGGAATTTATGCTCATAATGATAAGTTATTTGATGGTATAACCAAAAATATTTCATGAGTTTATTATTGAGAATAATTTTGATGAACCAGATGGATGCTATCCTCTATCGAAATGGCTGGAAGATGAATATGAAGTATGGGATGCGACAGTTCTTAGTAAGATTCCTAGTGGCGAGCTAGCAAACTATATTTTTGACTTGTGGAAACCATTGTTAGATATAATTTTCAGATAACTTAGAAGAAATAAAAAGGGCTGAAAATAAACAAATCCTAACGACACCTTTTGTCGCACCCTCACTAAAATACTCCTTACTAACCCAGTAAGGAGTATTTTTATGTCCGAATATAAATTAAATCCACCAACAGTGTCTTCTATACTGAAAATATGATGCTCAAAAATTTTATTTGAGCATAAAGGTTTTTCCGAAGTATTTCGGGAGAGTAGTGAAGCGGATAGTATAGCCTATGCATTGGACTTCCAGATATATTAGAAAATCATAAGGATTTGCGCACCATTGCACGCCGCATTCTAAAGGAACGTTATAAAACGCTACAAAAATCGACTGCGATTTTATCTAACTTAGTGAACAAGCATATGAAAAATTTAGCAAATTTGGCTGAGTTTTTTAGAGTTGAATCAGCTGAGTTAGAGATTCTCCGTTTTGCCATGCACTTACGCAGTGAAGAACCTATGCGGGATTTACTGGATATTTTGCTCAAAGCTGATTTGCAAAGAACAGCTGCTTTTATTAGCAGAACTTCTAAACATCCGAGAAGTCACGTTATCTCAGCGTTAAAAAGAGGAGGAAAATTAAGCGACTTTATGGATTAATTTCTCGAGGATTTAATCCAGAGTATGCTCATGAGTATTTAGAATGGGGGGAAACTTTAGATTTTGACGAGTTTGTCATGCAACCTTTAGATGAGCATACGTTGCTGAAGTCTTGTACTGAAGTATCTAAAGTACCAAGTTTAAAACTTGAGTGATTTTGATATTTCTGATATGAAAAATGATGTTGGCATATTTGGAGCAAGCATTTAAGAATCAGCAAAAAGGAGTGAATATTTTAATTTACGGTGTACCTGGTACTGGTAAAACTGAATTCGCTGTGGTACTTGCTCAGGCTTTGGGTGTCTCTGCTTATAATATTACTTACATGGATTCAGATGGCGATACTATAAAGGCTGAAAACGCCTGAATTATTGTCGTCTTGCTCAAACTTTATTGAATGGAAAGCAAGCACTTTTAATTTTTGACAAAATTGAAGATGTGTTTGGCGGATCTTTCTTAGAACGGTCAGTTGCGCAGAAAAATAAGGCCTGGACGAATCAGTTACTAGAAAAATAAACAATGTGCCGATGATGGCTATCTAATTCTGTTTCGGTATAGATCCGCTTTTTACGCCGATTTGATTTTATTTTAGAAATGCCTGATTTGCCGTTGAAAAATAAGTCAGCATTGATTACGCAACCGACCGAGGGAAAATTAAGTCCGGCTTATGTGCAGCATTTTTGCCAAAGTGCGGTCATTAACGCCGGCGATTTTAAGCCGTACAATCTCGGGTGGCAAAGGAACTCAATACGTCACCTTTGTTGAGACTTTGCTCATGATGTTTAATCAAACGTTAAAATCGCAAAAATAAACCGAAAAATCGAACTGCTTGTTTTAGGCAAAGCCGACTATAACTTGGATTATGTGGCTTGTAATGACAATATTCATCGCATTAGTGAGGGGTTAAAACAGTCGAAAAAGAGGGCGAATTTGTTGCTATGGTCCGCCAGGAACAGGAAAACTGCTTGACAGCATGGCTATGCTGAGGAGTTGGATATGCCACTGTTGTTAAAACAAGGTTCTGATTTACTTAATCGTTATGTAGGCGGACAGAACAAAAATATTGCTCAAGCCTTTGAACAAGCGAAAGCGGATAACGCCTTATTGGTGTTAGATGAAGCGGATACGTTCTTATTTTCTCGAGAGGGAGCAAATCGAAGCTGGGAGCGTTCACAAGTCAATGAAATGTTGACACAAATTGAACGCTTTGAGGGCTTGATGGTGGTATCGACAAATTTAATTGAGGTACTCGATCCAGCTGCCTTTACGTCGTTTTTGATTTTAAAAATTGAAGTTTGATTATTTAACGCTCAAACAACGTTTAGATTTTGCTAAACAACAGGCTGAAATTTTAGAGTTGCCATTGCTATCGAAAAGATAATTTAAGTCAGATTGAATCGCTTAATCTCGCTGACGCCTGGAGATTTTGCTGCGGTGGCTCGTCGTCACCAATTTTCCCCTTTTCAAAAAGGTGCAAGATTGGCTGAGCGCATTAAGCGTAATGAAGTGAAGCCAGCGTTTTCTGCAACGACAAGGCGGATAGGGTTCTGTTAACTCTAAATAAAACCTCCACAAGCAATTTGTGGAGGTTTTTAGCTCATTCTATTGTGTTTTTGTTGCTTAGAACGATTCTGTGAAAGTACGTGTAATAACGTCTTGTTGTTGCTCTTTAGTTAAAGAGTTGAAACGCACAGCATAGCCTGAAACACGAATGGTTAATTGTGGGTATTTTTCAGGGTGTTCTACTGCATCTAACAAGGTTTCACGGTTTAACACGTTCACATTTAAGTGTTGACCACCTTCAACCACGGCTTCGTGGTGGAAGCAACCGTCCATTAAGCCTCGCAAGGTTGCGTTTTTGTGCTTCATAATCTTTACCCAAAGCATTTGGTACGATAGAGAAAGTATAAGAGATACCATCTTTCGCGTAAGCAAATGGCAATTTAGCGACAGAGGTTAATGAAGCCACAGCACCTTTTTGGTCACGTCCGTGCATTGGGTTTGCACCAGGACCAAATAGCACCTGCACGGCGTCCATCTGGGTGTTACCGGGTTTTTACCATAAACCACGTTAGAGGTAATGGTAAGCACAGATTGTGTTGGGAGTTGCGTTGCGATATGTTTTGTGCGTTTGATCATGAAACGCTCAACTAAATCAACAGCAATATCGTTCACACGGTTATCATTGTTACCGAACTGTGGATATTCACCTTCAATTTCAAAGTCGGCTGCCACATTTTTCGCCACACCAAGCACTTTCGCCTTTTTGTTTTTGATTTCAATATCGCTACGAATTGGTTTTACTTTCGCATATTTAATTGCTGAAAGTGAGTCTGCTGCCACAGAAAGTCCCGCGATACCACAAGCCATGGTACGGAATACATCACGGTCATGGAATGCCATTAACGCAGCTTCATATGCATATTTATCATGCATGAAGTGGATAATGTTCAATGCAGTCACGTATTGGGTTGCTAACCAATCCATGAAGTGATCCCATTTTTCCATTACTTCATCGTAATCTCAAGTATTCGCTTGAAATTGATCGCTTTTTGACCAACTTTGGTCGCCCTGATTTTTCATCTACACCACCATTGATCGCGTATAACAAGGTTTTCGCTAGTTTTGCACGCGCACCAAAGAATCGTTACATGTTTGTTTACCTCACCACCATTGGCGATACGCAACATGCGATTGCATAGTCATCGTTGTTGAAGTCTGGACGCATTGTCATCGTTTTCGTATTGAACTGATGAGGTATCAATAGAAACTTTTAGCTGCATAGTGTTTAAAACCTGCTGGAAGCTGTTCAGACCAAAGAATGGTTAAGTTCGGCTCAGGCGATGGACCCATGGTGTATAGGGTGTTTGAATACGGAAGCTGGCTTTTGGTTACCAAAGTACGGCCATCTAAACCCATACCCTGCTAAGGTTTCAGCTGCTCACATTGGGTCGCCAGAGAAGAGTTGATCGTATTCAGGTGTACGTAAGAAACGAACCATACGTAATTTCATTACTAGTGGTCGATTAACCTCTTGTGCTTCAGTTTCGGTAATTTTGCCTGCTTTTTAAATCACGCCTCGATATAAATATCTCAAGAATGAAAGAAACACGGCCGAATGACATTGCTGCACCATTTTGTGATTCTCACCGCAGCAAGGTAAGCAAAATATACCCATTGTACTGCTTCTTGTGCAGTTTCAGCTGGACGAGAAACGTCAGCCATAGCTTGCCGCCATCTCTTTAATTTGACCTAAAGCGCGGTGTTGTTCAGCAATCTCTTCACGTAATTGAATGGTTGCTTGAATATCTTCACCCGCTTCTAGCCGTGGTTGTAATGAAGCAAACTGACGTTGTTTGTCTTTCATTAAGAAGTCTGCACCATAAATCGCTAAACGACGATAGTCACCGATAATACGACCACGACCGTAAGCATCTGGTAAACCAGTAATTACGCCCTGAACGACGGCAACGAAGAATATCTGGTGTATAAACATCAAACACACCTTGGTTGTGAGTTTTACGGTATTCAGTGAAGATTTTTCTACTTCAGGGTTTAATTCACGACGCAACTTGGCAAGAGCCTTTTTACCATGTTGATCCCACCAAATGGCATACACTGCACGTTTTAATGGCGCATCAGTTTGAAGACCAACGATTTTTCAAGCGCTTGGTCGATATAGCCCGGCTTGTGTGAGGTAATGTGATGGAATATCCCAATCGATGTCATACGGTTCGTGCGTTTTATTCTCAACTGATTTTTCCATTACTTCTTCCCATAATTTAGTGGTAGCAGGAGTTGCACCAGCTAAGAAAGACTCATCGCCTTCATATGGGGGTATAGTGGATAAAATCTCTAACGTTTACTTCAGTTTGCCAGTCGCCACCGACAAAACCGGCCCAGGCTTTTGTGTTGGGACATCTGTGAGTTGAGTCATTTTATAAAGTCCTCTGTATGTTATTTTAAAATGAGCGATGCCTAAGCATCGGAGTTTGTAAAATCTTATTCTTTTTGACCGCTTGTGCTATTTAAAGCGGATATCTTCAAAGTATCAAATAACTGGTCGTATTCGGTGTTATCACGTTTTAATTTTTGATTTATTTTCATCGCTTTGCGCTTGGTACATATCCATTATTCTCAATGGCTTTTTCAATATCTAGTTTATTTTGGATAAAGAGCGTTCTCAATCTGTTAATCCTAGATCTTTTATCTGTAAGCTATTCATTTTTGAATTTGCTTTGCTATCAATTTCTAAGCCATTTCAGCTGCGCTTTTGGGCTTTATCGCCAGTTAGATGTCCATTTTCAGCAAGGTAATTGCGCGATTCATCAACAAATTCGTTATCTAAAGTTTCGCCATTTTTGCAAATTGGGCAATTCTTGTTTTGCTGTAGCAGGGCTATCAGCTTTTAGGGCTACTACATGCACTGACAATCAATGCCAGAAAAATCATTCGAAGTAATTTCATTTTTAATGCTCCCTAATATGTAAAAACCATTGGACTAAGCCAATAAAGAATACTCCACTGACAATGTTACCAAGGGTAACTGGAATAAGGTTTTTCACGATAAAAATGAGATAAATCTAAGTCAGCATAAGTTGCAGGGTCAACGCCAATTGCAGCCCAAAAATGAAGGTTCGGCACCTTGTGCAATCGCAATACCCATTGGAATCATAAACATATTGGCAACACAGTGCTCAAAGCCTGAAGAAACGAATAAAGCAATGGGTAAAATCATGATAAAGGCTTTATCAGTTAATGACTTTACCGGCATTTGCCATCCATACTGCGACACAAACCATGATGTTACAAAGAATACCAAGCGTGAAAGCTTCCATCCATGTATGATGGATTTTATGTTGAGCAGTTTTTAAAAATAGTGAGTCCCTCATTGCCCATTGGCAGCCATAATTTGTCCGGCAAACCAAATGAGTGCAACCACGCTTAATCCGCCAATAAAAATTGCCGCCATAAAACAACAAGCCAGTTTTTAAACATTTGACCCCATGTAGTGCGCGAGTTGCTTTAGCAACGGCTGTTAGGGTAGAAGAAGTGAAAAAGTTCAGCGCCAAAAACGACACATCGTTACGCCGGAGTGAAAAGACGGTTCCGCTAATGAGTTTGGCAACGCCCCATGGCATATCTGCACCGCCCGTTTGGGTAGTAGTATAGAAAACAAAGGCAAGCGCAATAAAATCCTCCGGCAACAATGGCTGAAATAAAAGAATAGAGTTGATGTTTAGTGGCTTTATACACTGCGCCATCTTCTGTAATTTTTGCCATTTCAGCAGGAGAAAAACATAGGCATTCCTTAATTTTAGATTTAAATAATAATTAAAGTTTGTCAGAATTATAGACCCTTAAGAGGTGGAGCAAACTTATTTCTTACTCAATTTTGGTTAAATCGACAAAAAGATTGATTCACATCAAAAATTAAACAAAAATAGCAAAAATCTTTTTAAAGAATTGATACATATGTTTAACAAAAATTATCACAAAGATCTCCGTATGACTGATTACCTTCTCGCTTTTTCGGCTCTTCAAATGAAAAATCAGTGGTTGTTCTTGTTTTTAAGTGCTTTTTAAGTGCGACAGTTTTGCCTGGTAATTTGAAATTGTATTTAGTGCATTAGCTACAAAATCAATCTATGCCCATGAATCTGGCATGCTGAGTTGTGGTTATTAGTGTTAGTGGCAACGGTTGGAAATAGTTTAGGTAGTATTGTGACTTATGAATGGGAATGCTTGCGCCAAAACCAATAAATAGTCAAAAGAGATTGGTTAAGTGGGCTTTAGAGAAGAGTGAAAAATATGGCGTATATGTCCTGCTACTGAGCTGGTTGCCATTTGTAGCGATATTTTATGTGCTATTGCAGGCTGGTTACGTTTTCCCGCTGTGGCTAGTGTCATTTTTTTATTACTATTGGCAAATTTTGCCGTTATTTAATTTTATTAGTTAGCCCTGTACCCACTTTTTAAAATGATGTGGTCGGTTAATAGCAAGCGGTCATATTTCGCAAAAATTTTGCAGAATATGACCGCTTGTTAGATTGTAATATTATAAGCTACGTAACGCTGCGATACGTTTTTCTAACGGCGGATGGCTCATAAAAGTTCTTTTGTTTTTGGTGCATTGATCATAAATGCAGCTAAAGAACCTTCAAGTTGTTGCGGCTCATGAATGCGTTGTAAGCGTTCTAGTGCTGCAACTATTTTTTCTTTTTCCGACTAATTGTGCAGAACCGGCATCAGCACGGAATTCACGATAACGTGAGAACCATCATTGCGATCATGGTCGCAATCACGCCAAAAGACCATTTGTAACACAATATCAACCACCCAGAAAAACTAAAGCGTTTTTGGCTTGAGTTACCGTTTTCATCACGAGAGCCAGAAGCTGCGGTAGAAATAATGCGCGATAAGAAAAGCACAAAGGTGTTAAGCACGCCTTGTAATAAGGTCATGGTAACCATATCGCCGTTGGCAATATGAGAGATTTCATGCGCAACAACCGCTTCTGCTTCCGCTTCTGTCATGTTATTTAATAAGCCTGTGCTGACTGCCACCAAAAGAATTGCTTTTTCGTTGCACCGGTTGCAAAAAGCATTGACATCCGCTGAGTGATAAATCGCAATATCTGGCATTGAATATTAGCTTGCTGTGCTTGGCGTTGCACAGTGTTAAATAACCATTGTTCTGCTTGTGTGCGTGGTGTAGTAATAATTTCTGCACCCACAGAGCGTAATGCCATAGTTTTTGACAAAAATAATGAAATCAAGGAGCCTGCGAAACCAAAAGACAGCAGACATCACTAAAATACCTGCGGTGCTCTCCACCTTGAATGCCAGTGACTTTAAAAATAATTTGTAGCACGATGTTTAAGACAAACATCACTGCTAAGTTCATCAACAAAAATAAAATGACACGTTTTTGCCATTATTGAATTCTCCAAAAAGAAAAGTAAAAACTTGCCTTTATAATGAGGCAAATTTACGTAATTTCAAGCGATTAGACGCCGATTATTCCCATAAATTTAATTGATGAGTAATTATTTGATAAATGCACATTTAAGCCAACTAAACGAATTTTTACGTTTGGCGCGCCGTTCCTATATTTGTCTTAGCAAGGTAAGAAACGCACTAATGTAAGCCCATTCATGGTTCTTTTTCTAAAGTGGTTTGGCTAAAATCATCAAATTTGAGTTTAATGCCTAATTTCTTAAATTCGCTAAGAGGAATATCTTTACAATTTCTATTTAATCGTTGTTTAAGGGTCTCAAATTGTTGGCTAACAATGTTTTTTTGGCCTCATCTAGATTATCAATTGGTGTTATCACGTATTTTCAACTGCAATAGATTTTCTTGGGCGATTGGACTCAATCGTTCTGTTGTCAATACCGTGGCTGAATGCCCATAATCGTTGTCCGAATTTACCAAAGGTTTTTGTAAATTAACGCTTGGTCAGATTGTTGAATATCTGCACAAGTCTGTAATCCGAGCTGTGTTAATTTTTCTGCGTGACTTTGCCCACGCCAGGAATCTTTTCAGCGGTAATTGATGAATAAAGTCAGCCACTTTTTCAGGTGGAATAACAAAAATGCCGTTTGGTTTGTTTTGGTCAGATGCAATTTTGGCTAAAAATTTTTAAAGGCGCCACGCCAGCAGAGGCAGTTAGTTTTAATCTTTGCGAAATTGCTTGGCGGATCGCTTCTGCCATCCAGGTGGCTGATCCCAGGCAGTGTGCGCTATCCGTGACATCTAAAAAAGCTTCATCAAGCGAAAGCGGTTCAATAATGCTCGGTATAGCGGCGAAAAATTTGATGAATTTGTGCTGAAACGCTTTGTAATAAGCCATATTAACAGGGCGTAAAATTAGTTTGGGCAGCGTTTAAGGGCTTGTGCAGTTGGCATGGCGCTGTGTAAGCCAAATTTTTCTTGCCTCATAATTACAAGTTGTCAGTACGCCGTGTTGATAAACATCACCACCTACCGCCACAGGTTTGCCAACGAGCGAAGGATCATCACGCATTTCAATCGCGGCATAAAAAGCAATCCATATCAATGTGGATAATTTTACGCTGATAATTTTTGCAAATTTGCCATAAAATAAGACCGCTTGTAATATGAAGTTTGTATGAAAAACAGTGTTATTTTTAATCACAGAATAGGAAAGGTCAAGTGTTGTTGAGGGCGTATGTTATTTGGATTAGCGATGGTTTTTATTCCGCTTGTATTGGGATATTTTTAAAGTTTCGCAACCTCGCATCATGCGTTGGGTAGATCGCGTTGTGAGCGCTTGTTTGTATATTATTTTATTAGTGATTGGGATTTCACTGGGGCAGTTAGATGATCTTGGTAGTAAATTACCACTGATTGGGCATACGTATTTGGAGTTAAGTGCCACTATTTTAAGTTGCAATATTATCGGTATTGGGCTTTATGATAAGTTTTTCCCGATGATAAGGGCAGAAAATCAAAACGGGTCGAAAAAGCCTCTCACTGGCGAATGTTATGGGATTCGTTTCGTTTAATTGGCACGACCGTATCGGTGCTTTAGTTGGATATTGGACAAAAAGGATGGCTTGCTTTTCCAATGGGTACCTAGCACTCTATGCGATGCTGATGGTGTTTAGGGGTTGGTATTCAGCTGCGTAATAGTGGTATTCCGCTTAGACAGGTCTTTTTCAATCAGCGAGGCATCTCATACCGCACTCATTTTTATGGTAACGAGCTTGCTTTGGTGGAGCATTAGCGGCGTGTTATTTAGATTTGCCTGTGATGAAGGGCATGGCATTTGCTTCAGCTTTTTGGTTGGTACTCGCTTTCAGCGTGTTGGTTTATGATGCTTGGGGCGCGGTTGATGGCAGTATCGCTTTTTCAACGACATTTCCCGCGAGATCGTTTGCTTTATTTTTAATTCCCATTATTGATGCCGCGTTTGCCTTCAACAGCTATCGGACCAGGTGGCGCGACTTCATTAGATTGTGTCGTTGCCTGTCATTCAAAAATCAGGGGAACGCAATGGTGCCACTTTCAATTAGTTTTGGGTTTATCACGAATTTACTTCCGCCGATTTTATTGAGTTTATTTATCCATTTAGCGAGTTAAACAAAGGGCGCTTTTGATAGCGCCCTGTTTTTTTATCTTTATTCTTTTTGTGCGTTATGCTTCTAACGCTCTTAAAGAATAGGTATAGCTGCCCCCGCATTTAACGCGATTGACATTGCTACTGCTGCTGCCACTTCTTCTTCCGTTGCGCCAGCTTTTACCGCTTCTTCTGCATGTACACCGATACAGCTTTCACAACGTGTTGTAACTGCAAACTGCAAGAGCGATAAGTTCACGCGTTTTTGCATCTAATACATTGCCTTCAGCTGTTGCTGCGCCTAGTGCTTGGTAAGCTTGTAACATTTTTAGGGTGTACTGAGTGCGCCAAAAAGATTTTTAACATGGGCTACATCGTTTTTCCAATCTGCAAACATAATATTTTTCTCCATTGTATGCGTAATTTATGGTTCGATTTTAAGTAAATTTGGCTATAATAATTGCCAAATTTACTCATTTTTATTATGGAACGCTCAAAATGGATTATTTAGATAAATTGATCACAACTGGCTCAAATTCAAGCTAGATTAATATTCGTTGCTTATTTCAAGGCGAGTGGCAGATTCAGCATAGCGAGGTTTATGAAACTCAAGGGTTGTTCCATTTAATCGAACAGGGAGTTGTTGGTTAAGTATTGGGAATCAACGTTTTGAATTAGAGGCAGGCGATCTTTTTTTCTTACCTCAACATCAACAACATGCGCTAGGAACACAAGATGCTGAATTAAGCTCGGTTAAAATGGCAAAAGCAGGGCATTTTACCGTGCATCAAATCGGCCAGAGTTCGCCCGATTTTTAAAAATGTTTTGCGGACGATTTTATTATCAAAAAGAAGCGTTGCTTATTAGTGCCTTGCCAGATTATTTGCACATTCGGTTAAGAGATACGCCGATTTTTCCGTTAATCGAATTGTTTTTACAAGAAGCGAATCATGCCAATATGGGCTCAAAATCGGTCATTGATGCACTTTCAAACATTCTGTTTATTTATATTTTGCGTTATGTTGCTGAGCAAGGCGAATTAAACCAAGGGATTTTGTTTGCTTTAAATAATAAACGGCTTTAATCAAGCATTAATGGCTATTTTACAAACGCCTGAATCAGCTTGGCGGGTGGAAGAATTAGCCGCGCTATCGAATACGTCACGCGCTAATTTTTGTCGTGTATTTCAGCAGCAACTGGGTTTACCACCTGCAAAAATTTTTAACTAAAAATTCGGTTGCAACAAGCGGCTTATTTACTGAAGAGTACACAAAAAGTGTATTGGAAATTGCATTAGCCGTTGGTTATCAAACAGAAGCGCATTTTTCTAAAGCGTTTAAAAATGCTTATCAGCTTCACCAAGTCAATATCGTAAGTAACGAATGTTGATTTCTGTGATTCATTTACATTCTTTTCACAAATATAACATTAGAATAACGGCATCATTCACACAAAAGGAGAAAAGAATGAGCACACTCAAAATGTATATCAATGGTGAATTTGTAGAATCTAAAAAGCGGTAATACTTTCGAAGTATTTGAACCCAGCCACTGAAGAAGTCATTGCTGTAGTGACTAAAGGAACGGCAGAAGATGCAAGAGCGGCAATTGATTATGCTGAACAGGCACAACTGGTTTGGGAAAAATTACCTGCAATCGAACGTGCAGGCTATTTACGATAAAATTGCTTCAGGCATTCGCGAAAGATCAGAAGAATTGCACGTACCATTTCAGCTGAAATGGGTAAAGTTTTACCGCTTGCCCGCGTTGAAGTTAACTTTACCGCGGATTATATGGATTATATGGCAGAATGGGCGCGCCGTTATGAAGGCGAAATCGTCCAAAGTGACCGCCCAAATGAGCATATTTTTATCTACAAAAACCTATTGGTGTAACAACCGGTATTTTACCGTGGAACTTCCCCGTTCTTTTTAATTGCTCGCAAAATGGCGCCAGCGTTGGTTACTGGGAATACCATTGTGGTAAAAACCAAGTGTGGATTCACCAATTAACGCAGTTTTTATTTTCTGAAATTGTTCATCAAGTGGGTTTACCAAAAGGTGTGTTCAACGTTGTTCATGGCTCTGGTGGCGAAATTGGTTATGAGCTTTCAGCCAATCCAAAAGTCGGCTTGGTTTCATTAACAGGAAGTGAGCCAGCTGGTCGTAAAGTCATGGAAGCGGCAAGCCAAAAACATTACTAAAGTCAACCTTGAATTAGGCGGAAAAGCGCCTGCGATTGTATTTGCAGATGCTGATTTAGATTTAGCCGCGAAAGCGATTGTTGCCTCTCGTGTGATTAACAGTGACAGGTATGTAACTGTGCAGAACGTATTTATGTTCAACGTGAAGTAAAAAGAAGCCTTTACTGAAAAATTAGTGGAGCTGATGAAAAAGTTCGCTTTGAAGTGATCCATTAGCAGATGAGAGTTTAGACATGGGACCAATCGCTGAATTTCCAAGGTCAACAACATGCTCAAAAATGGTAGATGAAGCCATTAAAGCGGTGGTAAGCTCTTACTTGGCGGAAAAAGCTGTTCAAGGTAAAGGGCATTATTTTTGAGCCAACAGTCATTGCTGATGTGAGCAACGATATGGCGATTTTACGTGAAGAAATTTTTCGCACCAGTGATTCCAGTTGCCACCTTTGATACAGTTGATGAGGTAATTCAATTAGCGAATGATTGTGAATATGGCTTAACTTCTTCGGTTTATACGCAAAAACATCAATAAAGCAATGAAAGTGATTTCTCGCTTAAAATTTGAAGTGAAACCTATGTTAACCGTGAAAAACTTTGAAGCAAATGCAAGGCTTCCACGCTGGTTGGCGCAAATCAGGTATTGGTGGTGCAGACGGTAAACATGGTTTAGAAGAGTACCTCCAAACTCACGTGGTTTATCTCCAATACGATCAAGAGATTAACTAATAGTGACAAGCGGTCAGATTTTGTAAAAGTTTTGCAAAATCTGATCGCTTGTAAAAAAATTGCCCCGTGATGGTTTTCATCACGGGGCAAATGTTTTTTAGCGCAAGTTTGTTAATTAGCCTTTATATTTTTGGAAAATTAAGGTCGCGTTAGTACCGCCGAAACCGAAGCTGTTTGACATAACAGTAGTTAATGCTTTGTCTTGACGTTCAGTCACGATATTTAAAGCCTTTTTTGCTTGTTCATCTGAAATTCTTCAATGTTGATGCTTGCGCGATGAAATCGTTATCTAACATTAACAATGAATAGATTGCTTCGTGCGCGCCTGCAGCACCTAAAGAGTGACCTGTCATTGATTTGGTTGATGAAATCGCAGGAGATTTGTCGCCAAATACATTTTTAATTGCGCCAAGCTCTTTTACATCGCCTACTGGTGTTGATGTACCGTGTACGTTGATGATCCCACCCTCTCCGCTTACGGTTGCTAACGCTTGTTTCATGCAGCGCTCAGCACTTCACCGCTTGGTGCAACCATGTCGTAACCGTCTGAAGTTGCACCATAGCCTACGATTTCTGCATGAGATTTTCGCACCACGCGCTAAAAGCGTGCTCTAATTCTTCAACCACGACTACAGCACCACCACCAGCGATAACGAAACCATCGCGGTTCGCATCATAAGCACGGCTTGCTTTAGTTGGCGTGTCATTATATTTAGTTGATACAGCGCCCATTGCATCAACATTCGGTAGCGCATTCCCAAGAAAGTTCTTCTGCGCCGCCTGCAAAGACGATATCTTGTTTACCTAATTGGATAAGTTCCATCGCATGACCGATACAGTGTGCAGAGGTTGCGCAAGCTGAACTGATAGAATAGTTCACACCGCGAATTTTTGTAAGGTGTGGCTACAAGCTGAAACGCTTGATGCCATGGTTTTGGTTACTGCATAAGGGCCAATCGCTTTCACACCACGTGGGCTACGCACCGCATCACACGCCACTAATTGGCTGTGTGCTGAACCTGTACCTGCACCAATGACTAAGCCGGTACGATCGTTTGAAACTTGATCTTCAGTTGAGCCTGAATCTTCAATCGCTTCTTTCATTGAAAGGTAAGCATAAGCGGCTGCATCACCTCATGAAGCGATAAATTTTTACGGTCGATAAGTTCAGCAGGGTTTAATTTAATGGTGCTGGCAACTTGGCTACGCATACCGACTTCAGCAAATTCTGGTACGAATTCAATACCTGATTTACCCGCTTTTAATGACGCTAAAACTTCTTCTTTGTTGTTACCAATACTTGAGATAACACCTAAACCAGTGATTACAACACGTTTCATTCTGATTTTTCCTTTTTAATGGAAAACGATTTAAATTGCGTTCAGCTTACACTTGTTCGCTGATATAAGCTAGAAAAACTTAAATATAATACACTATTTTATTAGTGGTCTGAACAGTGTAGCAAAAACAAGCGTGCTGATCCGAGCTGTTTTTACATAATGGAACAAGTGCTTACCGAAATGAAGGCTTTACTTTTTGGAGTGAAAAATGCTTAAATTGGGCGCATTTTTGATTCGTTTTAAGGAAGGTGCACGAAAACTCGCGATCTCTTATTGCCTTATAAAAGTGCGGTTTCGCCATTTTCAGCCCAATTAGCCTTTGCCATAGAACGAGTCGAGCGTTAAATCAATATCGAATCAAACGCGCTTTTGCCGCGAGACCAACCTTATTATCGTCATGTTTTTCCAACTGATCCCGATTCTGATTCATCTGAATGAACCTGAATTACCGGATATGTAGAAAATGCCCCAGCTGGGATTGCGCACTTTTTCTCCTAATCACTATCAACAGCGGTTTATTACTGCGTTATTGCCTCAGCCAAATTAGCAAAACATTTAGGAAAAACGACTCGCTTTCGATGCCCTTTATTCAATGGGCAGTACGGGGTCGATTACACAAACACAATATTCCGATTTGGATTTATGGCTTTGTTATCCTGAACGTTTTAGGTGCAGAACAGCTTCAGCTGATGGAGCAAAAATTGTACGTCTTTGCGCGTGGGCAAAAAGTTTTGAAGTTGATGTAAATATCTATTTAATGAATCCTGCGCGCTTTAGCGCCCATCTAGATCAGCATAGTGTCAGCGAAGAGCATAGTGGTTCATCACAACATTTTTTCTTATTAGATGAATTTTATCGTTCCGCCATTCGCCTTGCTGGTAAGCGTTTACTTTGGCTACATTTAACCGATGAGCAATACCAGCAACGCCACCAGTTGCCAGAAATTGATATGCAGGCGTGGGTAGATTTTTGGCGATTTTTCTGCGCTTTCACCGCTGAATTTTTGGTGCTAGTTTATGGCGGCTTTATAAAGGGATTGATAATCCTTATAAATCGGCCATTAAAAATTGTCTTGTTAGAAAGCTATGCGCATAGCTACCCACAAACTGCGCTGATTTCTAAAGCATTCAAGCAAAATGGTTAAGTAAAACGGAAGTGCGCTATCATTTTGATCCATATTTGGCCATGTTGAATCAGGTCGAGTGAATATTTAATCGAGCGTAAAGAGTTCGCTCGTTTAAATCGAATTCGTCAGTGCTTTTATTTAAAAGCAATGGAAGGCGAAAATGAAGAGAACTGGCGCACTTATCAACTGCAACAATTAGCAAAAAGCTGGGAGTGGCAGGGAAGAAGAGCTGAAATCGTAATCAGCGAGCCGGTTGGAAAGCGAAGCAGTGAAAGTACACCATCAAATGCTGGTGGATTTATTGCTACAAAGTTATCGGAACTTAATTCAATTTGCGCGTAAATTCCATATTGATCAAGCATTATGGCAAGCGATATTGATATTTTTAATGCGCAAACTTTATTCAGTATTTGAAGTATTGCCGGGTAAAGTGACTTTGCTAAATCCAAGAATTTCTCAGAATTTGGCAGAGAAAAATCTTACCTTTATTGAAGGTAGAGAAGGCTCAATAGTGAAGCCAGGTTGGTAGTTTGCTGAATCAAGCACCTAGCTCAGAGTATGAGAATCCCGATCGCTTTGTCGAGTATCAAAAGGATCCACAAAAATTAGTTGCATGGGCATGTTCAATGGCATTTTGACGGCAGAAAGTCGTTTGCATGTTGTCAGTCGCCATGTGAGTTTGCTGAATTTCCGCTAATTCATTACAGATTTACGCATTTCTTTTCCAACCAAAGGGCCTATTGTCGGTAATGAAGAACTATTACACCCGGAATGAGATTCGTCATTTAATCTTTGCGTGTGAGTTTGACGGTTGATCCGACCGAACATATTAAGACAGAAACGTATTCGCAAAATTACCCAAGCGGATTTATTCAATTTTGCGGGTGGGGAAGCGCAGTTGATTGGCGGTGTGGATATTATTTATCGTAATATGTGGAATGAAACTGCACGCACGTAGAAGGTAAAGAAGCCTTACTTAAGGCGTTAAAAATTCCTGTCGAATAAAATCTACCGTGGTTCAGCGCCACCGCAATCAGTTAATGTGTTCTGTTATAGCAAAAATTGCGTTTGGAATTACGAGAATCTATTGCGGAACTGGTGGATCGTTGTATTAGTATTCACACGGGAACTATTTACGATAAAACGATTATCGAAGTGCAAGTTGAGCAAGAAAAACATTGAGGGATTTATTTTGAAGAAGCGCCATTTGCTCTGTTTTGTTTGCCACAAGCGGTCGATTTAGGCGAAGATTTTGCAAAAAGTGAACGCGATGAAAATGCTGTATATAAAACCCGTTATCCCAAAGTGATTAACGATTTTGCCAGCGAAGGCTTTTTGCAGTTCTTCTTTGAAGATAATGTTAACGGACTGTTTAATGTTTATATTCTTGATGAACAAAAATAAGCTAGAAAGTTATTTCAATTGCTTGGGAAGCAAAGAAGAAAAAGTCAAAGAAATCAATCGTTTCTATGCCAAAAAGAGGAGCGGGAATGGGAGAGCGGTTTGACTCCGCAGTATTATCAGCTTATTGAATTAAGCGATAATGTTCAGAGTGTGCCTTTTCAAAAGCAAACAGCATCGGGAATATCAACAACGTAAACAACAATAAAAAGCGTGATTTAGGAAAATCACGCTTTTTGCACTTTAGGATTAAGCGTTAGTTAAATCGACATCTTTAGTCTCTTTTTGATGCCCAAAGCGCTAAGAATGTGATGACAGCGTTGATTGCAACAAATACCTACCCTAAAACACCGTAGTTGGCATTGATTTTAATTGCGAAGGTTGCCGCCACGGTTGCTCCAACAATAGATGCAAAGTTATAAGCAAGAGGCGCCTGAATAACGTACTTGTTGGGAAAAGCTCCGCAATAATGCCGCCATTGGTCCGAAAGTGAAGCCCGATTAACGCCATACCAATAATTAAGAATAAGAACATAGAAGTTGGCGTGCCGTTTGATAAGAATAATGGCATGGCTAAACTCGAAGATTCCTATCGCAAAGGTCGCATACTAAGAATTTACGGCGACCAATTTTATCTGCGTATAAACCAGAAATGCTGGTAGAAAATAGCAAACACAATCGCACTTAAGAGCAATAAGCCAGTAAAAGGTGTTTGGTGCAATGCCTAATCCCATTGGGTGGCCTGCTTCAGAAAGTGTGGCAGGTGTGCGAGAGTAAACCTGTGCAAAAGCAGTCATGTATAGAACAACACATAAGTTGCTGTCATGATGAATGTGCCTAAAATCAATGGTTTTAAGTGATGACGGAATACAGCACTTACTGGTGCTTTTTGCGTTTTACCTGTTGTTCTGCTTCACGGAAAAACATGGCTTTCATGTAAGGGTTAAACGCACCCATAAACCAACCACAACCAATATGATTGAAGAGATAAATGGAATACGCCACGCCCATTGTACTAATGCTTCATGGCCAAAGCTGTAACTAACTAAGAAGAAGGCGCCATTTGCCACAAATAAGCCGATTGGCGCACCTAATTGTGGGAAGGTGCCGTACCATGCACGTTTGCCTTCTGGTGCATTTTCTGTGGCAACAATGCCGCACCCCATTCACCGCCTAAACCTAAGCCTTGACCGATACGGCATAAGCAAAGTAGGACTGGCGCCCAAATACCAATTGGTTTTCATAGTTAGGCAATAAACCGATCATTACGGTTGAGCCACCCATCAATAATAAGGAAGCTACTAAGGTTTTTCTTTACGACCGATTTTATCACCGAAGTGACCGAATAATGCAGAACCAATTGACGCGCAAAAATGCAAGCGCAAGTGTTGAAAGCGAAAGGAGCTCATCAGAAAACAGGATCGCCACTTTTATAAAAATTGGGTATTGAATACTAATACTGCAGCTGCGGCATAAATATAATAGTCAAAGAATTGATTGCTGTTCCTACCATTGAGGCAAGCGCAACTTCTTCTGGGATCGTTACGAAGTTGAGTTGTCATTTAATTTCTCTTGTAAAATAAATAAAAGTGGCAAAAATCCTAACATGTTAAAATGCTAAGAGCAACGCGATGATTGCCCTACAAGCGGTGGGATTTTTATAAAATTTTGCAGATTTGATTATTTTTAGTTTGTTATGCTAATTTTTCTGAGAAAGATTGATGGGCGTATCTTGCCGAATGAGATTGTGAAACAAAAATAATGAAAAAGAAGTGAAGATTTTTCTGAAAGAAAGAGAATTCGGTTGCTTTGACAATTTTTGTTCAGTTTAAGAAAAACAAGAAATTATCGCAGCAACCGTTTAGAAAAAGCAATTAGTACAATACGCGCGCTTTGATGGTGCCATCAATTGCTTTTAGCTGTTCAAGCGCTGCGTGTGCATCATCTAATTCTGCATCAATGACCACATAACCGATTTTTGGATCGGTTTGTAAGAATGTGATGCAATGTTTACGTTTAAGTCCACAAACACTTGGTTGATTTTGTTTAAAATACCTGGGCGGTTTTCATGAATGTGTAATAAACGTTTCGCTTTGGTGTGTACTGGTAGAGAAACTTCTGGGAAGTTAACAGCTGATAAGGTTGAACCGTTATCAGAGTATTTCACAAATTTATTTTGCGACTTCAGTCCCAATGTTAGCTTGCGCTTCTGCTGTTGAGCCACCAATGTGCGGGGTTAAAATCACGTTATCGAATTGACGTAATGGAGATTCAAACGGATCGTTAATTGAAGCCGGTTCTTCAGGGAAAACGTCAATAGCTGCACCACGTAGGCTGCCATCAGCTAAACGTGCTGCCAGTGCATCAATATCAACGACCGTACCACGTGCGGCATTGATTAGAAACAGCCCTTCTTTTAATTGGCCAATGCGTTCTTGTGTTCATTAAATTTTTTCGTTGAATCATTTTCAGGCACGTAAAGAGATCACATCGCAACTAGAGCAACTCTTTCAAGGCTTGCAACTTGCTGTGCATTACCTAGCGGGAGTTTGTTTTCAATCATCGTAGAAGTAAACATTCATCCCTAGTGATTCTGCAATCACGCTTAATGAGAACCGATATGACCGTAGCCGATAATGCCTAATGTTACGCACTTCGTTTGCGCCGCTAGCAGATTTATTCCACACACCGCGATGAACTTCCATATTCGCTTTTGCCACTTGACGCATGAGTAAAACAATTTCGCCGAGCACTAATTCTGCCACAGAGCGAGTATTTGAGAACGGCGCGATTAAAACTGGAATCCTGCGTTGTCTTTGCGGCTGCTAAATCAACTTGGTTTGTTCCAATACAGAAACAGCTGATAGCAACTAATTTAGGCGCTTTTTCTAACACTTCTTTAGTTAAGTGAGTGCGCGAACGTAAACCAATAAAGTGTGCATCTTTGATTGCTTCGATTAACGCTTCCACTGCTAAGGCCTTTTATAATAATCAATGTTGGTGTAGCCAGCAGCATGAAGCACGTCTAATGCATTTTTGGTGCACGCCTTCAAAGAGAAACGAATTTAATTTTAGATTTATCTAAAGAAACTTTTTCGAGCATGGTAATTCTTTATGTAATGGATTATTGGTAATGGGAGGATACCTCTTTTTACCATTAAGTGTGAGAAAAATTCACAGATAAAATGTAATGCGTTATGACCAAATGTACTGAAATAAGAAAGCGGTGCGATTTTGCAAAAACTTTGACTAAAATCCACCGCTTGTCATTATTCAATAATTTTTGCCCCTTCAGGCGTGCCAACAATGGTCACATTGGCAAAACGTTGTGCAAAAATACCATTTGTGACGACCCCTGCAATATTATTGATGGTGTGTTCCATTTTGAGTGGCTCAAGAATTTCAAAATGATGTACATCTAAAAATGACATTGCTGTTATCAGTTACTACACCTTCGCGGTATTCTGGAGAACCGCCTAATTTAACAAGTTCACGAGCAACATAAGCGCGCCATTGGAATCACTTCTACTGGAAGCGGGAAAGTTGAGCCCTAACACGTTGACCCGTTTAGAACCATCAACAATCAAACGAATTTTTCGCTAAAGCACTCACGATCACGCGTTAATGCAGCACCACCGCCTTTAATCATCGCACCTTGTGGGGCGCATTTCATCTGCCCCATCAATATAAAACATCGAGCTCAGTTACTTCATTGGCGTTAAATACTTCAATGCCGTGTGAGCGTAAACGTTCTTCAGAAGCCTTTAGAAGCCGCTACTGCACCTTTAATTTTATCTTTCATTGAAGCTAGTTCATCAATAAAGCAATTGACTGTCGAACCGCTGCCAACACCAACAATGGTATCAGGAGTGACAAATGCAAGCGCAGCTTTTTGCCGCAATCATTTCTTGTTGAGTCATTTTTATTCCTTGAGTACAAGCGGTCATTTTGCTCATGCAAAAATAACCGCTTGTCAAATGATAATTACGTTTTACTGCTTCAACGATTTCTTCAGCACAGCTTTTGCGCTAATTCACCATCTTCACATTCTACCATTACGCGAATCAGAGGTTCAGTTCCTGATTTACGCAATAAGATGCGACCTTTGCCACTTAAACGTTTTTCCACTTCTGCAGCGACTGCTTTAACTTCTTCGCTTTCTAATGGATTTGCACCACCGGCAAAGCGTACGTTTAACAACACTTGTGGGAAGAGATGAGAACCGCTTTGGCTAATTCATTTAGTGTTAATTTGTGTTGTGCCATGGCTGCTAATACTTCAAGAGAGGCAATAATACCATCGCCTGTGGTATTTTTGTCTAACACAATAATATGACCAGAGTTTTCACAATTTCCAACCGCGAGCTTTAGTTGTTCTAACACACAACGTGTCACCTACGTTTGCGCGGGTAAATGGAATCGCTAATTCTTTCAGGGCAATTTCAAGGCTCATGTTACTCATTAAAAGTACCAACTACACCGCCTTTTAATTTACCGGCACGTCAATGCTTCACGTGCACTAATAAAGAGAATTTGGTCGCCATCAACTTTGTTTCCTAAGTGATCAACCATGATTAAACGGTCGCCATCTCCATCGTAAGCTAAACCAACATCGGCTTCAGCTTCAACCACAACGCGTTGTAGGGCTGAAACATCAGTTGCACCACATTTTTCATTGATGTTTAAACCGTTTGGATGTGTACCAATCTCAATAACTTGCACCTAATTCGCGCATTACATTTGGGGCAATATGGTAGGTTGCACCATTTGCGCAGTCCACCACAATTTTATAACCTTTTAAATTCAGGTGAGAGGGGAATGTACCTTTACAGAATTCAATATAGCGACCAGCGGCATCGTTAATTCGGGTCGCTTTGCCGAGTTCTGCAGAAGCAACACAGTCCATCGGTTCTTCAAGTAAAGCTTCAATCGCTTCTTCTACTTCATCTGGTAATTTTTTTCGCCGATAGATGAGAAGAATTTGATACCGTTATCGTAGTAAGGGTTGTGTGTGTCTGAAATGACAATACCTGCTTCTGCACGGAAGGTGCGAGTTAAATAGCAATTGCTGGTGTTGGCATTGGGCCGACGAATGCAGCTGAAAGGCCAGCAGCGGCTAAACCCTGCCTCAAGTGCAGATTCCAACATATAGCCAGAAATACGGGTGTCTTTACCAATTAGCACTTTTCTAGTGCCTTCGGTTGCGAGTACTTTACCTGCAGCCCAACCTAATTTGAGGGCAAAACCTCAGGAGTAGTGGAAATTTTCCTACTTCGCCACGTACACCGTCGGTGCCAAAATATTTTCTTTGCCATAAAAACCTTCTGAATAAAATGAGAGTTAAAAAGTTCTAATAACGAGTTTTAGACGTCATTTTTGCTAATAATTCCTGAATTTCTGCAGGAATTTGCTGGATTCGGAATAAAAAGCTGCTTGTGTCGTTGTAATTCGCCTTTTTCAAAGCAAAATCGTACTTTTAGGGGACTTTTAAACAGCTTACTTAAAAATTTCAATAATGCAGCATGGCGGCACCTTCTACGGGTGGTGCCGTGATAGCAATTTTAATTCATTATCGTGTAACCCAACAATTTGATCTCGGCTCGCTTTGGGTTGCGAAAAAATGCGTAGTCGTAAACCATCAGGCGCATCTAGCTTTTCGACGGGCTTCATTAAGCTTAGCGCCCAAACTGCACCAAATAGTGAGTAGAAAAGCTGATTTACAAAAAAATCAGAATAAAACCCAAAGCACCATCACAGAAAAAGTCTAACATACCAGTTCTTGGTAAAAATACGGCGAATCAGGCCTAAAAACGGGTTCAGTAATTTGAGCTACCACATAATCTAGCGGATGATTTCCTTGAGTCACCCAACTCATGAGCGCACGAATTAGCGTGGTAAAAAGAGAATTTGCCCGAAAATGTTTTAACACACCTAATAAAGCCATAAACACACCAAAGTGTGATTGAGGCAGAGGTAAGCCACTAATTTTTCAATGACTAATACGATAACCGTTACATAAAATCGCGGCAAAGTTAATGCCCTCACGGTTGGAATAATGCGTGTTAGTGGATCTACCACAGGCGCGGTCATCCGTAATAGTGTTTTGAGAAATGGGAAAATGAACAGGAACACGGCAGAATTGGGAAAACCAACTGCGCAACACTAAAATAAAGCTAATAAAGCCAGTAATAATTGTTAAAAATTTGAATGAAAAAGGTATCCATAATTTTTCTCTTGAGGGTAGATAAACAAGCGGTCAATTCTCAGCAAACTTTTGCAAAAATTGACCGCTTGCATAAATCAGCAATTAAGACGCTGTTGGGTAATCCCACCAAATATCGAATAATTCGCTGATTTCGATTTGAGGTTAAACCATTGTTTTCTAACCAAGTTTTTTACTAAAGCTTGGTAGAAGCATCATTTGCCTAATTTTTCTAAGCAAACTAAACCTCCCAATGTAAATAGCCGCTGCCTTCATAAGCTAAGCCGTTTGGTTTGATTACTTCGTTAATGAAGCGATCTCACGACAGTATCGATTTGGTCGATGCAGTATTATCTGCAAATTGAATTTCACTAAAAACCTAGTTCTTGGAACTCGGCTAAGTGCATTTTTACGTTGACGTGCAGTACGTTGAATTGCCATGTTGATTCTCCTATCTCATCATTACACCTAAATGGTGTGCAAGCTATTATCTTAGCGGAGTCTGCCTATGATGTAAAAACAAAAACCCCTGAATCTGTGGTTTAAGTGTGAAATAATTTAATCATTGCTTGGATTTACGCGCAATTTCTTGCCATTCCGCTTGTGGTTCTGAACCCGCAACAATACCTGCGCCCGCATAAACAATCAGTTTATTGCCGTGAACTTGGGCTGAACGCAAGGTCACACAAAATTCACTTCGCTCAGGGGCTAACGAAACCTAGTGCACCACGCATACCAATTACGTTTAAATGGCTCAGTTTGGGCAATAAATTGTTTTGCGGCTAAGCGTGGTAAACCCTGCAATCGCGGCAGTAGGGTGAAGGCGACTTAAACAGCGCATATCACTTACTCCCCAGTTTTAAGTGTGGTACGAATCGGGCGGCGTAAATGCTGGACATGGTTAAGACGTTTGATTTCTGCCCGCCCAACTGAAAATCGTCCACTTCATCAGCTAAGTGAATGGCAATATCTTCCACAACCAGCTGGTTTTCAATTTGATTTTTGGTGTCGTTTAATAACCATGCTGCATTGGCTTCAGCTTGTGCATTTTCGCTTGAAGCAGCAACGGTTCCCGCCAGTGCCTCAGTAAAGAGTTGGTTACCTTCACGGGCATAAAGCCGTTCAGGCGTAGCGCCAAGGAATGCTTGTTCGCTGTTTCTCGCCCATAAAAATTGGTAACAACCAAGATTGGTTTTAAGACTTTCTTGGAGCAAATCATAAGGCGAAATCAGGTGAGCAAATGATAACGTATAAGCATTTGCCAAGACGACTTTTACTAAATTGGTGCGCATTAATAGCATGAGTAGCTTGCTCAACATGCGCTTGCCAAGCCGTCTTCGCTGATGGCTTCTGACGATTTAATAGCGTGTTGCGGCGCAAATACAAGCGGTTCAATTTTTCAAAATTTTGCAAAAACGGCGCAAGTTGTCGCTGTTCAGAGGCTAATTGATCGCTATCGATATAAAGCGTAGCGTAATTTTTGCTGCCTGTAGCTCTCCCATTAAGCGCGGCAGAATAAAGCTAGCTTTTTACCTTCAAACGCCACTCGCCCAAGTAGCGTAAATCCAGTTTGTGAAACAAACTGTTGAGCCAGGGCTTTATCATCAAAATAGATCATTTGCCCCATACCGATAAGCGTTTGAGGGACATCTCGTGTTGCACTAATGCGGAAAACTGTGTGACTGAGCTTTTAGCCAACCGAGTAAAGAAAAATCAGCATCTGTTAATTGCCATTCAGCCGTCAGCGCAACAACGCCTTGATTAGCGTGAAGTTGTGCCATTTGCTCGCAAAGTTGTTGCTTTAATTGGGTTAAAATCGACATGCGTAAAAGGTGAAAATCCACCGCTTTTTTATGGAATATTAAAAGGCTATATTTTAACGTATTTTTCTCTTTAAATTCCTCTAAAATCGGAGTAGAGTTGCAGCATTTTACACAGCACCATTTTTATATAGTTTATATAGGAAGAGATATGGAACGTTTTCCAAAAATCAAACAAACTCGCTCAAGTGCGTTACGACATCCGCGGCCCAATTCATAAAGAAGCACTACGTTTAGAAGAAGAAGGCAATAAAATTTTTAAAAACTTAACATCGGCAACCCTGCGCCATTCGGTTTTGAAGCACCGGATGAGATTTTTAGTTGATGTAATTCGTAACCTTCCAACCGCCTGCAAGGCTATTGTGATTCCAAAGGGCTTTATTCTGCGCGTAAAGCGATTGTGCAATATTACCAATCTAAAGGCATGCGCAATATGGATGTAAACGATGTTTATATCGGTAACGGTGTATCAGAATTGATTACGATGTCTATGCAAGCATTGCTTAATGAAGGTGATAAATCCTTTATTCCAATGCCAGACTATCCACTTTGGACGGCAGCAGCTACATTAGCTGGCGGTAAAGCGGTGCATTAGTTTATGCGATGAAGAAAACGAGTGGTTCCCTGATATTGCTGATATTAAAGCTAAAATCACGCCAAATACTAAAGAGTTTTAATCATCAACCCAAATAACCCAACGGGTGCGGTGTATAGTCGTGCCGTGTTGTTAGAGATTGCTGAAATTGCTCGTCAGCATAATTTAATTATTTTTGCAGACGAGATTTATGAAAAAGATTCTTTATGATGGTGCGGTTCATCATCATGTTGCCGCTCTTTGCGCCAGATGTGTTAACCGTAACTTATAACGGTTTGTCTAAAGCGTATCGTGGCGGTTTCCGTCAAGGTTGGATGGTGTTAAATGGCCCGAAAAACCATGCAAAAAGGCTTTATTGAAGGCTTAGATATGTTGGCTTCGATGCGTTTATGTGCAAACACACCAATGCAACATGCGATTCAGACTGCATTAGGTGGCTATCAAAGCATTAACGAGTTTATTTTTACCCGGTGGGCGTTTATTAGAGCAACGTAACAAAGCGTGGGAACTACTTACCCAAATTCCAGGGATTTCTTGTGCGAAACCGAAAGGGGCAATGTATATGTTCCCGAAAATTGACACTGAAATGTTTGGCATTAAAGATGATGCAAAAATTTATTTACGATTTGCTTCAAACTGAAAAAGTGTTATTGGTACAAGGTTCAGGTTTTTAACTGGCATAAACCGGATCACTTCCGTAGTTGTAACCTTACCTTATGTTCATCCAATTAGAAGAAGCGATCGGACGTTTAGCAAGATTCTTAAAAACCTATAAACAGGATTAGTTCTCCTGTATTGATCTTATCAAACGATCTTTTCTCACTTAGAAGGGCGGTGGTGCACGCCCTTTTAACATTAAAACACCCTATAAAAATATTTATTGAGGAAAGATTAAACAAGAATATTATTGGATAATTTTGATGTTAAAAAGGTGTTTCTTTTTCCCTTTTGCTTCCTTTACTTTTCGGGTTAATGTATTACCTCGCAATTCATTTGCGCCCTTTATCTGGGGAAGGGATTTTTGGCATTCGAATGGTCGTTACCTTACCTTTTCTATTTTTATCACTTTTTATTTAAACAAACAGATGCTTTTTAGCCTTCTTAGCACAAATCAAGCAACAGCCTAGTTTATTGCTAGTGATGTTGTTGACCTCTTCCATAGTCGGTTCGCAAATGTGGCTTTTTATGGGCACCGAATAGTGGAAAAGCCATTGAAGTTTCAATGGGCTATTTGCTCATGCCGATTGTGATGGTGGCGTTTGGCCGTTTTATGTATAAAGAGCCTCTTTCTCGTCTAAAAATGGGCGATAGGCTTTGCGGTCGTTGGGGTGTTGAGCAATATTCTATTAACGGGAAAACTTTCTTTGGGAAAGCTTGTTTGTTTGCACAGGTTACCCGATTTATTTCCACTTGCGCCGTAAATTCGGCATCAGTCATTTACATAGCTTTGTGCTAGAAATTGTTTTTCTAATTCCCTATTTCACTTTATTTTATGCATCAAGTGGATATGGCATATATTGAAAGTGAAAATAGCCATATTTATTTTTCATTGCATTATTAGAGCTTAATTAGCGGATCGGCGCTCATTTCCTATACGATAGCAAGCACGATCTTACCGTTTAACGTGCTTGGACTTTTAGTTACGTTGAACCTTGCTTTATGCTAATTATCTCTTTTTAATTGGCGAAAAGGACTGGCGCAAGAGTCTTATTTGTTAATGAGTTCATTGTTAGTGGCAATTTTGATACTCACGTTAGACGGGCTTTCGTTTTACGCCGACAACGCAAACATTTTTAAACGCGGTTAGGGAATTTATGTTAAAAGGCATACTTTGTTGCATGACGCCAATTTTTCTATTTGGGTTGGGCTACTATTTTGCTATTTTGCTGCGACCATTAAGTGGCGAGAGTATGTTTTCGGCTATCGTATTTTTGTGTTAGCCCTTTTATTTTATTAGCGATTATTTTGTTTAAACAAGCGGATGGATCAGAACTTTTGCAAAAATTCGCCAAAAATCCACCGCTTGTATTGCTCATTGCGCTTTTAGCTTTTATTCAAAGGCTTTTTCAGTTATGGCTCTTTTTATGGGCACCAAATAATGGACAAGCTGATTGAGGTGTCTATCGGTTATTTATTATTGCCGATTGTGGCTGTGGCGTTAGGGAAAATGGTCTTTAAAGAACGATTCGCCCTACACTAAAATGGCTTTGCGATCGGTTTTGCAGTATTGGGCGTGTGCTCAAATATTTGGTTAGCGGGCACTTTTTCATGGGCAACTTTAGCGGCAGGGGTTGGTTATCCTATTTATATTACTTTGCGTCGCTATTTCCAAATCAACAATCTTGCGACTTTTTTGTAGAATTGCTTTTATTATGCCTTTTGCAGCTTATTTTTGCTATGCAAACGAATGTAGACGAAATGGTCGCGCAAAAATCCGTTTCTGTTTTATTTTCTAGCGTTGTTTGGCATTGTAAATGGTGCTGCATTTATTCTTTTATATTGCTTCAAGTAATATGCTCCCTGTCAATGTGTTAGGCATGTTAGGCTATGTTGAACCGCTTGTGATGTTATTTATTTCCTTCGCTATCGAAGTCTTAGAGGCAAAATCTTACCTTTTAATGCTTTGCCTTTTGCTGCAATTGGTTTATTAACACTTGATAGCTTTAGACGAAGATAATCGGAGAATCATGATGCAAGATATTGTTAATGATTCGAGATTTGTGGCCATTTTTCTATCATACATAAATAAAATCTGTGGCACGATTTTTATTGGCTTTAGCTGCTAAAATCGGCTGAATCGTTAAAGAAATCGATGAAAATTGTTCGTATTGCACTTCCTGTGCCATTAAATTGCTATTTTGATTATCTGCTGCCCTGAAAACGTTAAGCGTTGAAAAAGGTTGTCGTGTCGTTGTGCCTTTTGGTCGCCAAACTCAAAATTGGCATTGTGGTGGATTTTCCTCAGAAAGTGATTTGCCAATTGATCAAACCTATTCAAGCAGTGTAGATAAAGATTCGCTCTTTGATACAGAGATAGAAAACTTTTGCACTGGGCGGCAAATTATTATCACGGTGCAATCGGCGAAGTATTGTTTAATGCATTGCCAGTTAAATTGCGTAATGGGGAAGTGGCTGAGCGTAAACAGCTAGATCATTTATAGTAACTGAAAAAGGCAAAATTGCCTTAACTACAGGCGAAAAACAAGCGGGCGAAAAAGCAGGAAGATTTGCTGAAAAGTATTGGCGGGTTTCAATGCGCCGTTTGTAAAATCTGCAGCGTTTTCAGCATCGGCTTGGAGAAGGGTTAATAGAAAAAGGCTACATTGCTCAATTTGAGCAGCCTTATGTAGCGGAAAGTTGGCAAAAATTAGGAAATCGACCGCTTGTCAACAGTCAAAATCGCCTTATTCTAAACAAACAGCAAACGTTAGTAGTTAGTCGCTTTTCTTACACACAAGGGTTTGAAGCCTTTTTGTATGGCGTTACAGGTTCTGGCAAAACGGAAGTTTACCTACAAGCGATTGAAAGAGTGCTCAATCAAGGTAAGCAAGTGCTCGTGCTTGTGCCTGAAATTGGTTTAACACCTCAAACAGTACAACGTTTTAAGGCGAGATTTAATGTTGAAATAGATGCATTGCATTCGAATTTAAATGAAACTGAACGGTTGAATGCTTGGTTGCGCGCAAAAAATGGCGAAAGTGCGATTGTGATTGGCACACGCTCGGCGCTATTTACCCAATTTGCCGATTTAGGCATGATTATTATTGATGAAGAACATGATAGCTCATTCAAGCAACAAGAAGGATGGCGTTATCATGCCCGCAGTACAGCTATTCTACGAGCGAAAAATTTTACAAATTCCCATTATTTTAGGATCGGCAACACCAAGTTTGAAAGCATTCAAAAATGCGAAAAGTGGCAAATATGTTGAGCTTACGCTTTCTGCTCGGGCAGGTGGCTCACAAAATGTAAAACATCAAGTGATTGATTTTAAAAACGCAACGGGTTAATGCAGGATTATCTGATAGCCTATTGGCATGATGCAAAAAGCACCTTTCACAAGAGCAATCAAGTCATGTTGTTTCTCAATCGCCGTGGTTTTGCACCTGTGTTGCTATGTCATGAATGCGGTTGGATAGTGGAATGAAGCGTGTGAGAAACCTTATACCTACCACCAAAAACAGCGGGTTTTACGTTGCCATCATTGCGCGGCACAAAAAGTTGTTCCTCGCCAGTGCGGACATTGTGGCTCAACCAATTTAGTGACCACTGGGTGGGAACAGAACAGCTGGAACAAGTATTAGCTGAAATTCCCTGATTACCAAATTAGTCGCATTGACCGAGATTCTACGGCAAGAAAAGGGGCGCTAGAGGCAGAGTTGCAGCCATTCGCCAAGGTAAAAGCCAAATTTTAATTGGCACGCAAATGTTAGCGAAAGGGCATCATTTCCCGAGATGTAACTTTGGTCGCGATTGTTAATGTTGATTCCGCACTGTTTTTCTACCGATTTCCGTTCAGAAGAGCGCTTGCACAGCTTTGTTGCAAGTGGCGAGGCAGAGCGGGAAGAGCTGAAAAACCAGGAGAAGTGGTATTACAAACGCATTATCCTGATCATCCTTTTGCTAAAAGTATTGCTCAATGAAGGCTATGAGGCTTTTGCACAAAAGTGCATTGCAGCTTCGCCAAACCATGCAGCTGCCACCGTTTTGTGCCCAAGCGTTATTTCTGCAACAGGTGAAAAATAACGAGCAAATTGCAAATTTTTGCAAAATCTAACCGCTTACTTTCAGCAAAAAGACGATTGAATTAGGGTTTCAAGGAATGCAAATTTTGCCACCTTTTTCGGCGCCAATGCCAAAGAAAGCAGGTGCTTACCGTTGGTTATTGTTGATTCAACATCCTTCTCGCCGTCTATTGCAGCAGCTTTATGCGCAATTTGAGCAAGATAGGCAACTTTGCGATACCAAGCTCACTAGATTGAGCTAGATGCTGATCCGCTAGAGTGGAATTAAATCGAGTTTAAACAGGCAGCTATGTGCTGCCTGAGGGATAGAAGAGAGAGCGCGGATTCAGGAAAGATACGTTCTAATAATAAATAACAGCCTTGAATAATCCAACCGACAGAAAGTGCGAATAAAATCGTACTGACACCGAAAGTGCCGCCAAGCCAAATCCCGAAAAATGCAGACGCTCACTTCAGCTAGCAGTACGTACACGCCCTACTTGCGCAGCCATAATGTTGACAAATACCGACCATTAGCCCATCGCGCGGGCCAGCGCCTAATTTACACGAGAGATAAAAATGCAGTGCCGATGCCAAAAATGAATAATCCAGCTAACATCAGTGTAAATTGCCCTGCTATGCTTGGCGGTGTTGAGATAGTTTTGGTTGTAAGATCCGCAAAAAGGCAATAATCAAAATATTCAAAATGGTGCCTAAACCAAAGCGTAGTTTAAATGGAATCCATGCCAGTAAAACTCATCACGCTAATCAGCTCCAATTGCCATGCCCAGCGACATGCCTGTTTGAAGAGATAAGCCTTGTGAAAGCACTGTCCAAGGGGCATTGCCTAGTTTTGATTGGCACTGAAAAATCCCTCTCCAACGCCCATAAATGCCATTGCTACAGAAATAATCAGTAGCGTTTGCCATTTTAATGACCATTGATGTGGTGCAGCCCATGGCATAAAGTGGAATTGGAGATTTTTAGACATACATTTCGCTAAAGAAAAAGAGCAATTCAACTACTAACATAAAGCATTGAAAATTGTTGAATCAATTTGGCATATCAAATGGAGAAATACTTTTTGCTTAAAATCTTGAGGAGATTTTTAACAGAAAAATAGGTATAGTATTGTAACTTTATGTTTAGGCGCTGATTTTTATTTAAAAATCAGTAAAGATTATTTGAGTTTTTGAGGTGTTTATGGGTGCACTAAATAGCCTTCTAGGAATTTTTGTGTTGCTTTTTATCGGTTTCTTATTTTCAAGCAATAAAAAGCAATCAATTATCGTACAGTATGTTGGCGCGTTAGGATTACAAATCGGCTTAGGCGCATTAGTTCTTTATGTAGAACAAGGTCGTGCGTTTTGCTAGCGTTAGCAGATGGCGTCAATAATGTTATCGGGTACGGCTTTGAAGGATTAAATTCGTCTTTGGTGGTTTAGCCAGCGATAAAATCTTCGAAGTAATGGGCGGTGATGGTTTCATTTTTGCAGTCCGTGTTCTCCCTTCAATTGTGTTCTTCTCCGCATTAATTTCTCTTCTTTACTATATTGGTGTAATGCAATGGATCATCAAAAATCATTGGTGGTGGCTCTGCAAAAATGTAAGCACTTCAAAAGCAGAATCTATGTCAGCAGCAGCGAATATTTTCGTTGGTCAAACTGAAGCTCCATTAATTGTTAAACCTTATATTAGCAACATGACTGAATCTGAACTTTTCGCAATATGAGTGGTGGTTTAGCTTCAATCGCAGGTTCTGTAATGGCAGGTTATGCAGGTATGGGTGTACCATTAACCTGCTAATTGCCGCTTCATTTATGGCCGCACCAGCAGGTTTATTATTTGCGAAAATTTTAGTACCGCAAACTGAACAATTTAATGATGACATGTCGAAAGTAGAACTTGAAAAACCATCAAATATTCTTGATGCAGCGGCAGGTGGTGCAAGTTCAGGTATGCAATTAGCCTTAAACGTAGGTGCAATGTTAATCGCATTCGTTGCATTGATTGCTCTATTAAATGGTATTTTTAGGTGGCGTAGGTGCGAAGTTCGGTATGCCAGAATTATCGCTAGCTATGCTATTTGGTTGGATTTTCAGACCACTAGCTTGGGTAATTGGTGTGCCTTGGGAAGAAGCAACAGTTGCAGGTCAAATGATTGGTACTAAATTAGCAATTAACGAATTCGTAGCTTATTTAGACTTTTCGAAATACTTAACACCTGAAGCACCAATGGTGATTAAGTGAAAAACTAAAGCCATTATTACTTTCGCATTGTGCGGCTTTGCAAACTTTAGCTCGGTTAGCAATCTTAATCGGTGGTTTAGGTGCAATGGCACCAAACAGACGCGGAGATATTGCGCGATTAGGGATTAAAGCAGTACTTGCAGGTTCCCTTGCGAACTTGATGAGTGCAACCATTGCAGGTTTATTTATCGGCTTAGGCGGTGCAGTCTTATAATTTAAAATCAACACCACGACTTGTTCGTGGTGTTGTGTATGCAGCAAGCGAAAACGTTTGCGCTATTTGAAAAATAACCCGACTGTATAGTCATTTTTATAGAGGATTAAATTATGCCAACTCCACATATTAACGCTCCTGAAGGCGCATTTGCTGGACGTAGTAATCATGCCAGGCGATCCACTTCGTGCAAAATATATTGCAGAAACTTTCTTAGAAGATGCAAAACTAGTTACCGACGTGCGTAATATGTTTCGGTTTTACTGGTACCTATAAAGGTCGTCGTATTTCTGTAATGGGACACGGTATGGGTATTCCATCTGCTTCTATCTATACGAAGGAATTAATTACCGAATATGGCGTGAAAAAAATTATTCGCGTTGGGACTTGTGGTTCAGTTCGTCATGACATCCATGTTTACGATGTTGTTATCGGCCTAGGCGCATGTACTGATTCAAAAGTAAACCGTATTCGTTTTAAAAACCATGACTTTGCAGCAATCGCAGACTTCAATATGGCAGTAGCCGCAGTTGAAGCAGCTAAAGCTAAAGGTGTTGATGTAAAAGTAGGTAACTTATTCAGTGCTGATTTATTCTATACACCAGATCCGGAGATGTTTGACTATATGGAAAAATATGGCATCGTTGGTGTAGAAATGGAAGCGGCTGGTGTTTACGGTGTTGCTGCGGAATATGGTGCAAAAGCCCTTGCAATTTGTACGATTTCAGATCACATCCGTACTCACGAAGTGACAACAGCAGAAGAGCATAATTAAAATTCAATAACATAGTTGAGATTGCATTAGAGTCTGTGTTAATCGGCGATAAAGCAGACTAATTTGAATGGATAACATCCGCTTTTTAGTTAAAGGGATTTTTTATAGGGTAAAAGAATATGCTATGAAATAAAAGCATAATTTATTCATTTTTATTGAATTTTTATGAAAACAAAGCCTACACTGAATGCATTCAATAATGTGGAGGAATAATGAGCAAATATAAAATTTTTGTTGATGGTGCGGTTGCACTTTTCACAGGGTTGTATGAACGTTTAGGGGGCAGCAGAAGATATTGAATTACTGGGTTTGCCTGAATCAGAACGATAAGATCTTTCTGCACGTTTTAGCAAAAGTTGCTGAAGCGTTTTAACTTTTTCTTTGCTTACCCGATGAGGCTGCAAAAGAATTAGTAGCTCAAGCGCCTGAAACAGCAAAATTTGTGATACTCTACGGCTCATCATTGTGAACGCAAATTGGGTTTATGGGTTTTGCAGAATTAACAGGGCAACGTGATTAAAACAGCTAACCGCGTAGCAGTACCAGGTTGTCGCTACAGGCTATATTGCTAGTTCGTCCGTTAATCGAGGCCTTTTAGCTGCGGATTACGCACTGTAACTTGTCACTCCTTAACAGGCTATTCTGGTGAGAAGAAAAGCGATAGAATTGCGAGAATACGAGCGGGTGTTCGGGCTGAAAAATATGATGCCACCACGTGCTTATGGGCTAAAGCACTTGCGCAAACATTTGCCAGAAATGCAAGCGTTAACTGGTGCACAACAGCCTCAATTTTTACCCCTGTTTGTGGCTGATTCGGCTATGGTGGAGATGGCACAGCATCGCCGATTCCACTTTCTGCGTTACAAACGGTCCAAATCTGGTGACAAATTGCATGTTAGCCGATTAGCTATCAGGTGCTCCACCATTGATTCAGAGTGCGTCCTTTTTCGCATTTACCTGAGATGGCTGCTCAATGCCAATGCATTAAATAGCTTAAAGATAATCTAGAAATTTTTGTTTATGTGGTATTAATGCAACTCAGCTACTTTTGTGGTCCGTTTTGATAAATATGGGTGCAAAAGGGAGCTTCAGTGCGCTGCAATTCAATGTATGAATATTATGCTAGGTGCGTGAAGAAACTGCTGGATTGGCGTTGTAACAAAGGAAAAGATGAGTGCAGCTCTAAAGAAATCTATCAACTTGCACGATCTTTTGAAAAGCATCGACCGCTTGTTTCAGCAGGATGGCAAGGATGACCGTCGTTGTGAAATACGGCGGGAGATGCGATGCTGAATGAAGCGTTGAAACAAATCGATGATGCGAGGATATTTATCGCTCAAGTAGCTTTGGAGTTATTCGGATTGTTTTACACTAGTCCATGGTGGCGGGCCCAGAAATTTCTGCGAGGTGTGAAATTACTGGGCAAAGAACCAACTTTTATCAATGGTTTGCAGTCGCACGATGCAGATACTATCAATGTAGTCTTGCAAATGTTAGCGAGGTAAAGTGAATAAGAGCTTTGGTTGCTATGTTGCATGGAAAGGAATTGGACTGTGTGGCATTGATGGTTGCAATGTTGCAATGCAAGAATTAGAAGCTGAAGTTGATTATGGCTTTGTTGGCGAGATTACTAAAGTAAATCCGCAGCTGATTCAATTAGCATTAGATTCTGGTTTTATTGAGTTGTTTCTACCGTTGGGGTGGATCCAGAGGACAAGCTTACAACATTAATGCAGACACTGCAGCAAGCGAAAGTGCGATTGCATTAAAAGGCTGATTGTGGTATCGATGACTGATATCGCGGAGGCTTGACTGCGCGATCGTTTTGATGAGAAAGTACGTTAATTTCACAAGTGACGCGCTGAAAGAAGTAGAGGCGATAGCAAGCAGGGCATCATTGCGGGAGAATGGTCCTAAAAATTGCTTGCTGCACTGGTTACCCACAAGCAGGGGAGAAAGAAGCGAGCATCAGTGATGGTCGGAGTCGATCATGCCATTTTGATTGAATTGCTTGGTGAGCGTTGCACGTGGTGCGCGGTTTGTTCCCTTAACGTTTCATCATAAAAGAAGAAAATATGACAAACACACCGATTAAGCGAATTAGATCAAAGATTATATATTGCACAAACTTACGGTAGATTTGATGTTGCTTGCGCTCTCACATGGCGAAAGGCTGTGAAGTGTGGGATGCTGATGGCAAACGTTATCTAGATTTTACCAGTGGCATTGGTGTGAATAGCCCTAGGGTTGGAGACAGTGACAGTGTTGAAAAGCAGTGATTGAGTACACGAGTCAATTGAGCGCATACCTCTAACTTATTTTATACCGCACCTTCAGCACAGTGGCTAAAGAAATTAGTGGTACACCGAACGGTCTAGTAGACTGCAATTCTGGTGCTGGAAAGCAAATGCAATGAGACGGCACGTAATAAATATAGCCATGATAAATATGGTGATGGACGAGCCACAGCAGTATTATTAGTTTGGTAGAATTCATTCCACATGGGCGTACTATTTCAACGCGTTATCGGCGACTGGACGACCGTTTTTCATCAGCACTCCCGTTCACGCAAAGAGAGTTTGTTGCATTTCACCAAATGATTTGGAAGCTATAGAGTCCCGTTTAGCACAAAGCGGATGTTTGTGCGTTAATCCTAGAAAGTGTACGAGGGTGAAGAGCGGTGTTTGCGCATTAAGTGCTGAATAAAAAGCGTACAAGCACTGTGCGCAAAAGCGAAAAGATGTATTACTGATTATTGATGAAGTGCAAGCACGATCGAGACCCGAACTGGTTCATTGTTTGCTGTCAACAACAATTTGACAGTCCCTGATGTTGTGACTCTTGCTGAAAGGACTTGAAGTGGTGGTTTTACCTGTGGGAAAACTTTCTTATTGGGCGAAAAGGTGCATAGAGTACGCATAGGCAAAAGCGATCACGGTTCTACATTTGGGCACCGTCAGTAGAGATTGTGCACTGGCAGAATGCTGTGCTCGAGCGATTGATTCGAGCATGCAGCAGGTCCAACACAAGGGCGGAAGACGCGCGTCGAGCGCATGAAAGCGCTTCCGCCTGTAAAATCAGTTTCAGGCATGGGATTGATGATGCTGGGTGTGGAGTGATGAAACGGTTAAAGCCACCGCTAATGTGGTGGCAAAATGTATCGAAAAAGAGCGTCACCCTGACTACCAAAACGAAGTTAAGCAGCTACATTAATCATTGAGTGAAGAACAAATAGCTGAAGGCATAAAAGGTGTTAAAAAGTGTGCTAGCGGAAATGTAGTTATACAATAAATAGGGTGAGAACCCCACCTTAATTAACTGTTATATTCAAAAATTACTCGTGGCATAAGTTTAGTAATGAGCTCATAGCTAATCATATTATGTTTCGACACGTCTTCAATTAGGATCTTCTCCCCAAAATAACTTCGTCCCCGACTTTATCTTGGCTGTCTGCACAAGATCGACCGTCAGCATATCCATGAAACACGACCAACAATCGGTACAATTCGTCCATTTACTAAAACGGGTGTACCTTCAGGTGCGATACGAGGATGCTCATCGCCGCAGCCCATTGCAACTACCACCAAGTTTGAGCTCTTCGGGCTAATCCAAGCGCCTACATAACCAACAGGTTCGCTTTCTTTGAGTGCAAGACAGCAATAAACCCGAGAAAGCGTCATAACAGGTTTAAAGCCTAAATTCGTTGACAGGTTATGAGTGAGGGCGAAATACCATGCATAATAATGCCAGGACGAACCCATTCGTAATGCGCGCTTGGCCAATGGATGCCGCAGGGCAGAAATACTGCGTTGATGTTCGGGATGAGCGCAGTTGCACTTCAAAGGCGTAATTTGTTTTCGGTACAACGCAGTGGATTCATCTGCACGGCTAAAATGACTAACAGAAACTAATGCTTTCAACTAATGAACAGGCTTTTAAACGTTGATGAAATTGATCGACTTGTTCAGGGTGGACATAAGACAGTGCATACCCATGTCGATTACAACCATTTTATGAATGGGAAAATAAATTTTGCTTTTTCCAAAATCCTTTTGTTGTTCTTGTTCCATTCTTTTGCTACTTGTTCTAATAACTCAAGTTACTCATGCAGTGAATAACGGTATCAAAACGGCGAAGGCGTTTTAACAATTCTTCCGATCAAAAACCTTCAACAATAAAATTTTGCCTTGGTAGCCAGTTTCTTGAATTTCTAGCGCCTGCCGACGAGCTACCGAAACCATCTACTAAATCCACGTAATGCATGTGCTGCAGGCGTAAACCTTGCCCGCGTAAGCATTGGCTTTAATCATGGCGAGTATTTTGTTGAGGCGCAAAAGATTTGGCGGTTCGCGACCAGAAGGGCTTGTTGGTTGATTGTTGCAATTGCAGGTTTCATGAGTTTTGTTTAAGTTAAAATTAATGTAGTAGTTGGTATGCGCCTGCCGGAATAAATGGACAATCTAGAATGAAAATTGGATAATTTGGCTATTTTATCATTATTGATTTATCACCTATATGCTGGCGTTACTTGAAGATCTCAAAGCTGTGAAAAATGGCTCTCTGAATTAAATTTCCAATTTGCCAAATTTATTGATCAACAACATGTATCATTACACATAAACTCCAGCAAAATTGTAATATTACTTACGCTGCGTTGCTCTTACCACATGATGCAAGGTCATACAGCGATGCATTAGAAACGGCGTTAAAATCCGTTTGGTTTATTTGGCGAATAAGAGTGAACGAGATTTCTTGGCATTTGCAAAAAATTGATCAAATTCCACGCTTGAATGGCCGCAATGTTTAAAGATCATATGCCTTTAGTGATTCATCAGAAACAGTTGCGCCGATATTTGTTTCAAAGGCAAACGTTTATTTTTACCGCTATTGGCAATCTGAAAATTGCGTCGCAACCTATTTACAGCGTGCGGCAGGTTTGCCACAAGAGAGCAGCTCAAGTGATTGGGCGTTTGAGCGGGCAGTTTTAGAAAGAAGTTTTTCAGAAAAAACAACCGGATATCAATTGGCAAAAGTGGCAGTTGCGGCGGCTGAAAATCGCTTAGTGTAATTTCTGGCGGGCTGGGAACTGGGAAAGCCACAGCAATGCTTCAAGCTTTTAGTTGCGCTTCAAGAAAAACAACAGCATCAACAACAACCATTGTTAACATTGCTTTACGCCACAGGTAAAGCAGCAGCAAAGATTAAAGGAATCATTGCGCCAGTTACAACAAATCAAACTGATATCGCAATTAGAAACATCAACATCAACGATTTATCCTTACGCAGTATTCGTCCGCAAAGTGATTTACCAACTTATCATCAGCAAAACCCACTTCGGTGAATCTGTTGGTAGTTGGTGACCAATCAGTTGATTTAACGTTGATGGAAAAATTGATGAATGCCCTAAAACCGCAGGCAAGACTAATTTTATTGGGCGATGAATCAGTATCTTCCGGTTGGAAGCTGGCATATTATGGGGAACTCGGTGATTTTATTACTCAAGGATACAGCCAAACACATTGTGGTGCCCAGATGCAGTAACGGAAGAGCAGTACAATCAAGCGGACGGCGGCAATTAGTGATTCCTTTGTCACTTGCGAAAAAGTTGCTTCGATTCCACGAGCAATCAGGCATTGGGCGCCAGCTGCATTAGTCAATACTCAGCAAGCAGGCGATCAGGAGTTTTGCAGTTTAGATTTTGAAGATTTAGCCTGTGTGGGTATCCATCAGTAACCGACTTTCAGACAAAGGGGCAATGGCAAACATACTGCCGTCAGTTAATTATAAAAACAGTTGAATCTTTCTCGCGCATGTTAATGCTTGCAGCCAAGCGAAGAATCTAAAATGTTTAATCAGTGGATCTTTCTGCGTTCCAACTTGGATCGATTTTTATCTGCATTTGAGTGAGTGAATTTGGCGACAGAGCTTGAATCGGGGGATTGCGGAAGCGTTACGTCAGGCAAAACTGGTTCAGTTTAATCATAGTCAGGATCGTTATCATGGAAAACCGATTTTAGTACCCAAAATTCTCCAATGAATCAGGTTTATAGTGGGGATATTGGGTTGTTTCGCTATGATGAAGAAGAAGAATTGCGCGTTTATTTTGATACATTGCAAGAAAATGGCGAGCAGTATAGTTTGTAACGCCGCGTACCTGATTTTGAACCAGCTTGCATGATGACAGTGCATAAATCTCAGGATCAAGATTCGAAGATGTCTACTTTATAATGCCATTAATTTTAGCGGTAGTGACAAAAGATGATCTATACTGCGATTACCCGACAATCCCATTTACCTTGTTCAGTGCATAGCTTTTGGATTCAAAGGTGTTAAAGTGCCATCGAGACGACAAAGAAAGCAGTTAGGTGCACAATTAAACCACGCGATCGGATAAAAGTGATAATCGGTTTAATGTAAACAATCAGTAAAAAATTTAATTTTTGCAAAAGACTGCAAGGTTGAGATTTCTCTATAATGCACCCACACAACGACGCGCTGTTGTGAATCTTCAGAAAAAGCAGTGCGTCAAATTTGTTTTGTTTAACTTTAACAACATATCAGACAATCTGTGGGCACTTGTTGATTGACTTGATTTTAAAATATTTTTAATTTTGAAGTGTAATAGGTGCTAACTAGAAATTCATTATACTTTTAAGTAGTGACATTTATGTCAGCAGCAGTGAGCGATTAAACTTGAATTGAAGAGTTTGATCGTAAATAGATTGAACGCTGGCGGCTTGGTAACACATACAAGTCGAACGGTAACAGGAAGAAAGCTTGCTTTCTTGCTTTGCTGACAGTGGCGGACGAATTAGTGCAGGAATCTGGCTTATGGAGGGGATAACTACGGAAACTGTGGCTAATACCGCGTAATGCTCCGAATTAAAGGGTGGGACCATAAGGCCACCTGCCATGAGATGAGCCCAAGTGGGATTAGGTGGTTGGTGAGGTAAAGGCTCGCCCAAGCCGACACAATCTAGCTGGTCGGTATTGTACACTGGAGCGAGACACGGTCAGGCTACGGGAGGCAGCAGTGAGGGAATATTGCACAATGGGGGAACCTGGTGCAGCCATGCCGCGGCGTGAATGAAGAAGGCCTTCAGGTTGTAAAAGTTCTTTCGGTAGCGAGGAAGGCATTTAGTTTAATAGACTAGATGATTAGCGTTAACTACAGAAGAAGCACCAGCCTAACTCCGTGCCAGCAGCCACTTGTTAATGCAGAGTGCGAGCGTTAATCGGAATAACTGGGCGTAAAGGGCACGCAGGCGGTGACTTAGTGAGATGTGAAAGCTGGAAGCAACATAGAATTGCATTTTCATACTGGGTCACTAGAGTACTTTAGGAGGGTAGAATTCCACGTGTAGCAGTGGAAATGCGTGAGATGGAATACTACCGGCGAAGGCAGCCCACTTGGGAATGTACTGACGAGCACTCATGTGTAAAAGCGTGGGGAGCAAACGGTTAAAGTACAAGTAGTCCACGCTGTAAACGATGTCGATTTGGGGTTGGGCTTTAAAGCTTGGCGCCCATAGCTAACAGCCGTGAAATCGACCGCCTGAAGGGGAGATACGGCCGCAAGGTTAAAACTCAAATGAATTGACGAGGCCCGCACAAGCAGTGGGCATGTGGTTTAATTCGATGCAACGCGAAGAACCTTACCTACTCATCCAGTTTCCCAGGGTGGATTGGTGCCTTCGGGAACTCTGGAGCAGGTGCTGCATAGCCATCGATAAAGCTCGTGTTAGCCAAATGTTGGGTTAAGTCCCGCAACGAAGCACAACCCTTATCGCTGTTGCCAGCGATTTGGTCGGAACTCAAGGAGACTGCCGGTGATAAACCGGAGGAAGGTGGGGATGACGTCAAGTCATCATGGCCAGCCCTCTACAGTGGGAGCTACGTGCTACAATGGCGTATACAGAGGTAATCGCGAGGAGAACCGTCACAAAAGTACGTCTAAGTCCGGATTGAGTCTGCAACAGACTCCATGAAGTCGAATCGCTAATGCCGAAATCAGAATGTTGCGGTGAATGCATTTCCCGGGCGCCCATACACCATGCGTCACACCATGGGGTGGTTGCGCCAAATGCGATGGCTTAACAGCCGGAGGGCGTTTACCGCATTGCCGAGTTCATGACTGGTGAAGTCGTAACAAGGCGTAACCGTAATGAACCTGCGGTTGGATCACCTCCTTACCAAAATTGGAGCGACTGCAGAGATGTTCCACACAGATTGTTTGATAATGTGAGTTGATATAAGCGCAGCACTTGATGAATAAGTGCAAAATATGCTAAAATATTCGACAATGGCAAGTGTCATCTTAAATGTTGTCCCCATCGTCTAGAGGCCCTAAAGGACACGTGCCCGCTCACGGCGGTAACCACGGGGTTCGAATCCCCGTGGGGACTGCCATTTAAAAGATGATTTTATTGTCTTAATGTTGCTTTAAAAGAGATTAGAAACATGCTGAAAAACTGAGAGATTTTGCTCAAGTCAGTAAAACTGATAAGAGAAAGTCTGAGTAATCATCTTAGCTGAACGAGACGGCTAAGTGTTTAGATTCTGAAAACTTATCTCAGTAGCTTTCTAGAATGAAAACATTTGTCTGCTGGATTAAGTGGACTAAGCCGTACACGGTGTGATGCCTTGGCAATCAGAGGCGATGATAGAGGACGTGCTAATCTGCAGAATAAAGCTTGGATGAGTCGATACAGAGCGTTTAATCCAAGATTTCCGAATGGGGAAACCCAGATAGATGAAGAGATCTACTATCACTTACTCAACACATGGGTAAGTGAAGCTAAACCGGAGGCACTGACATCTGAGCACCCGAGCGAGAAGAAAATCGGCTCGAGATTCTGTGAGTAGCGGCGAGCGACAGCGGAAGAGCTCTGTTAGTGCGAAAGGTTTTCGTAAGGAGAATGTCAGTTTGGAAAGCACAATCATAGAGTCGATAATCGTATCGAAAACATTATTGTGGTACTAAACCAACGACAAAGTGAGGGCGACACTGAGAACTCTGTCTGAATATGGGACCATCCTGCAAGGCCAAATACTCCTGATTGACCGATAGTGAACCAGTGCACAACAGAAGGAATAGGCGAGAAAAGAACTGTGAGGAGTGAAATAGAACCTGAAACCGTGCACGTACAAGCAGTGGAGCTGCTGAGTGAACTGCGTACCTTTTGATATAATGGGTCGCGACTTATCATTTGTAGCAAGGTTCGCTGAATAAAGGAGCCGTAGGAAACCGAGTCTTAACTGGGCGTCTGTTGCAAGAGCAGAGACCCGGAAACCCGCTGATTCAGCCATGGCAGGTCGCAGATCGTAACGCAATTGAGGACCGAACCGACTAATGTTGAAAAATTGGCGGATGACTTGTGGCTGTTAGAAGGCCCATCAAACCGGAGATAGCTGATTCTCCCAGAAATCTATTTAGAGTAGAGCCTTGAGGCGGACTAATCGGGGTAGAGCACTGTTTCGGCTGGGGTCCATCCGGATTACCAACCCGCATACCAGGCAGAATACCAGGGAAGAGCAGATGCTCAGGAGACACACGGTGGGTGCTAACGTCCATCGTGAAGAGGAAACAACCCAGACCGCCAGCTGAGATCCCAAAGTACTAGTTATGGGAAACGAAGCGGGAAGGCTTAGATCAGCTGGGATGTTGGCTTTAGAAGCAGCCATATCATTTAAAGAAAGCGTACGTGCACTAGTCGAGTCGGCCTGCGCGGAAGATGTAACAGCTAAAAGCTATGTCACCGAAGCTGCGGCATCGGTAGCAATACTGTTGGGTAGAGCGTTCTGTAAGCGGATGAAAGCGCGTCTCGAGGTTTTGCTGGGCGTATCAGAAGGCGCGAATGCCGACGCAAGTAACGATAAAACGAGCGACTCGTTCGCCGGAGAAGACCAAGGGTTCCTGTCCAGCGTCATCGGGGCAGGGCGTGGTCGGCACCCTGAGGCGAGGCTGAAAAGCGGCGTAGTCGATGGGAAACGGGTTATATTCCCGTACTTGGTATAATTGCGATGTGGGGACGGAGAAGGTTAGGTTATCAACCCGTTGGATGGTTGTTTAAGCCGGTAGGTGGAGCATTTGGGGCAAATCGGATGCTCATGACGCGCGAAGTGATGACGAGGTGCTACGGCACTGAAGTAACTGTTTGCACGCTTCCTGGTGAAAAGCCACAAGCTTCAGATTATACTAAACCGTACTATAAACCGACACAGGTGGTCAGGTAGAGAATACTCAGGCGCTTGAGAGAACTTCGGTGAAGCGTATGAACTAGGCAAAACAGCACCGTAACTTCGGGAGAAGCGTGCGCCGGCGTAGATTGTGCGTTTTCACCTGCAGCGTTGAACCGGTCAGAAGATACCAGCTGGCTGCAACTGTTTATTAAAACACACGCACTCTGCAAACACGAAAGTGGGACGTATAGGTGCATGATGCCCGCCCGGTGCTGGAAGGTTAATTGATGGTGTTATCGAAAGAGAAAGCCCTGATCGAAGCCCTCGCAAACGGCGACGCGGCGTACTGCGACTGGTCCTAAGGTAGCGAAATTGCTTGTCGGGTAAGTTCCGTACCACGCGAATGGCATAATGATGCGACAGCTGGCACCGCGACTCGAGTGAAAGTGAAATCGCCGTGAAGATGCGGTGTACCTGGCAGTAGACGGAAAGACTGTGAACGCTGACAGCTTGACACTGAACATTGAATTTTGCATAGTGTAGCGGATAGGTGGAGCCTTTGACGCAGTCACGCCAGTGAGCGTGGAGAGCGCCTTAAACACCACCCTTTAACGTTTGATGTTCTAACGAAGAGTGGAACACGCTCTCGGACAGTGTCTGGTGGGTGTTTGACTGGCGGTCTCCTCCCAAGAGAGTAACAGGAGGAGTCATCGAAGTATTTGCTAATCACGGTCGGACATCGTGAGGGTTAGTGCAATGGTATAGACGTCTACACTGCAGAGACAGACAAGTCGAGCAGGTACGATAGATAGGTCAGTGATCCGGTGGTTCTGAATGGAAGTGCCATCATGCTCAACGGATGTGCTGCACCCGATAACAGTGCTGATACCGCCCAAGAGTTCATATCGAGCGGCGGTGTTTGGCACTTTCGATGTCGGCTCATCACATCCTGGGGCTGAGTCGGTCCTGCGCATGGCCTGTTCGCCATTTAAAGTGGTACGCGAGCTGGGTTTGCAATCGTCGCCGGATTCGGTCCCCATCTGCCGTGGGCGTTGAGAATCGAAAGGGCGCTCCTGAGCACGGGGACCGGGTGGTTTCGTCACCCTGGTGTTCCAGTCGTTGTTTCGCCAGAAGCATTGCTGGGTGCATGCGGAAGAGATAAGTGCTGTACATCAAGCACGAAACTTGCCTTGAGATGAGTTCTCCAGTCTGCAAGACTGTGCATGTTGAGACTCACGACGTAGATAGGTCTGCGTGTAAGCGGTGCTGAGTGCCGTTGAGCTAACAGATACTAATTGCCCGGAGAGGCTTAACATACAACGCTCAAGTGTTTTTGAGCACATGATATGAAAGGTTTTGAGGCTTGTTTTTGGTTTTGAGAAGAAGAATAGATAAAAGATAATGAGATGAACTCATGACCGGATATTCCGGCTGACTCATAGATGCAGATGGTTCTACCTGACTCCATACCAGAACCTGTAGCTAAAATGCCGTAATGCCGATGGTAGCGTGGGGCTTCCCGCATGTGAGTGAGGCATCGCCGGATTGAATAGAGAGGACCCCGTTACTGAGCGTGACGGGTAAGCTTGTTACCTCAGCTATGCCATAGCTAATAAATGATATTATCAGAAATAAAAATAAAAGCAGATAAAAGCAGATGTATCGAAGTTTATCTGCTTTTTGCATTTCAAGTATTTATTTGGCGTTTTGTGCCAGTAATGTTGGTTGATAACGTCCGCAACAGAAACCGCTGGAATATGTACCTTTCATCGTGGGCGAAAGTGAGCATCGCAGATAGTCGGCCCAATAGAAACCAGGATCCATGTTTGGATAAACTAATGAAACACATTCTGATCCCGCATGAATCACTTTAATTTTGAGCCTCGCAACCCAGTGCTTCATCATAAATGGCTTTAGTTAATGGCACTAATTGCGCGATGTAGTGTCTGGTTCCCAGCCAGGTGGTTACCTGAAAACTCTGGTTAAAGTGCACCAGTCGTGCTGCCAGGTGAGCGGATTTTATTTCTAATTTCTTCTTTTCCACTTTCTACGAATGAACGAGAAAGAACGGTCACCGCCAGTGCAGATTCATCTTTGATCCCGACAGATTCTTACACTGACGAGGTTTCTACGACATCTTTATAATATCAGCTTTGAAGCGAATAACGCCAGTAGGAGAGTAAATTGACTAAGTGGGCGATCAAGCCATCACTGCAAAATGAGGTTTCGCTTGCGTATTTGTCTCAATAAGTGGTGCATTGTGGCTCAGCCAATCGTCATTCTGTTTTGAGTGTGTGTCACTATTACGCTTGAATACAAGCGGTTAAATTTGCTTTCGAATCTCCCGCAAAAAGTTACAATCGTTGCTTGCGCTTCTCTTGGAGTAGCATCATTACGCACTGAGCCTCCACGGATGTCCGTAATCGAAAATGCAATTCCTTCAATTTCAGCAAGCAGGCGAGCCAATAATTTAATAGCATTGCACGGTTAGTGTGAATATCACAGCCAGAGTGCCCCACCCTCAGCCTTTAAGAGTCAGTGTTAATGCTGTATCAAATGGATCACGAGTTAGCGGTAAATTCAAGTTCACATTTTCGCCACCAGCACAGCCGATATAGATTTCTCCATTATCTTCGGTATCGGTGTTAATCATAATATTAGGCTTAACCAATTTGGGCGGAGCCCTAATAATACCCTCCATGCCGACTTCTTCAGTCATCGTTAACAGCACTTCTAATTCTGGATGTGCAATGTCAGTGGAAGATAGACACAGCATGCAAGATGCTGCCGATACCATTATCTGCGCCTAGTGGGTTCCTAGCTTTAACCCATTCGCCATCAATATGTGGTTGAATAGATCTTTTAGTAAAACATGGGGTGTATTGGCATTTTGCTTGTGGCACCATATCTAAGTGCGCTTGTAATGCGATAGTTTGACGATTTTCCATTCCAGGTGTTGCAGGTTTACGGATAGCAGATTGCCAGCTTCATCGCGTTCAGCAAAGAAAATGTTGTGATTTTGCCCAATTACAAATATTCGGCTAAAGTATCTTCGTGGCAGGAAGGATGGGGAATCGTACAAATTTTATCGAACCATTGCCATAAGGGCATGTTGAGAGTGTTGAAATTTCAGACATAGTAACCTCTAACGTTGTTAATATGTCTGAAATCATATCTATTGTGGGAAGAGCTAATTGAATTCTAAAATTCACGGCATTTTCGCCGCGAGGCTCCTTTTTAAGTTCGGTTAACATTTCTTCTTTTGGGGTAACTCGCCAGTCTGACCCTCCACGTAATAGTACGCGTCCGGCTGGGCTTTTGATAATAAAAATTAAGCGGGAGTGTACCAGCTTTATAAGGCGTAATAATCGTATTTAATGATTTAATAAAAGCTATCCGATAGCTGCTCGGCTTGAATCGCTAATGCAAGGCTTGGCATGTCTTGCACGACTTTCATCTAAGGTGGAAAGCTCTCTAACAGACATTTTAAGCCTCACTAAAATCATCAAATTGAATAGAACCAGTGGCGATAACAATCTGATCTTTTTTGCAAAAGAGCGCCCATAGGTTTCTAATGCTTCAGAAAGAGTGTGATATCCAATTTACCCGAACGGTCTCGATAGTTTCAATACCTAAACGGCTTCTCGCTTGGTGGTGGCAGTGTCGGCGTGACGATAATACCCGCGACAGTTACCATCTGTCTACTTACGGCGTGTAGGTTTGTAACTCATTTAAGCCGGATAGCATAGTGACGATACTCCTTTAGGAATCGTCCAATAGGATGACCACTTAAATATAATCCGAGCGCAGTGCGTTCGCCTTCTAAAATCACTTGTTCATGACAGCTTAGTGATTGGCATATGCATCTTGCACTTCTTCATGGCGTTCCGTAAAGCATCCAAACATACTCGCTTTTGACCTAATGCTTCCATTTGCTGTGTTGGATCCGAAGCTTGAGCGCATCTTCGCAGATTTTTAATAAAGGCAGCTCGGTGTGGGCTTGACTTTATCAAAGGCGCCAGACATAATCAGCGCTTCAAAAGTTTGGCGGTTAATCTCGAGATCAACACGTGCAGTCAAATCAGAAAGATCTGAAAATGCCATCTTGACGACGAGCTTCAAGTAGAGCTTCTATTGGGCTCACTCACTTCTCCTTTAATGGCGCCTAATCCGTAAACAATTTGACCTTTTTCATTTACACTAAAGCGATGTTTTCCAGTATTCACATCTGGTGGCACAATGGTTAATCCCATATTCATGCATTCATCATAAGGCTCACAATCTTATCGGTGCTGGTCCATCCCAGATGTCATCACAGCAGCCATAAATTCTGCGAGATAATGGGCTTTCAGCATAGAGTTTGATAAGAAACCAATGCATAAAGCCGCAGAGTGAGAGTTGTGAAACCATAACCTGCGAATCTACAAAGATCGAAAGATTTTCATGGCTAGATTGCCATCAATCCCTTTGTTAGTGCACCTTTTTCAAAAATTTCCTCGCTGTAGCCGCCATATCTCTTCTGGTTTTTCTACCCACAGCGCTTTTGACGTATAATCCTGCTCCACGTGTATAGCCTGCACAGCTCTTTGGCAATTTGCATCACTTGCTCTTGGTAAACAATCACGCCGTAAGTCGGTTCAAGAACTGGCTTTAAGCATTTGCTGGATATTGTGCATCAGGTGGGAAAACTTCTTCAGCCTGTGTTTACAGTCGATAAAGTTCTGCCATCACCGAACTCAAGCGGGCCCTGGGCAGAATAAGGCTATAACGCGATAATATCTTCAAAGCAGTCCGGTTTAAGGCGAGAGTTAAGTCTTTCATACCACGTGACTCTAGCTGGAAAACCGCAGTGTTTGGCCTCTAATAGAGTTTAAAGATTTTCATCATCTGGTGGAATCTTTCGATTCGCACCGTGGTTTACCTTCGCGTGCTAATGGCATTAATCATTTAGAGCCCACTTTGATGATAGTTGGGCATGCACAATCTAGAAGTCAAATTTCACTAAGCCAGCATATTCCATCATTTTATCAAAACAGCGACGGGATACCTTCTTCAGAATCACAATAAAGCGGTGGAAAATCTTAATCACCAGTTGGCGCGATAACTACGCCGCCAGCATGTTCTCAGCATTGCGGGCCAACCTTAGCTTACGAGCCATGTCGATGGGATCCTTTAACATTGTCACCTCATATAAATTCACTAGCAGGTTCTGCTTCGATACTTTACTAAGGGTCATACCGGGATCAGGCGGAATAAGTTTTGAGATACGATCAACAAGCTATAAGGATGGCCGAAGACTCGCCCTACATCTCGGATAACTGCTTTTGCGGCCATTGTGCCAAATGTAATGATTTGTGATGCTGCCGGCGGCCGTAAGGTATCGCGGCAATGCGCAGTCTCGACCATCCATACAGAAGTCGACGTCAAAAGTACAGCATGGATACCCGTTCTGGATTGAGAAAACGCTCAAGAGTAAATCGAAGCTCAAGCGGATCTAAATCAGTGGCACAGGGCATAAGCGACTAAGAGACCTGCGCCCAGAACCCCGTCCAGGACCAACGAGATCCATTATCTTTGACCGATGAATAAAGTTCCATCTTTGGTCCAAAAGTAGCCAGAAGACCAATTTTAGTACATCAAGCTCAACTTGCAAACATTCATCATAAACAGACCCTTGCCTGCATTCTTTGGGATCACAAACTAAAATTCCAAGCGTTCTTGCTTCTAAACCTTCCTAACAAGTTTTTACTTTAGAAAATCTAGGTAGAAAGTTAGCCTGTTGGAAAATTCGGTAAATACTCGCCTAAGCGTGCGTTTACATTACAACGCTTTTGCAATTTGTACGCTATTTTTGACCACGCTTTGTAGTAAATCAATGACAGCGCACATTTCTTCTTCGCTTCTAAAATATTGTTGAGCAGTGCTTTTCTTAGAGGTCTTGGATCGTCTAGAGGTGTGGCTGTGAATGGCTACACAATTTCGTGCTTGCCATAAAATTAGCCCTGCACAGAGCATAACATCAGTGGCTCAACTGGCAGGAATTTGGTGCTTTGCGAAAATGGACATCCCCTTGAATATGGTTCTTCATCCGTTCTGCCTGTTCGACAAACAGAAAATAATAGTGATGAGGAAAATGGGTTTGATAGAAGGCTAATAACTCTTCCGCTTCAGCTACATTTCTTTAGTAAGCTTTTTTCATCGCCATTTCTGCCGCCAGAAAGCACGATGATTCCTTCATTCGTTCAACAAACCAAGCTTTTTCCACAATACGAGGAAGTTCATTGTGCTGATAGGCTTGTAATAATAATAGCGTGATGTTGTGGTAGCCAGTATCGTTTTGGCTAATAAGGTCAACTCAAAAATTTCTTCACTGTCTGGATTGGCACGCATATAAATATCGGCCCCGATAATCAGACTTTAATCGCTGCTCAGTGATTAACGCAAATTTCACTAAACACAGAAGTTGTTAAGATAATCCGTAGTGCCATTGCCACCAGGCGTTGATTAACACAGCAGTTTTACTAAGGGCTTAACGGCAGTCCATTGATCATGGAAAATCACTATGAAACTTGAAGATGAACGAAACGAGGAATTGACGTATTTTCTTATTTAAAAGACCACAGCAAAACCGTGGTTTATCAATTAATCACACGTTTTGCTAGTATGCAAACAATGGTTAACCGAACAAGCTTGGTATGACGCACCGATAAGGTTGGAATCAGGTAAAGACTAATGTCATATTCCCCGACGTAATATTGGGTGCATGGGGCTGATGCGATAATACCGATAAATAACGGTTTTCCCCATTGCGCTACTGCGGCCCAAATAGAAAAATGGCTGTGCTTTATCTGTCTGCCATTGAAATTGGCTGTTAAAGCACGCCAGAATGCAATTTTCAAAAGCGTTTGGATCTTGCCCAGTTTCTTTTAAAAACCAACGTAATCCGATAAACCTTACCAAATAGAAGAGATTCAGGTTTCAGAACGATGCCTAATTTGCTTGGTGTGATAGTCTCGTTTGCCAAGCTTGGTCCTGTTTGTTCAATTTGATTATCACTAATCAGTTTTCTACATTTTGCTGGTTGCCAATGATTGTCTGCATAGATTTGCGCGTTCCGCTTGGGTAGCAGCTTTAGCGCTTTGTTATCAAAATGGTAATCGAGATGTGTTGATTCTTTGTTATTGATATGGCGAATAGACTAAAATCTTGCCCATCTTTAGCGAATCCCCAGTTGTCGTAACATTGAGCCACCGCGTACCGATGAGACATATTTCGCGCATATTGTTCAGTTTGAGGATGCCCCATTCGCCAAAAACATGGTTAAGAAAATAAGTGGAAGCGGTTTTCATCGCCCGCTAAGCCAATGCGAAGCGAAAATACGGTGCTTGCATTACCACCCTTACGGCCAGCCGGGTTGCTGGCCTGATGACCCGCGAATTAGTACAACAACTGGAATAATTTCTGCAACCTCGCCGAGCAGCATTAACAGCGCGTAGCAGGTTGCGCAGCAATGCAGCAACA